>Ga0194131_10000177_pt1 | contig 102203 bp, 92 predicted proteins | sample TA2KigO120mmetaG_FD_148631 | JGI IMG/M metagenome (GOLD analysis project Ga0194131, IMG submission 148631) | Freshwater microbial communities from Lake Tanganyika, Tanzania - TA2015053 Kigoma Offshore 120m | ecosystem: Environmental > Aquatic > Freshwater > Lake | place: Tanzania: Lake... | reverse complement strand
CCCCGGGAAATAATTCCCCCCCCCCCCCACCTACCACCTACTACCTACTACCTCCTACCTATTTCATGAACGCCTGACGGGTCCAGACCAGGACCACGCCGCAGGCGTTGGTCATCGGCCGGTACTTCGCCGGTGCGTTCGGCTGGCGGACGTACACCTCGACGCCCACGATCCAGTCTTTCGGGAACGCGTGCAGCTCGAACGTGTCCGATTTCCGGCCGTCCAGGAACACGTTGGCCGCACACGCGCCGCCCTGCATGGAAAGCTGTGGCGTGAAGAGCCGGAAGCCCGTCTGGTCGCGGCCCGTGACCTCGAGCGATGGAATCCCCTCGAAGATGTTCCGCACGTTGGTTTTCCGCGCCACTGCGGCTGAGTCAAGGAACGCGCCAAAGCCGATTCGCTTGCGTTCGTCAAACTCGGCGCGGAGCACGGGCACGTCGAGCCGTTCGGTGACCGTGACGTTCGGCAGCAGGATGGAGCGCGTGAGCTCGAGTTGGACTTCCTCGGTGTTCCGTTCGAGCACGTCCACCGGCTGCGCGGTCGGCGTGTAGCCGACCGCGCGCGCCAGCACCATGCGGGAACCGGTCGGCACGTTCGCAATCCGGAAGCGGCCGGCCGCGTCGGTCTTGGCGCCGACCTCCAGTCCGTCAATGTCCACCGAAGCCTCGGCGATGCCGCGACGTCGCTCGTCCCGCACGAACCCGGTCACGGTGGTCGTCGTGGCGAACGTTCCACTCGCGGCGTCCTTCAGCTTTCCAAACGTCAGGTCCAGCTTCCGGAGCGGAAGCGAGTCGCCGGCGATCGCCACGTTTCCCGAGGCATAGTCGGAGCTGTAGCCCACGATGTAAGCCGTCTCCTCGGCCGGTACGCCGCACGCATAGTACGTGCCGATCGTGTCGGTGCGCACCTCGAACTGCCGGATCCCCGTGGTGCGATCCGCAGGACCCTTGTCCCAGGTGATCCGGATGCGCGCGCGCGCGATGCGCGTAGTGCCGTCCGATGCGCGCGCGGTCCCGAACACCACACCTTCGCGCCCGACCGGGCGCGGAATCCCCGGGCAGAGTCGTTCCCAGGCAACCGTGGCCGATGGCGTGGCAATCGTCACGCGTGGATTCAACTCCGGGCCGAGCACGGTGGTCAGGCTGCCGATCCCGGTACGGTCGAGGACGGCGTGGAACGCCGTGAGCCGCGTGATTTTCTCGTTTGCGATCGCGACGAACCGGCCGAGGTCATCCGTCGTGACGCTCTGGCCTGTGGGCTCGATCATGACGGTGGCCCCAGCCAAGGGGCGGCGGGACAGGCTGTCGAAGACGACCCCGCGGACGGTGTCGGGGAATGCGCGACCCATGGCGTGCGCGGCGCTCCCGGGGGGCAGCGCGCCGGCGGTAACGATGGCAACGGCAAAGGTCAGGGCTCGCATGGGACTCATGGGCAGGTCGCTCGGCATGTCAGGCGCGGAAGGCGGTGGACCGGGGCGCGAGGCGGCGACGGAAGTGGCTCGTAATGGCTAGGGACGGAATCGAACCGCCGACACGCGGATTTTCAGGCAGGCCGGGGCAGTTTTTATCCGTTGCCGTGGATGCTCACAAGTTATTGATACGTCACCTGTTGAACTAGGTTCGCGTTCCATGGCGCTAAGGGTGTTCTGCCCGATTTCGGACAGTTTGGGGCTTTTCGGGGGCGCGAATTAGCGATCGGTTCTCGATCTTAGCATCGACACCGCACCTGCCGAGGGCCCCATGAGCCGTGGACGTAAGAACCAGCTGACCGGCCAGATCGCTGAGCACCTTGTTGTCGCCGAGTTGGGGCGCATGGGACTCCCGGCAACCGGATTCTCTGGAAACATCCCCACGTTTGATGTGCTTGCTACTGACGAGTACTGTCGCACTGTGCCGATCCAAGTGAAGGCGAGCACCGCAGACAACTGGCCAAGTGACGCGCGACAGTGGATGGATATCGGGCTTGACGAAGCCACGTCACGGCAAGAAATGAAAGGACCAAGCCAGCTGGGAACGCCAGACCTCATCTACGTGTGTGTGGCAATCGCGCCGCAGGGCGGTGAACAACGAGATCGCTTCTTCGTCCTGACAATGCGTGAGCTTCAACACCTCTGTATCGCAGGGTACTCGGATTGGATGCAGCCGAAGAACTGGCGACGACCGCGCAATCCTGCGTCGTTCGACTGCCGATACAGCATCGATCAGCTCCTTCCATTCGAGAACCGCTGGAGCCTTATTCGCGAGCGCTTTGAGTCGAGTGCTCCAAATCCCGCCTTGGCTTAGGCGCAGTAACCGAAAACTCGTGGTGCTCCAATACGGAACGGCAGAAGAAGAGAAACTCGTCCAACCCGAGATCACTCTTCGCGTCATTGGTGCGCCAGCCACAAATGCGGAAGTCGGCTGCTCCCAGGCCGTCGCCAACATGATCTACGGTTGGGAGCATAGCGAAGGATTTCTTGTATCTTCGCCCCCCCCCCGCCTTGCGATTCGATGTGGTTCCATTTGCTAAGCAGCGCCCAGTCCAGCGCTTCACCGGTGTAACAGTCCCGCCCGTTTGACTTCTGCACTGCCGCATGAATCGCGATCCGGTACGCCTCGCCAATTGCCTCCACATTTCCGCGCCTACGATCCCTACCTACATGCGCGTCTGCGCGACGGCGCAGCCACCGCTCGTAGGCCGGTTGCTCAACCTTTCCCGATAGAAACGCCGGTAGGTCATACCTTTTCGGCATCGGTCGCCTAGCTGGCAGTTTTGCGTCCTTTCTTTTGTCCACCTACTTGAAAGTCGCAAGATCGTTTCGGGTCACGCGCTCGGTAGACAACCCGAATTGCGCTATGACCAGCGTCGAACGGCAACGCGGATTCATATCCGCGACGTAGCGTGGACTTGTCGTGTGAGTTTGTAAAATCCACGAGAAGGAGAAACCGCCGCCGCGCTTGGGTGAACGGTACGGCCGCAAGCTTTTTCAGTTCTGCCTTGTTGTGTGAGGCGTAGAGGCGAACCGCACCGTGATTTCCGGCGAAAGACTGAGCCTCGTGGTGATGATCTCTGAGCACGCGAGGTGCAACAGCGAGTTCAATCGCCGCGGGATTCTTGCCCCCAACCCAGAAATCGATTGATCCCTCTAACACGCGATGCTCCGCTTTGGCGGTAGGGACGCGTCCGCGAAGGTATGTCATCACGAGCGGGTAGAAGTCCATCTCCGTCCTGAAGTCATGCGGATATTCATCTGCGACGGCCATGAGCGTGTCGCCAAGGTCTCGAATGTCCTCGATTCGCACCGTGAGGTGTGCCGCAACCTTCTTGGGCATGCTGGCTCCAGTGGAGTGAGCCTCTACCGGCGTCCTTGGTAGCCGCTCACTGGCGATTCTATTTCGCCTTACTCCTGTGCTTGGCTGCCCATTGCTTGACGAGGTCGGGCAGCCGCTCTACCACCTCACTCCCGAACAGCACCTCGCCCACGTAGCCCATGTTCAGCATGTCGATCATTCGGCAGAGGTACGATCGTCCCGATCCCCACCATGTGAAGTGCGAGTCCACAATGAGCACATACTCGCACTCCATGCCGGTTTCGAGTCGAAGCTCCTCAAGCAACAAGCCAAGCGGCGTCGGGCCCTTCTCGTCCATCAAGTGCGTTGTTCCTAGCCCAACGTCCGCCATCGCCGCCGCCGAGGCCTACACGAACAACGCCAACGGCCAGCCCCTGCCCGACCGTCCCCAACTGGTAGCCGTCCCCGCCGTGACGGCCCTTCCGCAGGCGCCATCGCGAAAGCCGTTCCTCAACCGCCTCGGATTCGGCGACTCGCGCGGCCAGATCGATGAACTGACGCGGCGTGCGTCGGAGCTCGCGCAGAGCTTCCGCTCGGTGAGCGACACGCTGACCCGCAATCTCGAGCGGCTCGCGAACACGCCGTCCATCATGCCGACGACCGGGTGGCTCTCCAGCCATTTCTCGCAGAGCCGGCTGCACCCGATCCTGCACGAGAACCGGCCGCACGAGGGCATCGACGTGAGCGCGCCGCGCAACGCGCCGATCATCGCCCCGGCGAGCGGGCGCGTCCGCGCGGTGGGCTGGGTGGGCGGCTACGGCAACTCATTCGAGATCGATCACGGCAACGGCATCGTGACGCGCTACGCGCACTGCACACGGATCATTGTCCGCGAGGGCCAGAACGTTTCGCGCGGCCAGTTGATCGCCACCGTGGGCAACACCGGCCTCTCCATTGGCCCGCACCTGCACTATGAAGTGCACATCAACGGGAAGCCGGTGGACCCGCTGCGGTATGTGCTGCCGAAGAAGCTGGCGGAACAACACTGAGCAGAAGACGGAGGACGGAAGGGAGAACGTAGTCCTGAACGAAGAAGGCAGAAGACAGAAGGGCGGACCGAACTCTCGGCCCGCCCTTCTGTCATCTACCCTCTGCCTTCCCAGCTGCCTTCCACCATCTACCGTCTACCTTCCGCGACTTACGGAGGCGTCGGCGAACTCGGCGTCGCCCCACCCCACGTGTACAGCGCCTGGCCAAACACGCCGAGTTCCTTCGCGGGCACCGGCAGCTCGCGCGGCGTTCCGGGGAGCAGCCCGTCAACGCGACGGCGGTTGTAGTACGGAATTGGCCCAAGGCCAGCCAACTCGACTTCCTGCTCGTACTGCAGCCTGGTCGTCAGGAGCGTGGCGCCGTCACCGGCCGCAGCGGCCGAGAGTCCGCCACGCGTGACACGCGTCTTGTTGATGAGCGTCGCGGCCGTCCCGAGGCTGCCGTTGCTGCGAATGAGCGCCTCGGCCCAGATGAGGTCGTTCACCGTGGCATTGATCAGCGCGGCCGGCCCGTATGCGTAGTAGATGCCGCTCGGGTCCTGAGTGCCCGTCAGGTCGTACCGGATATGGGCGATGTTCGACTGATGGTAGCTGCCACGCGCGTTATTGAAGATCGCCTGCGAGCTCCAGGCGAAGTCGGTGCCGGCATTCGCCGTCTTGGGCAAGTTACCGAAGCCGCTCACCATGCCGGCGTTGCCGAACGAGCCGTCACCGAGGCGCCGGTCCGCGGAGTTCGGGCGCGGATTGCCGCCTGTCGGATACGGGTGCCGCTGCGTGACCGGGTCGAGCATGTTGGCCACGCGCGTGCTCAGGCGGCCGGTGTCCATTGAGTTCATCCACGAGAGCTGCTCCGGGCACCACGCCGTGCAACCGTCGCCCACGAAGCTGAAGTTGAACGCGGTGCCCGACGAGATACCCTGCGAGGCGTACGTTACGACGCGGTTCCAGTCCACCGCCGCCGCCTCCGCGGCGTTGCGGGGCCAGTAGGCGAGCGTCATCGCCGCAAGCGTGTTGGCCAGCTGCTTGACCTGCACGTTGCTGAGCGTCGGGCCGTTGAGCCAGTTCGCAGGCGTCTGGAACGTGTTCGCCCCGGCGAGGGCGATGACGGCGTCGAGCTTTTTCAGCACGTCGTCGCGCATCAGCTTGCGGTTCGAGTACTGCAGCGCCGCGATGTCAATCGTCTCGTCAACGATGTAGCCCTTGTCGTACAGCAGGGCGACCTGCATCAGCGACATCGCCTGCGCCAGGCCAGCAACCGTCTCGAGGCGCTTCGTGTTCGCGCTGTTCGACAGTTCGACGTGGTTGTTGCGGATCGCGCTCAGCACGTCCGTCGCCGACGAAATCGCCGAGTAGTACGCGGTCCACGGCGCTTCCACCGACGTGCGTCCGGCCGCGGCGGGATTGTTCTGCCACGACCGCGAGTTGCGCGTTCCGTCCGCGTCGATGGACGAGTAGAAGTTCATGTTGAAGTTGTTCCACGAGGCGCTGTAACTCTGCGCCTGCGTGTTGAACACGCAGTTGCCCTCGCAGGCAGACCACGCATTCACCCACGTGCGCAGCGTGCCGGCACCGACGGCCTCGAGGGCCGCCGGGTCCGACAGGGCGCGCTGGGCGTCCGGCGCATTCGGGTTCGGCACGTCGAGGTTGCCGCAGCCGAAAACGGCGGCTGAGATGCTGAGGGCTGAGAGCTGCGCGAGGCGCTTGATCATCGATTGGGTTCTCATGGTCGCGTCTCCTAGTAGCCGAGCTCGAAGACAAACGTCACCGTGCGGTACTGCGGATACGTGAAGTAGTCCACGCGGTAGGCGAACGGGTTGCCGCCGCCCGGGCCCGAAACGTCCGGGTCATACCCCGTGTAGTTGGATCCCGTCCAGAGGTTGCGGCCGATGACGCCGATCCGCGCCGTCGAGAAGTCGGCGATGCGCAGCGACTGCGTGAGGCTCTTCGGCAGCGCGTAGTAGACCGACAGCTCGCGCAGCTTCATGTAACCGCCGTCTTCGACGAAATACTCGCTGGCGTCGAAGTTGTTGTAGAACGTCTGGTAGTACGGCGCCGGCTTGCGCTCGGCGGCCGCCTTCCTGCGCTGGTCGTACACCGCGTCGCGCTCTTCATTGAACGGCCACTGGCGCGTGTAGTTGTAGACATGCCCGCCCTTGTTCCACTGCAGCACGGCCGACGCCGCCAGGCCCTTCCACTGGATACTGGAGCTCGTGGACAGCGTGAAGTCGGGATTCACGTCGCCGATGTTGAACAGCGTGCCCGTCGCGTCGCGGAACTTGAGCGGCTTCTCGTTCACGGTGCGGTACGCGCTCTTCAGCACGTAGTAACCTTCCTCGTTCACCGTGTAGTCGGCGGCCGTCGTGGACCCGAGCCCGCCCGCCGCGATTGTCGTGGCGAGCTGCTCCGCCGTGCGGATCCACCTCGAGCCGTAGATCACGCCGAACGGTTCGCCCTTCGCGATGCGGAAGATGCGGGTGCCGCCGTCGCCGCCCCCGTTGACCCCGTTCGGTCCCACGAGGAACGGCGCCACGGTCAGCTCGCTGATCTTCTGCCGCGTACGGTCCGCAGCAATGTTGACGCGCCAGAAGAGGTCGCGGCGCGAGAAGAGCACCGCGCCGACCGACAACTCGTGCGTCTGCCCGGCAAGCGTGCCGGCGTTCGTCCATCGGTTCTGGTACCCCGACGCCGACGACACCGGCACGTTCAGGATCTGGTCCGACGTCTTCTTGTCGGAGTAGCTGTATTCAACGGAAAAGTCGCGCAGGAAGTTGATATTGAACCCGACCTCTGTCTCCTTCGAGAAGGCCGGCTTCAGGTTCGGGTTGCCGAGCGTCACTTTCTGCGGGCTTCCCGCCACGATCGCAAAGAGTTCGTACTGCGCATCCCAGGGCGGCCGGAGGCCGGCCGTTCCGTACGATGCGCGGAGCTTGAACTCGTCCACGCCGGGGAACTTGAAGTCCTCCGAGACGCGGTAGGCGACAGACGCGCGATGGTACGTCGCGCCGCGCTGCGAGGATCCGAACAGCGAGGACTCGTCGCGCCGGATCAGGCCGTCCACCACCAGCTTGTCCCACATGTCGAACGTCGAGACGATGAACGAGTTGCGGGTCCGTGTCGTCTGCGAGAGTGAGCCGGGCCGCACCGGGTGATCGGGATCAACGGCGGCCGCCGCGAACTCCGTCACCTTCGGCACCGTCAGCTGCGACACCGACACCGACGTCTGCTCGTCCTGCTGGTCTTCGTACACGTAGGCGATTTTCGTCGTGTTGTTGATGAACCGCCACGAGCGCGTCGCCGTCAGCGTCGCGCCGGTGTTGAAGGCGTGCTGCTGCGTGTTCGTGCGCGCGAGGAACCCGGTTCCAGCTGCGCCTGACGAGTTCAGGTACCCGATCGGCGTGAAGCTCTTCGCCGTGGCGCCCGACTGGTCATAGTTGAAGTTGCCTTCCGCCGTGAGCCACGTAACCGGTCGGTAACGCGCCTTGACCGTGCCCGAGAACCGGTCGCGGTTGTTCGTGAGGTCGTTGTTTGCCAAGCCGTAGAGCGGGTTCACCACGTTGCCCGACGCCGGAGGCTGCTTGATCACGGCGTTGTACGGCGAGCCATCCTTGTTCAGCGCGTTGATGTCGATGTTCGGCTCGAGGAACCGCATGCCGAACAGCACTGACCCACCCTCCGCCGTCTGGTCAGCGGCCGATCGGCCGTAGAACGCGCCCGACGAAAAGTCCACCTTGTCGTTGAGCACGTGGTCCACGTTCACGCGGAAGTTCTGCCGCGAATAGCCGTTGAGGATCGCGAGGACGCCGGTTTCCTTCTGGTTCTCGAACGAAACGCTGAAGTTCGTCGGCCCGCGGCGCTCACCGATCGAGAGGTAGTTCGTGAGGTAGAGGCTCTTGTGAAAGACGTCGTTCATCTGGTCGTAATAGACCGGATACGCGTTGTCGGCGATGCGGTCGGCCTTCGGGATCCGGTTGCCGTTCGCGTCGAGCGCAAACGCGCCCGTCGACGTGACCTCGAACTCGTGCGCGTTGTTGCGCTCGAGGAACTTGGGCAGCCAGCTCGACCCGATTTCATTGCGCAGCGTCACCATACGCTGCCCCTCGGCCAGGTTCGCCCCGCGCCGCGTGAAGATCTGGATCACGCCGTTCGCCGCGTCGGACCCATACAGCGAGCTTGCCGCGGCACCCTTGATCACCTCGACCCGCTCCACGTCCTGCGTGTTCACGTCGGCCAGGCCGAGTCGCGTGATCGTGCCGTCCACGATCACCAGCGGGTCCTGCCGGCCCGTGAGCGACGTGGCGGCGCGCAGGCGAATCGACGGTTCCGAACCCGGCTGCGCCGACGCACCCACCGTCACCGCGGCGCCGGCCACCTTGCCGGCGAGCGACGCGAGTGGCGTCGTTGCCGGCGTGTTCTTGAGTTGCTCGGCGTCCACGACGCCGACGGCGAACGCAACCTTGCGGGTCGACGTCGCATCCGACACACCGGTCACGACCACCGACTCAAGATTCAGCACGTCTTTCTCGAGATCGAAGTCCTTTTCAGTGCGCCCTGCGGCGAGCGTGATCGGCAGAACCATCGGCTTGTAGCCGATGAACCGTGCCATCACGTTGACTGTGCGGCCGTTCCGGCCGCCGACGTCCACCGTGAAGGTGTAGCGACCGTCCACCGAAGTGACGGAGCCGACGCCAAACTCGCCGATTCCGACCGTGGCGCCGCCAACTGGCTGGCCACTCGATGTGACTTTTCCGGTGAACACCGCGCTCTGCGCGATGACCGGCTGCGCACAGAGCGCAACGGCGATGGTTGCCGCGATGGCAAAAACAACGTGCCGTGCGCGAACGCTGACGCGAACCATAGGTGCCGGACCTCTCTCTAGGGTGAGGGTGGGGTAGGACGAGCCGACCCGGCCAACGGGCCGAACGCGATTACGTCATCCGAATTTCGCCCGGGTATGTATGCCAGAAGATGTGACCCGCCTTGGGTCTGCGCAACCGATGCAGTCCATCCTATCAACCCGCCGTTAATGTGGGCGTTACCGCCGGACTCGAGCGCCCTATATTCGCTGCCATGCCCTTCTCCGCGTGGCTCCGGATTGGCGCGCCACTGGCCTTCGCTGGCCTCCTGGAGGCCCAGGGCACCGTTTCTGGGCGCATCATCGATAAGTCCACCCGAACACCCGTGCTGGGAGCCGAGGTGATGACGGCTGTGGACGGCCGAAAAGTGATCGCCGACTCCGCAGGGCGTTTCAGCTTATCAGGCGTTCCCGATGGCGCCGTCCGTCTTGTCATTCGGGCTCAGGGATTCTCTGTATCGACCTTCGATGTGACGATGAAGCCGGGAGCGACCCTCGAGCCGATCATCCAGCTTGATTCGACGGCGACGGGGCGCAGTGAAGCCCAGCCCCTTCCCGGTGTGGAAGTCACGACGCCCGCCTCGCGGGGGCCACGGTTCGTCGATTTCGAGCGCCGGCAAAGAACCGGACGCGGCCAGTACCTCACCAAGGAACAGATCTCCCGGATGGGGATGAACTCCCTTGGCGAGACCCTTCGCACCCTGCGCGGAGTGGAGGTCGACTGCGGTGGAGGCGCGGGGTGTTTCGTGCATATGGCGCGCGCGCCGATGCGCTGCCTCCCGGAATGGATCGTCGACGAACGCCTCGACAACTTTTTCGGCCCGCGTACGCCCCTGCAGGACATCGAGGCGATCGAGGTCTACTCAGGCCCGTCCGACGTGCCCGGCGAGTTTGCCGGCCGCAATGCCGGCTGCGGCGTAATCGTTATCTGGACGAAGTCAGGGCCGCCCCGCCGGCGGCCCTGACCGTCAACTCGCGCGCGCCCCGCGCGATCGGCACGGTCTCCACTCGGCCACCTGGCCAGCGCACCCACACACCCGTGGCATCCGCCGGCAGCGCAAGCACCGTCGTCGGAGCATCGCTCGACCAATAACCGCCGCCTGCGTGCAGCTCCCGAACCGGTCCCAGCTTTTCTCCCCGCGCCACGCGGAGCTGGGCGCCGCCGCCAAGCGGGTTCCACGATCCGCCGTCGGCCCTGACACGGATTCCCGGCGCAGCGCCGACGTTGTGCCATAGTGTCGTCGGTCCGCCGTTCTGGGCCACAACCAGGTCGGGTCTACCGTCACCGTCGTAGTCCGCCGTCGCGGCGCCGCGCCCGTCTCCCGGAACCCGGATCCCGGAACTGGGCACTGGCACTGCCCTGAACCCACCCTTCCCATCCCCCAGCAGAAGCTGCCCGAGTCCGGCATCGAACCGGGGCAACCCGATTTCTGTCGCGGTGAAGTTCTGGGAGAGAAACAGGTCTTCGTTGCCATCACCGTCGAAATCGGCGACCACCGGTGCGAACGCGGGCGCCACCTGTGCTGCGGCGGGCAGCGGATGCCACTCGAACGCGACGCCGCGATTGAGCAGGATGCCGTTGTCATAGGTGGTCGCGCCAACGGTCATCGCGCTGCGTGCCGCGTCGCCGAGCACCTGGGCCGCCGTAGAGCCCGAAAACTGCGCATACGTGGAGATGCGCTCCCGCACGAACGGCACTGCGACGCCGAGACGCGAGAACGACTCCAGCGGAACCAGCTGGCGTGACGACGGATCCCGCTGCACGGGCAGCAGACCGAGCGAATTGCCCGGGAACCGACCGACCATCAGTTCGTGCGGCTGTGCATCGGAGGCGTGCCACGACGTGTTGCGTCCCCAGCTGGTCACAGCGATGTCGAGCAGGCCGTCGCCGTCGAAATCACCGGTCGTGAGCCCGTTCCACCGGCTCGTGCGGCCCGACAGCCCAAGGTCGCGCGTCAGGTCGCGCAGTGTGCCGCGAAAGTTCTGGAAGATCCGCACCGGACCGTACTCGCTCGCCACGATCAGGTCGGCCCAGCCGTCGCCATTGAGGTCGGACCAGATGGCCGCCGCCGCCAGTCCAAGTCCGCGCAGTGCGGCGGTGTTGGCCGTGTCTCGCGCCCAGCCCCCGTCTGGCGTGCGCAGGAAGATCAGAGACTCGCCGGGCAGGGGCCACGCGCCCGGCACGACCCGCGCCCCGACGAAGAGGTCCGGGATGCCGTCGCCATTGAGGTCGCCGAGCGCGAGGGTACCAACGCTGGAGGGCAGGCCCGAGGCGAGAGGCGAGGGGCGAGCGTCGGAAGGCGAGAGGCGTGAGGCGAAAGACCACTCCAACACCGGAGCGACCTTCGGCGCGTCGTCGGGCCGCTCGATCTCGTAGTTCGACTGCCCGATCAGCAGCGAGATTCCGCCCTTTCCGTCGCTGACGGGCACGAGTGCCGTCTGGTCCCACGGGGCTCGTTGCGCCGGAGCGCGGTTCGTGAAGCGACCGCCTTCGTTTCGGAGCAGCGCCAGCGATCCGCCCTTCCCCGTCGGGACCGCGAGGTCATCCTTGCCGTCGCCGTCAACGTCCACCCACGCGACGCCCGGGCCGAGTTGGCTGAACTTGTTCGGCAGGAGCGGCTGGCGGCGATAGTCGTCGTACGATGAGTCGACGTGCGTGTGGCCGCCCAGGAGGCGAGTGGCATCTTCGAACAGCGGGTGCGGAGTTGGCGGCGCGCGGTTTGCGGTGGGCAGTCGCGGCACCGGCTCGTTGATCTCGTACAGGCGATTCGGCGCGGCCGTGACCGAATCTCTTCCGCCATCCCGCCACCGAACCTCGATCTTCGGAGTGGAATCCGCGCCCGCCGCGAAGGACAGCAGCGACTCGCTCCCCGAGAGGTACATCCCGCCGGCCGTCACCTCGCGCGACTGCACCGGCAACCCCTTCGCGCGCACGGTCACCACCGCGCCAACGGCCGCGCTGTTGCTTCCCTTTCCCCGCAGCTTGACTGCGATCCGCGATCCTCGCGCTTCGTTCTTGTAGACCGCCGGCGGCGCATCAAGCCGCGTGGTGATGACGTCGAGGTCCCCGTCGCCGTCCAGGTCCGCGAGCGCGATGCCGTTCGAAATCGCGGAGTCCACGCCGAAGCGCCACGTGGCCACCTGATCGGTAAACGTCAGGTCACCGGCGTTCCGGTACGCAACGTTGCGCGCGTTGAGCCGCGGAAACTCCCCCTGCTCGCGGTTCCACGCGACGCGGGGAAAACTGTTCCGGATCCGCTCGAACGTGTCGGCGTCGCGCACGTCCCAGCGGTGGCCCGCGGCCACGAGGAGGTCTTCGTATCCGTCGAGATCGACGTCCACGAAGGCTGAGCCCCACGTCCAGTCGCTCGCCGCAACGCCCGCCTGGTCCGCGACCTGCGCGAACGTTCCATCGCCGCGGGCGACCTGCAGCGTGTTCCGCATCCACTGCTCGCGCGCGGAGTCGAGCCCCACGCGCTTCGGCAACGGCGTGTGCGTGGGGATCTGCCGCTGGCGCTGCTTGAGCGTGCGGCCGAGCATGTCAGCCGTGAAGAAATCAACGAAGCCGTCGCGGTTCACGTCGGCGAAATCCACCGACATGCACGTGTTGCTCGTCTGCCGCAGCGCCAGCCGCGGCAACAGCTGGAAGTTCCCTTTCCCGTCGTTGACCCAAACCTGGTCGGGGTCCTCGAAGTCATTGCAGACGTAGAGGTCTGGCGCGCCGTCGCCGGTGAAGTCGTAGAAGCGCGCGGCGAGCGTGAAGAAGTCGGGCTCAATCGCGAGTGGCCTGCCGTTCTCGTCCCGGAACCGGGCACCGGAAACTGGGCTCTTCTTGAAGTGCCCCTTCCCATCATTGAGATAGAACAAGTCCCGTTCCGCGCGCTGCGAGCGCACGATGCCACCGAGGTCGGGGCGGTCCTCGATACGGTACTCGTTCTGCCAAGCAGGCAACACGACGTACTTCCCGCCAATCTTTTTCACGACCTGCTCGAACGACCGTTGCTGCGGGGGAATCGCGTCGAGCGCATTGCGCGTCTTGTATGTCGCCGCGTAGAGGTCCAGGTCGCCGTCGGCGTCCACGTCCGCGAGCGCCATCGTCGTAACGGCGAATCCGGAGTCCAGTCCCGCCAGGGATCCGGCGTCCGTGAACTGGCCGCGGCCGCCATTCAGCCAGAGCTTGAGCGGCCCGCCAAGGGTACCGACGAGCAGGTCGAGGTCGCCGTCGCCATCGATGTCGGCAAACGTTGCGCCCGTCGTGGCCAGGCCTTTCGTCTCGATGCCGCTCGCAGCCGTGACGTCGGTGAAGCGGAACGCCCCGTTGTTGTGATACAGCGCGGCGGGCCGTTCCACGGACGCGAGGAAGGCGTCGGCGAGCCCGTCGCCGTCGATGTCTCCGAGCGCCACGCCGGCGCCGATGATCAGGTTGCGGTTGCCAAGGGCGTGCTCATCGTCCACCACATTCGCGTGCGTGATGCCCGTGACGGTCGTGTCGAGCTGCGTGAATCCATCGGACGCTCGCCGATTCACGTCGAGTGCGCGCCAACGGCCCCACGATTCCTGATGCCACGAGGTGTCCACAGGTGGCGGCGCCGAGCAGGCCCCGAAAAGCATGCCCGCCACCAGCAGGGTGCCGGTCCGCGAAGTCATCCAGGCCGTTTCCGCTCTGATCGCGTCAGCCATCGATAGGGCCGAGACCCCGGCTCAGCGCGCCAGCCGTTCAAGCACCCGCGACGCCACACACTCCCCCTGCACCATGCCGTCCTTCACGGCCGGGAAGTAGTGAATGCCGCCGTACACGCGCGAAATCGCCACTTCATCGCGGGCGGCGGTGAACGATGCAAAGGCGCGTGGCGCGTGGCCGATGTCCACCTGCGTGGAGTCCACAAACGGAATCGTGTCGCCGAGGATCGTGCCGAGCACCTTTGCGGCGGCGGCGGAGAGCGTGGAGTGGCCCGAGGGGTACTCGGGAAACGGCGGCGTGGCGAACAGCGTTACCCACTTCGGGTCGAACACGCGATTCACATACGTCACCGGACGCACCACGTTCGAGCGGTATTTCTCCTTCCACGTGCTGATGAAGGCGTCGTGGATCGCGATGGACGTGAGCGCAAACACCTCAGCCGCCTGGGGCGCGCTGAGCCCGCGCTTCGCGATCATCTGGTTCACCACGCTGATCCAGTGGAACCCCGGCGTGCCTGTGGCCACCGGGTTGTCGGCCCAGAAGAGCGCGATCTGTTTCTTCTCCGGCGTCAGCGCGGACGCGCTGTCGAGGAATTCGCGGCCCTGTTTCCAGAACGGCGATCCCGGCTGCTCCGAATACGGCACCGGCGGCGGCGGCGCGCACTCGTCGGCATTCGTCAGCGTCATCGGACGCAACAGGCCCCAGTACGGCTCGGTCGGGCGCACCGGGTCGAACGCGGGAAGGGTCGTGGGCCTGGCTTCCTTGGGACGGTTGGTGAACACCCACTTCTCCGATGCTCGCTCGAGTTCCATGCGGAGCCCCGAGTTGGCCGGCGCCACCATGTCGCTCTGTGCCGACAGGACCTGCGGCACGTACTGGTCGGTCGTGGCCGTATTGATCCAGTTGCCGCGCCCGGGCTTCGGCGCCCACGGGCGGCCGCGCGTCGCGAAGAAACTGTCGGTCGCCGCCCAGCCGAGGATCGTCTTCGCGATCGCCTGACCCCGCTCGAGGCCCCAGTCGCGCCGGGGCTTTGAGACCCCGGCCTGCGAGCGCCCATCGATCTGCGCCTTCGCGAGCGAGTCGATCGTCCGGCGTGTGCTCGCGAACCCGTCACGAAACAGCGAGTCGAGGACGATGCGCTCCGCTTCCGCCGCGGCGATCGCGCCATCGGGATTCGAGTGGTCGGGAGCCGCGGGGAGCGGGCCGTACCCGTTGAGCTTCCCCGCCATCGACGCCAGTCCCGACGATGGATCCGACGCATACCCCTCGTACAGCGCCAGGGAACCGTACGCCGAAATCCGCGCGGCCACCGGAGGGCCGATGCGCTCGCTGCGCGCGAAGGCGAGCGACGTGCGCAGCCATTGCGCCACGAGCTGCGGGTCGGCAGGCGGCGCGTCACCGCCGCACGAGGCGAGCGTGGCGCCCGCCACGGCCACGAGGCCGAGCCGTGCCGCGCGCGTCACGGGGACTTCTTCGGCGTGGTCAGGTCCACCTTCGGGGCCTTTGCCGCCTCCGCGCTCTCGAGCTGGAAGTAGTCCCGTGCCTTCATCCCCATCACTTTCGCCGTCAACACCTGCGGGAACCTGCGGATGTACTCGTTGTACTCGTTCACGATCGTGTTGTAGTCGGTGCGCGCCGTGGCCACGCGGTTCTCCGACCCTGCAAGTTCGTCGCTCAGCCCGCGGAAGCTCTCCATCGAACGCAACTGCGGGTAGTTCTCCTGGATCACCAGCAGCCGCGACAGCGCGCCGTTGAGCTGGTTCGCCGCACTCGCCATCTCGTTCAGGCTGCCGTCGGGCTTTGCCGCTCCGGCGAGGCGCGCGCGCGCATCGGCGATCGCCGTGAACACGTCACTCTCCTGCTTCGCCACGCCGCGCACCACCTCGACGTAGTTGGGAATCAGGTCCGCGCGGCGCTGGAGCTGCACCGCGATGTTCTGCTTCGCCTTGTTCACGTTCTCGTCAAGCGTCTGGATGCGATTGTAGCCGCACCCCGTGAGGCCGGCGGTGAGGGCGAGAACGGCGGCCCACGCGTGCCGGTGTTTCGAACCACGAACGTTGCGCATCGTGTCCTTCGTCCGTTGCGAGAGTGGAAAGCTGAACCTGAACGTTAGCGCATCCGAGTCCGGTCACGCCCGAGGCGCGCCAGCGGGCGCGTCCGGCAGCGCGTCAACAAATGCCAGCATCCGCGTGAGTCCTGCGTGGAATCCGTCGAGCGTGGCGCCGAGATCGCTCGCGGAGCGTTTTGCAGCGGCGCGCCGAAGCAACGGGAAAACCGAAGGAAGAGGTGCTTCCGCAGGTTGTGGAGGAGGTGTCGGAGAGTCGCTGGAAGGTGACCTTCTCGGCGATTCCTGAGGGGCCGTTCTATCGCCCTGTACGGCTCGGAGAGCAGAAGCGGTTGACCATCAACATCGAGCACCCGTTCTACGAGAAGGTCTATGACCCTGCGACTGAGCCTGTTCGGGCAGCCCTTGAAGTACTGCTCTTTGTGCTTGCCGAGCGTGAGCTGGAGGTGAAGAACGACGCCGAAACCTTCTATCGCGCGGAGCGGCAGCGGTGGTCTGAGCGACTGCGGCATGCGCTCGACACGCTTGTCCCCGGCGAGGCCCTAGAGGACGTACGGGACGCCGTTGCTGCTGCTGCTCGAATCGACTCTGATCCGGTGATGACTGTCTAGGGTCGCAGGCATTCTCGGAGTCTGGGGCTGTTTTGGGGCCCTTCGCGCAAACGGCCACCCGAATGCTGGGTGGCCGTTCTGCGTTCAAGTTCCTTCTAATCCAATAGGTTGTGCGAAGTGGCTAGGGACGGAATCGAACCGCCGACACGCGGATTTTCAGTCCGCTGCTCTACCAACTGAGCTACCTAGCCGAAAGCGAGACCCAATCTACCCCACCCCCATGGCCCGGGCCAACCCCGGGCCCCAAATAGTTGTGACATAGGACACCCGGTATTCTTCAATTACCTGTGAAACAGCTCCGAGTTGCGTTCCAGCAGGAACTCAGTGCCTTCGGCGAGGAAGCCGCACTCCAGCTCTGGAGCGGCGACGCCGACCTGATCCCCTGCCGGGATTTTGCCGATATCGCCGCTGCGGTAGCCTCGGGAACGGCCGATCGGGGTGTCCTGCCTGTCGAGCATACGATCCTGGGGTCCAACCAGCCGGCCCACGACGCCATAGATGCGGCCCCCGAGGTCGTCGCGGTTGCTGAAACCGTGGTCCCGTCCCATCTCTGCCTGCTCGGCCCCGCCAACGGCACCCTGAACGAGGTCGCCGACGTCTTCTGCCACCCGGTGGCCTATTCGCAGTGCATGAAGTTCTTCCGTGCGAACCCACGCATCACGGTGAACTCGGTGCTCGATTCGGGGGCGTCGGTGGTGGATGTCGAAAACCTTGCGGACCCGCAGTTTGCCGTGGTTGCGAGCCGCCTCGCGCTCCTTTCGCGCAAGCTCACGGTCGTCGCCGAGAACATCCAGGACCGCCCGGACGCGCAGACACGCTTTGTCGGGATCTCCGCGCAGCGTCAGGCACTTCCACCGGGAACGCCGGTCCGGACCACCCTGCTTGCCACCGTTGGCGATGTCCCGGGCGCGCTGCTCTACTCGCTCGCACCCCTCGCGAAACACGGCGTCAACTTGCGTCGCGTCGAAGGCAGGCCCACGGGTGCCCCGTGGAGTTATCGCTTCTTTGTTGAGTTCGATCACGACAGTGGCGACGCCGAAACCGAAACCGCGATCGCCGAGGTTACGGCGGCGGCCACGGACGTCCGCTGGTTCGGGACCTACCCGCGATGGAACGCGGGGCGCCGTGGCTCGATCGGCTGGCGATCGGGGTCGATCGATACCGTAAGGTAGGACGGTTACCGCCGAACGCGGTGCCGCGCCGTAATCACCGACTTGATCCCGCCGCGCACGTTGAAGTCGCCAACCACGGTCATGGACCGTGGCTTCACGGCCTTCACGAGGTCATCCAGGATCGTGTTCACCGCGCGTTCATAGAAGATGCCGTCGTTGCGGAAACTCCACAGGTAGAGTTTCAGCGCCTTTAACTCCAGGCATCGCTTCGCCGGCACGTAGCTGATCGTGATCGTCCCGAAATCCGGTGCTCCACCCTCGAGCGCTTCAAGTTCCTTCGCGTCCGATTCGATCCCACCCACGGGACACAGTGACGTGAACTCCGGGCAAGTCATCACGATCTCATAGTCGCGGCCGGGATACGGGTTCGCGAACGATTCCAGCAGTTTCGATTTCGGCATACGGGTGTGGTTGGGCGACTACTGGCCGCGCAATCGTCGGGAAAGTTCGTCGAGCAGGTTCCGCTCATCTGCTGACAAGCTACCGATCCCGTCCGAGGCAATCTTGTCGAGCATGCGGTTCAGGGCCTCGGCGTCGCTGCGAGGCGCGTGACGTACCTCGTTTCGCTCGGACTGCACACGAGCGGCTTCCTGCGCCACGGCGGCGTTGCTCTGCGCCACGACATCGTCGCCGCCCGGTTCGGCCTCTTCGTTGCCCTTGGTGCTCCCCTTCGGACGACGCGTCCGGTGCGGAACAGCACGCGGCGGCTCTTCCTCGTCCTCGTCCGGCACGGCCGCCACGCCCTCCCGCAACCGCGACAGGTTGATCGAGCGCGTGATCCTGAGGTATGCCCACGCGAACAGCATCGCGCCGAGGTGCCCGGCAAGCGATGACCATGCCGCCTGCGGGGCGGTGTCGCGAACCGTCAATGCGGCGAGCGTCACGCTCCCGACCACGCCGATCGCGAACGACGTAACCGTCACGCCGCCGACCTGGAGGATCGGGCCCCCGCCGGTCGCCATTACGTGCGCAACCAGGAATGCCATCGCCAGTCCCGCCATCCCGCCGAACGTCGCGCCGGTATCGGCGAACATCACGTGCGCCACAGTTCCGCCGAGGATCGCCACCATCCCGATCCGCACGCACTCCGCGGTGCCCCAAGCGCGCTCGATCTGTGCGGCAACGGTAAGGGCAACGGTCGCAACCAAACCGACCAGCCACGCGCTTCCCGGCACGAGCAGGTACGTGAGCGTGTTCCACCAGTGAGCGCTGTCGGTCCCGGGCGCGAAGCCAAGTGTGTCGCGCATCGCGGCAGGCGTGAACGCGACAACCTGCGCGAAATAGGCCGCGACGGCCGCGAATGCGATGGCACGCGTAAATGGCGCGGCGGCCGGGCCCGGCAGTTCGCCTGGGCCGGCCGCGCTCGCCACCGGCCCGTTATCCACTCCCACGTTACCGCAGCCCTGTTGGCGGCGGGATCCGCAGCGCAAGCCGGGTGTTCGCGTGTGAGGCCATGGCTTGCTCCAGCAAGGTCGCCCACTGGCGGTCCAGCGTGGCGCCTTCGGCCGGCGCCGTCACCGGATGCACGACGATTTCCGTCTGCTCGCTCACACCGCGGGCTTGTTCGATAATCCGAAGCACCTGTGCATCGGTCGTGTCGTCGCGCGGGGAGAGAACCAGGGCGTGAGATCGTCCCGCCTTCGCGGCAGCGCCAAGCGTACTGAGCGCGTGTGCCAGCATGGCATCCGGGCCGATGAAATCAATACTCACCTGCACCATCGCGAAGAATGACGCGATATCGGCGATCGCGTCCGGACGCTGGCCGTCCGTGTCAAGCATCACGGGAATCGCCGGCTTTGCCCCGTCGAGTGCGGCGCGCAGGAACGGGACGTTGGCCAGGGGATCCCGCCCGCCGATGGCGATCGAATGAAACCGCGACCGGCCCAGCTGTCGCTCGATTTCGCGGATCAACGCCGTGGCCGTGTACATCGTCGCCGTTTCGGCCTCGCCGGCGAACCGCACGAACAGTTGTCGGCGCCCGATCCACGCGCCCTGCGACTGAACGCCTGCCGGCACGCCGGCAAGGGCCGCTGCTGCGACTGGTGATCCGCCGGTCATCGTGAGGCTCCGGCTTTTCGCCGTTCGAGGGGAAGGAGGTGACGATCGGGTCGCTGCATGTGGACTCGCATGACGTCGCGCGCGGGGCGCTCAGGAAGACTGTTTCTGTGCGTGCTGCAGGACCGCAAGCTCGACGATCCGATCGCACAGGTCCGGAAAACTGATTCCCGCCGCCGCCGCCGCCTGGGGCACCAGGCTGAGCGACGTCATTCCCGGAAGTGTGTTCGCTTCCAGACAGTGGAATTCTCCCTTCACCGTCATACGGAAGTCAATGCGCGCGCACCCGGAGAGTTTGAGCGCCTTGTACGCCCGCAACGCGGCATCCTGCACCGCGGCGGTCTCCCGGTCGGTCAAGTCTGCCGGAAACACCTCTCGCGCCATCCCCGGCGTGTACTTGCACTCGTAGTCGTAGAGTTCCTTCTTGGGAATGATCTCGCCGACCGGCAGCACGAGCTCGCCCAGCACGGCGACCGTCAGCTCGCGTCCCGGGATGAACTGCTCGACCATCACCTCATCATCGTACTCCATCGCGTGGGCGATCGCCGGCGCCAGCTCCTCGCGGCGCTTCACAAGCGTCAGCCCGACAGTGGAACCCTCTTTCGACGGCTTCACGATCACGGGGAAACCGAACCTTCCCTGCACCATGTCGGCGAACGCCGGCATTCGCCACGGCGCCTCGGATCCCCCGGTCGAGCGACCGGCGCGCACCAGCTCCCAGTCTGGCGTCATGATGCCGGCGGCGCGAAACAGGTGCTTGGACAAGTCCTTGTCCATCGCCAGCGCGCTCGCGAGATGCCCGCTTCCGGTGTACGGCACGCCGGTGAGGTCAAGCAGCGCCTGGATCGTGCCGTCCTCGCCCTGCCCGCCGTGCAGCGCCAGGAAGACCACTTCCGTTCCGCCACTCGGCTGCAAGTCACGAACGACGGCGCCTAGCGGATTCCTGGACAGTTGCGCAAGCGCGGTGCGATCCGGCGGCAGCGTCCGCACGACACCGCCCGAGAGCATGGCCGCTTCTTCGGTCGTCGTCAGCGCACCGCGCGTCGTATCGGCGGCAACGACCGTGTGGCCACGCTCGCGCAATGCGCCGGCAACGCGAAGTCCCGTTGCCATCGAAACATCGCGCTCCGACGAGGTCCCGCCCATCAGCACCAGGATCCGCACGGTCAGCGCGTCATCAGGAATGCCAGCATATCCGAGCGCGTGACGATCCCGAGCACCGAGGTTCCGTCGCGCACCAACACCGCCGGGTTCGCCTTCGTGAGCGCCTTCACGATCGTCTCGACTGCTTGGGTCGCGTCAACCACCGGGAGTGCCGCACCCATGACATCGGAGACCGGCTTGTCGAGCACCTTCGCGTCTTCGAGCGCATCCGCGCTGAGCTCACTCTCGCTGACCGACCCGACACACGCCCCGTTGTCCATCACGGGCAGCTGCGACACGTCATGCACGGACATCAGCCGGAGCGCCTGCCGTACCGCGGCCGCCGGGGCAACGCTGATCACGCCGGCCGGCGCGCCGCCCGTCTTTCCGCCGAGGAGCTGCGCCAGGGAAGTGCGCGACTGGTCGAGCATCTGGTTCTCGCGCATCCATTCGTCGTTGTACAGTTTCGACAAGTACCGCTCGCCGGTATCGCACAGGAACGTCACCACGCAGGCATGCGGATCGTTTACCCGCCGCGCCACCGTGAGCGCAACGTGCGCGACGAGCCCTGACGAGCCCCCGGCACACAGGCCTTCCTCGCGCGTCAATCGTCGCGCCATCGCGAAGGACTCACGGTCCGTGACCGACTGGATCTCGTCAATCACGCTCATGTCGAGCGAGCCCGGGATCTTGTCCTGTCCGACACCTTCGACCTTGTACGGCACTCCCTCGATCTTGTTCGTCCCGCCGCTGCGCCAATACTCGGCGAGGATTGATCCCACCGGGTCCGCACAGATCACCTTGATCGCCGGGTTCTTCTTCTTCAGGTAGCGCCCGACACCGGTGATCGTGCCGCCGGTGCCCGCACCGGCCACCACATGCGTGATTTCACCATTTGTCTGGTCCCAGAGCTCGGGTCCCGTCAGCGCCTCGTGCGCCTCCGGATTTGCCTGGTTGTAGAACTGGTCGGCAAGGATCGCGTTCGGCGTCTCGTGCGCGATCCGCTTCGCCGTCATGCCGTAGCTGTCCGGGTGGTCGGGAGGAACGGCCGTCGGCGTAATGATGACTTCGGCGCCATACGCCTTCAGGAGACGAACCTTTTCCTGCGACATCTTGTCCGGCATCGTGAACACGCAGCGATAGCCCTTGATCGCTGCTGCAATCGCGAGCGCTACACCGGTATTGCCTCCGGTGCTCTCGACAATCGTCCCGCCCGGCTTCAGCGTGCCGTCGCGCTCGGCCTTCTCGATGATCGCGAGCCCGATCCGGTCTTTGATCGAGCCACCAGGGTTGCGCGTCTCGGCCTTGACCCAGACGGGCGTCACGATGCCGCGCGTCACGTGCGTCAGCCGGATGAGCGGCGTCCACCCGATGGTGTCGAGCACCGATTCGTACACGTGCCGGTCACGCGAGACCGCGGGCATGCCGTTGCTCCGAAGCTGGGGGTGGTTCGCCGGTGTTTGTCGAGCGCCCGAAATCTACCGGGCTTCGCCGGAGGACGATCCGCTCGCGCCGGCGCGGCTCTGGGCAGCCCGGGCGTCAGCTACCAATTCCGACAGGACCGCCAGCGCCTCGAGCGGTGTTGTTGCGTTTGGGTCAATGCCTCGCAATCGCTCGGCAATCCCCGAGAGATCCTCTCCAAAGAGCCCGAGCTGGTCCGCCACCGGCTCCGGCGGCGACTTCACGCGTCCAGGCACGACCGCAAGCTGCTCGCGCTCGAGCACGGTCAGCAGCGCCCGCGCACGCTTCAGTACCGCCGGCGGCAACCCCGCCAAGCGGCCGACTTCGATGCCATAGGAACGATCCGCCCCGCCGGGCCGGAGGGCGTGCAGGAAGCGAATCGTCCCGCTGTGCTCGGCGACGGCCACGTTGAAGTTCCGGACCGCCGGATGCTCGTCTGCGAGCTGTGTGAGCTCGTGGTAGTGCGTCGCGAACACGGTCTTGCATCCCACCCGCGCATGCAGGTGTTCGCTCACCGCCCACGCGATGCTGACGCCATCCCAGGTGCTCGTACCGCGTCCGATTTCGTCGAGCAGCACCAGGCTGCGGGCCGTTGCCGTGTTCAGGATCGCCGCCGTTTCCGACATCTCGACCATGAACGTGGATTGGCCGCGTACGAGGTTGTCGCTTGCGCCGACTCGCGTAAAGATCCGGTCCGCAATGCCGATCCGTGCGCGCTTCGCGGGTACAAAGCACCCCACCTGTGCCATCAGGACCTGGAGCCCGATCTGCCGGAGGATCGTGCTCTTGCCGGCCATGTTCGGGCCGGTGAGGATGATCATCCGTGCGTCCGGCGTGAGCTGCACATCGTTGGGGATGAACTGCTCGCGCGGCATCATGCGCTCCACGACAGGGTGCCTCCCGGCGACGATCTCGAGCTCCGCGCCCTCGTGGATTTCGGGACACACATACCCTTCGCGCGATGCCACATCGGCAAATGATGCCAGGACGTCTAGGTGCGCCACGTTGGCTGCGATCTGCTGCAGCCGGCGAATCTCGCCACCGACATCCCGACGCAGCGCCTCGAACGTCTCGCGCTCGATCGTCTCGATCCGTTCGGTCGCATGCAGCACCTTCTCCTCGAACTCCTTCAGCGCCGGCGTGACGTAGCGCTCCGCCCCGGTGAGCGTCTGGCGTCGCTGGTAATCCGCCGGCACCAGGTGCGAGTTCGCGTTGGTGATCTCGATGTAGTACCCGAACACGCGATTGTGCCCGACCTTCAGCGAAGCGATCCCGGTGCGCTCACGCTCGGCGTGCTGCAGCCCCGCGATCGAGTCCTTGCCGCCGGTGGCGATCGCATGCAACTCATCGAGTTCGGCGTGCACGCCAGGTGCGATGACCGGCCCTTCTCCGACGGTGACTGCCGGACGCTCGACCAGCGTCTTCTCGATCCGTGCAGCGCAGTCGGCTGCGTCGTCCCAGTCCCGCGCGATTCGCGTAAGCTCGCCGCGCGGCGCAATCACCTCGAGCGCCGCGCGCAGCGCCGGAAGCCGCTTCAGCGAATCGCCAAGCGCCCGTAGCTCACGGGGCGATGCGCGGTGCGCCGCGGTCTTGGCGCCGAGCCGCTCGATATCGCGCACGTCGTCGAGCGCGGACGCGAGCGCGGCGCGCGCGGTCGCCGACTCGTGCAGTGCCGCAACGGCCTGCAGGCGCGACTCGATCCGGTCCTTCGCCACCAGCGGCGCGACAAGCCACGAGCGCAGGAGGCGTGCGCCCATCGGTGTCTCGGTGCGATCGAGCACGCTGAGCAGTGTGCCTTCGGCACCACCGCCCCGAAGCGACTCCACTAATTCGAGGTTCCGGCGCGTCATCTCGTCGAGTGGCATGACATCGCCCGCTCGTTCGATCAGTGGTCGCGCGAGGTGCCCGACGCCCGCTGGCTGCAGTTCCTTCAAGTACCGAACCAGCGCGCCCCCGGCGCCCGCGATCGCGTCGTCACGCTCGCCGATTCCCAGTCCTTCCACGCCGAGCACTCCAAAGTGTTCGGCCAGGTCACGGCGCGAGCTGGCTGGCTCGAACTCCCACGCCGATCGCTCGGTGATGAGCGCTTCGGCCTGCCGCGCGATCCGCACCGCTTCGCCGTCCTCGGGAGCAACGACGACCTCTCGCGGTCCGATACGTGCCAGCGCCGCCGCCACTTCCGACATCGGCGCACTGATCAACCGGAACTCGCCGGTGGAGATGTCGGCCGCGGCGATGCCCAGGAGGCCGGCCTGCGTCCGAAGTGCCGCCACATATGTGCTCCGCGAGACATCAAGCAGGTCGTCGGCAAAGGCCGCGCCCGGTGTCACGGTCTCGATGACCGCACGCTTGACGATGCCCTTCGCGAGCTTCGGGTCCTCGACCTGCTCGCAGACGGCGACGCGGAATCCCTGCTGCACGAGACGCCGGATGTACTCCGGCGCCGCCTTTGCCGGCACGCCGGCGAGCGGAACCTCAGCCGCGCCGCCGTTGTTCCGCGACGTCAGTGTGATGTCGAGGGCGCGCGAAATCGTCTCGGCGTCGTCGTAGAACGTCTCGAAGAAGTCGCCCATCCGAAACAACAGGATTGCATTCTTGTGGCGCGCCTTGATCTCGTGGTACTGCTGCATGAGCGGCGTCTGCGCACTCATGGACGCTCTGCCTCGACGATGATCGCCTGATTGCCCTCAGCCTTGAGCTTTCCGGCAAGGGCGACAGCGTCCGCCCGCGTCGCAAATCGCCCGATTCGCACGCGGAATGGCCGGTCGGTTGTGACGCGTGCGTCATGGCCGCGTTCGCTGATTCGCGACGCCAGGCGGCGCGCTTCGGCAAGTGTGGCAAATGCCGCAACCTGGACGCTCCAGGCGCGTGCCGGCCGGGTGGGCGACGCACCGGTCGCCCCGCGCGCGGTCGCGCGTGTCGTCGTGGAAGCGGAGTCTGCGTTCGCGCTCTGGCGCGAGGTGTCGGCGTTGCCGGGCTGGTTCGTAATCGCGGGCGCCGAGTCGGCCGCCGCGCGCTGGGCTCGAGACGCCATCAACTCGCATGTCCGTGCTGCGTAGGCCAGCTGGTTCACCAACTCGACGGCATCCGGCGGAGCGCGCACGCGCGAGGAGTCGAGCGTGGTGCAGGCCTCGAGGGTCCTGCCCTGCTCGCGTTGCAGTCGGGCCAACAGCAGTCCGCCGTACGCGGATGCGCCGCTGTCGAAATCGCGCACCAGCCGCTCCAGGCGTCGTTGAGCTCCCGCGCGGTCACCAAGCTCGACGTCCTGCTCCGCGATCCGCAACTGGGCCCATGCGGCGATCGGCGTCAGCGCATGTTCGACCGCGACACGAATGAACTTGGTTCTCGCCGTTGCCGGTGCTTCGGACCAGGTCGCGCTCCAGTAAAGCGCCTCGGCTTTCCGTCCGGCGTCGCCCGTGGCCGCGACGCTGTCGGCAATCGCACGCGCGGCGGCCAGGTCGCCACTCGCGGCGAGGGCTCGCGCGCGGCGTAAGCTGGCGTCAGCAATCGGCGGCGCCCCGCCTTGCGCGCCGATCGGCGATGAGAACGCAAGCCCGAGCACCAACGCGATCCATGGTCGTGCTCGCCTGGGCCCGTCGCTGCTTCGCATCCCGTGCCTTCCCATCCTCTCTCTTCGCGTCACGCCGCTCGCACCTGTCCGCCCCGCGAACGCGGCGAGGTGTCGGTGCCGGAACCCGCACAGATATCGAGCACTGCCGTCGTCAGCAGGGCCGTTTCACTCGACAGGTGGGATTCCTTGAGCGCGGCGTCGAGCGCCGCGATGCGATCTACCGCATGCGAAACCGAGTGGAGGTCCCAGCGATCCGCATTCCGCACCACACAGGTGACCATCTCGCCCCAGGGACGGCCGACCACGGCCGACCTTCCCTGCTTCATCATCGCGAACACGTCGCCGGTCAGGTCGCGGGGCGCGGCGCCCACGGAGCGGCGCGCAACACAGTGTCCGAGCGCCAGTATGTGCGCGCTCAGCGCGAGAACCACGGAGACCGCGGTGGTCTTGGGTTGCGCGAGGGCAACGGGAACGAGCGCCGCCGCCTTCACGCCCTCGCGCGCACACACCAGGTCGAAGAGGTCGCTGGCGTTCTCGCCAGCCCGCACCCCGACAATGGCCGCGATCGCGCCAGCATCAACCGCCCGCCCTGGTCCGGCGTACTCGCGGAGCTTCGCCAGTTCGCTCGCGGCCCGCGCCAGGTCGGTGCCGATGGCGGACACCAGCAGTGTCGCGGCATGCTTGGCCAGCACGACGCCGTGCTCCTGCGCGTGTTGCTCGACCCACGCCACGGCATGGTCCTCCGTCAGCGCCTTGAACTCGACCGATTGTGCGTCGGCCAGGAGGGGCTCCGGAGGTTTCCAGCTACTGCTCCCGACGACCAGGAATACGATGTCGCGCGGGCATGAGCCGGCGCGACGAACCATGACCGCCGCGGCGTCCTTTTTCAACGCTCCCGCATCCCGGACGATCACGACCCGCCGCGGCGCCAGCATAGGCATCGCGTCCAGTGCGGCGCCGAGGGCGCCAGCATCGGTTTCCGCTCCGCGGAAGATGTCGAGGTTGAAATCGCGGGTCGCCGGGTCGAGCGCGCTGGCCAGCACCGCAGCGACCTTCTCTTCCTTCAAGAAATCTTCGTCGCCGTGGAAGACGTAGGCACCGCCCAGCTCACCGCGCTCGAGCGCGGCCTTGAAGGCGCGCATGGCGACCGGCGGCATGCGGCAAATATACCGCCGCCGAGAGCGTGAACGACCATCAGGCCGCGACGCAGTGCCACGTGGAGCTTGGTGCATGCGCGACAACCGATCAGGTGCCCGGCCATTTGGGATGAACGGGCCGGCTCGAGTTCACCATCCATCCACGCAAGGTGCTGGTCGCGAAAGTGCGCGCACGCGGCGGAGCGGACAACCGTTTTGCCTGGCACAACAGGAGTTACCCGGGACCGCTATACCGTGTTCCGGGCAATCGGTCCATGCAGCGGTCGGCCGGCCGGCAGGCACCCGGGGCGCCCGTCGGCCCCTGCTGGCCGCCGCCCTGCCGGCGAATCAGCGGTGGGCGTTCGGCGCTGGAGCGCTTATCGCAACGCCGGTTCGATGATCTCCGCGAACGCGTTTCGGGCACGATTCAAGCGTGACTTCACCGTCCCGAGGTTGCAGCGCGTCAGCTCGGCGATTTCCTCGTATGAGCGCCCTTCGATCTCCCGTAGCACGAACACGTCCCGGTGATGGGCCGGCAGCTTCGCGACCGAGTTCATGATCGCCTCGTTCAGGTGGCGGCGGCGAAACACTTCGTCGGGTGGCGCCGCGGGATCCTCGAAGTCCACCGGTCGCTCGACCTCGTCGTGCGCGGGCGCGAGTGCGCTGAATAGCACGAGCGGGCTACGCCCACGATTCCGAAGCTCGTTCTTGCCGAGGTTCGAGGTGATCGTGTAGATCCACGTGGAGAATTTCTTCGTGCGATCGAACCGCGCCATGTGCCTGTGCACGCGTACGAAAGCCTCTTGCACCAGGTCTTCAGCTCGGTCGCGATCGCCGACAATTCGGTACACGAAGTTCTGGAGTCGTACCTGATAGCGCTCGACCAACACATCGAACGCAAGCGGCTCGCTCGCCAGATGGGCGCGAACCAGCGTCGTATCGTCCAACGCCCTCAGGGCTTCCTTTCCGCGGAAGCGGGGCGCGACGGCAGATGACAACTTCGCTGCGGCTTGCACCATTCTCGTGTTCTCCCGGCGGTCGTTTGACTGGCCGATAGACTGAAGAGCACGTATTGTGCCGCAGAAACAACATGGAAGCCACGCGTGTAACTTGTTGTTAAATAAACACTTATGTCACAGGCTCGCTCCAAGACACCGTCCTTTTGGCGAGACTGCGTCCTAAATAGTGGTCGTAGTCGTGGGTCGGTCGCATCACGGCGGGAACACCCAGCTCCTAGCGGCTCAACCGATACCCCGCGACGTAGAGGAGTGCAACTATCGATTTCGCGTCGCGGATTTCGCCCGTCCGAATGCGCTCCAAAGCCTCTGAGAACGGTGTCGGCCTGAGCTCGATGAACTCGTCGGACTCGTGTTTCGTGTTGCCTGGTCGGAGTCCCGTCGCCAGAAACAGGTGAATCTGTTCGTCACTGAAGCCCGGCGTGGTGAACACCGTGGTCAGGTGTTCGATTCGCTCCGCGGTGCAGCCGGTTTCCTCGAGGAGTTCTCGGCGGGCACAGGCATCCGGCTGCTCGCCTTTGTCGATTACGCCTGCGGGAATCTCGAAGAGCGCGCCTCCGGCGGCGTGCCGATGCTGTTTCAACAGGAGCACCGTGGGATCCGCGGCGGACACATCGTCCAGCAGCGGCACCACTGCACTCGCGCCGGGATGGCGCACGATGGCGAGCGTCCCGGTAGTCCCGTCGGGGAAACGCGCGACCTCTTCGTCGAGTGTGATGACCCGGCCTGAGTAGATCCGCCGAACGTCCGTCGCGTGGGCATGTGAATCGCCGGATCGCGGGTCGCCTGGTGCGGACGGACTCACGCCCCACCCATGCCGATCGCGGTTTTTCTTTTGCGGCACATCACAACACGGCGCGCGCGCCGAGCGACGGAGCGGACACAACGACGCCATCGCGCGCAAGCGCGCCCAGCATCGCGTCTTGTGCGCTCGCTTCGCCGTGCACCAGCCAGGTCTTTCGCAACCTTGGAGACGTCGCCCGGACCGCGGAGTGCCAGGCAAGCAGGCCTCCGTGGTCGGCGTGCGCGCTGTATCCGTGGAGCACGACGACGTTCGCTCGCACGTCCACGGTTTCCCCCAGCACCTTGATCGGCGACATACGCTCGACGATTCGGCGGCCCAGGGTATGCTCGCCCTGAAAACCGACGATCAGGATCGTGTTCTTGGGGTCACTCGCGCCATGGAGCAGGTGATGGAGGATTCGCCCCGATTCCACCATGCCCGATGCGGCGATCACGACCATTGGGCCGCGACGTTGCATCGCAGCCTTCGAGGCTTCCGCGCTTTCCGTGAACTCCACGAGGCCGTGGTGGAGTACTCCGGACGGGTCGCTGCCAAACAACCGCACGAATGGCTCGCTCGTGTCGAACACGGCGGCATTCCTGCCGAAGACTGCCGTCGCTTCGGTTGCAAGCGGGCTGTCCACGATCACGGGGATCTTGGGGATCCGCCCCTGCAGTGCCAGTTCGTGCAGCGAGTAGATCAGCTCCTGTGTTCGCCCGACGGCAAATGCCGGGATGAGCACCTTGCCGCCGCGGGCCGCAGCCGCCGTCACCACGTCCGCCAGCGCATCGCGCGCTCCCGAGACGCTGATGTGGTCGCGTCCACCGTACGTGCTTTCCATGATCACCGCATCAACATCGGTCGGCGGCACCGGGTCACGGATGATCGCCAGTCCTGCCCTGCCGATATCGCCGCTGAAGGCAAGCCGCCGGGTCTCGAACCCATCGCGCCAGTCGAGGATCACGGACGCGGAACCCAGGATATGGCCGGCGTCCAGCAGGGTGACGTGGATCCCGCTCGCGATCTCGCGTCGCTGGCCGTACGGAACACCAACCATCAGGTCGACACATCGCCGCGCGTCGTCCATGTCGTACAGCGGCTCCTGGTGTGCTCGGCGTCGCTTCGCCAGGAACCGCGCGTCTTTCTCCTGGATGTGTGCGGCGTCCGCGAGCATCACGCGCGACAGGTCCAGCGTCGCCGGCGTCGTGAAGATCGGCGCCCGAAGCCCGTGTTTTGCGAGGAACGGGAGTCGGCCCGCGTGGTCAATGTGGGCGTGCGAGAGGACCACCGCCGCGACATCATCCGGGGGGACCGGAAGCTTTTCGTTCTTTCGGCGGACGTCGTCGCGGCGGCCCTGGAACAAGCCGGCGTCGAGCATGATCGTGCTGCCGTTGATGCGCACGAGGTGGCACGACCCGGTCACCTCTCGGGCGGCGCCCTGGAACTGGACTTCCATGCGGATCCGGCTCGGTAGGCGCGCGGCGCCGGTCTTAGCGCGACGACTCCGCGTGCCGCGAAAAGACCACGGTCACCCGGTCGTTGTCCTGTGAGATCATGTCCGGCTGCCAACCGCCGCGACTCCGCTCGTTCAGCAGGTCGGTGATCGCATCTTCGTCTTCTCGCGTGCGACGCGTCAACCGCACGATCACCGCCTGATATTCTTTCATGGTTGGGAAAAATGTAAACTCCGTGACATGGCCACCACCCCCGAGTTTCCCCGCTTGCACGTGCTGTCCCATCCACTGGTACAGCACAAGCTTTCCGTCCTTCGCGATCACGCCACGCCGAAGAAGATCTTCAAGGAGCTCGTGGACGAACTCGCGATGCTGATGGCCTACGAGGCCACGCGCGACCTGTCGCTCGAGCCCTGCGAAGTACAGACACCGCTGGAGCGCATGACCGCCGCGCGCCTGGCGGGTAAGAAACTCGTGCTTGTTCCGATTCTTCGCGCCGGACTCGGCATGGTCGATGGCATTCTCCGGCTGGTGCCCTCCGCCCGGGTCGGCCACATCGGATTGTATCGCGATCACGACACGCTTCGGCCGGTGGATTACTACTTCAAGGTTCCCGCGGACAGCGGTTCCCGCGAGTGCTTCGTGCTCGATCCGATGCTCGCGACCGGCGGGAGCGCGTCCGCGGCAATCACGCGACTGAAGCACGCCGGAGTCACGCGCCTTCGGTTCCTCTGTCTTGTCGCGGCGCCGGAAGGCGTTCGGCGGCTCTCCGCCGACCATCCGGATGTTCCCATCTACGCGGCGGCGCTCGATCGCGAGCTCAACGCGAGTGGCTACATCCTGCCCGGACTCGGGGACGCGGGCGATCGACTGTTCGGTACACGGTGATGCGCGCTGGATGAGTTGACACGACCCGCGATCGCGTGTACTTGCGTCGCATTCACGTGCCCTTGTTTGCATTCACGTGCATCTCTAACTTCTCGCGCGTTCGGTTTGATCGTCGCGCTCTCGCGTCACCCGCGTTTCGGCGACCGATGAATCGAACTCCGTCGCTTCGCCGTCGTTCCACTCCCCGCCCGCTCACATCTCCCTGAAATGTTGATCAACCTGCTGCCCGATTTTCTTGCGGTGCTGCAGGCGGCGGACCCCGAGCGCGCGTACGGACACTACTTCGAGACGCACCGGCCGATTCTCGAGGCGTACTGGAACAACTTCGTGGTCGAGCCCTCCGGCCCGCAATTCGAGGACATCGTGCGTGGAGTCGTGCGCGCGGACCGCAGCGACCTTCGCGCGTTGTTGGAGCAAACCAACGTGGTCGCCCTTGCGCGCGAAACGGCCGCGCGTTGCGAGGTGCTGTTTGCGGTCGATGCGCCGATCGACGTGGTGTTGATGGTCGGTGTCGGCGCCGCCAACGCCGGCGAACTCGTCGTCAACGGCCGTGCGATGGCGTTCGTCTGCCTCGAGCACTTCACGGGCGTGGCCAACGCTTCCACCCACGCGCTCGGGCTCGACCCCGAGCTCATGCCGATGTGGCTTGCGCACGAGATCGCCCATGGTGTGCGGTACACGTCGCCTCAGAGCCGGAGCGAGATGCGGGCCGCCGTCGAGACCTCCGGCGGGAACTACTCGTATTGGGAGACCGCGCGTCAGGTGTCGCTGCGCGAGCATTTGGTCAATGAGGGGCTCGCCGTCCACGCCGCGCGACAGTTCAGTCCGGGGCACGCCCCGTGGGAATACTACGGATACTCGCGGGCCGACTACGCGTTGATTCGCGACATGGAGCCCCAACTGATCGCCGCCGCCGCGGATGACCTCGACCGCGCGAGCCTCGGGCTTCGCCTGCGATTCCTCCTGGGCGGGATGAGCGACCTCGCCCGCACGGTGCGGCGGGTCGTGCTCCCCGAGCGCTGCGGCTATTTCCTCGGCGCCCGAATGGTCGAGTCAGCCATCGCGGAACGCGGCCTCGCTCGAGCGCTTCGCGCACCGGCCGACGAGCTCTCTGTCGCGGTGGTACCCGCGTCGCGTTCGGCCTGATCGGCCTCCGAGCCTGCCCAATCCCGGATCCGCACCGGGATAAACTCGGGAACCCGTTACTTCCCCACGCAGAAACTCGCGAACACGCGCGCAAGCACGTCGTCAACCGTCACGGTCCCGATCAGTTCGTCCAGCGCGAGCACGGCCGCGCGGATATGCGTCGCGGCGACGGGAGCCGGTAGCGCGCCCGCAGCCCAGGCCTCGCGGAATGCCGCGACCTCGCGTGCGGCCAGCTCGAGCGCGCTGCGTTGGCGCTCCCGCATGATCAACCCGTCGTCGCCCGAGGCTCCACCGGTGCGAGAAGCGATGGCACGCAGCAGGCCTTCCCGGAGCGCGGCCAGGCCGTCGCCGGTCCTGGCACTGACGACAAAGTCGGCGCTCCCGGAGGGCGGAGACGGTACGTCCGCCTTGGTCCGCACGCTGATGATCACGGCGCCCGTTTGCGTCCCCAACGAGCTCACGACGGACGCGAGGCCGGCGGCGCAATCACACGCAATGACGACGTCGGCGCCGGCGAGATACCGTGTCGCCGTTTCGATACCTGCCCGCTCGATGGCGTCATGCGCATCACGCAGGCCGGCGGTGTCTACCAGCCGGTACGGCCATGGGTCCGCGTCCACAAGCACCTCGATCGCATCTCGGGTCGTGCCTGGAACCGCGCTGGTGATCGCACGCTCCTGTCCGATCAACGCGTTGAACAGTGAGGACTTTCCGCTGTTCGGCACGCCGGCCAGCACCACGAGTGCGCCGTGGGCGGCGATCGTCGCGGCTGGTGCCGTCCGGATGACAGCCAGTATTCGCTCCTCGACGGTCGTCGCTGCCGCCAGGATTTCCGCCCGTGCAATCTGCCCGGCGTCTTCCTCTGGAAAGTCCAGGTCGAACGCCAAGAGTCCCTCAAGCCCGATCAGGGCGTCGCGCAGCTCCGCAAAGCGCGCGGTCATCGCGCCGGAAACTCCATGAATCGCGGCGCGCCGGGCAGCCTGTGTGCGTGCGTCGATCAGGTCACCGATCGCCTCGGCACGGACTAGGTCCACCTTGCCGTTCCAGAGTGCCCGTTGCGTGAACTCACCCGGCACAGCCGCGTGCGCCCCCGCGCGAATCAGCGCCCCCAGTACCGCGGCCGGCGCACTGAGTCCACCGTGTGTGTGGATCTCGACGACATCCTCCCCAGTGTACGAAGACGGGCTAGGAAACCAGGCGACGAGTCCGTCGTCGAGGATTTCGCCGGATGTCGGATCGCGAAACCGTGAGCGACCGAGCCGGCGCGGCTCATGCGGCCAGTGCTCGCACACCCGCTGTCCGACGCCGCACGCATCCGGTCCACTGACACGCAGGACGGCGAGCGCACTTCTCCCCGCCGTGGTGGACTGCGCCACGATCGTCCGCTCCGCACGTGCCCGATCGGTCACGGCACAGCCGACCGTCGCTACTTCGCCTTCGCCGGCACCACCTGGGCCTTCTGCCGCTCGTTGGCAATCAGCCACTGCTGTGGAATCGCGGCAATCTGCTGGACCAGGTAATAGATGCTGAGCCCCGAGGCGGTGTTCAACAGGAACACGGTGAACATCGCCGGCATGAGGTACAACAGGATCTTCGCCTGCGGGTTCGGCGGCATGTTGCGCATGCCGATCCAGGACATGAGGTACATCGAAAGGCCGGTCACGATCGGCAGGATGTACAGGGGGTCCTTCAGCGAAATATCGCCGAGCCACAGGAAGGGCACGTCGCGGAACTCAATTGTGTTCTGGAACACGAAGAACAGCGCGAAGAACACCGGCATCGGGATCAGCATCGGGATGCAGCCGGCGAGCGGCGCCAGCGGGCTCATCCCGTGCGATTGGTACACCTTCATCATTTCCTGCTGCAGCCGCTGCGGGTCCGACTTGTACTGCGCCTGCACGGCCATGATCTCCGGCTGGAGCCGCTGCATGCGAATGCTGGACCGCATTGCGCTCTGGTTGAGTGGCCAGAGCAGGATCCGGATTCCGAGGCCGAAGATCACCAGGACCCAGCCATAGTCGAGTTGCACCACGCGCTTGAGCCAGAGCATCAGCTTCATCACGATGATCGAGAATGGCTGGACCATTCCCTGAAACCACCCGCCGTAGGGGTTTGCGGTCTCGAACTCGCGCCCGATACCCCGCATTCGCTCCCACGACTGCGGTCCGATGTACAACGTGAACCGCGCTTCGCCATCCACGAGCGGCATGACGACTGTCCCGGTTCCGCGCGTCGCCATTCGGCTTTCGCGTGGTCCTCCCACGGCTTGCAGTTCCGAGAACGGCGTGGAATCCGACGGAGAGAGCAGCCCGACGAGGAAGTACTTGTTCTTTGCCACCGCCCATGAGAGCGGGCCGGCCACCAGTTCCCGCTCGCCGGGATCGAGGCTCGAGAACGCGACGCCCTTTGCGCTGCGCGGGACTGGCTTGGCGGCATACGAGAGGTACCGCGAGTCCTCGACTGAATCCGCCTCGTGCGACACGAATCCCGATGGCAGTCCTACCAGCAAGTACGACCGGCCGCTGGCGCCCGGCACGGTCACGCGCACGTCGGTCAGGTACTCGTCCGCGGTGCGGACGTATCGCACCGTCGTCCCGGAACCGTCACGCGCAACGAAGCGGACCGAGGGATCCGCGAGCGAGCCGGACGTGGAGCTCGTGAAAGGAGCGCCCGCCCACCGAACGGTATCCGCGCCCGTCACCATCGTGTATGACAACAGCGGCAGGGCGCGGTCTCGCACGACCACTTCGCCGCGGTCTCCGTTCAGCGCGCGGTAGCCCGTGAGCTCAACCGACAGCGGGACCGCGCCAACCGAGCTGAACCGGTACGTCGCACGCTCCCCGCCGACAACCACCGTCTCCGGCCGCACGGGCGCGACCGAGGGGCCCGCCGTCTCGCCCGTTCTACGAGCCGTTCGTCCATCGTTCGTTGGTGTGGTCAGCGCGCCGGGTACCGGGACCACGCTCGGCATTACCGCACCAGTGTCACCAACGGCTGGGACCACCGGAGTGGTCGGGCGTGGCGGTGGCGGAAACAGGACCGCCGGCGCGAGCAACACTATTCCGGTCAGCAGCAGTGCGAGAAAGAATCGGCGTTCCATGGGCGTTGTAGGTGCTACGGGACCGGGTCAAATCCGCCCGGACGGAACGGATGGCATCGAGCAATGCGGCGAACGGCGAGCCAGCCGCCGCGCCAGGCGCCGTGTTTCTCCAGCGCCTCGATCGCATACACCGAGCACGTTGGATGATAGCGGCATGCCGGAGGAAGCATCGGGCCAATGACCATTTGGTACGCGCGCACCCCCGCGATCAAGAGCCATTTCATGGCGTGCCGGTGGCCGGTGCAGCGCGCGAGCCGCGCGCGCGCTGCGCGAATGCAACGGCCGCCTGCACGGCATCGCCAAGTTGCGCGTATGTCGCATCATAGGCGGCCGGCGCCACGACGATCACCGTGTCTGCGCCCGCGGTCAGTGTGTTGCCTACCTGCGCGCTGAGCGCGCGGAGCCGACGCTTCAAGCGGTTTCGAGCGACCGCGGTACGACCGTAGCGAGGCACGATGATACCAACGCGCACTTCAGGTCGCGAAGTTTCCGAAACCTGAAGTTCAATCGGTCCTTTCTTGATCCGGCGGCCTTCGCGCCGGACTCGGGCGAAATCATCACGCCGGGTGATGCGCTGGATGCGAGGCGTGGGCGAGCGCTCAGGCGCCGGCGTACTTCGACGGCAGCTTTACGGTAAGGCGCTGACGACCCTTCTTCCGGCGGCGGCTGAGCACCTCCCGGCCCCACTTGGTGGACATCCTGGTCCGGAAACCGTGCTTGCGAATGCGGCGCTTATTCCTCGGCCGGTACGTCGGCTTTCCCATCTCGACTCCTGAACGTGCGTTTCTAGAGTAGCTGAAGCGGGCTAAACCTATCTGGTTACGGCGATTACAGCAAGAAATACTGCTTGCTTGGAGACGCGAGCGTTGACTTATCCACAGGCTAGCCGTACGTTCGCTCTCCCTCGCTCTATCTTGATCAGTGACACTCTCGGCGGCCGATTTCTGGAAAGTTTTGCTCGACAGGGCAAGGGCGGAGCTGCCCGATCATGTGGTGTCGACTTGGCTCGCCCCCCTGGCGGCCGTTGAGCTCAAGGAAGATCAGCTGACGCTGGCCGCGCCAGATCAGTGGTCGGTTGAGTGGAACGAGTCAAAGCACCAGACCCAGCTCGAGTCCTTTGGCCCGGTGTGCTTTGGCCACCCGATCACAGTTCGGTTCGTAGTTCAGTCGGAACGGATCACCAGATCGCAGATGGACCTGTTTGCACCAAAGCCGGACAGTAACACGCCCATAACAAGACAGGACAGCGTCACCAACAAGCCTGTCTTGAATCAGCGGTACACATTTTCTGCTTTTGTTGTTGGAAAGTCAAACGAACTTGCTGTTGCTGCTGCGTCGGCGGTCTCGGCGGCGCTCGGTAAGGCCTACAACCCGCTGTTCATCTACGGGCCGACTGGTCTGGGGAAGACTCACCTCATGCATGCAATCGCGCATGAAGTGTTGGGCAAGAATCCGTCGACCCGGGTCACCTACATCACGACCGAGCAGTTCACCAACGACGTCATCACGTCCATCGCGAAGCGTGCCATGGCGGATTTCCGGCGTCGTTATCGCGAGACTGACCTTCTGCTCGTTGACGACGTCCACTTTCTCGGCGGAAAGGAAACGACGCAGGAAGAGTTCTTCCATACGTTCAACGCGATCTATGAAGCGGGGCGCCAGGTGGTGCTGACCAGCGACCGGGCCCCGGCCGACATTCCGCGGCTCGAGGCGCGTCTCGTGAGCCGGTTTGAGTGGGGAATGGTAGCTGACGTCGGCCAGCCTGATCTCGAACACCGAATCGCCATACTGCGCCACAAGGCCGGCGCCGACGGCTTGGAGCGGGCGATTCCAGACGACGTCCTGAACTTCGTCGCCGACCACGTGCAGGCAAATGTTCGCGAGCTCGAGGGGTCCATCATCAAGCTGCTCGCGCATGCCTCGCTCCGCGGTCGCCCGGTGACGCTGGGTCTGGCCAGGGAGGCGCTCCGCGATAAGGTCCGCGTGGCCGACGTTGAGCGGCCAGTGCGCGGTGCTCGTCAGGACGGCCTGCGGCTCATTCAGCAGCGCGTAGCCGCCGAATGGGGGGTCTCGGTTGACGGTCTGCAGGCCAAGTCCCGCGTGCGCACGGTCACGGTCCCGCGGCAGGTTGCCATGTATTTGTCCCGCGAGATACTCCACCTGCAGCTGGTCGAGATCGGCCATGCGTTTGGTGGCCGGGACCATTCGACCGTGATTCATAGCCTCGGTCGCGTGGAGGAGATGCTTAAGGAGAACGCCGCGTTCCGTACTCGTGTGGAAAGGGTGAGGGAAAGCCTGCGGACTTATTCGTAGTTTCTGTGGATTACCCGGCTGCAAGGAAATGCTCGGGGTTGCTCCTGTGCGAAACGGTGTCTGAATTGCACCTTTCCCCATACTTTATCCCCATCATATCTCGTGTTGCTACATGTGGTTTGCCCGGTAATCCACTTCCCACATCGTACTACTTCTACTCCTGGCTTCATTTACTTCTAAAAGACAACAGCAAGAAGCGTGTGGGTTCGTCAGTTCCTCTGCGCAGGTAACCATGCGATTCACTATTTCGCGGGAAAAGCTCCAGGAAGGCCTTTCGGCGGTCGCACCAACGGTGCCCGCAAAGACCACGCTTCCTGTGCTTGGCAACCTCCTCGTTCAGACCAGCGACAAGGGAATCCGCCTCTCCGGAACTGACCTCGACATTTCCGTCAGCACCGAAGTCACGGCCGATGTCGAGAGTGCAGGCGGAATCACGATTCCCGCGCGAAAGCTGTCGGACATCGCACGCGAGCTGCCGCCGGCGCCGGTTAAGATCTCTTCGTCAGGTGACCAGCGGATCACCCTGGAATGCGGTCGCTCCAAGTTCAAGCTGCTGGGCCTTCCCAAGACGGAGTTTCCGGCATTCCCTGCCGTGCAGTTTGACAAGGCGGCGCAGATCGCTTCGGGAGATTTGCAGAAACTCATCGGTCACACCGCCTTTGCTGCATCCACCGAAGAAAGCCGGCCAATCCTGAACGGCGTGCTCTGGCAACGCACGGCCGATCAGATGCGCATGGTCGCCACGAACGGGCACCGCTTGGCAAAGATGGAAATCGAAACCAAGCGCTCGTCGGCAAAAGCCAGCGGCGGCGACGTCATCATTCCGCCGAAAGCGCTGGAGCAGATTCGCCGCCTCTTTGCCGCGGAAGAAGAGCTCGAAGTGGCGCTTGGAGAAAACCACATCGGTTTCCGCTCGCCGTTTACGTCCGTGTTCACGCGGCTCATCGAAGGCCCCTATCCGAGTTACGAACAAGTCATTCCCAAGGACAACGACAAGACGGCCATTGTCGATCGCCAGGCGCTCGCGAGCGCGCTGAAAAGAATGTCCGTAGTGGCATCGGACCAAACGCATCGAATTCGCCTGGCGTTCAACTCCGGCATGCTGAAGTTCAGCGTCAGCACGCCGGACCTTGGGGAAGCGCAGGATGAGTTGCCCGTTCGCTTTACCGGGGATCCGCTGGAAATCGGGTTCAACGCGGCGTATCTGCTCGAGATCCTCCGCTACCTACCGACGGATGAAGTGAAGATGACCTTCAAGGCGCCCGAGCGAGCGGCCACGATCGAGCCGGAAGGATGGAACGATCCGGCGAAGTACCTCTGCCTCCTGATGCCGCTTCGCTTGGTGGATTAAGGGCGCGAGGCCGGCACAGAGACCGTGAGCTGAGCCGACTGAGTTGCGTGCTGTATCCGTGAGCCGCTGAAGACACGAAGGCTCAGCTGAGACCGGCCTTCCCCGCGAACCACGGCGCCCCGGAGCGCATCAACCTCGAAGGTGGCCGTTGAGGATCCCTCGCCCTCGGCGCGCGTGGTGTCCGGTCCCCTGACGGCCAGGCCCGACAGCCGCACCGAAGCACGGCGGTCAACAGTGACAAGAAGGGCGGAATCAGGCGTGGTGCGATCAGCCACACCACCGATCCGGTACCGCCGGACACTCTCGACGTCATACGACGTTCCGGCCCTACAGATTCGGTAGCGTGCGGAATCCGCCCATACGGTGCCGACGCGAACCGTATCCGGGAGGGAGAACAGGACGTCAGAGAGCAACGCCGCCGCCACGACCACCGATCTGTCACACGCATTTGTCGGCGTACCAACCACACGAACCTGTACCTGGCTACCATCCGGACCGCGCACGGCTCGGACCGCGACGGGAGAGGTGACTGCGTCCCCTGACGACGCGACCGCACGCTGGAGCAGGCCCGCCCATCCGGCATCCGTATGCCGAACGGACGCGCGCAGGTCGATTCGCGAGGAATCCTGCGTTGTCGTGGAATCGAGACGGACCACGACTACCGCACGTTGCGATACGTCGAGGTCAAACGCGAGGTTCGAGCGACGCGAAAGCCAGCTGGTCTTGATCTCCGTCGGCACATTACCGCGCGCGTCCGGTTGTCGCTCTGGCAGCGTTTGCTGCGGCACGCGCGGTGCGCACGCGGCCAGCGCGAGCGCTGCGCTGAGGAGAAGGAGTGAGCCCCCCAGCCTGTAAGCCGGGTTCTGTCGGAGTGAAACACTCCGGACGGTCATTTCTCTCGGGGTACGGTCACCCGTACCCTCCAGCAGCCAACCCGCGGCGTGTTTGTCGAAGAGGACTGCTTCTCGCCGCCTATTTGGCCTTGCTCCAGCTGGGGTTTGCCGTGCCATTCGTGTCGCCACAAATGCGGTGGGCTCTTACCCCACCGTTTCACCCTTACCCTCACTTGCGCGGGGCGGTCTGTTCTCTGTGGCACTTTCCGTCACCGTATGAGCCAGCGGTGCCCAGGGGTTACCTGGCAGCTTGTCCATGGAGCCCGGACTTTCCTCGGGACCGCGTGGGTCACGCGACCGTCCGGCTGGGGGACTCGCCGTGTAATGTAACGTTTCGGGATTGATGGCGCGGTGACGGGTATCCTTGGCGCCGCGATCTGGACGGTGACGCACCCGTGACCGCGCGGACCGAACCTGGGTTCGACCTCAACGAGGAGCGAACCATGCAGTTCGTGCCACCGATCGGCCGCCAGGCACCGGCAGCGTCAGCGAGGGTTGCGCCGGTTGTCACCGTCGTGGAACCGGGCGAGCGGAAGGAAATCGATCGAGCCGGTGAAGGATTCTTTCGTACCGTTCACCGGGAATCGCTCGAGCAGGTACACGACGACCTGCGCAAGCGACGGATGAGCGCACTGCTCGTCTCATCCACCCGGTGCAGGGACGGCGACCTGATCGAGACAACGCGAGTTGTGCGGGAGTTTCCCGGAATCCCCGCCCTGGTGCTCCTCAACCGCCACGCCGATGCACAACCAGACCGACTATTGGCACTCGGGAGCTGCGGTGTGCGGCGGGTGGTTGACGTTCGGGCGCCCGCGGGCTGGGCGACGCTCAGGACGACGCTTGCATCCGATGCGGTCAGGGAGAACGATGCCGAAGCCATCGCCCGTGTCCATGCCGACCTCCACGGAGCGTCGCCGGACATGCTGAAGTTCTTCGAATACCTGTTCAGCGGATCGTGTGGCCCGAAGTCTGTCGCCGTGCTCGCGCGAGACCTGGGCGTCCGGTCGAGCACCTTGATGAGTCGGTTCTACCGCGCCGGCCTTCCCGCGCCCAAGCGATACGTTGCGTTTGCCGGGCTGTTGCGCGCCGCACGGCTGCTGGAGAATCCGGGAATGTCCGTCTCAGACGTTGCGGCGCACCTCAATCACTCCTCCGCGCAGAGCTTCAGCCGACACACGCGGAACTACCTGGGCGTCTGCGCCGGCGAGTTTCGCGCGAGGTATGGAAGTGCGCGGATGTTGGACGAGTTCCGCGCGCGGATGATCACGCCATTCGCGGCGACGCTGAAGACTCTCGCCCCCCTCCAGCTTCGGGCGCGCCGGTGGCACGGCGTGTCCTCCGAAGCGGCGTGAACACAGGAACCGCGCCGGTCTGCGTTCGCGCGCGTTCTCGCGCGTCGTGGCGTCAGCCGCGGGCGGCCTGGGTGTCTGCCACCGCCAGCACCTCTGAGACGCAGGCGAGGCGGAGCACAGGCACGCCGACCTCCGCGATGGCTTCGGTTCCGCCCTCTTCACGGTCAACGACCGCGAGCACACCAATGACGGTTCCTCCGGCCTCGCGCACGGCGCGAATCGCGCGCAGCGCGGACCCGCCCGTGGTAATGACATCCTCAATGACGACGACGCGATCGCCGGACCGAAACGGCCCCTCGATGAGACGTCCCGTTCCGTGCGCCTTCGCCTCCTTGCGAACGGTGAAGGCGCGAACGAGCGATCCGCGCGCCACACTGGCGCACGCGATCGCGTACGAAACCGGATCGGCGCCCAGCGTGAGACCACCGACAGAGTCCGGTGCAAGCCCGGCGTCGGCCAGTACGTCGAGGGCGAGCGGTCCGATCGCCGCGAGCCCATCCGGGCTCATGGTCGTCATTCGCGCGTCCACATAGACGCTGGACTGTCGGCCCGAAGCGAGCGTGAAATTGCCGCGCCGTACCGAACGTTCGGCGAGCATGGCCAGCAACGTGGAATTGTGAGTCACGTCGCGGACGTTACGGGGTGGTAGTTTTTCCGTCAATGCGCCAAGACATCGCGTAGCTCGCACCGCTGCCGATCACGCATGGCCTTGCGGAGACCCGACGGATCCACGATTGCGCTTGGCGCGTCCGTGGTCGGCATGGCGGCAGCAACCGTGGTCGCCGACCGCGCGGTCGCCGCCACAGGAGCGACGACCATTCGCATGGCGCTTTGGCTGATCACCGGCGCGACCATGTTCGCCCTTGCCGCGGCGGTCGTGATTGGGCGCAGGCGGGCGCGGCGGAACGCGGAGCGCTCCCGCGACCTCGAGGAACTTTCCGCCCAGCTCTATAGGGCCAATCGGGCGAAGGCGGAGTTCCTCGCCAGCGCTTCCCACGAGCTGCGAACGCCGCTCGCGGCAATCGTGGGGTTCGTGGATCTGCTGCACGACGGATCCTACGGGGCACTGACCGCACGGCAGAAGGGACCGGTGGAGCGGATCGAGTCGTCCGCGAAGCACCTGCACGACATGGTGGAACAGATCCTCGACCTTGCGCGCATGGCCGCTGGGCGCCTGGACGTCAACGCCGAACCCGTCCGGCTACGGCCATTCGTGATCGACGTAGCGTCCGAGATGGAACCGCTGGCCGCTCAGCACGGGCTCTCGTTCACGATCAGCGTGCCGGCAACACTGCCGACGATCGTAACAGACGTGTCGCACCTGCGGCGGATTCTCGTGAACCTGATCGGCAATGCGATCAAGTTCACGCCACGCGGTGGCGTGGCGATCCGGGCGGTAATGCTGGCCGAAGCCGATGTCGCCAGGGTGACGGCGACGATGCGCCGTCGGCCGATGCTCGGTGCGCGCGGAAGCTGGGTGGCGCTGCACGTCCAAGACACGGGCATCGGCATTGCACCAGCGGACGCCGAGCGGATCTTTGAGGAGTTCGAACAGGTAAACGCGGGATCTCGCGGAGATTCAGAGCATCGCGGCACCGGTCTTGGGCTGGCGATCTCTCGACGTCTCGCCCGGCTCTTGAGTGGCGACGTCACCCTCGAGAGCGCCGAGGGAAAGGGCTCTACGTTTACGGTATGGCTGCCGGTTGACGGAGGTCCAGCCGTATGAGGCCGCGCTCAGCCCTTGCTTCGGAACAGGCCCTTCATCCGCCCAAGTAGCCCAGCGTCCCCGCCGGTGGCTGGCTTGCCTTCGCCGGCGAGAACATCGGCAAGCGCGGCGGCAAACTCCACCACGGACGCGTAGCGGGCGGCAGGGTCCTTTGCGAGCCCGCGCATCACCGTCGCCTCCACACCACTGCCGTACTGCAATCCCGGTTTCGCCTTGTTCAGCATGATAGGCGGCTGCGACAGCAGCTGCGTGAACATCTCACGCGGAGACTTGGCCGCGTACGGGAGTGTACCGGTGAGCAGTTGATAGGCGATGCATGCCAGGCTGTATTGGTCAGCCGCCGCTGTCACGATCGCGCCGCTCAGCGCTTCGGGCGCCACATACATCAGCGTCCCGACGAAGAACCCGGCCTTCGTCAGGCGCTCATCCTGCGGCACATCGGTCGCCGTCGCGATTCCAAAGTCGAGCAGCTTGATGTGACGCGTTGCCGGATCGTACATGAGGTTTTCCGGCTTGAGGTCACGATGCACGATCCCCGTCGCATGCGCGGCCTGGACGGCGTCGGCGATCTGCCGGACGATGGTGGCGACCTCGTCACACGGCAGCGGAGCATGTCGTTTCGCGTACCCTTCAAGCAACTCGCCAGCGGCCCATTCGATCGCGAGGTAATGCAGGCCTTCCGTGGACTGGCCCTGATCCAGCGTGCGCACCACATTCGGGTGCTGAACCCGCGTCCCGTATGATGCTTCACGCAGGAAGCGGGCGACGGCCGTACGGTCTTGCCGTAGCTTATCCTTTAACAGCTTGAGCGCCACGGTCCCGTGCTGTTCATGCGTGGCCCGATATACCATGGCCGTGCCCCCCTCTCCGACGCGTTGCTCGAGAGAGTAGCCGGCCACCGTTGTCCCAGTCATTGGATCGCGCGACACGCGGGCGAACCTTAAGGTGCGGTAAGGCCGCGAGCAAGCGAAGCGCCAAGGCCACGAGCGTGTGAACGACAGGTAGATCACCGGGTAGGACAGGGCATGACGAAACACGACGCAGACAACATCGCCATACCAAGGCAGCGATCGCAGGGCCGCCCATGGGCCCGATCCGCTGCGCTGGCTTCGCTCTGGCTCTCGGCGGGAGCGTGCGGGGGGGCCGGTACGCCGCGCCCAGCGGCGCCACCAACTCCCATCGGTGGACCGCGAAGCACCTCGGGCCCCGACTACGACGCGTCCAACGTGTTCCGGCGCGCCGGGTTGATCGCCCGCGGCGCCCCGATGCCCTTCGTTGGCACGGTCGCGTTCTTTGCCTCCGACACGCCGGATTCTACCCACGTCGTGGTTGCGGTGTCCTTGTCCAATGCGTCGCTCACGTTCGCGCGGGAGAGCGATCGGTTCCGTGCCGGGTACACGATTACCATGGGACTGCGCTCAGGGGCGCAGCAGCTCAAGCAGGTCGAGGCGCACGAGAGCGTGCTGGTGGCCAGTTTTCGCGAAACGACCCGGATTGACGAAAGCATCCTTTTCGAGGAAGTGCTGACGGTTTCGCCAGGCCGGTACGATTTCACCGTTGGCGTCCGCGATGACGGAAGCGCGAAACAGAGCGAAGATGCCGTCACGCTGGTCGTCCCGTCGGTAGCACAGACGGGACTTTCTACGCCGGTGTCGTTTGCGCGCGCGGGAATGCGGCGGAACCTCGCCGCGCTCCCGCAGGTGATCATCAACCCGACCGCAAGCGCGACATTTGGCCGCGATTCGGTCGTGCCGTTTATGCTGGAAGCATATGGCGCATCCGGTGGTCAAGAGCCGGTGCACTTCGAGGTCCGCACCGATGCCGGCCGGCCGATCTACCGCGATAGCAACACCCTGCCTGTGCGCGGGCAATTGCACGTCGGCACCGTGGAAGTGCCGCTGCACCGCGTCGCGATCGGCGCAATGACGCTTTCGGCATGGCGACCCGGTCGGTCGGACACCGTACGGGCCCCCCTCTTTGTCGGCTTTGGCGCCGACCTCCCGTTGGCGTCGTACGAAGAGATGATCAACTACCTGCGGTGGTTCGCCCCCGGATATCGCCTCAACGCACTTCGCGATACCCTTCCCGAGCACCGACCCGGCGCGTGGGCCGCGTTCGTGAAGGACTACGCATCCATGACCGGCGGCAACGACGCGCTTCGGGAGTACTTCGCGCGGATGCTGGAGGCGAACAACCGGTTTCGGGAAGAGACAATGCCGGGCTGGCAGACGGATCGCGGTCGGGTGCTCCTTGGCCTGGGTCGTCCGGATCAAGTGTACGAACAGCCCAGCCGGGCGCTGAGCCAGCAGGGCCGCACGCAGCTTTGGGAATATCGAAACCAGAGCGTGGTCCTGACGTTCTACGACCAGAATGGGTTCGGGCGCTGGCGCCTGACGACGGTGAGCGAAACGGACTTCATGAACGCATGGCGCCGGCGCGTTCGCTGAGCGCCGAACGGCAGCGGGCGCGAGCGGAATGAGCGGCGCTTCGCGGCCGCGGCTCTTCCTGATTGATGGCTACGCGCTGATTTTTCGCGCGTTCTTTGCGCTCGGGGACCAGCGGCTGCTCAGCAGCAAGGGCGAGAACACCGCGATCGCGCGCGGCACCTACGATTTCCTCAAACGGCTGATCGAGAAGCACCAGCCGGAGTATCTCGCGTGGGTGAATGACGCGGGCATGTCGTTCCGCCACAAGCGCTATCCCGAGTACAAGGCCACGCGCGAGCGACTCGAACCAGAACAGCAGGCGGACTTTGACAGCGGCGTCGCCCGCGTGGCCGAGCTGCTCTCCGCATGTCACATCCCCGCGCTCAGCTTGGACGGCTTCGAAGCCGACGACGTCATTGGCACGCTGGCGAGACAGGCAGCGACGGCCGGCGTGGATACCATCATCGTTTCCGGTGATAAGGACTTTGTGCAATTGGTCCAGCCGCACGTGCGAATCCTCAACCCTTGGCACGGCCGGCCCGGGCGCACGACGGAGAAGTGGTACGACGAGTCGAACGCCAGCGAGCGGCTTGGCGTGCGCCCGGAGCGAGTCGTGGACTACCTCGCCCTGCTCGGCGACTCGTCTGACAACGTTCCCGGCGTCAAGGGAATCGGCGACAAGACGGCCATTGCCTTGATCGAGGCGTGGGGGCCGCTCGAGGAGATCCTCGCCCACGTGGATGCGGTCGAACCGACTCGTGCGCGCAACGCGCTCCGAGAGCACGCCGCAGAAGGCGTGCTCTCCAAGGAGCTCGTCACGATTCGAACGGACCTCGACATGCCGCTCGACCTGCCGGCACTTGCGTCGCGCGAGCGGGACTGGGCGACGCTCCGGGATTTGTTTGTCACGCTCGAGTTTGGGGCTCACGCACAGGAGGCGGCCCAGAAGGCAGGTGCGACGGCCACCGGTCCGCAGGGCGCAGCGCCATCCGTGCCAGCGCACACGTACGAAGTCGCCGATACCGTGGAGCAGGTGGAGGCGATCGTGCGGGAGGCGCACGCCTGCAGGTGGATTGCCGTCGACACCGAAACCCGGCTCGACCCAGGTGCGCCGCCGATCGTCAACCCGGTCTGGTCTCGACTCGTTGGGATGTCCATCGCGACCGCCCCCGGTCGCGCATGGTACCTGCCGTTTCGCCACCACGGTCCGCAGGCGCACGGCGAACTGGCCCTCGAAAGCGCAGAACAATCCGGGCCTCCGCCGATCCGCAACCTGCCGGGCCTGGAAACACCACAGATGAAACCGCTACGCGAGCTGCTGGAGTCCGAAGCCGTCGCGAAGACCGGGCACAACATCAAGTACGACCTGTTGATCCTTCGCCGCGAAGGAATCGCCCTGCGCGGCGTGAAGTTCGACTCGATGCTGGCCAGTTACCTGCTCGACCCCGGCCGCCGATCGCATGCCCTCGACGCCCTCGCGCTGGAGTTCCTGCAGCGCCCAATGACGGCGTACGATGCCGTGACCGGGAAGGGAAAGCAGCAGGTGTCGTTCGACCAAGTCCCCCTCGAGGCGGCGCGCGACTACGCCGCCGCCGACGCGGACGTTTCGCTCGAACTACGCGAGTTGCTGGCGCCGCGGCTCGCCGACCAGCCGGCGGAGCGCCTGCTGGCCGAGGTGGAGTTGCCGTTGGTCGGCGTGCTGGCCGACATGGAGTGGACGGGAATCGCGATCAACCTCCCCTGGTTTCGATCGCTCAAGGAGCGGTTCGCCCGCGAGCGCGCCGACGCCGAGCAGGCGATCTACGCTGAAGCCGGAGTCGAGTTCAACATCAACTCGAACAAGCAACTGGCCAGCATCCTTTTCGAGAAGCTGAAACTTCCGGTTCGAAAGAAGACTACCACCGGTCCCAGCACCGACGCCTCCGTGCTCCAGCAACTCGCCGACGAAGGCCATGTCCTTCCCGGCCTCATCATGGAGTACCGCGAGCTCGCAAAGCTGGAAGGGACGTACATTGACGCCCTGCCTGCGCAAGTTCACCCGACGACCGGGCGGCTTCACACGTCGTATCAACAGGCAGTCGCCGCGACTGGTCGGCTGGCGTCCACGGACCCGAATCTCCAGAACATCCCGATCCGTCGCGAACTGGGCAAGGCGATCCGGGAGGGTTTTGTTCCCCGATCTGGATGGCTGCTGGTTACGGCGGATTATTCGCAGATCGAGCTGCGACTGCTCGCGCACTTGTCACACGATCCGGCGTTTGTCGCCGCGTTTCGTGCCGGCGGCGACATCCATCGCCAGACGGCGGCGATCATCTTCGGCGTGCCGGTGGAAAGCGTGTCGTCCGAGATGCGCGCCAGGGCGAAGACGATCAACTTCGCCACGATCTACGGCCAAGGCGCGCACGCCTTGTCGCGACAACTCAAGGTGGAGTACGCAGAGGCGAAGGCGTTCATCGAGCAGTATTTCGTGCGCTTCGCGGGGATTCGGGCATATCTGGACGCTGCGATTACGGGAGCGCGCGAGCGCGGCTACGTCGAGACCATCCTCGGCCGTCGCCGTTACATCCCCGAACTGAACGACCGAAACTTCAATATTCGCGCGTTTGGCGAACGACTGTCGCAGAACTCGCCGATCCAGGGTTCGGCCGCCGACCTGATCAAGGTCGTGATGATTCGCGTGCACCACGCGATCCTCGACGCCAAGCTCGAGGCCAGGATGCTGCTCCAGGTGCACGACGAACTTGTCTTTGAGTGTCCCCCACCGGAACTGGAGCGCCTGACCGCGCTGGTTGAGCATGAAATGACGACCGCCATTTCGCTCGACGTGCCACTGGTCGTTGATATCGGCCACGGTCCCAACTGGCTGACGGCCAAGGCATAGGCCGTGTCACGGGGCCGGTTCCCAACCACCCCATGTAGTTGCATCATGCGTCAATCGCCGGAAATTCTTGCCACTGGCCGATACCCGGTGAGAGTCGCAAGATTCCAGAACCCAATACCCGTCAACGACTTAGCATCCGGTGCCGCCGAGGGCCCAATGCTTGCCTGATGGGGTTGCCGCTTGAAATGCTGGTCCGCAATCAGGGACGGAGAGTGTGATGCTGCTCACTTCACGATACGCCAACCACCGCCGCCAGTCGGCCGGGAGTCCCCGCGAACGCACTGCGGGTTTTACGCTGATCGAACTGCTGATCGTCGTGGTGATCATTGGCATCCTTGCCGCCATTGCGATCCCGAAGTTTCAGACGACCAAAGGCAAGGCGTATGGCGCATCGCTGAAGACCGACCTTCGCAATCTGTCGTCGGCACAAGAGGCCTATTTCTTCGAGAATCGCGCCTACTCGGCTGACACAGCGCTCCTCAAGCTGACCCGATCGCCAGGCATTGTGCCCACGATCGTGGACGCCACCTCTTCTGGCTGGTCGGCGTCGGCGACGCACCCCGCGTCGTTTCCACAGGTCTGCGCGTTGTTCAGCGGGACGGTGTCGGCGCTCGCACCGGCAACAGTGGAAGGCCAAGTCGGGTGTCAGTAGAAGGTCCCGTATTGCGCGGGGAATGGGAGGGTGCGTTGCGGTGGGCGGAGTTTGTGTACTGGCGCGACGGGTCCAGTACGCGCTCGATGGCGAACTCTGGCTTCACCGCCACTGGTTTCGCGGGCATGCCATGGCCCACCTGGTTTCCTCGGATCGGCGTGCCCTCGAGGCGTACGGCTACGCGAACGGCCTGCACCCCGCGCGACTCCAGCATCGGCCACTCAAGGACCCGCGGTCGGGTCACCGCCGCGAGACTTGGCATTGGGATCTCGTCGGGCCCTGGCTACCGGGCAGAAATCCGGACCGCCAGCCTGTTGGTCGCTGATCGCAGTTACTCGCCGTGACTCCCGAGGACGCGCGGCGATGAACCCGCTCCCCGTGTCAGGGGCAGCAGCAGCAACGTGAGCGCATACGGAGCGCCCAGCACGAGGTTATAGGGAACGGTTGCCCCGAGGGCCTGCACGGCAAACTGGAGCGAACTGGCCAGCCCGAAGATCACGGTCGCGATCGCCACACCCGGCACGCTCCAGCGCCCCAGCGCAACAATGGCGATGGCAATGAACCCGCGACCGGCCGACATACCCTCGACGAAAACCCCGGCCTGACCAACAACGAGGAATGCCCCGGCCGCCCCGGCGCACGCACCACCGAACATGATCGCGCCCGCGCGCACGGCATCAATGGAGCGGCCAGCACCGCGTACAGCCGCAGGCGCGTCACCGCACGCCCGCAGGACGACGCCAAGCGTTGTCCGGCGAAGTGTCCATGCGACGACGCCAAGTCCGGCGACCATCACATAGAAAGGCCACTGTTGCGCGAACAGCACACGGCCGAGGACCGGGAGATCCGCCAACAATGGAACATCGACCGCAGTTATCGTCGACACAGCGGGACCTGAGTGGTCAAGCAGGCGATGGCCTGCCGCGCTGAGCCCCAGTCCGAGCATGGCAATCGCGGTACCGGCGATGACCTGGTGCGCGCGTACACGGACAACCAGAACGGCAAACACTGCGCTGACGACGATCCCAACGGCAGCGCCCGCACCCATCGCAACACCCGGACCAAACGACTCGGCGACCACGTAGGCGACGAGCGCCCCCACGGCGAGGATGCCTTCGATTCCGATATTGATCACCCCGGCGCGCTGCACGACCAGCTCGCCCATCGCTGCCAAGCCGAGCGGAACGGCGGCACGCATCGCCGCCTCAAGAAGCCCTTCAAGCATTCGCGGCCCGGTCTGTGGCGGGCGGATCTGTTGCTGGATTCATGACAGCCCAGCGCGCGCGGACATACGGATACGCCAGGACGGCGAGGATGGCGCCTGCAGATACCACCACGGTGAGGTCGGCAGGGACACCGGAGTTCCTTTGCATGCCGTCACCAGCAGCGCCAAGCGCGCCGAACGCGATCGCGGATGCGAGGAGTCCAATCGGATGCAGCCGCGCGATCAGCGCAACAGCGATCGCCGTGTAGCCATAACCCGGCGAGAGCCCCTCGAACAGCGAATACGTCACGCCGGCCAACTCACCAGCGCCGGCGATCCCCGCGAATGCACCGCTGAGCAGCAGCACGCGCACGCGAGTGGCGCCGACGTCTATCAGGCCTGCCGATTCCGCGGCAAGCGGCCCGAGCCCGACGACTCGCCAGCGAAACCCGATTGCGTGACGGTACGTGAGCAACGCGATGATCCCGGCCGCAAGGATCGCAAGCAGGAAGCCGGCGTGCAAGCGATAGCCGTCGAGCAACAGCGGCACCCGGAAGTACTCCGGCACGGCCGACGATTGCGGGTACGTTCTCGACGGTTCTTGCAACGGGCCGCGGACGAGATACCCCACCAACTGCGACGCAAGAAGGTTCAAGAGCAAGGTGCTGACCACCTCATTCACCCCATGGCGCCGCAGTAACCAACCCGCCGAGCCAGCCCACGCCATCCCGCCAAGCGCTCCCGCGGCAAGCACGATCAGGGGCCCCCCGACACCAGGCAGCTCTGGAAGGTACAAGCCCGCTGCTGAGGCGCACACGGCGCCGACGAGGAACTGCCCTTCGGCACCGATATTCAGGACGCCGGCGCGAAAGGCGACCGCAACCGCGAGCCCGAGCCACATGAGCGGCGTCGCGCGCTTCAGTGTCGCGGAAATCAGGGCGTCGCTCGACCCGAACGCGGCCTGGGCCCCGGAGATGAGCGCATCACCGGCATCGTGGCCGGCAAGGGCGATCACGACACCAAGTATTCCGATCAATCCTGCGCCAACGGCGACTGCCGGAAGCGTGGTCCGGGCGAAGTATCGAGCGGCCCCGAGCAGTCGCATTCTATGCTGTCCCCGCCATGGCACGCGCAATGGCGGCACGGTCACGCGAAACCGCGATGACGCGACCGCGATGGCACACGACGATGCGATCGGCCATCGCGAGCAGCTCGTCGATATCAGCGGAGTACAACAGCACCGCGCCCCCACGCTCACGCATGGAGCGCAGCGCCTGACGCACGAACCCGCCGCTCCGCGCGTCCAGCCCGCGGGTCGGATGTTCGGCGACCAGCGCGCGGGGCTGGTCTGCGAGTTCACGGGACAGCACAAATCGTTGCTGGTTCCCACCCGAGAGCTCCGCCGCGGGCACCAGCGTGTCTGTGGCGCGCACCGCATAGGCGGACATGGCGGCGGCGGTTTTCGCGCGTCCCTCGGCCGAGGACACCCAGCCACGCCGCTCGGCAGACCCTCGCAACAAGAAGTTCTCCTCGAGCGATAGCTCGCCGATCAACGCGTCCCGCAGGCGGTCTTCGGGAACAAACGCCACCGTCGAGCCACGGACAACGCTTCCGCTCGTGGGGCGAATCCGTCCGGCCGCCAGCCGAAGGAGCGCTGAGTGTCCGGAACGATCGATTCCTGCAACGCCGACGATCTCACCCGCACGAATATCAAGCGTCGCATTCGCGACATGCTCGACTCCGCGATCATCGCGATACCCCGCCCCGCGCAGTGCAATAACCACCGGGCGACCGTCCGTGCCCTCGGCGGCTGCGTCAGCGGATGCAGGGTCAGGGGCGAACTCAAGCTCGGCGCCGAACATCGCATCGAGAAGCTCGCGCTCATTGGTGGCGGAGCGTGGCGCCCGAAGCGCAACTCGTCCGTGTCGAAGCACAGTGACGTCTGTACCGAATGCCAGCGCATCGGAAATCCTGTGCGTCACCACGACGACAGCGTGCCCGCCCGCCGCATATTCGCCAAGCCAGCGATACAAATCCCGTCCGGCATCCGGCGACAGGGTGGATGTCGGCTCATCGAGCATCAGGATACCGGGTCGCTTCAGCAATGCCTTTGCGATCTCGACGCGTTGCTGCTCGGCGACCTCAAGGTCGGCGACGCGCGTGTTCGGGGGTGGCAGCACGAGGCCGGTCTCCCGATGCAGGGCGGCCAGCTCGTCGGCAATCGCCCCTGGATTGAAGCGACTCAGCAACCCACCGCGGCCCAGTGCGACGTTTTCGGCGACAGTGAGAGCCGGGACTGCGGAAAAATGCTGGTGAACGAGCGAAATCCTGGTAGCGCCGGCAGTTGATGGCTGTGCCGCGGCCGCACTCGATGTCAGTGGGATGACCACACGACCCTCGTCGGGCGGCAGCAGTCCGGCTGCAATCCGCAGCAGCGTGGTCTTCCCGGCGCCGTTCTCGCCCAACAGCACATGAACCGCGCCAAAGTTCACGCGCAGATCCACGCCCTCGACGGCTGTCGTATCGCCGAAACGCTTGGTGATTCCGGCCAACTCAAGTGCCGGACCGTGTGCGCTCACAACCCCGTTGGCGATGGAATGAAGCGGAACGGGAGCTGGAACTCCCCAGCGATCATGGCACCCAGCGCGCGGACGCCAAGCGTCTCGGTGGCGTAGTGCCCTGCGTAGATGATGACGAGGTCCCGCTCCGGGGCGTCCACGGCCGTCCAGTGGGGACCCTCTCCCACAATCAACGTATCAACGTTCGCGGCAGTCGCTTCGGCGAGTGTCTCGGTGCCCGCGCCTGCGCCGGAGCAGATGGCCCAGCGTCGCGTGCGACGTCCGTCCAGGACAACCGACGATCGTGCTGACCCGCCGTGCGTTCGCGCGAACGCATCGCAGGCGGCGACAAGATCGGCGGTGCTTCGGTCGCATTCACCACGAACACCGCACGCGTTTCCGTGGACCATCGCGAAGCCGGAAGTGGGCGGCAGGCCAAGTTCTGCGGCAAGCAGCCGTGAGTTGCCAAGGGTTGGGTGCGCATCCAGCGGAAGGTGCGCGGAATAGAGCGCCACGTCGCGCTCGAGGAGCTGGCGAACGCGAGCAAGTCGAAACCCGACCAACGGCTGAAGACCACCCCAGAACAACCCGTGGTGCACCAAGAGGAGCGTCGCCTCGAGTTCGCCAGCTGTGCGAATCGTGTCCGCGGAGACGTCAACCGCGGCGGCAACGGCGCGAATGGTCCCTCGGTTCTCGCATTGCAGGCCGTTGATCGCGTTTGGATAGTCCGGGAAACCCTGGACGCCAAGCAGGTCGTCCAGTCGTGCGGCAACCGTACTCAGCAGGGCGGTCATGGCCGGGCGCCGACCACAGTCGGGCTCGTTGATGCGGTGAACGTGCCCTGGCGCATTGCCCGTTGCACAGAATCAACGCGAGCCAGGACGGCTGCAGGTACACGCGCTTTGACGATCGGGTCGCTCGGCTCCCAACGCACGACGTCGTCCGTCGTGGAAAATGAAATGACCTCGCCCTTCGCGGTTCCGTCCTTCACACGGCGCGCGAGCAGGAGAAATGCGTGGGGGATGTCAATCACCACACTCCCCAGGACTCCACCGGGCACAAGTGCGTTCTGGTTCGCGTTCGCGCCGATCACGAGCGTTCCGGGCCGCTCGCGAACGGCTTGGAAGACGCCAAGGCCGGCGGCATCCGCGTTCTGGAAGATGATGTCAGCCCGCCGCCCCATGAGTGCCAGCGCCTGTTCCTTCCCCGCCCCGGCATCATCCCAGTTTCCGATAAACGTGGTGATGACCCGGATGTCAGGACGGACAAACTGCGCGCCCTCGCGGAACGCGTCGAACGACTTGTGAACCGGAGGGAGGTCGGTTCCGCCGACACTCCCGATCACACCGGTGCGCGTTGCCGCACCGGCAATCATTCCCGCGAGGAACGATGGCTCATCGAACGAAAACGACAAGGTGCCCAGGTTGGGTCCGGTCGTGGACCCACCGGTGGTCACATAAAACGACTTGGGGTAGGACGGCGCGACGCGAGCAGCGACATCCTGGAACTCGAACCCGTGGCCGATGATCAACGAATATCCGGCCGAGCCGTACTGCCGGAAGTTCTCCTCGAAATCGGCCGGCGTTCGAACCTGGACATGGCTGACCTGTGCGCCGAGCGAGTCGCGGACGCGAGTGAGTCCCGCATAGGCGCTGCCGTTCCACGCTTGGTCCGAGATCGGTCCGGGCGTCAGCAGCGCCACGCGGAGGCCGTCGGTGGCGACGGACGACTTGCTCGAGTCCCCCGAGCACGCGCCGAGCGCTGCGGCCCACGTCGCGAGCAGGAGTCGGCGGAACAACTGCAATCGCCTTACCCGCGCGCGATGCGAAGCGGTTCGGCACGCACGGCGGTTTCGCCCATGCGAACGAGCCCGTTGATCCGCGCTCCCTCGAGGACCACGATTGATCGCGTGGCGATGTCGCCCTGCACCGCTGCGGTTGCCTGCAGTTCAAGGCGCTCGGTGGCCGCGACGCTCCCTTCGACGGCCCCACCGACAACGACCTCGCCGGCGGTCACGTTTCCGTGCACGATACCATTTCGGCCGAGCAGCACTTGGCGAGCACCCGTGATGGATCCATTGATCTCGCCATCCACCTTCAGCACGCCGGTTGATTCAATGTCGCCGGTGAGCCGGACGCCGGCGGCGATGATCGAAAGGCTTGCCTCGGCGATTGGCGCGGCGCTGCGCGAGTCCGACTTGGCAGGACTGTCCTTGGGGAACATGAGGGGTTTTCCTCTTCGAGTAAGACGGTGATGGGCGCGGAAGTCTCGATCAGGGCTGCGGTCGCGTCGGCGCCGCGGTACCTGCTGGAGCACTGGCGCCGGGACGGCTCAGCATCCCCTGGAGCTGGTCATAACGTGCCTGCAACTGCACCATTGTGGCCTCGAGCGAATCCAGCCGGGCAGCGTCAGACGCGACGCGCGACAGCCTTGCCTGGAGCACCGGAACTCGCACGGCCATCGCGGCCGTGAACATCCAGAGTACCACGGCGGCCGCAGCCGTCCAACGCGCCCATCGTTGGGACGCGAGCCGGACAAGGAAGATCTGGCGCTGCCCGAGGACGAACGTCTGGTGCGCAAGACCAATTTCGCGCTGTACATGCACGATCATTGCACCGAGGTCCTTGGCGAAGACATCGCCACGACCGGCGTGCGCCGCGTGATCAATAGTCGGTGTCGTCATACGGGGTCTCGCGATGTGCCTAGCAGAAGGTCCAGGAGCCGCTCGAAGTCGTCGTTCGAATAGAATGCGATTCGTACGTCACCACGCGAATCGCCGGAGAGCGAGACCTTGACGTCGGTTTGAAAACGGCGCCGAAGCTGGTCTTCGACGAGGCCGACCGTCGGGGTCGCCGGCGCCAAGCTGGCCGATGCGCCCGGCGCCGGTGGGCCCGATTTCGGCGATCGCTTCGATGCCTTGTCCTCGCGGACGCGTCGCTCGATCTCACGCACCGTCCAGCCTTCGGAGACGATTCGCTCAGCCAGTGAGGCCATTGCCGAAGGGGATCGAGCGCCAAGCAAGGCACGGGCCTGCCCAAGGTTCAGTTCACCCCTTCTTACCATGCCGAGCACGGTATCGGGGAGCGAAAGCAGGCGAAGCACATTGGCGATCGTTGAGCGGTCACGCGCCACGATGTCCGCAACCTGCTGCTGCGTGAGATCGTAGCGCGACATCAGTTGCTGGTACCCTTCTGCTTCTTCAATCGGATTGAGGTCGGCTCGCTGCAGGTTCTCGACGAGCGCGAGGGTCAGTACGTCCTGATCAGACAACTCACGGATTTGTGCAGGGACCACGGTCCAGCCAAGCGACTGCACAGCCCTGAAACGCCGCTCGCCGGCCACGATCTCGAACCGATTGCCGCGCGGCCGAACTAGGATCGGTTGCAAAAGCCCGTTGGCCGAGATGCTTCGTTCGAGCTCGGCGAGTTCCCGGGGATCGAAGTTGCGTCGAGGTTGGTTCGGGTTGGCAAACACCGACGCCACCGGGACTGACTCGAAGCCAGCAGCCCCCTCGCGACCGGGACGCGAATCGCCAGCTTGACCCGAGCGAGGGGCAACCGGTCCTGCTCCGGACACGGCCGGACGGGATGACGGCGCAAGAAGCGCTTCGAGACCTCGACCAAGTCGCCTGCCCTTCTCTACTTTCATAAATAAACTCGAAAAAGGACTATTTACTAGCCAATGCGGGTGTTTCTACTCTTTCCATCAGCTCGCGTGCGATAGCCAGGTAGGCTTGCGCTCCCACGGACCCAATGTCATACGACACGATCGGCCGGCCAAAACTTGGAGCCTCAGCGAGGCGGATGTTCCTTGGTACGACCGACTGAAACACGAGATCGCCGAAATGCTTTCTGGCGTCTTCTGCGACCTGCCTGGAAAGATTTAACCTCGAGTCGAACATGGTCAGCGCCACACCTTCGATTTCGAGTGCCGGGTTGATCCCAGCCCGTATCGCGTCAACAGTGCGAAGCAGATGAGAGAGCCCCTCGAGCGCGTAGTATTCGCACTGCAACGGAATGAGGACGGCGTCAGCCGCGGCCAACATGTTGACCGTGATTATCCCGAGCGAGGGCGGGCAGTCGATAATGATGTAGTCGTAGGCATTTCTGACCAGAGCAACAGCCACGGCCATCTGACGCTCACGCCCGGAAACATCTGCTAAGTCGAGTTCCGCAGCCGACAGGTCTGGCGACGAAGGCAGAAGGTCGAGATTGTCGAATAACACGCCCGGGATGATGGCGCGCTTGATCGAGTCCGGATCCAACAGTACGTCGTAGGTTGACCCCTCGCGTGCGCCAGGCACGACTCCGACGCCACTTGTCGCGTTGGACTGCGGATCGGCGTCGAGTAGCAGCGTCCTTCGCTCGGCGATTGCCAAGGACGATGCGATACTCACAGCAGTTGTTGTCTTACCAACCCCACCCTTTTGGTTGGCAACGGCAATCACACGAGACACGAATCGATATTCCGGTGCAGGTTGCCCATGAACCTACACCCGGACGTCACAGGCGCAACCTCAAGTGTTTCACGTGGAACATTGCACCGAGGCCACGACCTAAGTGGAATAGAAACATCTGTTTCTATTTACTCGTAATTACTTTTCCTGCAACATATTGTACGTCAAGCAGGAGGTAAATTGTCATTGTCTTGTGCCTGACCGCCTGCGAGCGGTGGTCCGTCCGGTCCCAGACCGTTCGCTACTCAGCGAATTCGGGTCCACACCAGCGGCGCCAAGCCGTCAACACCAGAGCGAGTCACCAGGAACGCTGGAAGATCGGGGTATCGCCTGAGCAGCAACGTGTCGCGCGAACCGAGACTGCGCGCGTACCGGTTGCCGGAGGTTCTGTCGAGCAAGAATGGCGGGTACAGGGCATAGCCGGTGCGATCTTCCTGTACGCGCGCGGCACACTCGCCACCGTATGTTCGTCCCGCAATCATGCGTTCGGTGGTATCGGGAGAAATCGAGCTCGCGACCACGCGAGCCGAATCGAGAAGCAACGGACGCAGCGCACGCTCCACATCGGCACCTCGGGCTGCGCCACCCTCGAGCGACGCGACGGCAGAATCGAGGACACACGTGTCAACGCGCGAATACAGCGTCGCGGTCGCCGCTCGCGAAACACCGAGCGCCCAGAGTCGGGCGATGACCTGCGCGCCCCAGCTTTCCCGCACAAACACCAGCGCATTCCGAGCACCAGCCCGCAAGGCCTCGCTGCCGTAATCCTGGCGCATCGAAATCAAGCCGGACGAATACTGTGCGGCCCGCGTCGGAATCCCGTTCGCCGCGGCGACCATCAGCGTCGCCACCACCGATGCGGAAATCCACACGCGAACGAACGACCGGGAAACCGTCCGCCGCTGGAGCGCATCTGCCGCCCACGCGCAGCTGAGGACCAGGAGCAGGATCCACGGCAGCGCAAACCGAGGCCCGAGGAAGAAGCCGTCGTGCCAGTACGCGAAGTAGGCCGTCGCGTGCAACACGGTGGAGACAACCAACACGCGCTCGATCGGGCGCAGGCTCGGTGCGACCCACAAACCCACGAGCGCAGGGAGCAGGGAAGGGATCGGCGTCTCGAGGAAATACGTGTTAAGGCGCGCGAGATAGATCGAGACGATCTCGAAACCCCGAAGCGGCGTGTGCGCATCGCCCCACGGGGCGGCATGAAAGCCCAGGCCGTGCGAGGCGCCCCATAGCGCTTCGTAGCCGAAAACCGTGGGCGATCCCGTAGTGGCGGCGTTGAAAGCCATCACCGGAATCACACCCACGGCAACGCCGGCGGCCGCACTCAACACGGCACGCCACTGACCGCCGCGAACGCACGACCACGCCAGCCACATCAGTGCCGGGACGGCAAACCCGAGCGCGTCGAGGGGTCGAATGGCGAAGGCAACACCAAACGCGATCCCGGCAAGTGCCATCCATCGCGCGAGCCCGCGATGCGGTTGACCGTGTGCAAGGAGGTCCAATCCGTCGTCAACGCGCTGCGCGGCGAGTGCTGCCCGCGCGGATGCGACCATCGCGAGCGTGATTGCGGCGACCACGGGACCGTGACTCATGTGCGACGCAAACTGAAATGCCGCGAATGGACCAAGTCCGAACACCAGCGCCGAACCGACGACAACACGCGAGTTGAACTCGGGGCGTACAAGGCGGACAAACCGGGCAAATGCGAACACCGCCACCGCGCCACACAGGGGACCGATCACCCACGTGGCGCCGATCCACCACCCGACCGCGAGTATCGCCGACCAGCCCGGTGGAAACTGTGCAAACGTCCTCGGACCGATGTCCACGACGTGAAGTACCGAGAAAAACTCGGGGTTCGGATCGGTCGGCGTCGCGAACCGCCCTTCGGCGAACACGCGCGCTTGCAGCACTTGCACGAGTTCATCGATCAGGAGCGGTCGTCCGCCAAACACCCACCAGGCGATCGCGACATACACCGCCCCGCACGCCGCCGCGACCACCATGTCCACGTGCCATGCGCGCCATGCGCGCGGCGGCGTGGATCCGCTGGTCGCAGTACGAAGCTGGTCCGGCACGCGCGACGTGGAGGACCACCGAATCCAGAGGAACGCCACCAGCGCGCCCAACACCGAAACCGCAACCGTGTTGAACAGCCATGTGCTCCACGGATACAACCCTGGCGAGGCCGAGATCCCGCCGGAAAGCCACGAGGACCACGGGAGGAAGGCGAGTACCGCGACGACCACCGCCAGCAGGCGAACCGCCAACCGTCCAGGCCGGTCCTCGTCCCGCGCGCCTTCGGTCATGCGGTGCCTGTCAGCGTGACGATCCCGCGGCGGCTGCGTCCCCGATGCGCCGGTGGCGCTCCAGCTCGAACGCGAGGTTTTGCAGATCCGACGGACTCACTCCCGGTATGGCACTCGCCTGCGCCAGCGTTTCCGGACGGCGCTCCGCCAGCTTGTGCCGCGCTTCCGTGCTGAGGGAGCGCATTCGTCCGAAATCGACGCCGGACGGAATAGGACGTGACCCGAGCTCACGCAGTCGCGCGGCATTGGCGTGCTCGCGCGACAAGTATCCCGCGTATTTCACCGACAGCTCCACGCCAGTCGAAACCTCCGGGTCGTCCGGAATCGGCTGGCCACAGGCAAGGAGCGCATCCACCAGGCAAACTCCGTTTCGGCGCACAACGTCTTGCAGCGGCAGCGAATGGGGAAGGGCCTCGCCGGGACGAAGCACCGAGACGGCTTGCTCCGGAGTGATCCGAAGCGATTCGAGCGAGACGCGAAGGTCCGACTCGGCAGCGAGGCGCGCCTCGATTCGTGCCTGCTCTTGGGGGTCGAATAATCCGCGGTTGAGGCCCACGGGGCCCAGACGCGCAATCGCGTTGTCCTGCCGGACCGTCAAGCGAAACTCGCTGCGAGACGTGAAGAGTCGGTACGGCTCATCCACGCCCTTCGACACCAGGTCATCGACGAGCACGCCGATATACGAGGTGTCGCGCCCGAGCACCAACGGCGCCAGCCCGGCGGCCTGGCACGCGGCGTTGTGGCCGGCGATTACGCCCTGGCCAGCGGCCTCCTCGTAGCCAGTGGTTCCGTTGATCTGGCCAGCCAGGAACAGGCCTTCGACGGCCTTGGATTCCAGGCGGGCGTACAGGCCGGTCGGCGGATAGTAGTCATACTCGATCGCGTATCCCGGCTTTGTCATCTCGACGCGCTCGAGCCCCGGCACAGACCGAAGCATCGCAAGCTGGACCGCCGCCGGCAGCGACGTTGACAGCCCATTGACGTAAAGCTCCGGCGTGTCGAGACCTTCGGGTTCGAGAAACACCTGGTGTCGTGGGGCGTCCGGGAACCGAAGGATCTTGTCCTCGATTGAAGGGCAGTACCGCGGCCCCCGCGACCCGATGGCGCCACCATACATCGCGGTTTCCGCGAGACGGGCCTGCACAATCTCGAGCGTCTCAGGGCCTGTCCAGGTGAGCCAGCAGCACTGCTGTGGAAGGGCCGGGAACGCCGCTTCAAGCCGAGACCATCGGTACCGGAATGCGGACAGCTCGGATTCCTGCGGCTGGAGCTGCGAGTAATCGACACTTCGCCCGTCAATTCGTGGCGGCGTACCGGTCTTGAACCGCTGGGTACCAAGCCCGAGCGATCCGAGCTGGTCGGCGAGCTCGGTCGCCGGGGGCTCACCGGCGCGGCCGCCAGGGGCCTCGAGCGTGGTGCCGATGCAGATGCGACCGCGCAAGAATGTCCCCGTGGCGAGCACCACCGCACGAGCCCGCAGCACCGACCCGTCAAGCAGTCGCACGCCGGTAACACGGGCATCGCCGACGAGTTCGAGCGCCGCGGCTGTACCGGCTACCACGACGACATGCTCATGACCCACGAGCACCTGTTGGACCGCCGCACGATAGCGTGCACGATCACATTGGGCTCGCGGAGACCACACGGCGGGCCCCTTGCCGCGATTCAACATACGGAACTGGATCGCCGCGCGGTCTGTCGCGCGGCCCATGACGCCACCAAGCGCATCCACTTCGCGAACAACGGTTCCCTTCGCAATGCCGCCAATAGCGGGATTGCACGACATCTGGCCAATCGTATCGGCACTCGAGGTCAGGAGCGCGACGAGCGTCGGGCCATTCGCCGAGCGGACACGGCTCGCCGCCACGGCGGCTTCAACCCCGGCGTGCCCACCACCGATCACGATGACGTCGAATACTCGGTTCATTCTTGCCCCTTGGACCCGCGATGCGGTATCCTCGCGTCATGCCACTTCCTATCACAGCCGGCGCGACCACACTGCTTGTCCGCCGCGAAGCGTTCGAGCGTGTTCACCTTGATCGCGCCACCATCGAATCGTCGGTCACGCTGACCCCGGACGAGTTCCGGATCGAGCACGGCCTGATCGCGATCGGCCCGATCCACGGCGATGACGATGTTGCCGTGCTCATCGACTTGCTCGAATCACGCGGACTCGCGCTGTTCGATGACATGTTCGAGCTCCCCGGAAACTGGCCTGAGTGGCTGGCAATCTTCGCCATGACGAAGCACGCGAACTGACGCGAAGCGTCGACGTGCGCACCGCCGCGCGCACCGCCGCCGAGTGCTACCGCCCGAGATGCTGACGGAAGAAGCTGAGCATTGTTGGCCAGGCATCCCGGGAAGCCGCCACGTTCGCGCTTCCGGCCGGAGCCGGGGTGCCATTGGCGGCGGGATCATCCTGCGCGCGGAGGAACCCGTGAATGGCGCCTTCATAATTCTTTCCACTGTACGTCTTTCCCGCTAAGCGCATCAAGGAGTCGAGCGCCGGCATGGACGCTCCGATGCGAGCGTCCAAGGAGCCGTTGAGCAGCATGATTGGCGCCTTGATCTTCGCGATCGAGTCGGTGTTGAGCGTGGTATTCGGTGCCTGTCCCGACACAAACGGGAAGCCTCCGTAGTAGGCGACGCCACCCGAGAAGCCGGGTGCCCCGTTGTGCACCACGTGACCAAACACCGTCGAGCCACCCCAGCAATATCCGACCACACCATACTTCTTGACCGCCGCCGCCTGTGCCATGGCGTAGTTAGCGGCGGCCACGATGCCACGGTTGCGTTCCGCGAAATCCACGCCCCCGATCAGGCGACGCGCCGAATCGCCCGAGAGTTCCAGTGAACTCGGTCCGCCACGGACCCGCGAGATCAGGTCAGGTGCGATCGCGATGAACCCGTCGGCAGCGAGCTGATCCGCGACGCCACGAACCCAGGTCTGCAAGCCGAAGATCTCGTGCACGACGACGACCACTGGAGCCGGGTCCCGGCGCACGGGAAACACGATCCATGCCATGAGCGAGTCCTTCGACCCCGGCTCCCAGGCGATCTTCACCCACTCAGCGTGGCGTGGGCTGGCCGCCAGGCGCGCCGGCGCGGACACCGCGCTGGCCGGAAGGCCGGCGATTCCCTGCGATTGAGATGCGAGCGATGTCACGCGCGCCGCCGCGCCCGCCGAGAGATCCGCGGCGGACATGTGCGCCAAATGGTCTTCCACGCCGCCGGTTCCCGGCGACTGCCAGCGTTGGACGGAACACGCGGAAAGTGTCGCGAGAGCTGCGGAGACCAGCAAAGTCGTGCGCATGGGAGCTATCCGGTGCCTGAGGGGGAGACCGAAAACCTATCGCCCTGAATCGCTGTGCGAGAGCGTCTCCTGGGCGAGACCGGTCGCCGGACGTTGGATCAGTGTCGCAAGCTGCTCACGTTCACCAGGCCGCGCCGACCCCATGGCCGCCCCTGCCCATCGTGCGATCGCCTCGCGGCTGGCCGTGCGCGTACCGGGCAGTTGCGCCGCTTCGACCGTCGCGCCGAGCACCTCCCCGTGCGTCGAAAACCCAGCCACGGAACCGCACAGGCAGATGGATTCCCCGGCAATCGTGAGCGGCGCGCGAGCAATAGATGTGAGCATCCGGCCGTCCAGTCGAAAGCCGGGACGGACCGACACGCCAAGCGGGAGCGCCCCCTGGCGATTGAGGTAGTCGGCGATCCGAAACGATCGTCGGCCGGAGAGGTCAATCGCGATAGTCGTAACCGTCTGCTCGGGCCACAATCCGAGCAACTGTGCGGCGCTCCGTTCGACGAGAACAGGCTCAGCGCGAACATCAAAAAGGAGACCGCATAGCGCCGCCGTCGCCGGGCCCGGATTGAACGCCGGCGTGGCGGGAGGCTCGCCTGCTCGCGCGTGAAGGCGCTGTGCGAGTGACCGTAGCGTCGGTGGACGCCCCCTTGGGCGCTGCGGATCCGAGGCAATTGCCGAGGCAAGGGCGAGGGCGGCGGCGTCGCGAAACCGACCCATTTCGACCATGACACCAACCGATCCGTCGGGAGTCATACCGACACGAAGCCGCCCATCCTCGAGACGACGGCCCAGTAGTTGGTTTGCTGACTCCGCTGCCGGCCGGAGCGCGATCTGCAGATCGTGAGCGAGGTGCCCAACCAACCGCCACCAGAGGACACTGTCCTCGTCGCGTTGTACTGCTACGCCGAGCCGTGCGGCCGCATTGCGAAGCCACTTTGCGTCGCAACCTGTTGCGATGCAAAGGCCAGTATCACTTAGACGAGCCACAGCCGAAATATGCAGCAAAAAATCATAAATAGCCCGCTACCTCTATCTTCCTAATACTCGATGCGCATTTCAGCGTTGTATTACATCACTATAAGGCCAGTTATACAACAGGAACGAGCCAGTTCATTACAAACTCTTCCATGTAGTACTTCTGGGCCAAGACCGTCCCTTCCACCCAGCCGACATGTCCACCTCGCGGCGTGGTCGCCAGACGAACGACTTGGTTGCCAGCGACTTTCTCACGAACACTGAGCAGCACATGCGATGGCACAAACGGATCGTCGCACGCCATGAACAACAGGTGAGGCGTGCGCACACGTTCAATGAAGGGAAGGGCGCTGCTTCTGGCGTAGTACTCAGCGGCGTCGCGAAAACCGTGAAGCGGAGCGGTCGCGGCATCATCGAACTCCCAGAACGTGCCGGCGCGACGCATGGCATGCAGGTCAAACACTCGCGGGAACTGGGCGTGTTTCCATTCCGCCTTTTGCTTCAGCGTCGCGAGGAAGTGCCGTACATAAATGCGACCGAAGCCGTGTTCGAGGGAACGCGCGCACGCCGCAAGGTCGAACGGTACGCTCACCGCTGCTGACGCCCGCACGAGTTGCCTGGCCTGCTCGCCCAGCTCCCCAAGCCATTTGGTCAGGACGTTCCCGCCCAGGGACACACCAACAATGCACAGCGGCGATTCCGGGGACTCGGTCTTGAGTCGACGCACTACGACATCGAGGTCGGTTGTCTCGCCAGAGTGATAGAGACGCGGCGCCAGATTGCGGGCGCCGTCACACGAGCGAAACAGGAGCAGGTCACCGCTCCAGCCCAGCTCACGGGCGCGCTGCAACAAGCCGTGGGCGTACGTCGCGCCGATCGTCCCTTCAAGGCCATGCAGTATGAGCACGTGCGGCACTCCCGCTCTCGCCGAGCCCATGCGAGCGAGCGACACGTGATCGCCATCAGGCGTGCGAACGCGCTCTACCCGATCATGGCACATGGGTTGGCGACGGAACTTCTTGCCCCAGATCGTGGGCAGGTGCGGGCCTGGTAGCCACCAGCTCGGTTGGAACTCGCGCACTCACCCTCCGTTGGGTTGTTGCTGGCTAACTTTATCAGCAGCGGCGCGGGTGCTCCCAACGCACCCCGCGCCTCAGACCGGAACAGCTGAGATCCGAGCATGCCGGGCGTGGCCCAAATCGAAGTACAGGTCTTTGGGACCCAGAAAAACCAGGACACGCGTAAAGCCCTGCGTTTCTTCAGCGAACGCCGCGTTCGCGTGCACTTCGTTGACTTGAAGGAACGTCCGGCAAGTCGCGGGGAACTTACCCGATTCGTTCAGAAGTTCGGCGTCACCGCCCTGATCGATACGAACAGCGTCAGGTACCGGGAGCGCGGCCTCGGCGCATCGCGCATGGGTGATGACCGCTGGCTCGAGATACTCTGCGAAGAGCCGCTGATCCTTTCGCAGCCGCTGGTTCGGCATGGCGGCAAGCTGACAATCGGGCTGGCCGAGACCGACTGGCGATCGTGGGTCGAAGCGAGCCGGGGGGCGGTATGATCGTCTGGATCGCGTTCCTCGTGATTGTTGTCGCGATACTCGCGCTTGACCTTGGAGTCCTCAACAGGGACGACCGCGAACCCACCATGCGACAGGCGCTGGGATTTACGGCGGGCTGCGTCGTTCTCGCACTGGTGTTCGCGGTTGGAGTCAGCTGGGCGTACGACGTCCACTGGCAGGGGCTTGGACTTGTCCCAGACGCGATTGACGGTCGGATGAACACGGGCCACACGGCGGCCGTGAAGTTCCTGACAGGCTACGTCGTCGAGCTGAGCCTCTCGATAGACAATGTGTTCGTGATCGCGTTGATCTTCAGCCACATCGGAGTGCCGCCGCGCTTTCAACACCGGGTGCTCTTCTGGGGGATCCTTGGCGCGCTGATCATGCGAGGCCTCATGATTGGCGCAGGCGCCGCGCTGGTCGCGCGGTACCACTGGATCCTCTACGTGTTTGGCGCCTTTCTGGTGCTGACCGCCGTCAAGATGCTGTTCGCAACACCGAAAGACGAGGCACCGGAAGAGCGGTGGATCATCCGCTGGCTGAGCCGTCATTTTCGGGTGGCGAAGGAGTTTCACGGACACGATTTCGTCATCGTACGCGATGGTGTCCGCTGGTTGACGCCCCTGGCCGTCGCGCTGGTGCTGGTGGAGACCACGGATGTCATCTTTGCGGTGGACTCGATCCCGGCGATCTTCGCGATTACGACGGATCCGTTCCTTGTCTTCACGTCGAACGTGTTCGCGATCCTGTGCCTTCGCTCGCTCTACTTCGGCCTCGCGGGCCTGATCCGCGTCTTCCGCTACCTCAGCGTTTCGCTGGCGCTGATCCTCGGGATCGTGGGCATGAAGATGTTGGCCGGTAAGCTGGTTGTGCGCTGGCTGGGCGAGTCCGCGAACATCGTTATGCTGGCCGTCGTGCTCGGCATCCTGCTCGCCGGCGTCGTGGCGAGCACACTCATCAAGCCACGGGCTCCGGGTCGGCCCTGACCCGGATCGCCCGGCCAACGCGCCGCGATCCCAGTCAGGGCAACGCGCCCGTCGGAGCCGTCGCGCTGGCAGCGGCTCGAATCCGAACGGTCCGATCGAGTTCGTCCAGCGACTGCAGGACCTTCTGCCGCAGATCAGTGGCGAGCGAAGGTTGCTGCCGCAGCCAGCCGCGAACACTGTCCAGCGCTTCCGCCGAACGCTGACCTGAGATGAATGCGCCAAGCCACGAACCGAGGAAGAAGATCCGCCGATTCTGCTGGACGTAGGGGAGCGAATCCAGTGCCGCCCTGAGAAACGGTCGCGTCAACGCCTCATGCTCGAGTGCGTTGAACGCCCCAAGCGAACCACTCGCCCAGTCTTCGTTGAGGGTCGAGTCCGCGAAGTAGCGCGAGAAATATTGGGCCTTCGCCGCGCCTGAGGGCGCCGCGACTCCCGCAATAAAGGCGCGACGACGGCCATCCGGAGTGGTGTCGCGTGCCGCCTGCCGAACGCGCGCGGTATCCGCATCCGCCGCCCCGATGGCGAGGAGACGCGTCACGACGGACCATCGGGTCGGATCGCGCATCGGCTCCCCTGCCGCGGAATCAGCCGAGAGCAGTCCGTGAAGACGCGCTACGCCCCCTGCCGAAGAGGCGATGCCGACGAAACCATCCAAGGCTGCGCGCCGAATTCCGAACGGCCTGGAGCGATCAACGGCAAGCGCCCATAACGCATCTTCCGCCTGCGGTCGCAGCACCGCTGCGTCAGCGTCCAGCACATAGGCCCGGATCGCGCGATCGAGTCGTGAAATGATCGTGGGGAGGATCTGCTCATCGCGTTCATGCGGGATTTCCTGGATCGCAAGCTCCGCAAACCGGCGCGGGGAAAACCGGACCTCGCGGACCTGGTCCCACAGCGCGCCCCAGAGCATGGTGCGAAGGAAGGGATCTTCGGTTGCCCTCAGGCGACCGGCCTGGAGTGCGCGCACGCTGGCGGAGTCGAGCAGTGAAACGAAATAGCCGAAGTCGCCTGAGTTCGGGAATACGAATGCCGGCGTCGGGCGGCCGACCGCGGCTGCTACGCGGGTCACGGGTCCAGCCAGCGAAACGTCCACGAAGGCCGGTGCCGCGTTCTCATAGGCGAGCAACACGCGCGTGCGCATCGGCCACGCCCCGGCGTTCGAGATGCCAGGCTGCGCCGGGCGCTGATGGAGTTCGAGACTGACGACCTGACCATTCGCGGTAACCAAGCGCGGCTCGACGATTGGCATGCCGGGCCGAAGCATGAACTGTCGGCCGAACTCGTCGAGCCGTGTACCGGACGCGGCGCCGATGGCCGTGAGCAGGTCCCGCCACGTGGCGTTGCCGTATGCGTGCGAGGTGAGGAACCGCTGGACCCCTCGCCTGAACGCGGAATCACCGACCATATGGTCCAACTGCTTCAGGACCGACGGTGCCTTGTTGTACACGATCGGGCCGTACGCGCTCTTCGCCTGGTCAAGGTTGCCGAGCCGTTGCCAGAGCGATGTCGTGCCCGTGGTCTGGTCAACCCCATACGCGGAGGGCTTGTTGGATTGGTAGAACACCTTCCACGCGTCGGCTTCCGGGTGAAGCTCAGAAAGGGCCTTCGCACCGATATACGTGGCGAACCCTTCCTTCAACCAGAGATCGTCGAACCATTTCATGGTGACGAGATCGCCGAACCACTGGTGCGCCGTCTCGTGGAGGATCGTCGAGAACCGCCCCATCCGTCGCGAGAGCGTTGGTCGATCGCGAAAGACGAACCGATCCTCGCTGTACATCACGAGGCCAGGGTGCTCCATGCCCCCGAACGGAAACGCCGGCGCGAGCATGATGTCGAACTTCTCAAACGGGTAGCGACGTGCGAAGTACGATTCCATCCACCGCAGTGCGGCGTGTGATTGGACGAGCAGGGAGTCGCTGTCCACTTCACTGGCGCGTGACCGCCGGTAATAGAGCGTGATGTTGCGTCCCTGTTCCGAGCGCGTGGCCTTCGCCCACGGCCCGGCCGCGAATGCGATCAGGTACGTGCTCAACGGCCGCGTTTCCGCGAACGAAGTGGTGACCCTGTCGCCGGAGGTGTCGGCGCGCGTGATGGAACCGTTCCCGACGACGGTCCATTCGCGCGCGGCGGTCAACCGAAGCGCGACCCTCGCCTTGAGGTCGGGCTGGTCGAAGCACGGAAACAGCTGATTGGCATCGGCGGGCACGAGGAGCGTGTACAAGTACTCGCTGCCGTCGCCGGCGTCCCGCGCGCGAATGATGCTTGCGCCTGCGGCGGCGACGGACGTGACGAACTCCACGGCAACACGATTCTCACCGCGTCGCAACGCGCGGCCGGGCAGGCGAATGTGCTGTCCGTCCGCGAACGTGACGGGCTGATCCGAGCCGTTGACCGTGATTCGTGAGACGCGACGGCCACGAAAATCCAGCCAGAGGTCACCGGTTCCGCGAAGCGCGAACGCCACATCCACCCGACCACTCGCGCTGTCCTTACCCGTCAGGTCGAGGGCCAGCACGTATCGAACGGCCGAGACTCGTTGACGCCTCGACTCGGCCAAGGCGGCTGAAATCCCGGGTCCGGGGGCTGCCTCTGATCCGCGGGGCGGGGCGGTGCGTGCCGGCGCCTGCGAACCCGTCCCTGCGACCGTGCCAACGGACGAACTGGCCGACGGGCTTCCACGACCCTGCGCGTGGGAGAGGACCGGACCCACCGAAAGAAGGAGGGCAGCGGATCCGACGGAGGCGAGCGATGCGCGCATGGCGTTGGCGAGTTATGTGGCGACGGGAGGCGGATACGCTGTCGGCTGATCCGGGAAACTATGGCCAGGCTGAGCCGCGGAAAACGCGAACCGCTGAAGGTAGTTCTCTATCGCGCGGCGGCGCGCGTCACCAGATTTTCGTCGACTTCGTCCGGGAATCCCACATGACCACGCGTCGCGATTTCGTCACGCTGGCTGCCGCGAGCGCTGCGGTCAGCATCGTTCCAACGTCGGCCGAGGCGCAGCAATCGAGCAGCGCGTTGCCACCCGCGATTCGGGAACTCACCTCGATGCGACGGGAGGCGACGCCGATCTCCGTGGACGAACGTCGCGGCCGGATCGAAAAGGCGCGGCGCCTGCTCATCGAAAACCGACTCGACGCGCTGATGCTGACCGGCGGGACTTCGATGGAGTACTTCACCGGAATTCGGTGGGGGCTTTCGGAGCGCCTGCTGACGGCGATCATTCCCGCGCGTGGTGCCGCGTTCCTTGTCACGCCGAAGTTTGAGGAAGAGCGCGCCATGGAGCAGGCGCACCAGGGTCCGCTTGGACGGGAAGCCGACGTCTACGCGTGGGAAGAGGACCAAGACCCCTATGCGTTGATCGCCCGTGGGCTCCGGGCGCGAGGGTTGGCGACGGCAACCATCGGCGCCGAAGAGACCGTACGCTTCGTCTTTGCGGACGGCGCCGCACACGTGCCGGGTGTGACCGTGGTGAGCGGAACGCCGGTGACCGCCGGCTGCCGAATGGTCAAGGATGCGCACGAAATCGCGCTGATGAAGCTTGCCAGTCGCGTCACACTAAAGGCGTACGAAGCGGCGTGGAAGTCGTTGCGCGACGGAATGACCCAGACTGACTTCGCGAACCTGGTCTCTGCCGCCCATCGCCAGCTCGGCTTCGACGGCTCAGCGGGCGTGCAAGTTGGGAAATACTCGGCGCTGCCGCACGGTTCAGCGACGCCGCAGACCATTCGCGAGGGGTCAGTCCTTCTTATTGATGGTGGCTGCAAGGTCGAAGGCTATAGCTCAGACATCTCGCGTACGTTTGTCCTTGGGAAGGCCACTCAGAGAATGAAGGACGTCTTCGAAGTCGAACTTCGGGCGCAAACAGCGGCCTTGCGGGCGGCACGCCCCGGGGTCGCGTGTGAAGCCGTGGACGCGGCGGCTCGCAATGTGATCACTGACGCCGGATTTGGCCCGGACTACAAGTACTTCACGCACCGCGTGGGGCACGGAATGGGGATGGACGGCCACGAGTGGCCGTACCTGGTGCGGGGAAACACCCTTCCGCTGCAGCCCGGTATGGTCTTCAGCGACGAACCTGGCATCTACTTGCCTGACGAGTTCGGCGTCCGTCTAGAGGACGACATGGTGATCACAACTGACGGCGCCGAGCTGATGACGCCGCAGTCCACGAGCATCGAGAGACCGTTCTAGACAACGAGCACGGAAGTTGCTAATCGCCTTATAAATATTACGTTTCACGTTTTATGAAATATCTCAGACCTGGTGACGTCATCGCTGCAGCCCAAATAGGGCTCACGCCACGGCTGTCGGTCGCCGCGTACGCGGAGAACACCGGCAGGAGCATCGGGGACGCCCACAACGCCATCGCACGCCTCCGGCTTGCCGGACTCGTGGACCCAGCTGACCGCGTACTCGACGTCCAGGCGTTTGTGCGATTCGTCCAATGGGGGGTCGCAACCGCATACGCCGCTGTGCCGGGACCCGTGGTCACCGGATTCGCGATCGAACCAACAAGTTCCGGAGCGACACAAGCCGAGGGTGGCGGGCCGGATCGGCCGGGTGCTTACCTCGACATGCCATTCGTGTGGCCATCCGCTCGCGGCAACTCGCGAGGAACCGCCGTGGCGCCGCTTCACCAGGGAATTCTCCGCGTAATCACCACCAACCCTCAGTTGGTCGAGCTCGCGCGGTTGATCGATATCACCCGGCTGGGAGGCGATCGCACGGCGCGCGCGGTGGCCGATCGCCTCCGAACTGCTTTCGCCGCGCCATGAGCGCCGGAGCAGTCCTGGCGGCGGATCCGCTCCTTGGGGCGCTCAGCCAGCTGCCGGCCGATGCACTCAGCCGAGTCGCACTTTCAGGCTCGGCGACCTGTCATCTCCTGCTCGGCGTCCACAACGGCCGCCAGTCAGCGCCCTACGGCCGCGCGGTGTACGTCGAAGCAATCACGGATGGTGACGTCTCACGACTTGTGGCATCACTCGGCGCAACGCGGGCAAACTGGAAACCGCACCCTGGCATCTCTATCAGCTTTGTCGGCACCAGCGAGTTCGGCGAGACAGAGCGCCTGCGAACCGCCGCCGAGTACTCGACGCTCCTCACCCAACGGGTCGAAGTAGCGAGTGGCCTGTTTGTGCGAGTGGTTCGGCCGGCCGCGCAGTTCGCGCTTTGGGGTGCGCTGCTGCTCGAACGCCACGGCGGAGACTCCGCCACGCTGGCCGGCGAAGAAATGCTCGAAGTCGTGCTTATCGGACCACCGTGGCATGACGATGTGCGCCAGGCACCAGCAGAGCTGAGGGTGCTGATCGCCGAAGGCGCCGGCGCGCTCCTCGCGGACCGCGCGCTCTTTCGCTATGTGCGCAACGTGTTTCCCGCGAGTCGTAGTGACCCGGGCATCCTGATCGCAGTGCGTCACGCAATCGCCGCGACCGTCGCGGCAGCGACCGGACCTGCCCAACCAGCCTAGAACTCGCCGAGGAAGCCGATCTCCGGAACAAGGCGATGACCGAACCGTCGTTCCACGGCTTCCTGGGCGTGTGAAATCACCGCACGGACGTCGGAAGCAGTCGCCCGGCCACAGTTCACGATGATGTTGGCGTGCAGATGCGAAATCTGTGCCCCGCCGATGCGGAACCCCTTCAAGCCGCACTGGTCAATCAGTCGGCCCGCGCCGACACCGTCGATCTTTCGGAAGATCGACCCCGCACTTGGGTGCCACTCCAACCACGGGTGTCGCGCTCCGCGCCAGCCAAGATTTTCCTGCATCACGCGCTGCAGCGCGCCCACATCGGCGGAGCCCAGGTGAAACGACGCCCCGAGCGCCACCTCACCGGAGCCGTGCAGCCGACTCGTGTCGTATCCGAAAGCCATTTCGTCACCGCCCACGGTCTTGGCCGTGCCGTCGGGCAACAGGAGCTCGACCGACTCAACCACTTCGGCAATGAACATCGTCCGCTCACGCTCGGGCGCAGGCGAGAGGAAGTGCAGGTTCTGCCACAATGCGCCGCCCACCGTGCTTGGGATGCCGACATAGTGCTCGAGTCCGCTCCAACCGCGATCGGATGCCGAGCGAATGAGGTCGGCGACCACCACACCCGAGTCGGCGTGAAGCCGGTTGGGCCCTGGTGTCGAAACCTGCCCGGTGGCGTTTCGGATCACGAGGCCGCGGATCCCGCGATCGCCCACCAGTACATTTGCACCCAAGCCAACAAGCGTCCACGGGATACCAGCGCTTCTGGCCGCAGTGATGGCGTTTGCGAGATCGGCGCCCGAAGTGGCATCGTACAACGCGTCGGCGGGACCGCCAATCCTGAACGTGGTGAGCGGAGCCATCGGCACAGCAGTCCGTACGCGCGACGGATCCAGCGCACCGCCCAGCGCCGCAACGATCATGTTGCCGGCGCCGGTTGCGGAAGACACTTCAGGGGACATGATGCCGGAAATCAAAGGGCGAGACGCCGTGGCCGCCAGCGTGGGGCGATTGAGGAAGGCCGCGATTCGATCCTGTTACCTCGCGCTCGCGCTACTGGGTTCGGTACTCACCAGCGTCCGGCCTGCGAAAGCCCAGCGTGCCCAGCTCGAACAAGTGATCCAGCGCAAGGTGCTGCCGAACGGCCTGGAAGTCATCGTGATCGAAAACCACGGCGTTCCGCTGGTGACGCTTGAAGTGACGGTGCGGAACGGAGCATTCACGCAGTCTCCGGAATACGCGGGGCTGGCGCACCTCTACGAGCACATGTTCTTCAAGGCAAACGACCGGTTCGCGGAACCCGACGAATATGTGGACCGCATGTCGAACCTCGGTGCGGTCTTCAACGCGTCAACGCGCGAAGAACAGGTCAACTACTACCTGACGCTGTCCGCGGACTCGCTTGATGCGGGCCTGAATCTCCTCGTGGCGGGGTTTCTCGGCCCGAGGTTTCGCGCGGACGAACTCGAGCGGGAGCGGCAGGTGGTGATCGGTGAGTATGATCGCAACGAATCAAGCCCGTTCTTCCGGTTCGAGCAGGAAACCGGCAGGAAACTCTGGGGCGCACAGTGGAGCCGGAAGAACACGATCGGTGAGCGCGACGTGATTTCCACGACGACACCGGAGAAGATGCGGCAGATCCAGCGGCTGTACTACGTGCCGAACAACTCCGTGCTGATCATCGCCGGGGACGTGAGTCCGACGCAGGCGTTTGCCTCCGCCGAGCGGATCTTCGGGCCGTGGAAACGCGGGCCCGACCCGTTCGTGGAAGCCCCCGTTCCTGCCGTAGCTCCGTTGGCGGGCCCGCAGGCCGTGATTGTCGAGGAGGATGTCAACGCGCTGACGGTGCTCGTACAGTGGCATGGGCCCAGCGTCCGCAAGGATGAAGCGGCGACCTTCGCGGCGGACGTGTACTCCGACGTCCTGAACAATCCGCAGTCGCGGTTTCAACGGCGCTTGGTGGACTCGGGATTATGGCAGGGGGTCGGCGTCAACTACTACACGCTCAACAATGTCGGGCCGATCTCCGTCAGCGGCCAGACCACCCCGGACAAGTTCCGCGACGCGGTCAGGGCACTGTACGCCGAACTGCGCGCCACGATGGACCCAGGGTACTTCACGGCGGAGGAACTGGCGGCGACAACGGCGAATCGAGCGGTCACCACACAGCTGGGCATGGAACGCAGCTCCGAGTTTGCGCACACGATCGGGTTCTGGTGGAGCGTGTCCGGGCTCGAGTACTACATGAAGTACGTTGACGCGATGGCACAGCAAACGATCGGCGATCTCCAGCGCTACGCACGGACCTACCTGCTCGGGAAGCCGCATGTGATTGGCATCCTGTTACCCGCCGAACTCCGGCGGAGAATGAACCTCACCGAGCGTGAACTGCTGCTGCTCGGAGGCGTACGATGACCCGCCTTGTGGTGGCTTCACTGGCGGCGTCCTTGACGCTGGCTCCTGTGCTGGGACTGCGAGGCGGGCTCGCGCTCCCGCCGGCATCCGTGGCGCAAGGAAGCGACTCGACGGCGATGTACACGGTGGGTGGCGTTCGCGTGATTCACCGCCGCGCGCGCGTGGCGACCGTGGTGACGAACCTCTATCTGCTCGGCGGCGTGCGAAATACGCCCGCCCGCATTGCCGGGCTCGAGGCGTTGCTGCTCGAGGCCAGCGGCCGCGGGACCGCGAAATACTCCCGGGACGCACTGCGGCGCGCGCTCGCGCGGACCGGCAGCGAAATGGTCGTCGAACCGCGGGAGGACTGGACCATGATCGGCGCGCGCGCGATCCCGGCCGCCCTGGATTCGACGTGGTCCATCCTGGCCGATAGGGTCATGCGCCCGCGCCTGGACTCCGCCGAGGTCGAGTTCGTGCGTGCGCAGATGCTAACCGGCGTGGCCCAGCGCGACGACAGCCCGGACGCCGTGCTCGAGTATGCCGTGGACAGCGTGGCATTTGCCGGCGCGGCCTACGCGCAATCGCCCGTCGGGACCCCGCGCACGATCAGCGCGATTACACGCGCCGATCTGCTGCGATTCCAACGCGAACAAATGGTGACGTCACGCATGCTGTTGGTGGTCGTTGGCGATGTGGATCGTCCCACGGTAGAGCGGCTGGTGACGACAACACTTGGCACGCTGCCGGCCGGCACCTACACGTGGACCATGCCCGACACCCTGGCCTCACCGGTGCCGGATGCCGCCATCATCGCGCGGGCCTTGCCGACGAACTACATCCAGGGCGAGTTCCGCGGCCCGCCGGCAAACAGTGCCGACGCCACCGCACTGCGCGTCGCGTCGGCGGTGCTCAGCGGGCGACTGTTTGGCGAGATTCGATCGAAGCGCAACCTGACGTACGCCGTAAGCGCGAACTACCGCGATCGCGCGCTGACGTCGGTCGGACTCTACGTCACGACGACCGAGCCCGACTCCGTGCTCAGCATCATGCTTGGCGAGCTCAGGACCCTTCAGGTCGTTGAAGTGCGCACGGAGGCGCTGCGACCAATCGTCCAGCAGTTCATCACCGAGTACTTCCTGAGCCACGAAACGTCGACCGCGCAAGCCGATTTCCTGGCCCGGGCGCACTTGTATCGTGGCGATTTCCGGGCGGGCTCGAGGTTCGTGGCGGAGCTCAGGTCGGTGACCGGTGCCGACGTGCGTCGCGTATCACAGCGGTATTTCCGGAACGCGCGATGGGCCTATGTCGGTGATCCATCGCAAGTTACGAAACAGCGAATGCTCAATTTCTGAGCACGTCAGGAGCGTCGGGCACGCCGTTGCCGCCGCCCGCTGCGATTTGCAAAATGGACCCTTTGTGAATAATTTCACATTCCTCTGGCGGGGCCCCGCCAGACTGCGGTTTCATAACTAAAGTAGAATTGGAGGAGTGAAGATGTTCTCGAAGCGTTTGGCGCTCGTGGCGAGCGCGTTCGTGCTCGGCGCCTGCGGTGGTGGCGAGAAGGCCCCAGAAGCGGCTCCGCCGGCGGCTGATGCCGCGGCCGCGCCAGCGACGGCCGCCCCGACGGCGACCGGCACTGCGATGCCGATCACGGGAAAGACGATCGAAGTCAAGATGGTGATGGAAGGAACGGCCTACAAGTTTGACCCGGCCAACGTCACGGCAAAGGCGGGCGACGGCATCAAGTTCATCATGGTCTCCGGTGGCCCACACAACGTCGCGTTTGAAGTCGCGAAGATTCCCGCGGACGTGAAGGGTCAGCTCGACGCGAACTTCGGTACGGACCGGATGGCGGAACTGGCGAGCGGCCTCAAGATGAATCCTGGCGAGTCGTTCACGCTCTCGCTTGGCGGCATCAAGCCCGGCGCGTATGAGTTCCACTGCACGCCGCACCTTGCGATGAACATGAAGGGCATGCTCACGGTGACGCCGTAAGGCGCACTGCGGATCATCCCGCGTGTGGTGCGAAGGGCGCCCGGTTTCGACCGGGCGCCCTTCGTCATTGTACGGCTTGCCGTCGCATGCGCCCGTAGCCAGCCAGCACGCAGTCGTTCCGCTGATACCTTTCACGACGGCCTCGCCGACTCGATGACTGGCTACTCCGATCGCATCAATCACGCACTGGCGTTCGCCGCCAAGCACCACGATCAACAGGTGCGCAAGGGCACGAAGCTGCCGTACGTCACGCATCCGGCGAATGTCGCGGTCATCCTGACGCGATACCAACGCGACGAATCGACCGTCGTGGCCGGAATCCTCCACGATGTCATCGAGGACTGTGTTCGCGACGGCTGGACGCGCGCGATGCTCGAGGCAAGGATCGGGGAGAAGTTCGGTGAAGATGTCCTGACGGCGGTGCTCTCGGTGACAAAACGAAACGTGGACGACACCGGTGCGGAGCTGGATCGTGACGAACGGAACGCGGACTACCTGGCGCGTCTTGGCGCCGCGGATGAGCGCGCTCGGTGGGTGTGCGCGGCTGACAAGCTGCACAACGCGAGCAGTATCATCGCCGACCTTCGACGCACGGTTGCCCCCGAATCCGTATGGTCGCGGTTCGCCGCGGGCCAGGCCGGTACGGTCGCGTACTATCGGAACGTGTTTGACCGACTGGTGGCCCTGGGTTTCACGGCACCGATCATGGATGAGCTTCGCAGCACGGTTGAGGCGCTCGAACTGCACGCCTGAGTTTGCGCACGCGGGGATCGTGCGGCGCCGTTGCTATGCCGGCGCTGCGGAAGCGGCCCTGTCGCCGTAGCGATCGGCCACGTACTCGTCGAGGATGGCGAGGAATTCCGGCACGATACTGTCGCCCTTGAGCGTCACGCGCAGCTTGCCGTCCACATAGACCGGGGCCTTTGGCTCCTCGAACGTCCCCGGGAGCGAGATCCCGATGTTCGCATGCTTGCTCTCGCCCGGACCGTTCACCACGCAGCCCATCACGGCGACCTTCATTTCTTCGACGCCCGGGTAGCGGTCTCGCCACACAGGCATCTGGGTTCGCAGGTATTCCTGTATGTCTTCCGCCATGCGCTGAAAGAACGTGCTGGTGGTCCGCCCGCACCCAGGGCACGCGCTGACCTGCGGCGTGAAACTCCGGAGCCCCAGCGACTGCAGGACTTGCTGGGCCACGAGCACTTCTTCCGTGCGATCCCCGCCTGGCCGCGGGGTCAGTGAAACGCGGATCGTGTCGCCAATGCCATCCGCAAGGACGCACGCGAGGGCCGCCGTCGTGGCGACAATTCCCTTCATGCCGAGCCCGGCCTCGGTCAGTCCGAGGTGCAGCGGATAGTCGCATCGGCCTGCGAGGCGCCGGTAGCACGCGACGACGTCCTGCACCTGCGAAATCTTGGCGGACAGGATGATCGCGTCGTGCCGGAGCCCAGTCTCCTCGGCGAGCGCGGCCGAGCGCAATGCGCTCTCGAGCATCGCGTCCATGTACACGTCCTTCGCGTCCAGTGGATTGGCGCGACGCGCGTTCTCGTCCATCAGCGCTGTCAGGAGGTCCTGATCCAGCGATCCCCAGTTCACGCCGATGCGAATCGGCTTCTGATGCTCAACCGCAACGCGAATGATGGTGCGGAAGTTCTCGTCGCGGTGCCGGGCGCCTACGTTCCCCGGGTTGATCCTGTACTTGGCGAGCCACCGCGCGCACTCAGGATGGCGCACCAACAGCAAGTGACCGTTGTAGTGAAAGTCCCCGATGATCGGCACGGAGACGCCGGCGTCCTCGATACGCTGGACGATCTCCGGAACCGCGGCGGCCGCCTCGTCCGTGTTGACCGTGATGCGGACCAGCTGGGAGCCTGCGTTCGCCAGCGCGATGACCTGTGCGGCCGTGGCTGCCGGGTCCGCCGTGTCGGTATTGGTCATCGACTGCACCACCACCGGTGCAGCGGAACCCACGGGAACCCCGCCAACGAGCGTTGTGACGGTCTTGCGGCGCGGCTGGAACGGCATGGACGAGCGGACTCCGGACGTGGACGCCGTAGAAGTTAGCGCGCGGTCCTGCGATACTGTCCGCAGGAAACTCTCTTCGAGGAACGCATGGCAGACAGTCCTTCGACGTCGCGCGACACCGAGTTGTCCCCGGATTCCGGTTCCGCGTCGGAAGCGGCAAATGGTGTTCCGGCGACCACAAAGGAGCCGCCGGGACAGGACCCCGTCCGCCACGGCTTCGCGCGCCGGAACTGGGGGAAGCTCACGATCCTTGGATTGGTCACGGCTCCCATCCTGTTCTTCACCCTATGGGCGGGAATCACCCTGAGCTTCAGCTATTCCGACGGCACCCGGACGGGATTCGTGCAGAAGCTTTCGCACAAGGGTTGGGTGTGCAAAACATGGGAGGGAGAGATGGCAATGACTGCGCAGCCGGGGGTGGCGCCGCAGATCTTCCACTTTTCGGTCCGGGACGACTCAGTCGCCGCCATGATCACCGCCCTGGAGGGCCGCCAGGTAACGGTCGAGTATTCCGAACACCGCGGCGTCCCAACCCGCTGCTTTGGGGAGACCGGGTACTTCGTGAAAGCGGTACGGGCAGTCCGACCCTAGGTCTTGCCGAAATCACCAGGTACCCGTAGCTTCGAGTCTGGTTCGGCACTTGGGGGCCTGGACGTTCAGGTCCTCTTTGTCGTCTCGGCCCATCGCAGAGGGCTTTGGATCTGCGAGGAAACAGATTGTCTTGTCAGGGTACGGCGATTCCGCTCCCGGCGACAATCATTTACACAGGAGCAGGAATGCGTACGACCGGCAAGGTGAAGTGGTTCAATGACGCGAAGGGCTTTGGGTTCATTACCCCGGACAACGGGACCAAGGATTGCTTCGTGCACTACAGCGCCATCCAGGGGAGCGGGTTCAAGTCCCTCGCGGAAGGCGACATGGTGGAGTTCGACATCGTGCAGGGCCAGAAGGGCCCGGCCGCCGAGAACGTAACCAAGGCCGGCGGCGCCTCCTAAGGCACGCCGACTTCACAAGCCAACACGGGGCGTCGGGCGATCAGCTCGGCGCCCCGTGTGCATTCGGCCCCTTGGGGGCCTGCCGCGAGTCGGGACGGGGACTGACACGCGAGCGTCAGCCACGGTGCCCGAGAGCACCTCGGCGAGCCGGTCCAAGCGGTACCGAAGGGTCCCGATTCCGCCCAGGGAGACCTCGCCACCTGCGGCGACAAGCCGCTCGGCGACCGAAAGGCCAGCTGAAAGGCTCATGCCGAGGTCCCGGCGGAGCAGGAACGCAAGCGCGAACCATGTAGCGTCCGATACGGTCAGCGTCCTTGACCTTCCCTGCCTACCTGCCTGACCGCCGCGTACTTGGATCGCCCGGTCCAGCTGCTTTCGAGTGACCCCGATCGCCTCGGCGGCTTGAGCAATCGACAGTGTGTCCATGATATTATCCCCGTTCACGGGAATAATATATACACGACTCTAAGATACTGTTCAATAGTGGATTACAGCGCAATAGAAACAGATGATGCGCTGTTTCGCTGGCGCCAGAACTAAGTGTCAGCTGCTTACGTACGAAGGGTTCTTCGCGCGGCGGCCAGCTGCCTTGCCACAGCACCGGGGCCGGTTCCGCCATCAAGCTCGCGGTGTGAAATCGTAATGGCGGGGTCGAGGTCGCGCATGACCGACTTGTCGAAGAGCCGGTGCGCATCCAGGATTTCGGAAGGTTCGAGCTCGTTCAACTCAAGGTTGCGCTCCTCGGCGCTTCGAACCAGCGAGCCGACCGCGGCGTGAGCTTCGCGAAAAGTCGCACGCTTCCTGACGAGATGATCGGCCAGGTCCGTGGCCATCATGGAGCCAGTGACAGCGTCTCGCATTCGTGACGTGTTGAAGCGAAGCGTATGCACGGTACCGGCGACAGCCGGCAGCAACAAATGCATCGCGTCGAGCGCATCGAACAGCGCACGCTTGTCATCTTGAAAATCCTTGTTGTAGCCGCTGGGTGTGCCCTTCAGCATGGTCAGCAGCGACACGAGGTGTCCGGTCACGCGCGCGGCTGAACCACGGGCCAGCTCGAGCGCATCGGGATTGCGTTTCTGCGGCATCATCGAGCTACCGGTACTGAACGCATCGCCAAACCGGACGAACCCGAACTCAGCCGAACCGAAGAGGATCAGGTCTTCGGCCAGTCGCGAAAGGTGCGTGCCCAGCGTGGACAACGCATACACGGCATCAAGCATGAAATCGCGGTCCCCGACCGCGTCAATGCTGTTTGGAGAGATCGAATGAAACCCGAGCGTGCGCGCGAGGCGCTTTCGATTGACGCGAAATGCCGATCCGGCAATGGCGCCTGAGCCCAAGGGGAGCACTCCAGCGGAGCGCCGTGCATCGGTGAGCCGACGTCGGTCCCGCTCGATGGCCCAGAAATGGGCGAGCAGCCAGTGCGCAGCCAGCACAGGCTGCGCGCGCTGCAGGTGCGTGTAGGCCGGCATCAGTGCGTCGCCAACGGTCCGCGCGCGGTCGTAGAGGGATTTCTGCACCGCCTTCGCTGCGCCCAGGATGTCCGCGAGTTCGCGCATCACCAACATGCGCGACCCGGTCGCGACCTGGTCGTTCCGACTGCGACCGGTGTGCAATCTCGATGCAACCGCGCCGATCTCATCATGGAGCAAGCGGTCCACCAGTGTATGCACATCTTCATCGGATGCTGTCGGCTCCACGCCTGCAGCGAGTTTCCGATGCACGCGATCGAGCCCTGCCCTCATCTTCCGGACTTCCGCTCCGGTCAGCACCCCGGCCTCGCCGATTGCCGTAGCCCAGGCCTTCGAGAGTTCCACGTCGTAGGGCCACAACCGGATATCCACACCGATCGAGCGATTTACCGCAACGAGCGCTGGGTGGGATCCCCCGGCAAAGCGGCCACCCCACAGTTGGTGCGATGTCGCTGACGCAGGCGTGGCGGCGCGACGCGGTGTCACGCGAACTCCGGTGCGATAGGCACGATAAACAAGACCTCCCTGATGTAATGAGTCGCCCCAACCCGAGATCGCATGGCGTTCAAATAAATATGCGCGCCGAGGAGCGAATTCAACGTGGTCCTTCGCCGGGCTAACGGCGCGACAGCGAAAGGAGCCTGCGCGAGACGCGTTCGCGCGCGGCATCTGACCGGCAGATAATCAGGATGGTGTTCTCACCGGCGATCGTGCCGAGGATGTCGGGCGAATCTTCCGAGTCGATCGCCTCGGCGATCGGCTGCGCGCCGGCAATCTTCGTGCGCACGACGATCAACTCGCGAACCGTGTCGAGGCGGGCGAAGAACTGCGGCAGGATTTCGGCCAGGATCGCGCGCCCCTCTGAGGCCGGGGTCGAGTCCGCGCTCGTGTAGCGGGCGCCACCGGCGGTGGCCACCCGAGCCAGGCGCAGGTCGCGCATGTCGCGCGACAGCGTGGATTGCGTGACCTCCCAGCCGCGCTCAAACAACAGTTGCCGCAACTCTTCCTGGCTCCCGACGGAACGAGAGGCGACGATTTCTCGGATCACCTGCTGGCGGTCTTGCTTTGCAGCTGACATCGGCGGAGTCGGGTAGGCGTGGACGGAGCCCGGCAGGAAAGATACAGGAGGTTGACATCATTATGCAGCAAGTATATTCATTATTCATGCATAAACTGCCGGTCGGGGTGCTCGGCGCAAGTGGCTACGCCGGGCGGGAACTCTGTGCGCTCATTAGCCAGCATCCGGGGCTGTCGCTCGCGTTTGCGACGGCGAACTCGCAGGCTGGAACGACTGCGGAGTTGCCGGGCGGAGAACGCATCGAATTCATCACCAAGGAAGCCGCTCCTGTAGGCGATGTTGCGCTGGTGTTTTCGGCGCTTCCGCACGGCGCTTCACGCGAATGGGTTGAACGCGCGCGTACCGCTGGCGCGCGCGTGGTGGATCTTTCAAACGACCTTCGCATTGGGAACGGCTCGAACGGCGTGCCGTATGGTCTCACCGAAGCGCGCCGCGATACGATCCGCGGTGCGGAACTCGTGGCGAACCCCGGCTGCTATCCGACCGCCATTCTCCTGGCACTCTTGCCACTGGTTGAATCCGGCCTGATTGCTCCTGGCGCAACAATCTCGGTAGCCGCCGCGAGCGGGGTAACGGGCGCGGGTCTCACCCCGCGGCTGGACCTGCTCTTCGGCGAGGTCACTGAAAACTTTCGAGCATACGGTGTCGGGAACACGCACCGGCACTTGAATGAAATGCGCGCCCTGCTCGCCGAGCACGGCGCTGACTGCGACTTGTTGTTCACGCCGCACCTGCTTCCGACCGCGCGCGGCATCCTGGCCACAATCACTGTTCCTGTGACGAGCGTGCCCGACGACCTGCTGGGCGTGTGGCGGCGCCGATATGTGGGCGAGCGCTTTGTGGAGATCGTGGACAGTATGCCCGAACTGCGCCACGTGGTCCATCGAAACACCGTGCGCATTTCGGCCGTGGCGGCCGCACACCTGCGCCAGCCCACGCTGCTGGTCTTTTCGGCGATCGACAATCTCGTAAAGGGTGCTGCCGGGCAGGCCGTCCAGAACGCCAACCTGATGCTGGGGCTCGAAGAAACGCAGGGACTCCCGGCGTGACGAGTCGTGTATCGGTCGTGAAGGTGGGTGGGCGGGCGCAAGGCGATCCGGCACTTGATCAAGCGATTGCAGCGCAAATCAAGAACGGCCGTCGCGTGTGCGTCGTGCACGGCGGCGGCGATGAAGTCAGCGCCATGCAGCGTCGACTCGGAATGGAGCCGCGGTTCTCGGGAGGGCGCCGCGTCACCAGCGAGGAAGAACTCGAGGTCGTGCGCATGGTGCTCTCGGGCACCACCAACAAGCGGCTGGTTGCGCGATTCTCGATCGCGGGTCTGCGCGCGGTCGGCATCTCCGGCGAAGACGGCGGCCTGTTTTCCGCCGGTGTCGTGGACGCCAAGCGGATGGGCCGCGTCGGAGGCGCGCTCCAGGTGGATGCAGCGCTGGTGCGACACCTGCTTGCTGGCGGGTACGTTCCCGTGATCTCGCCGCTGTCGCGCGATGCCGGCGACCCTCAGGGGAGCGGGCTGAACGTGAACGGCGATGACGCGGCTGCTGCACTGGCCGGCGCGCTGGGCGCGGATGAGCTGGTCCTGGTCGCCGACGTCGCGGGCGTGCTCGATAACGGACACGTTGTACCCGAGCTTGATGACGCGACCGTGCGGGCGATGATCGCAGACGGGCGAGCCGGCGGTGGAATGGCGGCGAAGCTCGAAGCGGCGCTCGCAGCAAGCAAGCAGGGCGTGGACACGGTTCGCATTACTGACATCTCGGGTATTCCAACGGCATCGGCGGGCACGCGTGTGCTCGCGGGTGTCGGTCATTCCAAAGGCTAGGCGCCATGGGCACTTCCACGATGCCGTCTCGATCCAATCCCACGTCCACTTCATCGGCAGTACCAACGAAGCCGAACTCGCCGAGTACGCTGGTTGGCGTGTACCGAAAACCCGCCGCAGAGTTCGTGCGCGGTGCCGGGGTCGAACTGTTTGATGCCGACGGGAAGTCCTATCTCGATTTCGTCGCGGGTATCGCCGTCAACGCGCTCGGGTACGGTGATAGCCGGCTCGAGCAGGCGTTTGCGCGCGCCCTGGATGGTTCGCTGATCCACATGTCGAACCTCTACCGCACAGCTCCAGCTGAGAAGCTCGCCGATGCGCTGGTCGCCGCCAGCTTTGCGGATCAGGTGTTCTTCTGCAACTCAGGCGCCGAGGCGAACGAAGGAGCGTTCAAGATGGCGCGACGCTGGGGGCGAGGTGTCGGCGGCGTGGCAAAACACGAGATACTCGCGCTGCGCGGCGGGTTTCATGGCCGACTGTTCGGCACGCTTGCCGCGACAGATCGTCCGCAGTACCGCGCGCCGTTCCGGCCGCTGGCCGGCGGGATCTCGATCATCGAACGGGACCTGGATGACCTTGCGGCATCGCTGAATCCCGAGACAACCGCGGCCGTGATCGTCGAGCCGGTACAGGGAGAAGGTGGGGTGCGCGTGCTGGATCCTGCGTTCATGCGCGCGCTGCGGGACATCACACGCGAGCGGAACGTACTCCTGATCCTCGACGAGATTCAGTGCGGCTACGGACGCACGGGCGCATTCTGGGCGTACGAGCATTCCGCGATCATTCCGGACATCCTCACCACCGCGAAACCCATGGCCGGCGGACTTCCGATGGGCGCCGTCCTCGCAACTGCGGATGTTGCGTCGGCGATGCAGCCGGGGGATCACGGAACCACGTTCGGGGGCGGACCGTTCGTGGCATCGGTTGCGCTGCACGTCCTCGAGCGACTTCGTGCGCCGGAGTTGCTGGCGAACGTTCGCGCGCGAGGGATTCAGTTGAGCGATGGACTCGAGCGACTGCGAAACGAACATGCCGCGATTCGCGCCGTGCGCGGCATCGGGTTGATGTGGGGCGTTGACGTCACCATGCCTGCGCGTGAAATGGTGAGCCGTGCCATGGAGCTCGGGCTTCTCGTGTGCTCGGCCGGTGAGCACACGGTCCGTTTGCTGCCCCCACTGATCGTGAGCGAAAAGGACGTCGCGAGGTTCCTCGTCCTGTTCGAAGAGGCGATTCGAGGGTAACAGCGAGTAATGCGTTGCCGCACAACGCATTACGGCCCTCCCCGGGGGACCCTCGGGCGGCGGAGGCGGGGTCGCAATCGGGGCCTCACCTAGCGCGCCTGCGCGCGCCCCACGCATCGTTCCGGCCGTGCCCGGTTGCTGCGAACCGGGGGTAATTCACACAGGACCAGGACGTGCAAATGAGCGTACGCCCATTTTCGCGCGATATGTCGCGCGGCTCCGCTGGCTCCGCTGGCTCCGTGTCGCGAATTGTCGGCGCGGCCCTGGGCTGTGCGATTGGTAGCGCGCTTGGTGCCGTGTTTGTGTCTTCGTGTGCGACCGCGCAGTCAGGGACCGCGGGATCCCGAAGTGGGACGGAGCGGCCCGCGCTCGTCGTCATGCTGACGATCGACCAACTCCGTGCGGACTACCTCGACCGGTTTGGCTCGCAGTTCACGGGTGGCCTCCGCCGGATTGCCACGGAAGGGGCGTTGTTCAAGAACGGGTTCCACGACCACGGGATCACCGAGACGGCACCAGGGCATGCCGCAGTGCTTTCGGGCCGATTCCCGGTGCGCACCGGAATCGTGATGAACTCGCAAGGAGTGAACAACGTCGCGAACGCGCAGGTGATCGGCGCGAACGAAGGTGTGTCGGCTTCGCCGGAGCGCTTTCGCGGCACCACGCTCCTCGACTGGATGCGGGCGGCGAATCCCGCGACCAAGTGGCTCTCGGTAAGCCGGAAGGACCGGGGCGCGATCCTCCCGATTGGCAAGAGTAAGGGGGACGTCTATTGGTACCTGCCGACCGGCGAGTTCACGACGTCTGGGTACTACGCGGACACGCTGCCGACGTGGGTTCGCCAGTTCAACGCCCGACGGATTCCACACTCCTATGCCGGCAAAACCTGGGACCTGTTTCGAGACGCGTCGGCGTACCCTGAACCGGACACGGTTTCGCTCGAAGCCAACGCCGCCGGTGGTGATATCACGTTTCCGCACGCTGCGCCGCGTGATCCTGCCCAGATGGCGGCATCGTTCGCCGCGTTTCCCTGGATGGATGAACTGACGCTCCAGTTCGCCCTGCACGGAGTGCGGTCGCTCGGCTTGGGTGCGGACGCGGGCCGCAGCGACCTGCTCGCGATCTCGCTCTCGACCACAGACGCGATCGGCCACCGGTTCGGCCCGGATTCGAGGGAGCTGCACGACCAGATCCTGCGACTCGACGCGGCGCTCGGGGCGTTTCTCGATTCACTGACCGCGCTTCGCGGACCGGGCCGTGTGGTGCTGGCGCTCTCCAGCGACCACGGCGTCGCACCGTTCCCGACGATTCGGTCCCCCAATTCACCGAACGCCGACGCAAAGCGTGTTTCGCTCGACTTGCCGTGGAAGGCGTTCCTGCAACGGCTTGCAGCCGCTCGCGTGGACACGAACGCCGTTGCGCTCGACGATGGGCTGGTAATCCTGCGGATGGAGGCTTTCAGCCGGGTTCGCGGTGGCGCGGACGCGCTGCTCGAGTCGTTCGCGAGGGATGTCCGGAGACTGCAGGGTGTCCAGCGAGTAGACCTGATGACCGACCTGGCCAAAGCGGACACGACGCGTGACGTGATTGCCCGGCGCTGGCTGCACATGTTCGCACCGACGTCGAATGTCCGCCTGATCGTGACGCTGACTCCGTACAGCTACTGGCTTTCCACCACGTACGCGAGCCATGGATCGCCGCACGACTACGACGCGCAGGTTCCCGTTGCATTCTGGGGCCGTGGTGTGAGCGGTGGCGTACGCGCCGATTCCGTTCGTGTCGTGGATATCGCGCCGACGCTCGCTGCGATCCTGGCTGTGCGTCCAACGGAGCCGGTCCTGGATGGCCGTGTACTCCGGCAGGCGATTCAACCCTGAACCAGATTTCCATCGCATGGCATCGGTTCCGAAAGTGCTCGAGCAACGGTCAATCGGCCGAGGCGGTCACCAAACATCAATCCTCGGGTTGAGCACGCGGCGCTTGGCGGCGGTGGGGCAGAAGGCCGCCACGCGGATCATTCACGAAGCGATTGACCATGGCGTGAACGTGATCGAGACGGGGCACGAGTACGGTGACGGGGCGATGGAACGATGGCTCGGTCTCGCGCTGCGAGATGGCTATCGGGACCGCGTGAAGTTGATGTGGCAATGCTGCGCGCCGCTTCGCGACTACAAGACGGCGATGCAGCAGTTCGAGGAGTCGCTCGTGCGCTTGCGGACCTCCACGGTCGAGATTTGGAGCTTTCACGACGTCATTTATGACAACGACGCCGAGTGGATGTATGACCATGGCGGCCTCGACGCCGCGCAAGAAGCCAGGGATCAGCGCCGCGTGCGCTGGATCGGGTTTGGAGGGCACAAGGCGCCTCACATACACCTGAAGCTCCTGGCGCGCGGATTTCCCTGGGATGTCGTGGCCATGCCGCTGAACCCGCTCGATGCGTCGTTCCGGTCGTTTGAGAGGCAGGTGTTGCCTCAGGCCATCAAGCAGGGTGCGGCGGTGTTCGGATGCAAACCCGTTGCCGGCGGCGCGCTGGCAACCATCCGCGGCTCCAAGCCGGAAGATGCATTTCGGTATGTCTGGTCACTGCCCGTCAGTTCGGTGTTGTGCGGAATGGATTCGCCGGCCGTCCTGAAGAAGAACCTCAAGTCCGCCGCGGCGTTTCAACCGTTCCATGCCGGTGAGATGGATGCGCTCCGGCAGAAGACGCGTGTCGCCGCGGGCGATGGGCGATACGAGCGGTACAAGACCACGCAGGATTTTGACGGGCGCGCGGGTCAGCTGGCCCACGGATTCATCAAGAAGTGACTTCGAACGATCCGGGGTTCGCCTCAGCGAGCGATCGCGAGTCCCCGACCAGCAGCCTGATCATTGCGACGTACAACTGGCCGGGCGCGCTCGCGGTCGTGCTCCGCAGCGTGTGTGCCCAGCGCGTCCTGCCGACGGAAGTGCTCATTGCTGACGACGGATCGAACGCCGACACCGCTCGAGTCGTTGATCAGGCCAGCCGGGAACTGACGGTTCCGATGCGCCACATCTGGCATCCCGATTCGGGATTCCGGCTCGGCACCATTCGGAACAAGGCAATCGCGGCTGCGCGGGGGCAGTACATCCTGCAGCTCGACGGTGACATGGTGCTCCACCCCGAGTTCGTTGCGTCGCACATTCGGTTTGCGCGGCGCGGCAGCTATGTGCAGGGCAGTCGCGCCATGCTCGACGACCGGCGCACGCAAGCGGTGCTCACGAGTGGTGTCGTGCGACTGGGGCCGTTCTCCCGTGGCGTAAGGAATCGGGTCAACGCGCTGCATGCGCCGTTCCTGGCTCCGATCGTCCGGGGACCCACGGATCCCATCCGACGTACCAGGGGATGCAACATGGCGTTCTGGCGCGACGACCTGATCCGCGTCAACGGCTACGACGAAGCGATCGAAGGCTGGGGACGCGAGGACAGCGAGCTGGCGGCGCGCCTGCAGAACGCCGGCATCCACCGGCGAAACCTGAAGTTCTCGGCCGTTGCATGGCACCTGCATCACGCGACGAGATCGCAGGATTCCGTGGCGCGCAACCATGCCGTGTTCGAGCGGACCGTGCGCGAGGGACGCACGCGATGCGCACAAGGCCTCGACCAGTGGCTGACCGGCGCCGGCGTTGCGGAGCCACCGCGTGGGTGAGGTCGTTGCCGTCGTCGGACAAGCCGCGCTCGGCGTGGTGCTGCTCCTGGCCGCGTGGTGGCCGATTCGCGCACGGGTCGCCCGCCAAACCGAACGCAGGTTCGAGCGCCGGTACCCTCGAAGCGCCGATGGGGTGGTCATCGGCGCGGAACCGGTCCGGATGGTCGGGAGCCGCCGCGGGCGGTGCCTGTTGCTGCACGGCTTCAACGACTCGCCCCAGTCCATGCACGCGTTGGCGCGCGCCATTCATGCGCGCGGATGGAGCGTCGACGTGCCGCTGCTCCCGGGCCACGGCCGGAATCTCCAGGCGTTTGCGCGCGAAGGGAGCGCAAGCTGGCTGGATGCCGCCCGGAACGCGTGCCAGGAAGCGCTGGCTACCGGCGAGCCGACGGCGGTTATCGGGTTGTCGATGGGCGGGGCGCTCGCCCTGATATTGGGTGCCGAGCTCCCGCAGATCCGCGCGATTGTCGGAATCGCGCCGTACGTCGGGACACCGCGCCTGCTCGATCTCGTGCTCCCGCTCGGGCCGATCGCGAGCATCGGGTCGCGCTACCTCATCGGGAGTCGCCGTCCATCCATCCTCGATCGCGACGCGGCGAACGCGATCATCGCATATCGGGCGTCAACTGCGCGACTGCTCCGTGAGCTCGCGCGGGTGACCCGGGCGGCGGCCCGCGCGTTGCCGGCGGTGAGCCAGCCCGTCCTGGTGCAGCAGTCGGTAACCGATCCACGGATCTCCGTGCGGACCGCACTGAAGGGATTCGATCGCATCGGGTCAAGGGACAAGCAGCTTGACTGGATCACTGGCGCCGGCCACGTGCTCACGGTGGACTACGGCCATCGCGAGCGGACGGAGCGTATCCTCGCCTGGCTTGAACCACGGCTGGTGTAGGGAATCCCCAGGATCCGCCCGCTATTTTTCCCGCATGCCGACGATTCGCTGCGCCAGGTGCGGAAAAGACAAGGATGCGTTCGACCGAGCCCCGTTTCCCGGCGCGATTGGCGCGCGCGTGATCGCGGAAACATGCCGGGACTGCTGGGGAGATTGGCTGAAACAGCAGACGATGCTGATCAACCACTACGGACTCGACGTCATGAACCCCGAGGCGCGAAAGTTCCTGACGCGCAACCTCGAGGCGTTCCTCTTCAAGTCTGGAAGCTCCGACGCCATTGATACGTCGAAGCAGGGGACGATCAACTACTGACCGTCATGCCGGGTGCGGCGCGTGACTAGGCCGCGCCGGCGACGTACTTCGCGAAACGCCCGCAGTTCTTGCAGCGCAGGGTGACCTGACAGCGCGGCGGCGGCGGTACGTCGTTTGGATCGCGCTCAATCGCGCCGGAGCAAGAAGGGCACGACAGCGGCGTGCCGTTCCGGTCGTTCGCGATGAGGTTGAGGGCCTGAGCGGGGTTATAAGAGGCCGGGCGGGGCTTACGCATCTACACTCCGAATTCGGTGCATCCTGCAGCCGCGAACTTCGCGGCCCTTCGCGCGATCAAGAGTGGTCAATCTAACGACTTTTTGTCCCAATTCGAAGGGGCACGGACCACACGCCGCGCGATACAACTCGCGCGAGTGAATATGCGTAACCCGTTGTCTGGTATTGTCTTAGTGCGCGGCTACTGGAGGACTGGGAGGGCTCGGATTCGCTCTCGCCATTCTGACGGTCCTGTTTCGTGGACGTTGCCGCCGCCGGCATCAACTGCCACGGTCACCGGCATGTTCTCGACGGTGAACTCGTAGATGGCCTCCATGCCCAGATCCTCAAACGCAACCAGTCGTGTGCTCCGGATGGCCTTGGCAACGAGGTACGCGGCACCACCGACCGCCATCAAGTACGCGGCTTTGTGCTTTCGGATTGCCTCCAGCCCGACCGGCCCCCGTTCCGCCTTGCCGATCATCGCGATGAGGCCGGTGTTTGCGAGCATCATCTCGGTGAACTTGTCCATGCGCGTTGCCGTCGTTGGCCCAGCCGGCCCAACGACTTCCTCACGGACGGGGTCAACGGGGCCCACGTAGTAAATGACCCGGTTGGTGAAATCCACGCCGTCGGGGAGTCCCTGTCCCTTCGCGAACAGGTCGGCGATGCGCTTGTGCGCCGCGTCGCGACCGGTCAGCATCTTGCCGTTGAGGAGCAGTCGGTCGCCGGCTTTCCAGGTCGCCACCTCCGCCGGTGTGAGGGTGTCGAGGTTGACTGGGCGTGCGCTGGTGTCGGGCTTCCAGGTGACATCGGGCCACTCAGCGAGCGACGGCACCGGGAGCGATGCCGCGCCGGAGCCGTCGAGCGTGAAGTGCGCGTGGCGCGTGGCCGCACAGTTCGGGATCATGGCGACCGGCTTGGATGCCGCATGCGTCGGATAATCCAGGATCTTCACGTCGAGCACGGTCGAGAGACCGCCGAGTCCCTGGGCCCCGATCCCCAATGCATTCACCTTGCCGTACAGCTCGATGCGAAGTTCCTCGACCTTGTTCTTCGGGCCTCGCGCGCGGAGCTGTGCCATGTCGATGTGCTCCATCAGCGATTCCTTCGCGAGCAGCATGGCCTTCTCGGCGCTCCCGCCGATGCCGATCCCGAGCATGCCGGGTGGGCACCACCCCGCCCCCATTGTCGGCACGGTCTTGAGCACCCAATCCACGATGGAGTCGCTCGGGTTCAGCATGGCGAACTTCGACTTGTTTTCGGATCCGCCGCCCTTGGCCGCGATGCGGACATCCACGGTCGCACCGGGCACGATCTCGTAGTGCACGACGGCCGGGGTGTTGTCCCGCGTATTCTTGCGCGAGAACGCGGGGTCGCTCACGATCGAAGCGCGAAGCACGTTGTCGGGCTGCAGGTATGCGCGGCGGACGCCCTCGTTCACCATGTCCGTCACCGACATGGTAGCGTCCCATCGCACGTCCATCCCGACGCGTACAAACACCACGACGATCCCCGTGTCCTGGCAGATCGGACGATGCCCCTCCGCGCACATGCGCGAGTTGGTGAGAATCTGCGCAATCGCATCCTTGGCGGCGGGCGCCTGCTCGAGCCGATACGCCTCGGCGAGCGCGCGGATGTAATCAACCGGGTGGTAGTACGAGATGTGCTGGAGGGCGTCCTGGACGGACTGGATGAAGTCGTCCTGCTTGATCGTTGTCACCGCGCGGGTCCTGTTGGGGCTGCGGAGGAAATTAGCCGACGAACGGCCCCGATCCCGAGTAGCGGTCCGACGGCCAGCAGGGCAAAGACCCAAGGCCAGCCGGCGAGCCGGACGACGGCGGGAACCACCTGAACCGTCAGTGTGGTTAGGAGGAATCCAAGCGAGACTTGCAGCGTGACGGCCGTTCCGACCGCGTACGCCGGCACACTTTCGGTGACCAGCACGCTGAACTGCGCGCTGTCGGCGATGATGAAGAAGCCCCAAATGAGTGCGACCGGCGCGACGAGCCACGGGGAGCGGCCGAACGTCAGTCCCACGAGCGCACAACAGGCGGCGCTGATCGCGAGCGCTCGGTACGCGAGTTGTGCCCGACCAATACGGTCCGCTACCAAGCCACCCCAGATGCAACCGGCTCCACCAACGGCAATAACGGCGAACCCGAGCAGCTGGCTCGCCGTCGATCCCGCGGGCGTGAGGGCGTGCGAATCCCGGAGTTCACTTGCGGCGAGGAACGCCGGGATCCATGTCCAGTATGCGTAGAGCTCCGCCATGTGGCCGAGGTATCCGCCAAGGGCAAGCCGCCATGGACGCGAGGCGACCACCTCGCGGATTCGCGCCGCGTCAAATGGGCGCGCGGGAAACGCATGAGGACCGTCGCGATAGAGCAGGCCGACGATCGCCGCCGCGACGATTGCGCTTCCGCTTGCCAAGAACACGATGGTGCGGACATCGAGCAACGGCGAGGCGGCGAGCAGGTATGGGCCAGCCTTCCCGACCGTCAGGGCGCCGACGATAGCGCCTACGGCCAAGCCGCGACGCTCCTTGAACCAGGTGGCCGCCATCTTCATCGCAGGCGGGTAGACCCCGGCAAGACAGGCGCCGGCGAGGAAACGCGACGTGAACGCTGCGCCCGGACTCGAAGCGAATGCGAGGCCGAGATTGACGCACGCGCCCGCAATCGCCGAGGTCGCGAAGAGGGTGCGCGCCGCGACGGTGTCCGCGAGGTTCGCGATCGCGACGAAGGCGGTGCCGAAAACGAATCCGAGCTGAACGCTGGTGGTCAGCCACCCGACCTGGCTGTCGGTCAGGCCAAGTGCTGTCCGCAGGCCCGGTGCCGCGGCGCTGCCCGCAAACCAGAGCGACATTCCGAGGAGCACGGAGGTCGCGACCAGCGCGAGCATCCGCCACTCCCGGCTCAGTCCCATGTGTCCGTGCGCCGCCAGATCTTCCGGTCGAGCCGCCAACTCTTCTTCACCGAGAACTCGCTTTCGGCCGGGAACAGCTCGGGGTTCGCCGTTTCCTCGACAAAGTTGTTGCCGTTCGCGGACGCCTGGTCGGCCCAATGCAGGAGTTCGGCCTCAAGGGTCATCGGGCGCACCGCCGCGCCAAACTCGGGCTGACCGTGATGCGATTGGATGAAGTGGTGGAGCTCGAGTTCCTGCGTGGGCGTGAAGGCGCCGTCCGGCAACGCGCGCAGTTTCCGCTCGAGCATCAGCGAACCGAGGACGATGTGCTTGAGCAGCGCCCCCGCCTGCGTTTCCTCAAAGCCCGCGGCGGAAATACCGTAGGCTTCGACCTTCCCGATGTCGTGGAGCAGGGCGCCAACCGTCACGAGGTCTACGTTCGCGCGCATCGTCGCCGCGGCAGCGCGTGCGATCGTCCCCACCTCGACCACGTGCACGAGCAGTCCACCGATCTGGGCATGGTGGCCCCGTGGTGCGCCAGGCGTCGCCTCGAAACGGGCGCGAAAATCGTCATCTGCGAAGAACAGGTCCACGGCCCGGCGGAGGCGTTTCGACGCCATTGCCGTGCGCCATGCGTCAATGTCGCGCCACAGGGCGGTCGGGTCGCCGGGCGCGCGCGGGAGGAACTCCTCGAGGTTGATACTTCTCGTTGGCACGAGCCGTGGAGGCGCCGTGAGCTTGACCTGCCGCTTTCCCTGATAGACTTCCACAACACCGAGTACCTGGACGACCGAGCCGGCGCGCACCGTGGAGATCGCGTTGACCTGCTCCTTCCAGACGTTGGCGCTGATCGTGCCCGAGGCGTTGCCGAGCGTGAGGACCACGAACGGGTCGCCGCTCTTGGTCGTCTTGTCCTCGCGCTGCCGCACCATGAGCTCGTGCTGCACGCGATCGCCGGCGGCGAGCGTCGCGAGGTCGAGCACGGGCGTTATCTCTTCCAGTCGGCGATGAAGAGATTGACGTCGCGTTCGCCCTTCGCGAACCGACCCGCGCCCCAGATCAACCGGCGGCCATCGGGGCTGAACATCGGGAATCCGTCGAACCCGGGGTCCGTGGTCAGCTGTTCAAGGCCGGAGCCGTCGAGGTTCACCAGGAAGAGGTCGAAATTGCGTCCGCGCGGATCCTTGTGGTTCGACGAGAAGATGATCTTCCTGCCATCCGGGGTCCACGACGGGCCGAAGTTTGCGCCGCCGAGTCGCGTCACCTGCCGTTGGTTGCTTCCGTCGGCATTCATCACCCAGAGCTCGACCTTCGCGGGTCGCACGGCGCGCTGCGCAAGCAAGTTCTGATAGTCCTTGAGCTCGGCGGCGTCAGTCGGATGGTTGGCGCGATACACGATCTGCTTGCCGTCCGGCGACCACCACGGGCCGCCATCATAGCCGGGTGTGTTGGTCAGGCGGCGGACATCAGCCCCGTCCACGTTCATCGTGTAGATGTCGAGATCGCCGTCCTTGAGGGACGTGAAGACAATGCGTTTTCCATCCGGCGAGAGGACCCCTTCGGCCGTGTACACGCCGTAGTTCGTGATCCGTCGCATGTCGGACCCGTCCACGTTCGCCGTGTAGATGTCGAACGCGTCGAGGCCCCACACGTAACCCTTCGAGGGATCGGGTCGCGCCGGGCAGGCGTCGCCCGCGGCGTGCGTGGAGCCGAAGAACAGGCGCTTGTCGCCCGGGAGGAACCAGCCACACGTCGTCTTGCCCTTGCCGTTCGACGCGCGCTGCAATCCGGTGCCGTCCGGGCGCATGACGTACTGTTGGTCGCACGCGTGGGTGCCGCGCGTGGACTGGAAGGTGATCCACCGGCCGTCCGAGCTGAAATACGCTTCGGCCTGCGTGCCTTCGTCGGTCAGCTGCCGGACGTTCATCAACCGCGTTTCATCCGCGCGGGCGGTGCGGGCAATGTTCACCTGCGCGAGCGCAGGGGCGGCGAATGCGAACGCCGCGGCACACGCCGCCAGGCGGACTTTCTGGGCTTTCATGAGTTGTGCTTAATGTCTGGGTGTTGGCGCTACTTCTTGGGGCCGCCCTGCGCCGCCGCCGTTGCCAGCAGCTCACGCGTCGATGCGCCCCGGCTGAGCAGCTGCAGCGCGCGACGGAGTTGGGCATCGTCACCGGCGAGCCGTCGCTTCGCCGTGGAATCGCCGAAGGCCAGCGTGGCGATGCGGCTGTCGAGCATGCGGGTCACGTACGGCTGCGCGGCGTCGAAATCCTTGCGCTCGATGGCGACGCCCCGTTTCGTCAGCCGTTGGAAGAACTCGTTGCGCATCTCGGGCGTCACGACAAAATCCGGCTTGATCGTCGTGCGCAGCTCGAAGGCGTAGTCGTACAGCGCGAGGTACGCTTCCTGCGACTTGGACGCCAACTGGCGGTCGAACCGCTGCTCGAGGGTCGTCAGCGTGTCGTACGGAACGATGATGTCAGGCGTGATGGCGCCACCACCGTACACGGTCCGGCCGGCCCCCGACTTGAACTTCGGGCGGGCCGCGCGAGCGGAATCGGATTCGAGCGAATCAGGATGGACTTCGACGAGTTGGCCATCATCGTTGAGTACTCGCTCCCGCTGAATCGAACGACCGCTGGGTGTGTACCATTTCGCCGTCGTCAACTTGATCGCGTAATTGCCGTCGAGGCGATACATGGACTGCACCAAGCCCTTGCCGAACGACGTCGTCCCGAGGATGAGCGCCCGGTCATGATCCTGGAGGGCCCCCGCGACGATTTCGGAGGCTGACGCTGAGCGACCGTCGGTCAGGATCACGAGCGGAATCGTCGGCGCGACCGGCGTTCCTGTCGTGACGTGTGTCACGGTGGGCTCGCCGCGCGCGCGCACGCTGACGATCTCCTTTCCCTTCTCGAGGAACATGTTGGTGAGCGTATCGGCCTGCTCGAGGAAGCCGCCCGGGTTCCCGCGCAGGTCGAGCACGAGGCCGCGCGCTCCCTCCGCTGTCAGGCGCGCGAGCGCCTGCTTGACCTCCGTCGACGCGGTCTCGCTGAATCCCTGCAACGGGATATAGCCGACCTTGTTCTCCAGCATGATCGCGTACGGGACCGCGGGGATGCGGATCACCTCGCGCGTAAAGGTCACGGCGAACTCACCGCTTCCGGGCCGCAGGAACTTCGCGGAGACCTGCGTGCCGGGCTCGCCTTTGAGGCGTCCGGATACCTGCTCGGTCTTCCATCCGCGGATGTTCGTCGTGTCCACACCGATGATCTTGTCGCCCACCCGGATGCCCGCGCGTTCGGCGGGCGTATGCGGGAAGACCTTCGCGATCGTGGTCACGCCTTCCTGGCTCTCGATCGTCATCCCGATTCCACCGTAAAACCCGGCGGTGTTCTGGTTGAACATCTCCAGATCCTTGGGAGTGTACAGCTCGGCGTACGGGTCCTTCAGCTCGGCGACGAGCCCGCGCGCGGCCTTCTCGTACAGTCCGCCAACGCCGAGCGAGTCCACGAAGCGCTCGTTGACGATCGCCACCACCTGCTGGAACAGTCGTACGCCGCTCTGGGCCGCCCTCTGCTGGAACACGAACCCACCCACGAGCACGGGAGCCGCGAGCGCGAGTGCGAACAGGAGTTTACGGGTGCGAGGCGTAGGCACGGGAAGACGGGGCCGAGGGATGGAGACGGTTCGAACCAGGCGCCGCCAACTATAAGAGGCGGCAGCTTGGAGAATACCTGATCAATACGCCTGGCGCAAAGCGCTGGTTCCCGACCGCCGGGGGGTTTATGAGGTGTGGTCTAGGCCTGCCGCGGGCGGAGCGTGTAGGCGACAAGCCGGGACCCGCTGTCCTGCTCGATCGTGGCACCGGAGATGATTCCCGCGCTGACGAGCATCTCGTGGGCTGGCAGCAAAACGCGCTGCAAGTGCGAGGGGTAGCGTTGCACGAGCGGAAGTTGGTCGGCAAGGGCGTCCAGCGAGATCGTCCATTTCTGTCCGACATCGGCGCGGACCGCCTCGAGCAGCCGGTAAATGCGACGCGCCACCGGCGACGACAGGGCGAAATAGCGCATGGACGACAGCTGCACGGTGTATCCGGCCGCGATGTTCGCCCGGAGCTCGCGGCCGATCGTCACCCTCGCATCGCCCGGTTCGTTGTTGGTCATCGAGGAGAAGAGCGCCAGCTGGTCGCGCTCAACGATTCGACGCCGGTCAATGTGCACCGCCGCGAGCACCGAAAAGTTCAATGTGGCCGCCGCCGCCGCCGCGGCGTCGTGATACGCCCGTTCCGACTCAAGCGACGTGCGTTGGAGGCGGTTCAAGGCCGCCCGAAGCTGCTCGTATGTGCGCCCGTCCACCCGGCGCCCCATTGAGCGAAGAAAGGCGTGCAACGTGAACGTGAGCACGCCGTCGGCCGGCGCGCCCGCCTCGAAGAACCGGCGGAACAGCTCGACATAGACATCCTGGTCGAATGTCCCGGGAACGCGCTCTCCCGGCGCGGGCAGCACCCGCCAGCGCCCCCCCGTGGTGGGCGTGAATGCGGCGGCCGCGTCTTCGGCCGAGTCGCTCAGCCGAAAGAGCGGCAGGCGTTCGAGGGACCGGTCCAAGACGACGACGCGCGACTGCGCCCGTCGGCGACCGGCCGCGTTCATGCGGCCACCTCGATGACCTGCCCGGTGACGTGGATCGCGCCGGGCGACATCAGGAACGCCATCGCAGCCGCAACCTCTTCCGGTTCGACGTACCGGGGCCGATCGCCCATGGCGGCGACGTTGGTTCCGGTGCGGATGGTACCGGGCGCAATGGCGTTGGCGCGCACCCCATGCTCGCGCTCTTCGTACGCGACGGTGCGCATGAGCGCGAGCACGGCACTCTTCGCCATCACGTAGCCGGCCAGTTCTCGCGCGCGTGCGTGCGGCATTGCCGAGGCGCTCGCGACAAACACGACCAGGCCGCGCGCGTCACGAAGGGCGGGAAGACATGCCCGAGTCGTCGCCCACGCCGTCATGGCGTTGATCGCGTACTGACCGGTAATCGTCGCCGAGTCGCTCGATGCTACCGGGCCACTGGCGGCGAAACCGCCGGCGGCGTTGATCAGGACATCGATTCCGCCCAGGTGCTCGCGAAGTTGCCGGGCCAGCGCTTCGGTTTCCGCGACCGAGGACAGGTCTGCGGCGAACGGGGAGACCACGGCCCCGCGTGTGCGGAGTTCCCGTGCGCGGTCGTCAGCGGCCGCTTGCGTACGCGCGACGATCGCGACGCGCGCGCCAGCGTGTGCGAACGTCTCGGCGAGTCGCTCGCCAAGCTGTCCCGCACGGCCAACGCCCGTGATGACGATCCGGCGCCCGTCCAGCGTGCCGGCGGTGAGGGTCACCGGTCGTCAGCCCGGCCAAGAGCGGCCCGAACCGCCTCGCGCATGGCTATGAGCGACCCGTGAGATGCGGCGTCGCCGCGAACGTGCAACTCAATACCGTCGGCGACGACAACACGCTGCCACGGAGACGGCTCGTCGGTGGCCGCGATGATCGCGCGGTCGCTCCCAACCTGCAGTGCGGGCGCAAGTGATTGTGCGACGCGTCGCTCGAGGAGGTCCCCGGTCACGGCGCCATGTTCGGCCTTGATGGCGTCAAGCGTCTGCCCTTCGCGCTGGCGGATCTTGATGGCGAGCAGTTGCAGCAAGTGCCGGTAGTGGTAGGTCGCGGCGGTGCCGCGACCCTCCGGATGATCGATCAACCCTGTGGCAACGTAGAACCGGATCGCGCGCGCGCTCGGGACGGCGCGTGCCGAGGCGTTGGTCGGTTTGAGGCCCGCGGCGTCTACGAGCGCGGTCGCATGCGCCGCGAGCCCGCGTGCGTTCCATGGCGCATAGCGAGCGTGCGCGCGGAGGAGCGTGACCTGTGGGTCGGCCGCCATGGAGGCCGCGAAGCGCGGCGAGGGCACGGACGCCCCCGCCGCTTACTTCTTGGGTCGTGCCTTGGCTTTCGCCGACGCCTTCGTCGGCTTCTTCGCCGGTTTCTTCGTCGGCTTCTTGGCTGCCGGTTTCTTCGCCGCCGACTTCTTTGCGGGTTTCTTTGCCTGCTTTACCGGCTTCTTCGCGGATTTCGTCGGACCCTTCTTGGACGGCTTGGCTGTTGAGCCAGCCTTCGGGGCTGCCTTGGCGCCGGCCTTTGCGGGCGCCTTTGCTGGAGCAGAGGCGACCGGCTTCGCCGAGCCCTTCGGAGCGGGCGTTGCCGCGGGCGTTGCCGCGGGCGTTGCCGCGGGCTTTGCCGCGGGCTTTGCCGCGGGCTTTGCCGCGGGCTTTGCGCCGGCCGCCGGAGTCGCCGGAGGCGGCGGCGGGATATAGCCCTGGGTGAGCAGGGATCCCGGGCCTGGCTTGCGGCCGCGCTTGCGCGGTGGCGCATCGTCGAAGAGGTCGGAATCGTCTTCTTCGTCTACGGCCTCGCCAAGATCGGCGCCGGGCTCGTCATCGTCATCGGACGAGTCCTCGGTGCTGTCCCAGAGGGAATCGCTGTGATCCTTGGTGATCGCCCAGCCGCCGTCTTCATTGTCATCATCATCGTACGACGCGTGACCGCCACCACCACCGTATCCGCCTTCTTCGTCGTCATCGTAACCGCGTTCGCCCACGGCTGCGTCGCTCAACACGGGAATCTCCTTCTGGAGTGCTGAATTAGTGTGGTTTCCGACACCGCTGAATAAGCAGAATTCGTCGCATCGTCAAGCAGTTTCCGGTGCGACAAACTCTGGAACGACCAGCTTCGGAATTACGCCGCAGTCGGCGCCACGTTTGAGAAAGAGCCGTACGGCCTCGCGGCCCGCGGCGCCGTAGTCAACAGTCCAGTCGTTCACATACATCCCGACAAATTCATCCGCCTTCTCACGCTCGAGCCCGCGGGCGTACCGCATTGCGTGGTCTAGGGCACCGTCACGATGGCTCAATGAGTACTTGATACTGTCGCGTAAGTGGCGTGAAATCAAGCGGACATTGCGGTCGCCAAGATCGCGGCGGACGACGTTCCCGCCCAGCGGCAGCGGGAGACCGGTTTCACCGTGCCACCATTCTCCCAAATCGGCCACCAGACGCAGGCCGCGCGTACTGTACGTGAGCTGACCTTCGTGGATGACCAACGCGAGGTCAACGTCGCCGCGTTCGACCGCGTCCTCGACTTGATCAAACGGGGTCACGACCGGTTCGAACTCCGGCTGGTAGAGTCGGAGCGCGAGATACGCGCTGGTGAGCAGTCCGGGAATGGCGACGCGCTTCCCGCGCACGTCGTCGCGCGACATCGACGAACGGGCGACCAAACGCGGCCCGTAGCGATCGCCCATCGAGGCGCCGCTGGACAGCAGCGCATAGCGGTCGGCGAGGTAGGCGTAGGCGTGGATCGAAACGGCGCTGACCTCGAGTTCTCCCTTCAGCGCCCGCCGGTTGAGCGACTCGATGTCCTGGAGCTCGTGGACGTACTCAAAGCCGTCGGTATCGACGAGCCCGTTTGCGAGCGCGTAGAACATGAACGCGTCGTCGGAGTCCGGGCTGTGGGCAACGTGAATGCGCATGCGGCGTAATCGGTCAGTCGTTATCGGGGCGGTGCGACGGCGGGCGCGCGCCCGAGTGCCCGATCAATCTCGCGCTGGTGATCGGTGTATTCCTTGAGTCCCTTGGCCAGTTCAGTGCGCTCCGCCGAGGAGAGCTGGGCGCGAATGCGGGAGACTGCGCCGCCGTCGCGGCGCAGTTCCGCGGCGCGCAGCGCAAGCACGAGGCCGAGGAGGTGCGTGGGCTGCGCTTTGAGGATGGAATCGGCAAAGGCCTTCGCGGTCGGCGCGTCTTCCATCGCGACCGCAATTGTCCCCATGTCGAAGCGCGTGTGGGCGTCAGGCGAGCCGATGCGCTCGTAGGCCAGCAACGCCATGGGCGCGAACATCTGCACGCTGTCACGCTTGCCTTCCTCGCTGTAGCGCATGACACGATCGAAGAGCCGCGCCGTGGCCTCTTCCGGCGTGAGGTTCGAGATATCCGGTGCGCGCGTGGCGCCGCCCGCAAACGGGGCACCCGCGATCGGACCGCCCGCTTCGGGCGAGGCGGCGTCGCTGGCATTCGAGCCGATCTGCTGGCCCGCGAGGAACGTGATCAGCAACAGGAGCGCAGCGCCCGCATACCACATAGGCGAGAAACGCGGCTGCGCCCCGGCGGCCTCTCCCGAGGACGCCATGCGAGTCTTCGGGACGGACGCGAGCGCGTCGGCGAGCGCGTTGCGGGCCGGGCTGCCGCACGATTCGCAATAGCGTGAGCCAGCTGTAATCGCCTCGTCACAGTGCGAACAGGTGGCGTCGGCCTGCACGGCGCCACAGCTCGCGCAGTACCGAGCGCCGGCGGGCTTGCCGCAGGCCACGCATGAGTGTGCTCGAGGGTTGGTCATGACGCCGGAAAGGTAGCCACTCGACAAGAAGACGTTCGCGCGGGCGTTCGCACTGCTGTACGCACTGGTGTTCGCACGATAGGCAACCGGATTTCGGCAGCGATGCTGTCTGCCGCAAGCACACGAAAAGGCCGATATTTCCGGCCCAGGTTCCTGCCCACAATTCCTCATCGATCCGACCCCGTGGCATCCAAGTCCCGCGCGCTCCTGACCGACCTGAGCGGAGCGACGAAGCGCGACATCCTCGAACTCGCGACGGCGCACGACGTGCGCTTTCTTCGGCTCATGTTCACGGATATCCTTGGCGTGAACAAGAACGTCGAGGTGCCGGCATCCCAGTTCGCGAAGGCGCTCGAAGGCGACATCATGTTTGACGGGTCGTCCATCGAGGGATTCGTCCGGATCGAAGAGTCCGACATGCTGCTTTCGCCGGACCTTTCCACATTCCGGATCTTCCCGGGGAACGCCGGCGAGCATCGCGTGGCGCGGTTGATCTGCGATATCACCACGCCCGACGGGCGACCGTTCGACGGGGATCCCCGCGCGGCACTCAAGCGCCAGGTGGAGAACGCGCGAGCGCTTGGTTACACGATGAATGCCGGCATGGAAGCGGAGTTCTTCCTGTTCAAGCAGAGCGCTGACGGCGGGGCAAGCACGGCCACGCACGATGTCGGTGCGTATTTCGACCTTGCGCCAGTGGATCGCGGCGAAGACGCGCGACGCGCGATCGTGGATGTGCTCGAACAAATGGGGTTCGAGATCGAGGCGGCGCACCACGAAGTGGCGCACGGTCAGCACGAGATTGATTTCCGCTATGCGGACGCCCTGACGACGGCCGATAACCTCGCAACGTTCCGCTTCGTGGTCCGGGACG
>Ga0194131_10000176_pt1 | contig 102488 bp, 79 predicted proteins | sample TA2KigO120mmetaG_FD_148631 | JGI IMG/M metagenome (GOLD analysis project Ga0194131, IMG submission 148631) | Freshwater microbial communities from Lake Tanganyika, Tanzania - TA2015053 Kigoma Offshore 120m | ecosystem: Environmental > Aquatic > Freshwater > Lake | place: Tanzania: Lake... | reverse complement strand
CGCGGTGCCGGTGGGGGGATGAAGACCATGAGCCGAAGGCAGCCACTCGCCGCGCTCGCGACTTCGCTCGCGATGGTTCTCGCGACGTCGACGCTCGAGGCCTGGGCATATCCGCTCGACGGGTACGAGGAGAGCGGGATCGCGCGCGTCGAGGCTTTTCGCATCGCGCAGAAGAACAAGGTCCGCGGCAACGTGGTGCCTCCGGGCGCCGAGCTGAAGAGCGACGAGATCATCCTCTCCTTGCGGAACAAGCCGTACTTCCGGATCCCGGCGCCGGATCCCGTCCTGACGTCGCGCATCCGTGGTCTCCTCGGCGGCGCCGCGGGCGCTTACGGAATCGCAGTTCTCGATCTCAGCGATCCCGATCACCCGCGCTACGCCGAGGTGAATGCGGATCGGACGATGAGCCCGGGTAGCGTCGGCAAGATCCTCGTCGCCCTCGGCATCTTCCAGGAGGCGGCGGACATCGCGCCCGACCTCGAGAAGCGGCGCCAGCTCCTGAAGGAGAAGATGATCGTCGCCGACGACATCATCATCGAGGACGATCACGAGATCCCGATCTGGAAGCCGGGCGACAAGAAGGTCACGCGCGGTCCGATCGCCCTGGGCGACCAGGGAAGCTTGTACACGTACCTCGACCACATGATGTCCGTGAGCTCGAACGCCTCCGCGGCCATGCTGATGCGCGAGGCAGTCCTCATGGAGCACTTCGGCAAGGGCTACCCGAGCCTGACCTACGCGGAAGGGCAGGCCTACCTGACCAGCGCGAGCAAGGACCGCCTCGCGCGCGAGCTCGTCGCGTCGATCAAGGAGCCGGTCGGACGGAACGGTCTCGACCGCTCGAAGCTCAGCCAGGGAAGCCTCTTCACGAAGGAAGGCAAGAAGCAGATCCCCGGTGCCGGCAGCTACGCTTCCGCGCGCGAGCTGCTCGAATTCCTCGTCAAGATGGAAAAGGGTCAGCTCGTCGATCCGTGGTCGAGCCTCGAGATGAAGAAGCTCATGTACCTCACGGACCGGCGCATCCGGTACGCGGCTTCACCGGTCCTGCGCGACTCGGCGATCTACTTCAAGTCGGGCTCGCTCTTCAAATGTCGGCCGGAGCCGGGCTACGTCTGCGAGAAGTACCACGGGAACCTGTGGAACTTCATGAACTCCGTCGCGATCATCGAGGAGCCGCATCGCGATCCGCCGCTGCGCTACATGGCGGTCGTGATGTCGAACGTGCTGCGGCGGAACTCCGCGGAGGAGCACGAGCGCCTCGGCGCACAGATCCACAGGATCATGGACGAGCTCCATCCGGAGGTGGCGAAGCCGGCTCCGACGCCGAAGGTCGAAGCCGACGAGGAGGAAGAGGAAGACGACGATGGCTGGTTCTTCTGAGGCGGAGTAGGATCGGGGCGTGAGAGGGCTTCTCGCCGGTCTGCTCCTCGTGCTCGCGGTCGTGCTCGCGGTCGCATTCGCCGGTCGTGCGAGTGCGCAGACGACGCTCGAAACGCCGCTCGTCGTCGGTGACCAGCTCTTCTTCGTCTACGACACCTCGGGACCACGCGTCGCGTTCGTCAACCTGAGCAATCCCTCCGCGGAAGCGGTCGAGCTCGAGGTCTCGTTCTACCCGTTCGGCGGCGGGCGTCCGGAAGCGCGCTTCGCGCTCGGGCCCTTCGCGAATCACGTCGTCAATCCACTCGACGTGGCCGGAGTCGCCGGCACGCGGGGAATGATCGTCGTGACGCCGGTCGCCGGACCGGAGAGCGCGCAGCCGATCGTGCCGCCCGCACCGCTCGCCGGAACCTTCACGCAGGCGAACACGACCGCGGGCGCGGCCTTCGGAGGAAATCCCGTCGGACGGCTCGCCGTGCTCGCTTCCGGCGAGCGCGCGGCTCCGGGTGCTCCCGTCGACGGGACGACGGTGCGGTATCAGCGCTTCACCCCGCCCGCGCTGACGATCGCGACGTACTACGATCCGACGACCCTCGACCCGCCCGAGGTCGACGGCAACCGCGTGATCCTCGTGACCTTCGAAGACGGCTACGGCGCGCGGTTCGATCCGGTCGCGCCGGCGACCGCGCGGAATCTCGACTGGGTGTTCTTCGACAACGAGGGCGGCGAGGTCGGCCGCGGAGGCGCGCTCGCGACGGCGATGATCCTCGACAGGTCGCTCCGGGATCTCGCCGCGCCGCGGACGCTCACCTCGAGCGGCAAGGCATTCTTCGCCTACGACACGAGCGGCGGGGGGAACGTCTTCGGCTTCTTCCTGCAGTCGCTCGCCGCGTTCGGCGCCGGCGAGCACATGCCCGCGGTGGCAGAGTTCCCCGGCTAGGGGCGCGCTCCGCCTACTTCTCTTCGAAATCGAGGTGGCTCGCGAGGCGGACCAGATCGCCCTCGACGACGAGGGCGTCGAGGACGTGGAAGATCCGCTCGAGCCAGCGTCCGCCCTGGGGATCCTCGCAGAGCCCGACCGCGATGTAGCGGTGCCCGGCGCGCTCGACGATCGCGCCGTCGGCGTGCCAGTTCTGCCAGGTGCCGGACTTCCGGTAGATCATCGCGTCCGGATCGATCCGGCCGAGCGCCTTCACGAACTTGTGGTCGATGGCCGAGTCGGACATCAGGTCCTTCATCTGCTCGCTCTCGACGGGTCCGACGAGAGTTCCGGTCTCGAGCATGTAGAAGAAGCGAGCGACTTGCATGACGGTCGCAGCGTGCGAGAGGTTGTGCAGCGGATCGCGCTGCCACAGGCCTGCGGCGCCGTAATCCTTGCCCGCCCAGAGCCCGCCGTTGTGCTCGGCGTCGTACAGGCGATACCGCGGTGACGTCAGCACTTGGGCGATGAAGGGCTTGCCGACACGCTCCATCATCAGGGTCGCGGCGATGTTGGAGGAGCGCTGCATCATCGAGTGCATCAGCGCGCGGTTCTCTCCGTCGAGGGTCAGCTCGCCGCGATGGATCCGCTCGAAGGCACCGAGAAGGATCGCGATCTTCGGCAGGCTCGCGGCGTAGATCATGTCGTCGCCGTTCACGGCGGCGACGCGCGGCGAGTCGAGGTCCGTGATGTCGACGACGGCGACCGCGAGACGCTTCTCCGCGATCGGCTGTGCGAAGCCGAGGATGTTCAGCCGGGTCGCGAGCTCGCGCGTCATCAGGGGATCGACCTGGTACCAGAGCGGTGCCGGATCGCGCTCGCCGACGAGGATCTCGTCGGCGTCGATCGCGTCGAGCGGCGCTGCGGCGGCGAGTCCGGACTTCGGAGCGAGCCCCGTCGCCACGGAAGGAGCAAGCGCCGAGTCCAGACCGGGAGAGAGCGCAGCCGTCACGACGGGTGCGGCGAGCCCCGCGGGAGCAGACTCGACGACGACGGCCGTCTCGGGAGTGATCTTCGTCGCACCGGGCGCGAGGCGGACGATGCATCCGGCGGGAAAATCCGCCGTGCCCTGAGTCACACGGATCAGCTTGCCTTCGCCCGAGCCGAGCTGCACCGCGGGAGCCGTAGCGGGAGCGGCGAGCGAAGTGCTGCTCCAGGAGAGCGCCGCGAGGACGCCTGCAGAAAAGATCTTGCGGCTACGCGACCGCACGCTCGGCAACGCTCGTCTCGACCATTCGTCCATGATCACGCACCACCACCACCGCGAGCCCGAGCCAGATCAGGACGAGCGCGGCATTGAGAAGAAAGAAGGAGCGCGTCGACATCTCGATCAACTGCACGCCCACGAGCGCCGTCACCGCCGCGAGACCGTCGCCGAACCGGACGCAGAAGGTCGAGATCGCCGGTTTCGCCTTGAACTTCATCTCTGCGGTCGTCGGGAGCCAGAGCACGTGCGACGCGGTGTTGTTGATCGAGTAGTCGGTGGCGTTCTCCGCGATCTTCATCACCCTCACCACCCCCAATATCGGGAGAAAAGCCATGGTCGTATAGCCCAACAGGGCCACAGTAGGAAGCAGCAGAAGGATCGTGCCGAAGCCGCCGTACGCGAGAAGCCGGGACGCGAGGAACGCCTGCATCAGGAGCGCACAGAGGTTCACCCAGAAGAAAAGATTGCCGTAAAAGGCGGTGGTCCCCTCGCGGACGTAGAGAAGCACGTCGGTCGGATCCGAGATCTGGAGCTGGGTCACGTCCGTCTCGAGCGACTCCTGCAGCACGCGGAAGAGCAAGTTCTCCCCGTTGGTGTTCACCCAGGCGTTCAGGAGGGTGATCAGGGCGACGACGACGAGATAGCGATGCTGCGAGATCAGCCGGAACGCGCCGCGCCCGGCGGCCTCCGGGCTCGGCGGAATGCTCGCGGTCGGGTCCGAGCCGGTGCCGAGCGGACCGCGCTGGTCGGCGCGCTGGGTGAGCCAGATCGAGGTGGCGAGTGGGACGGTCGCGAGAAGGAGGAGCGTCCCGCTGTCGAACGGGCCGCTCTGCACGACCGACTCGACGATGAACGAGCCGAAGGTCGCGCCGCCGGTCGCGCCGATCGCGATCAGCGGCAGGAGCCGGCGGCCGCGCTCGTCGGTGTAGAGGTCCGCCGCGAACGCCCAGAACTGCGCGACGACGAAGAGGCCGAACATGCCGACCCAGAGGTAGAACGCGATGCCCGAGCCGGGGAGGTTTTCGAGCAGGAACCCCGGCTGGAGCATCCAGAAGATCACGAGGTTCGACATGCAGAAGAGCGTGCTCCGCCGGATCAGCACGGCGCGCGGCCAGCGCGCCGAGAGGCGCGCGTACACCGCGATCGCGCTCAGGAAGAGCAGGCTCTGCCCGAAGCTCGAGTAGGCCTTCACCTCCATCTTGGAGAGGCCTTCGATCGACGAGATCGCGATCCAGCCGTCGCGCAGCGGCTTCACGAGATAGTACGCGCAGAGGATCAGGAAGACGTTGACGAAGAGCAGGATCGCGGTCTGCCCTTCTCCGGAGCGCACCTCGGTGAAGAGCCGCAGGAAGCGCTCGGTCGGCGAGAGCGCGGGCTTCACGGACGCGATCTCCGCCCGACCAGCGGGGAGATCGTCCGCTGCAGCTCGTCGGCGAGCTCCTCCGCGGAGCGCGCGGAGCGGGTGACGGCGCCGTCCCGCCCGACGTATCGCCAGAGAGCGCGATTCAGCGCGTCGGGGAGGACGTTCTCCAGGTACTCGATCGCCGTCCCACGGAGGTTCGGGTCGGCCGACGAGAGGCCGAACAGGGAGAAGCGGAGCGTGTCGCGGTCGAGCACCATCGAGAGCAGTGTAAAGACGTGCTCGGCCGTCCGCTGCACACGCGTTCTTTGCGGCGGATCGAGGAGAACCGAGCCGGAGTGGACGTCGGGGACTTCCTGGCTCGCCCACGCCGCTTCGTCCACCTCGGCTTCTCGCAGGGCGAGAGCGAAGAGAAAGTCCTCCTCGGGACGGAGCTCGGGCGCCGTGCGCACGAGGCGGGCAAGCGATTGCGCGCACCAGAAGCGCACGCCGAACTCGGGCTCCTCGAGCCCGCGGAGCAGCGCCTCGGCGGAGCGTCGCTCCGGCCAGCTTTCGAGCAGGGAAGGGATGCGTGCTCGTACCGGCAGGGCGACCGCGGCGTCCAGCAGCGCGTCCTCGAGGGTCCCGATGATCCTCGGTCCGAACCCGCGCAACGCCGCGGCGGCCGCCTCGCGGAGCTCCGGATGCGCGATCCAGCGGAGCACGAGCGCCGCGAGCCGTGCGTCGAGCGCCTCGCTCGCGAGCGCGCTCCGGACCTTCTCGGGATCGCGCGACAGCAGGTCACGGGCGAGCCCGGCGAGGCCCGCGCGCGCCGAGGCCGCGCTGCCGGCGGCATCCGCCCCCGCTCCGTCGCTGTCGCCGTGGTCTCCGGCATCGGCTGCGACGCGCTCCGTCTCGGCTTCCGCGAGCCATTGCGCGCGATAGCGTTCGACCTCGCGCAAGAGAGTCGGGCGGTCCATTCCGACACGGGTCTGCGCGAGCGTCCGCGCGGTCGTGGCGTCGACGATGTCCTGGCTGTCGAGCGTGATCACGCCACGGCGCAGGCTCTCGGCGAGCTGGCTCACGTAGCCTCGGTGGAGACGGTTCACGACGTACAGGGTGACGAGGCAGAGCGCGGCCGCGAGGGCGACGCTCGCGCGCACGCCCTCCTGCGGCGCCACCGCGAGGATCAGGAGTACGAGTCCGGCGCCGAGCAGATCTCCGCCGCGCTGCGCGGCGACGTCGATGATCGCCTTGCTCGGCCGCTTCTTCTCGGGCGCGACCGGCGTGTAGAGGAGCTCCAGGCCCGAGCGGAAGAGCGAGTTCGCGAGAAGCGCCTCGCTCGCGCGCACCGCGACGATCGCCCAGAGGCGGGTGACGACCGCGCCGGCCGTCGCCGTGACGAAGATCGAGATCGGCAGCACCGCCAGGGTCCCGCCGAGACCGAGCCGGCGGAGCGCGGGGACGGCGAGGAAGCGCTGCACGAGGAAGCCGACCACGCCGACGATCGTGTAGAACGCCGCGAAGAACCCGACGAGATCCTCGCCGCCGTGATAGCGAGCGTCCGCCTGCGCCTTCAGCGCGTAGTCGAGGAGACCGGCGACGGCGGATGCGACGGCAACCAGCCAGGCGATCTGCTGCAGGTAGGGCGTCGAGCGGATCACCGCGAGTCCGACGACCCGCTCGGCTTCGCTCGTTGCGCCCGTCTCGCGCGCGCGGCCGAAGCGGGCGACACCGAGCGCGCAGAGGGCGTGCAGCGCGGCGAGGAGAAGTAGGGTTGCGTGGACGTCGAACAGCGCCGCCGTCCGATCCGCGAGGACGCCGCCGACCACGCCGCCGAACGCGGCGCCGGCGCCGATCCGGCCGACGGCGCGCTTCGCGGCGTGCGGATCGAAGGTCTCGTTCACGACGGACCAGAAGCCGCTGATGACGAGGAGCCCGAAGACGCCCATGTGGAGGTAGAGCGCGACGGCGACCGGCTGCGGGAACTCGCCTGCCGCCGCCCACTCGAGCGCGAACAGCACGGCGCTGAGGCCGAAGAGCCGCGGTACGACCCACGCAGGCGTCGCGCGCGTCAGGAGTCGCGAGAAGATCAGCGAGCCCGCGATCGAGAGAACGGACGCGAGGATGACCGCGCGCGGAAGAGCCGTCGCGGGGAAATAGTGGAGGAAGAGCGCGTCGCGCGTGACCTTTCCCGCGACCTGCTGCGCGATCATCGCCGCCGCCGAGAAGGTCGCGATGCCGATCGCGCCTCCGGACGGCCCCTCGAGAGAACGTCGGGCCACGCGGCTCAGACGGCTCGCGCCACCCGCGCGCCGACGTCGACGCGCACCGTGGGAGGATTCGTGCCCAGGCTCGAACCGGGGAGGCTCGCGGGTCCGTGCGGGCCGGCGCCGAGCTCCGGCGACCACCGCTCCCACCAGGAGCGGGCGTCGGCTTGCGACCAGGTCCCGACGACGGTGCATTCGCGTAGCGCGTGCAGGAGCTCGCGCGCGTCGGCGGGCCTCTTCTCTCGGTCCTTCTCGAGGCAGCGCAGGATCAGCTCGGAGAGGTCCGGCGAGAAGCTGCGCCCGGCCCGGCGCTCGGGCGGCTCCGGCTCGGCATAGAGATGATGGGCGCAGACCTCGAAGATGTTGGCGCCCTCGAAGACGTGCACGCCGGTCAAGAGGTAATACGCGACCACGCCGAGCTGATACACGTCGCTTCGCGCATCGACATGGTCCGGCGCCTGGATCAGCTCCGGCGACAGGAAGAGGGGCGTCCCGGTGAGCGAGTTCACGTTCGTCAGCCCGAGCTGGTCCGGCTGCTCGACGGGCCGCACGAGACCGAAGTCGAGGACCTTCACGAAGTCGAAGATCCCGCCGCGGGAGCATAGCATCAGGTTCGCGGGCTTGATGTCGCGATGGAGAAGGCCCTCCGCATGCGCTTCCGCGAGCGAGCCGCACGCTTGCAGGAGGACGTGGACGAGCCGCGCCTCGGGAAGCGGCCCCGCGACCTCGACGCAGCGGCCGAGCGTCACGCCCTCGAGGAACTCCATCGCGTAGTAGAAGACGCCCTGCGGCGTCCGTCCGAAGTCGTAGATCGCGATCGTGTTCGGGTGGCTGAGGCCGCTCGTCGCGCGCACCTCGCGCTCGAAGCGCTCGAGCGCCTCGTGCCCCGCGGAGTCGCGGTTCAGGACCTTGATCGCCGTCGGTCGCTGCAGGAGAGCGTGGCGCGCGAGATAGACGGCGCCCATGCCGCCCTCGCCGATCTTCCGCTCGAGCGCGTACTGGCCGAGGTGCTCGGCCTCGGTGATGCGCTGCTCGAGGCGCGCGGCGCGCCGCGAAACGACGATGTTCGCCGCGGCGACCGCGATCAGGAGGCCGATCAGCAGCCGGAACGAGCGCTGCACGACGATGAGCGGCTGGTAGGCCTCGGCGACGTCGACCTCCGTCGTGACGCCGATGTCGAGCTCCGGCACCCACATCCACGCGCCGACGACGGGCACGCCGCGGTAGTCGCGGTACCCGACCGTGTCGTTGCCGCTCTTTCCCGCGACCGCCTCGGCGGCCATCTTCGTCAGGGGCAGCTCCTGGTTCTCGGGGGGAGTGCGGTTTCCCTGCGTGAGGTCGGCGCCGGGATCGCGGATCTGGATGTGGATCGGGCTCTTCACGCTCGGGTCCGGCGGCAGGAGACCGATCTTCCGGAGCTGGTCCTCGAAGCGGCTGCGCGACACCAGGCGGCCGGTCGCGTCGAACGCGTACGTCTCGCCGGTCTCGCCCATGCGGCCGACCTGCAGGATGCGATCGAAGTCCACTTCGGGACGGATCCGGAAGGCGATGACCCCGATCACCTCGTCGCGGCTGCCGCGAATCGGTGCGGCCGCGAACATCGTCCGCGCGCCCTTGATCGGGATGCCGTGCTCGTTCGGAAGCGCGATGAAGGCCGGGAACGGCGCCGAGACGGCCGAGTCGCCGGAGAGCGCCTTCCGGACGAACGGCCAACGCGACAGGTCCTCGGCGCCGACCTGCTCGGTGAGATACGCCGCGATCGTGCGTCCGTTCGGCGAAAGGAGGACGTAGTCGGTGAAGCGGCCGTGGCCGAGGGCCGGCGTCAGCGCCTGGCGGAGACCGGCCTGCGCCTTCGATTCGAGGAGCTCGCTCGGCGACGCATGATCCGCCGCGAGGTCGGCCAGGGCGGAGGCGTGCTCCCGCACGCGCTCGTCCCCGGCGGCTCGCTCCGCGGCCATGCGCTGCTGGTCGACCCAGAGCATCAAGGCTTCGACGTCCGCCTCGAGGACGGTCTCGAGCTGGTCGCGCAGGAGCCGGTCGAGGCTCGCGGCGACGCGCTGGTAGACGAGCCAGCCGGCGATCGCCACGACGAGCGCCGTCACGAGCGGCGTCCACTTGCTGCGCAGCGCCGCGACGAACCGGTTCACGCGGCTGCTCGCTGTCCAGCGAGGAGCGCCGCTCCTCGCACCCACGCGGCCACGCCGCGCGGAGCGCGGCTACCGCCAACCGCCGCCTCAGGCCCGCGCACTCGGGAAAGGTTTACGCTGCGCGCCAGAGCGCGACAAGTAACGGAGACGAGAAGACTCGCTCCCGTTGCCGCCAACCGAGCATCCATGCCTAACTGGAGACGTTCGAGGCACGATGGCAGACACGGACGAGACCGCGAAGGAGCCTGCGGGAGGCCTCGCCGCTCTGACGGCGAGCGCGCGGAGTCTCGCGCGCGAGCAGGCGCCGCTGCGCGGGATCCGCTCGCTCGTGCGCGTGAACCAGCCCGACGGGTTCGACTGCCCGGGCTGCGCCTGGCCCGAGCCGCGCGACCCGGGCTGGCTCGAGTTCTGCGAGAACGGTGCGAAGGCAGTCGCGTTCGAGGCGACCGGCAAGCGCGCCGGGCCGGATCTCTTCGCGACCCACACGGTCTCGGCGCTGCGCCACCGGACGGACCACTGGCTCGAGGCCCAGGGCCGGCTCACGCACCCGATGCGTTACGACCGCGGCAGCGACACCTACCGGCCGGTCTCGTGGGACGAGGCCTTCGCCGTGATCGGTGCGGCGCTCGACGCGCTCGAAGACCCGGACCAGGCGGTCTTCTACACCTCCGGCCGGACGAGCAACGAAGCGGCGTTCCTCTACCAGCTCCTCGGGCGACGTCTCGGGACCAACAACTTCCCCGACTGCTCGAACATGTGCCACGAGTCGAGCGGCGTCGGGCTCGGCGAGTCGATCGGGATCGGCAAGGGCACGGTGACGCTCGAGGACTTCGCGCAGGCGGACGCGATCTTCGTGATCGGCCAGAACCCCGGGACGAACCATCCGCGCATGCTGACGGAGCTCCTGGCCGCGCGCCGCCGCGGAGCGCGCATCGTCAGCATGAACCCGCTCCGCGAGCGCGCCCTCGTCGAGTTCGCGCATCCGAAGGACGCCTGGCAGATGCTCCGGGGTCGCGGAACGGCAATCAGCACGCACTACCTGCAGGTGCAGGTGGGCGGGGACCTCGCGGCGCTGAAGGGCATCGCGAAGCGCGTCCTCGAAGCCGAGGACCTCGCGCCCGGAACGACTCTCGATCACGAGTTCCTCGCCGAGCACACGAGCGGGTTCGACGATTTCGCGGACGACCTCCGCCGGACCGACTGGGAGACGATCGAGCGCGCCTCCGGCCTCACGCGCGAAGAGCTCGGCGAGGCGGCGCAGGTCTATCTGGAGTCGGAGCGCGTGATCGCGTGCTGGGCGATGGGCTTGACGCAGCAGCCTCACGCCGTCGCGACGATCCAGCAGATCGCGAACCTTCTCCTTCTTCGCGGCAACGTCGGCCGTGCGGGCGCCGGTCTCTGTCCCGTGCGAGGCCACAGCAACGTGCAGGGCGATCGCACCGTCGGTATCACGGAGAAGCCGTCGGCCGAGTTCCTCGAGCGGCTCGGCCGCGAGTTCGGCTTCGCTCCGCCGACGCATCGCGGTTTCGACACCGTCGCCTCGATCGGCGCGATGGCGGAGGGTCGCGTCCGGTCGTTCATGGCCATGGGCGGCAACTTCCTCGCCGCGACTCCGGACACCGAGCACACCGCGCGCGCGCTCGAGCGCTGTGGCTTGACGGTGCACGTCAGCACGAAGCTCAACCGGAGCCACACCGTCGTCGGCCGCGAAGCGCTGATCCTGCCGTGTCTCGGCCGGACGGAGATCGACGTCCAGGCGAGCGGTCCGCAGCGCGTGACGGTCGAGGACTCGATGAGCGTCGTGCACGCGTCTTCGGGCCGGAACCCGCCGGCTTCGCCCGAGCTCCGCTCGGAGCCGGCGATCGTCGCCGGCATCGCGCGCGCGACGAAGCGCGTCGCGGGAATCGACTGGGACGGCCTCGCCTCGGACTACACGCGGATCCGCGAGCGGATCGCCGCCGTGCTGCCGGAGCTCTTCCACGACTTCGAGAGCCGGATCGGCGAGCCGGGCGGCTTCTACCTCGGCAACTCCGCGCGCGAGCGGCGCTGGAGTACGGAGACGGGACGCGCCCGCTTCGTCACTAGCCCGATCCCGGACACGGCACTCCCGTCGGGCCAGCTTCGTCTGATGACGATCCGCTCGCACGACCAGTTCAACACGACGATCTACGATCTCGACGACCGGTACCGCGGCATCCGCGGCGGTCGCGAGGTGATCTTCCTGCACGCGGACGACCTCGCCGCGCGCGGGCTTCGCGATGGGCAGCTTCTCGAGGTGACGAGCCACTTCGCCGACGGGAAGCTCCGCTCGGTCGACGGCTTCCGCGCGGTCGCGTACGACATCCCGCGCGGCTGTGCCGCGGGCTACTTCCCCGAGCTGAATCCGCTCGTCTCGGTCGCGAGCTTCGCTGCGAGGAGCCGGACCCCGACCTCGAAGCTCATCCCCGTGACGATCCGGGCTTCGTCGCAGCCGAGCCCTCGAGCGTAGGAGCGCCGGGGGCGCATGGCCGAGACGTCACGAATCGCGCTGCGGCGGGTGGTGCGGCACGCCGGCTCGCAGGCCGAGGCGGGCGAGGACCGTCTCGCCGTCGAGGAGCCACTCGAGATCCGCATCGGCGACGCGAAGGTCGCGGTCACGATGCGGACGCCGGGGCACGACGAGGAGCTCGCCGCGGGATTCTGCTTGACGGAAGGCGTCGTCGTGCGCGCGGACGACCTCGAGGAGATCCGTCCGTGCGAGCTCGCGGAGTACGGCAACGTCGTGGAGGTGCGGCTCACGGAGGCCGCGGCGCAGGAGCGCGTCGTGCAGGTCGAGCGCGCGCGGCGCGAGCTCTACCTCTCGAGCTCGTGCGGCCTCTGCGGAAAGGAGTCGATCGACAGGCTCGAGCAGCGGACCGAGCGCGTGCCTCCGGGCCCGCTCGTGCCGGTCGACGTGCTCGCGACGCTTCCCGAGCGCATGCGAGCGGCGCAGGACGTGTTCGCCGCGACGGGGGGGCTGCACGCCGCCGGTCTCTTCGACGCCGGTGGTGCTCCCGTCGTCCTGCGCGAGGACGTCGGACGGCACAACGCCGTCGACAAGGTGATCGGGCACGAGCTCCTTCTCGGACGCGTGCCGCTTCGTACCTCGATCCTCCTCGTCTCGGGCCGGACGAGCTTCGAGATCGTGCAGAAGGCGGCGCTCGCGGGCATTCCGATCGTTTGCGCCGTCAGCGCTCCTTCGAGCCTCGCGGTCGACCTCGCCGAGCGTCTCGGCTTGACGCTCGTCGGCTTCCTGCGCGCCGGGCGGATGAACGTCTATCACGACGAGGGCCGCGTCGTCGGAGGGCGTTCTCCGTCGCCGACCACATAGCGTCCTCCCGAGCCGCCGCTCCGAGGGCGAGCGCCCAGCAGATCGCCTCATTCGTCCGATGAGAACGGAAGTCGGGGAGGACGTCGACCCGCAGCACCATCGGCGCGTACTGCGTCTAGCCTGCATTTCTCACCAGATCCCTACTGCGGCGGCCGATAGCACCGAATCTTCGCGAGCTTCTCCCTCCGGGCTCCTCGACGTACTGTTCAAGTACGCCTGCGTCGCCCTCCGGTCCGAGGCTCGCGAATCTTCGGCACTCTCGACCGCCTCGCGACGTGATCTGGTGAGAAATGCAGGCTAGCGGTCGTAGTCCTGCATGATCGCCCAGAGACGCTCGGGCGAATGGGGCAGATCGAGGGAGTAGCGATGCTCGCGCACGATCAACAGAGGATCGTCGAGTTCGCGTCGAGCATCGAGACGGGTCGGCGATCATCTCCCGTGCGGGCAGGACGAACGATCGAATCGCCAGATCTGCGCGCGGCCGTCCTCGTGGAGGAGCTTCAGGCGCGGGTTTCGGCGAAGCCACTCCTCGTGCACGGCGAGGGTGCCGTCGGTTCCGACGGTGCCGCGCCTCTCGCCGAGGTAGACGTGCGTCACCTCCTGCGCGCAGAGGAGCGGGTTCAGGAAGCGCGCCCAGCCGTTCGTGCGGCGGATCCACTCGGGCAGGACGCGGATCCGGTAGCGGAGCTCCTCGGGCATCCGCTCGACCGTGTACGGGAGGGGCGGAAGCGTCGCCCCGCGTCCCGTGTAGAGCGGCAGCCACCAGCCGGCGTCCGACCCGACCGCGGCGCTGCCGTCGTACGCGGCGAAGGAGTTCACGAGGAAGCGAGCATCTGGAGGGACCTCGCTCGCGATCCATTCGAACGCGCGGAGGTCGCTCGCCGTGACGAGCTGGAAGGACGGCTCGACGGGGGCTGCGCGCGCGCGGAAGCCGAGCAGGGCGAGAGCCGCTGCCGCCGCCAACGTCGCGATGCGGCCGAGCGGCCGGTGTGCGAGCTTCGCGAGGGCGCGCGCGCCGATCACGCCGAGCACGAGCGCCGCGGGGACGTACGCGGCGATGCCGATCGCAAAGTTCGTGACGAAGCCGGTTCCCGGAAGTCCCACGAGGAAGGGGTTCGTGATCAAGAACGCGATGCCGATCCAGGCGAGGGCGACGGCGACGACGCGCTCGCGCACGAGGGCTCCGAACGCGACCGCGGCGACGATCAAGGCGAAGGCCCACCACGGTACGCGCGCCGGGATCGAGACCCACGCGCGAGTCACGTCGGCGAGCGAGAAGACGGCGGGATCGATCCCCGCGAGAACGCCGTGCACCGACGGCAGGATTCCCGAGCCGAGGACGGCGAGCCACGGCGACACCGCGAGGAGCGCTGTGGCGCAAGCGCCGCCGAGCCGGATCGCGCGCGCGCGCCACTCGCGCGGCTCGCGACGCCACGTCCAGAGCGCGACGCCGCTCCAGGCGAGCACCGCCGCGACGGCGAGCAGCAAGACGCGGTAGTGCGTGAGCGCGAGACCGGCGAGGAGGAGAGCGACGAGGCCGAGCGTACCCCTGCGCGGCCGTGAAGCTTCGCTCCACCAACGATCGAGAGCGAAGAGGAAGGCCGGGAGAATCGCTTGTCCCGCGAGCTGCGTGTAGCGCCCCCAGCTCACGTAGAACGCGGGCATCGGCGACAGGAGACCCGCAACGAGGAGCGCCACGGCGCCCGCGAGCCGGCTGCCGCCCGAGAGTGCGAACGCGAGCGGGTAGAGCGCCACGACCGCGATGACGTTCACGATCTGGCCGACGACCAGCACGGCTTCGGGAGCGTTTGCACCCGTCACCCAGGCCCATGTGGCGCACGCCGCGTGGAATCCGAAGTGATAGGTGAAGCTCTCCATCGGTGCGTAGGGCGCCCAGCTCTGGAACAGCCCGCCGTGATCGAGGAGGAGCTGCGTGATCACGGCGTGCTGAACGGAGTCGCCCCACGCCGGCGCGAGCATTCCGCGGATCGACAGGAAGCGCGACAGCGCGATCAGCGCGACGAGCACGGCGACGAGGCCGCTCTCGAGGCGAGCGTCGCTTTGCTTCGCCGACGGGCTCGCGCGCGGACCGCCGAGCCTTGCGGAGAAGCGCGAAGCCGCGAGAATGGCGAGACCCGCCCCGCCGGGCGCCCAGGCGAGGAGCCCTCCCGGGGCAAACCCGAAGCACCAGCACCAGAGCGCGGCGAGCGCGTACACGGCGAGGCTCAGCGGTCCCGCGAGCCCGATTCGCGACCAGAAGTCGAGGCGCATCGCCGGCGCGACGACCGCGAGCACGGCCGCGCCGGGAACGACGTAGAGGAAGAGGGCGGCCGCGATCTCGAGGAAGAGGCCGACCGGCGTCACCGGGCGCTCTTCGTCGGCGGGCCGAGCGTCGAGCCGGGCTTCGGGCCGAGCGGCGCGCCGCTCAGCCGTCGATCACGAAGTTCCAGATCTTCTTGACGGCGATCTTCGGCGCGAGGAACTCGTCGACGAAGCGGCGGTGCGCCGGATCGGCGCGATACTTCGCCACGTCCTCGAGGCTCGCGAACCGAACCGTCACCGTCAGGTCCCAAGCGGCCTCCGCGTCCTCGTCCGCCGGAAGCCCGACCGTGACCGCGAGGACCCCCGGCAGCGGCGCCAGCGCCTCGCGCGTGCGCCGGGCGACCTCGGCTCGTGCTTCCCCCTTCGCGTGCGGCTCCGTCAGACGGAAGTAGTGATGGCGCTCGATCATCGAGCTCACCAGCCCGCGAGATCGGCGGCACGCTGCCGGTGGTAGCTCGCCTCGCCGAGGAACGCACGATCGAAGAGGGCGCGGCGGAACCAGAGATGGAGGTCGTACTCCCATGTGAACCCGATGCCGCCGTGCAGCTCGATCGCGTAGCGGACGGTCGTGTCGTAGAGGTCCGTCAGGTGCGCCTTCGCGAGAGCGGCGTGGCGCTCCGACTTCTCGCGGATGTGGTCGTAGGCGTGCGCCGCGTACCACCAGAGCGACACCGCGGGCTCGAGGTCGGTCGCGATGTTGGCGAGCTGGTGCTTGACGCCCTGGAAGGCGCCGATCACCTGCCCGAACTGCTCGCGCGTGAGCGCGTACTGGACCGTCATCTCGAGGCAGCGATGCGCGCCGCCGGAGGCGTCCGCGGCGAGGAGCACGAGGCCCGCGTCGCGCACGCGGTCGATCGCCGCTCGGCCCGAGGCGACGGGCGAGGCTGGCGTCCCCTCGAAGCGGACGTGCGAGACGCGGCGCGTGAGGTCGTTTCCCGTGAGCGGCGTGCTCGTCACGCCGGGCGCGCCGCGGTCGACCGCCCAGATCCCCGGCCCCTCGGGTCCGCGTGCGGCCACGAGGATCGCATCGGCGACCTCCGCGAACGGTACGAGCGGCTTCGTACCGTCGAGCTTGCCGCCCTGGAAGCGCGTCTCGAGGCGCTCGGCGTCCCATTCTCCGATCCCTTCGCCGAGAGCGAAGCTCAGGACCGCTTCGCCCGTCGCGACCGCGGGAAGCCAGCGCTCGCGAGCGGACGCTTCGCCTTCGAGGAGCGCGATCGTCGCCATCGCGTTGCCGAGGAACGGACCCGGCGTCGAGCTCCGGCCGAGCTCGTCGGCAGCGAGTGCCAGGTCGAGAAGCTCGAGACCCGAGCCGCCGAGCTCCGTCGGCACCATCAGGCCGGTGACGCCGAGACCGGCGAGTCCGCGCCAAAGGCCGGAGTCGTGCGCCGTCTCGCTCTCCATGACCTCGCGGACGCGCGTCGGCCGGCACTCTGCTTCGAGATAGCGCCGCAGAGTCGTCTGGAGCAGCGTCTGCTCTTCGGAGAGACCGAAATCCATGCGGTGCCTAGCGGCGCGTGTCGCGAGGCAGGCCGAGGCCGCGCTCGCCGATGACGTTGCGCTGGATGTTGGGCGCGCCGCCGCCGATCGCGAGCGCGAAGTACATCATGTAGGACTGCACGAGGAAGCCCGAGAACGGCGCGTGCTTCTCGCCGGGCGCGAGGAGCGCATGATCGCTCGAGATGTCCATCGCGAGGCGCGAGACGTCGTACGCGAGCGTCGACGTGTGCAGCTTCGTGACGAGCCCCGCGAGGCCCGGGTCCTCACCGCGCGCGCTCGCCGTCAGGAGGCGGAAGCCGTTGTACTCGGCCGCGAGCACGCGCGCCTCGAGCTCCGCGAGCTGCTCGCGCGTCTTCGAGTCCTCGATCGCGCGCTTGCCGCGGACCTTCGTCTGCTGCGCGAGGAGCACCGTCCCGTCGAACGCGCGCCGCGCCATCGAAGCGTTGCCGATCAGCGCGCGCTCCGCTTTCAGCGTGGAGCGGCTGACGCGCCACCCCTCGCCGCGCGGACCGACCATCTGACCGCGCGGGACGCGGACGTTGTCGAGGAAGACCTCGTTGAAGTGCGCGTCGCCGTCCATCTGTCGCAGCGGGCGGACGTCGATGCCCGGCGTCTTCATGTCGATCAGGAGGTAGCTGATCCCTTCGTGCTTCGGCGCTTCGGGCTCGGTGCGCACGAGCGCGAACATCCAGTCCGCCTCGCGCGCGTTCGAGGTCCAGATCTTTTGACCGTTGACGACCCACTCGTCTCCTTCGAGGACGGCGCTCGTGCGGAGTGACGCGAGGTCGCTGCCCGCGCCGGGCTCGCTGTATCCCTGGCACCAGCGGATGTGCCCGAGGAGCGTCGGCTCGACGAACTGCTTCTTCTGCTCGTCGGTGCCGTGTGCGAGGAGCGTCGGGACGAGCATGCTCGGGCCCTGGCTCGCGAGCTCGGGCGGCGCCTTCACGCGGCGGAACTCCTCCTGGAGGATCGTCGCCTTCAGCGGATCGGGCGGCTGCTCGCCGCCGCCGTAGCGGCGCGGCACGTGCCGGTACATGTAACCGCGTGCGGCCGCTTTCTTGCGGAACTCGGTCGCGCGCTCGTCGGTGCGCGCGATGGAGCCGAGCGACTGCGCCATCTCGCTCGCGACGGGATTGGACGCGGCGTCGGCCGCGGTCCAGTTCTCCTGCAGGAAGGCGCGGACCTCGTCGCGGAAGTGCTGGTATTCCTCGCTGTATTTCAGGTTCATGGCGCGCTGCGGCGGAAGCGAAGGCGCCGCCCCGGTGTCAATAGCAGGCGCGGTCCTCCCCTCAAGCAGGCCGCGTGCTTCCGCGCTCGTGGAAGCGTGCGATTTGCCCTCGCGGGAGAGCTGCGCATAGGCTCCGCGCGTGTCGAACGACGAGTGGATCGAGCTGTCGGATCTGAATCAGGCCGAGGCGAACCGCGAGCTCGCCCGGCGGGCGGGCGGCGCGGTGCACGACGAGGACGGCGTCGCCTTCTGCGCTTCGCCGTATCCGCTGCCGGTGCTCGCGAACGCCGTGCTGCCGACCGGTGGCCGCATCGGGGGCGCCGATCTCGTCGCTCGCTCGCGCGCCTTTTTCGCGCCGCGGAAGCGCGGCTTCTCGATCATCCTGCGCGCGCACGCCGATGCGGGAATCGCGGACGAGATCCGCGCGGCGGGTCTCCGTGACTGGGGAAACTCGCCCGCGATGGTCCTCGCGCGCCGGCTTCCCGACGCTCCTCCGCCCGCGGGCATCCGCGTGCATCGCGTGGAGAGCGACGCCGACGTCGCGGACTTCGCGAACGTGATGCGGCTCGCCTACGCGACCTATGGGCTCCCGCACGACGCGGCTTCGGTGATGCTCGCGCACCGCCAACTCCTGATCGCGCCGCACATCGCCACGTTCCTTGCGCGCCGCGAGGACGGGACGGCCGTCGCGGGCGCGATGACGATCGTCACGCACGGCGTCGCGGGCGTGTACTGGGTCGGCACCGTGCCGGAGGCGCGCGGCCGCGGCCTCGCCGAGCTCTGCACGCGCGTCGCCGGAAACGCGGGATTCGACCTGGGCGGCCGCATCGCGTCGCTGCAGGCTTCGGAAATGGGCGAGCCGGTCTACCGGCGGATGGGCTACGTCGAGGTGACGCGCTACCCGAGCCTCGTGCAGCTCACGCCCCCCGTCGGAGGCGGGACGTAGGAGAGCCTCCGCCGCACCCGGGCCGCCTGCGGTCAAGCCCACCCGCGAGGCCGGTTGCGCCATTCGGCCGGCCGAGAGAGGGTCGGAAGCCGGGTGCGTTTCGCTGGGTGCGCCTCGCTTGCCCCGCGCACCGTCGCTGAGGTAGCGCCTTCTGCGAAGGGAGAACTCGAATGTGGCTCCGGCTCTCGACCCGTCCGTCCGCACCGAAAGCGCTGCTCTTCGGTGTGGCGTTGCTCGCCTATTCCCTGCTGCGCGGCTCCGGAGCGGACGCCGCTTCGTGCGATCGAAGGCTCGCCGTCGCGGGCGGCGGCGGAGCGGCCGGACGGCAGGCGATCTGTCGTCCCGAGCGAAGCTCGCACTCTGACGGAGCGAGCGTGGCGCGTCCGGTCATCGAGGGCCCGGTTACCGGTGGTACGGGCTCGCCGTTCGTCGCCGCGACGAGCTTCGATCTCGCGGACGTCGGCTACGAAGGATCCGAGTACTTCCTCTCGGGCATGGCGAGCGCGTACCTGCCCGTCGGCACGCTCGCGTCCGACGGCAAATGGAAGGTCGCTCCCGCGGAGCGCGCCGCGTACAAGACGCGCATTCTCGTCTACCGCCCGATCGATCCGGTGGACTTCAACGGCACCGTGTTCGTCGAGTGGCTGAACGTCAGCGGCGGGCTCGACGCGGCGCCCGACTGGATCACCGGTCACACCGAGATCATCCGCCGCGGCGCCGTCTGGGTCGGGGTCTCGGCGCAGCTCATCGGCATCGAGGGCGGCGGCTCGATCCCGGGGCTCGGCCCGTCGGGGCTGAAGCAGGTCGATCCCGTGCGCTACGGCTCGCTCGTCCATCCCGGCGACACGTTCTCCTACGACATGTACTCGCAGGCCGGTCAGGCGATCCGCCGCCCGGACGGGCCCGATCCGCTCGGCGGCCTCGAGCTCGAGCGCCTGATCGCGATCGGCGAGTCGCAGTCCGCTTTTCGCTTGACGACATACGCGAACGCGGTCGATCCGCTCGCGGAGATGTACGACGGTTTCCTCGTGCACAGCCGCGGCGGCAGCGCGGCGCCGCTCTCGCAGCCGCCGCAGGCGGACGTCCCCGCGCCCGACGTCGCTCGCATCCGCACGGACGTGCGCGTTCCCGTGCTGACGTTCCAGACGGAGACGGATCTCGTCGGCGTGCTCGCCTTCTATCCCGACCGCCAGCCGGATTCGCGGAGCTTCCGCTTGTGGGAGGTGGCCGGGACCGCGCACGCGGACACGTACACGTTGGTGACGGGTTTCAGCGACGTCGGAGGCTCGACCGACGCGGCGAAGATCATCGTCACCGCGGATCCGATCCCGGGCATCATCACGTGCGGCTCGCCGATCAACTCCGGGCCGCAGCACTTCGTCCTGAAGGCGGCGCTTTCTTCGCTCGAGCGCTGGGTACGGCGCGGCGTTCCGCCGCCGCGCGCGCCGCGCCTCGAAATCGAGGACGGCTCTCCGCCGACCGTCGTTCGTGACGAGCACGGCAACGCGCTCGGTGGGATCCGTACGCCGTATCTCGACGTCCCGACGGCGACGCTCTCGGGGGAGGGCCAGAGCGGCTCGGGCTTCTGCTTCCTCTTCGGCACGACGCTGCCGTTCGACGAGGCGAAGCTCGACGCGCTGTATCCCTCGCACGAAGCGTACGTCGACGCGGTGTCCGCTTCGACGGCCCGCGCCGTGCGCGCCGGGTTCATTCTTCCCGAGGACGCGCCGCTGATCGAGGGCGCCGCGGCCGAGTCGGACGTCGGAGGCTGATCGGCAGGAATCGGAGAGAAGAGGAAGGGCTTCGATGGCACAAGCAGCGCGCGTCGAGTTCGAGCCGGTCAAGGTGGGATGGCTCGGCGCCTGTCTCGACGGCGAAGGCGGCGCCTTCGACAAGATCCACCGGATGGCGTTCGACGAGGCGTTCGAGTCGGGCGTGTTCACGCGCAAGGTCGAGCATGTGATCCATCCCGAGAACGGGCTGCCGCGCGGCTCCGCGCGGAACGCGATCGACGGCTACCGCTGGCTCGTCGACCAGGGCTGCGTCGTGATCGCCGGTGCGTACAGCTCCGACAACGCGATCGCGGTCACGCCGTACGTCGACGAGGCGAAGGTACCGATCGTGAGCTGGTGCGGGACGGAGCGCTTCCAGGGCGAGTACTGCTTCCAGCTCGGCAACGGCGACTGCGGCGGTGATGCGGCGCTGATGGCGAGCTGGCTCAAGCGCAAGGGCTACCGGCGGATCGCCGTCCTGAACGAGGTCTCGCCGAACGGCGAGGAGTACTTCCGCTTCTTCCGGCAGGAGTGCCGCCGGCTCGACGTGACGCTCGGTGCGGTCGAGACCGTCACGCAGAACCCCGAAGACCTCTCCGTGAACCTCCGCAACCTGCAGCAGTCCGGCTGCGACGCGCTCGCGTACATGGGCTACGGGATGCTCGCCGCGCAGGGGCTGATGCGCCCCGCGCTCGAGAAGATCGGCTGGAACCCGCCGCGCATCATGACGACGGCGTTCATGTTCTACCTGCGCGGCTTCGAGCACTTCGAGGGCTGGACCGGCATCGACCAGTACTCGCCGGAGAATCCGCTCGTCGAGCCGTTCCGCGCGGCCTTCGAGAAGCGCTACGGACATCCCGTGCCGATGTGGCCGAATGCGATCCCGCTCCTCGCGTACGACACCGCGCGCGTGATGATCGAGGCGCTGCACCGCGCTCCGATCCTGAGCGGCCCCGGCGTCAAGGACGGTCTCGAGCGGATCCGCTTCCTGCCGAGCACGACCGGCGGCCCGCGCACGCACATCGCTTGCAGCCCCTACGACCACAAGATGTTCAAGGGCGACTGGCTCCTCTACGGAAGGGTGCGGAACGAGAAGCTCGAGTTCGAAGGGTACTTCGAGCCGGTGTGAAAGCGCGGCCGTGCCGCGGGGAGGGGACCATGGAGCGGGGGCAGAGGAGGGAAGCGGCGTGGCTCGGAGCGGCGCTCGTGGCCGCCTGCGTCTCGTGGTCCTTTGCCGCAACGGCGCGCGCCGCGGAAGCCGCTGCGGACCCGTCGGCAGGCGGATCGGGCGCGGTGCAGCCTCTGCGGGTCGGCCTCTCTCCCGGATACCCGCCGCTCGCGTTCGAGAAGAACGGCAAGCCCGCCGGCATCGAGGTCGACCTCTCGCAGCTTCTCGCGACGGAGCTCGGCATCACGCTGCAGGTCTTCCCGATGCCGTTCGACAAGCTGATCCCCACGCTCACGAGCGGCAAGGTCGACGTGATCATGTCGGGGCTCTCCGTCACGAAGGAGCGCTCGAAGAAGGTCCTCTTCACGCGGCCGTTCCTGCGCGTCGGGCAGATGGCTCTGGTGCGCGCGGACGACGTCAAGCGCGCTTCCGATCCGGCCGCGATGGACGTGTCCGGCTCCGAGGTCGGCGTCAAGAAGGGGACGACCGGCGAAGGATGGGCGGGACGGAATCTGAAGGTCGCGAAGATCGTTCCGTTCCCGACGGTGGAGGAGGGGACGGCCGCGCTGCGCGCGGGGAAGATCGACTACTTCGTGCACGACGCGCCGACGGTGTGGCGGCTCACCGGCCGCTTCGACGACCGCGACGAAGCGCTCGCGGGCATCTACCGTCCGCTCACGGAGGAGCATCTCGCCTGGGCCGTGCGCCGCGACGCGCAGGGCGAGGCATTGGCGGAGAGGCTCAACGCGGCTCTCGCCCGCCTCGAGGCGAGCGGCAAGCTGCAGGAGGTGCTCGACCGCTGGATCCCCGTCACGAAGGTGACCGTGGCCGGCGGCGACCCGCTGCCGAGCCCGGCGCCGGCGACGGCCCGCTAGGCGAGCCTCGCTCGCCGCGCGCATCGTGCGGCAGGTGATCGAGTAGCGCAGCGCCTTCGTCGGCGAGATCGCATGCTGCCACCGCCGGCGTGCTTCTTCGCGGAAGCGATAGATAGAGCGCGGCTCGAGGTCGATCGTCAGCGATCGCTCGCCACTATGCTTGACGTGCGGATATGGGCGTAGTTCAGGCGAAAGCCTTCTGGAAAGGGCGAGTCGAGAAAGAGATCTCTCTGACGCCGGGGTGCTCATCCCGCTCGATCCACGCTACCGAAAAGGGGGTCCGGTTCGTTACGGCGTATCTGAACCCAGGCTCAGAACGAGCCCCGGTGCAGATGCGCCGTAACGAACCGGACCCCCTGTCGAGACGACTTGCCTGGTGCCGGGCACGCCCGTACGATCGCCGCATGCGCTTTCGCGCGAAGGCGGCCCTCGCGCTCGCTCTGATCGCCGCTCTCGGTGTGCGATCGGCGTGGGCCGCGCCGAGCCAGCGCGCGGACGAGCTCCGTGCGTTGAGCCACTGCATGGCGCACGACGGCCGAGCGACGAGCGTTCCGGCGGCGCGCCACTGCTGCTCGATCGAGGAGCGGGCCGACGACCCGGCGAGCCTGCAGGCGGCGATGCCGGAGGTGCCGCCGCCGAGCTTCGTGGCCCTCCCGCTCGATCATTCGGTCGCAACGCCGACGCCGTCGGGCGCGGTCGCGATCGCAGCTTCGCCCGCGCCGCCCGGCGGACCGCCGCGGCGCATCCTTCTCTGCTCGCTGCAGCGCTGATCCGGCCTCCCGGCCCGTGACCGACTCGCCGTCTTGGGCGGGTCCCAGGCGAGGGGTGCGTCCGACGACGTCACCCCGGGAGACCTCGAATGCAGCGATTCAAGAGCGGCGCCGCTTCGGCGGCGATGCTGCTCGTCCTTTTCCTCGAAGGGTGCGTGCTCGCTCCGCGCGGCACGGACGAGGAGCGTGCACGCGTCGCGCGCGCCGGTGCGGCGTGGGTCGCGCCGGCGCAGGATCGCGCGTTGCCCGAGCTTCCGGCGGAGCCCGCGTGGTCCGACGTTCTCCGCCGCGCGTTCCTCGCGAACGGCGATCTCGAGGCCGCGTACCTCGACTGGCGCGCCGCCGTCGAGCGGATCGACGTCGCCGCGGGGTACCCGAACACGAACGTCGCGCTCGGCTACCAGTACCTCTTCTCCGGCGACGACCTGAAGGGTTGGGATCGATCGACGTTCACGATCGGGTCGGACCCGATGCAGAACCTCTCGTTCCCGACGAAGGTGATGGCGGCCGGGCGAGAGGCGCTCGCGGAAGCTCGCGCCGCGGGCGAGCGGTTCGGCGCGGCGCGGCTCGAGCTGCAACAGCGCGTGCTGACGGCGTGGTGGGAGTATGCGCTCCTCGCCGAGCGGATTCGCATCGAGCGGGAGGCGCTGGCGCTCGTCGGTCTTTCCGCCGCGGGCGCGCGGGCGCGTCTCGGAGCCGGTGCTTCGGCGCGCGAGCTCCTCGCGCTCGAGGTGGAGCGTCGCCTCGCGGAAGACGGCGTGCGGCGGCTCGAAGCGGACGTCATCGCGCATCGCGCGCGCCTCAACGCGCTCCTCGCGCGACCGGCCGGGGAGCCTCTCGCTTTACCGTCGCGGCTGCCGGAGCCGCGGGCTCTTCTCATCGGCGATCGCGAGCTTCTCGCGACGGCCGCAGCGCGCAACCCGGCGCTCGCGGCGCTCGATCGGGAGATCGAAGCGCGCACCGGGGGTGTCGAGCGCGCCTACCAGGAGTTCATCCCGGACGTGAACCCGTTCGCGGGTTTCACCGGCGGGATCGAGCAGATCGCGGGCGTGATGGCGTCGCTTCCGGCGCGCGTTCCGATCCTCCTCGGCATGGTGCGCGAGGCGCGCACGCGTCTCGCGCGAGCGGAGGCGACTCACCGGCAGGCTTCGTCCGACACGGAGGCGGCCGTGCTCGCGACGCTCGCAGCACTGCGCGACCGCGAGAGACAGATGGCACTCCTCGAGGGCGAGGTCCGACCGCTGGCCGACCGCGCTGCGGCAAACGCGCGTGCGGCGTACGAATCGGGCGCGCTCGACGTCGGCGAGTTGATCGAGGCGGAGCAGCTCGTCCTCGAGATCGATCTCCTCGAAGCGGAAGCGCGCACGGCACGCGAGATCCGTCTCGCGGAGCTCGAGGCGCTGATCGGGTTCGACGTGGAGACCGTGGCCCGCGCGGACGCCGCGACGGCGAAGGCCGCTGCCGGCGCTCCCGGGAGATCGTCATGAGGTCGGATCGCATGCTGGTGAGGCGACTCTTGGTCGCTCTCCTGTCTCTCGTCGCCGCGAGCGCGACGGCGGTCGTCGCGCAACCTGCGGACACCGTCGCGGCGGCCGACGTCGCCGAAGCGCAGCAGGCGAAGACTCTATGGACCTGCGGCATGCACCCGCAGGTGCTCCAACACGAGCCGGGCCTCTGTCCGATCTGCGGCATGGAGCTGACGCCCGTGCGCCGCTCCGCCGGTCCGCAGGAGGAGACCGCCGGCGCTTCGGTCTCGATCGATCCCGCGATGCGGCAGAGGATGGGCGTCCGCGTCGCGGAGGTGCGCCTCGCTCCGCTGGAGACGCGCCTCCGCGCGGCCGGCCGGCTCGAGGAGGCGGAGCCGCGCCGGCACGACGTCGATCTGCGCGTGTCCGGCTGGATCGAGAAGCTCCATGCGGACACGGAGGGCGCGCACGTGGCCGCGGGCGATCCTCTCTTCGAGCTCTACAGCCCCGAGATCCGCGTCGCCGTCGAGGAGTTGCGGGCGGCGCGACGAGCGCCCGGCTCGGGTGCCGAGCGGCTCGCGGAGGCCGCACGCGAGAAGCTTCGCCTCTGGGGCCTCGACGAGCGCGAGATCGCGCGCCTCGCGAGCCTCGAGCGCGCGCCGCGCACGGTGACGTTCCGCAGCAAGGCGGCCGGGCACGTCGTGGAGAAGGGTGTCGTCGAGGGCGCTTCCGTCACGGCCGGAACGCGCGCTCTCCGCATCGTCGACCACGGCGTGCTCTGGCTCGACGCGCGGGTCTTCGAGCAGGATCTGCCGCTCGTCTCGATCGGCCAGAAGGCGACCGCGACGTTCCTCGGACGCCCGGAAGAGCTCCGCGAAGGGCGCTTGTCGTTCGTCCATCCCCACGTCGATCCGAAGACGCGCTCCGCGACGGTGCGGATCGAGATCGCGAACCCCGATCTGAAGCTTCGCCCCGGCATGTTCGCCACGGCGGAGATCGTCGTCGACGACACCGCCGTGCTGCAGGTGCCGCGCGACGCCGTCATCGACACGGGCAAGCGCCGCGTCGTTTTCGTCGATGCCGGCGAAGGCCGCTTCGAGCCGCGCGAGGTGACGATCGGAAGGAGCGGCGACGGAGGCGTCGAGGTGCGCAGCGGTCTCACGGCGGGCGAGCGCGTGGTCACGAGTGGGCAGTTCCTGCTCGACGCCGAGAGCCGCTTTCAATCGGCGATCGCGCGGTTCCTCGAGGACGGGCGCGAAAGCGGCGCCGAAGGCACGCCGTGATCGACCGTCTCATCGTCGCTTCGGTCGAGAATCGGATCCTCGTCCTGCTCCTCGGTGCGCTGCTGATCGGCGTCGGCCTCTGGAGCCTCGGCCGCATCCGCCTCGACGCGATTCCGGACCTCTCCGACGTGCAGGTGATCGTCGTGACGGAGGTGCCGGGCCAGAATCCCGAGGTCGTCGACGACCAGGTCACGTATCCGCTCGCGAGCGCGATGCTCGCGGTGCCCGGCTCGACCGTCGTGCGCGGGCAGAGCATGTTCGAGCTCTCCTTCGTCTATGTGCTGTTCGAGGACGGGACGGACCTCTACTGGGCGCGAAGCCGTGTGCTCGAGGCGCTGAGCTTCGCCCGCGACCGGCTCCCCGCGGGCGTCGAGCCGAAGCTCGGCCCCGACGCGACCGGAGTCGGCTGGGTGTACCAGTACGTCCTCTTTCCGGGCTGGTACTGCGCCGCTCATCCGAAGGGGATCTGGCACGATACGGACGCGGATCGCTGGTGGGCACGCCGCGACGAAGCGCCCGCGGAGAGTCGCGAGACGCTGGTTCGCGTGCGCGCCTTCGAGGCGCCCGGCGCCTGCCCGCTCGACGGGACGCCGCTCGTGGCGGCGGACGTCGATCTCGCGGGCCTCCGAAGCCTGCAGGACTGGTATCTCCGCTTTCCCCTGACGGCGGTCGAGGGCGTCGCAGAGGTCGCCGCGATTGGCGGCTTCGTCCGTCAATACCAGGTGGTTCTCGATCCCGTACGCCTGCAGGCGTACCGCCTTTCGCTCTCGCGCATCGTCGAGGCGATCCAGCGGTCGAACGAGGACGTCGGCGGCTCGGTCGTCGAGCTCGCCGAGCACGAGTACATGGTGCGGAGCCGCGGCTACCTGCGCGGTCTCGAGGATCTCGAGTCGGTCGTCGTCGGGGCGGACGAGCGGGGCACCCCGATCCGTCTCGCGGAGGTCGCGACGCTCGAGGTCGGCGGCGAGGCGCGCCGCGGCGTCGGCGAGCTCGACGGACGCGGCGAGGTGGTGGGCGGCGTGGTCGTGTCCCGCTTCGGAGAGAACGCGTTCAAGGTGATCCACGACGTGAAGGCGACGCTCGCGACGCTCGAGGACGGCCTGCCGCCGGGCGTCTTCGTCAAGACGACGTACGACCGATCCGCGCTGATCGAGCGCGCCGTCGGCACGCTCCGCCGCGCGGTCGTCGAGGAGCTCCTCGTCACGGCGGGAATCTGCCTCGTGTTCCTCGGGCACGTGCGGAGCGCGCTCGTCGCGATCGTCGTGCTGCCGATCGGGGTCCTCTCCTCGCTCCTGATCCTGCAGCTCCTCGGCATGAACGCGAACATCATGAGCCTCGGCGGAATCGCGCTCGCGATCGGCGTGATGGTCGACTCCGCTCTCGTGATGATCGAGAACGCGCACAAGCACCTCGAGCGCGAAGCGGAGCGCGTCGCGCGCGGCGAGGCGCCGCGTGCGCAGACGGCCGTCGTCCTCGACGCGGCGCGCGAGGTCGGGCCGAGCCTCTTCTTCTCGCTGCTCGTGATCACGGTGAGCTTCCTGCCGATCTTCGCGCTCGGCGACCAGTCGGGGAGGCTTTTCAAGCCGCTCGCGTACACGAAGACGTTCGCGATCGCGGCGGGCGCGCTCCTCGGCGTGACGCTCGTGCCGGCGCTGATGGTCTATCTCGTGCGCGGCCGCATCCCGCGCGAGGAGCAGAACCCGCTGAGCCGGCTCTCGATCCGTCTCTACGAGCCGGCGTTCCACTTCGTGATGCGGCATCCGGCGGCGACGATCGTCGTGATGTTGCTGCTCGCCGCCTCGACCGTGTACCCCGTTTCGCGGCTCGGCTCCGAGTTCATGCCGCCGCTCGACGAGGGCGACCTCCTCTACATGCCGACGACGGATCCGAGCATCTCGATCGCGAAGAGCGAGGAGGTCCTGCAGCAGACGGATCGGCTGATCGCGTCCTTCCCGGAGGTTGCGAGCGTGCACGGCAAGGTGGGACGAGCCGAAACGGCGACGGATCCGGCGCCGCTCTCGATGATCGAGACGGTCGTGCAGCTCCACCAGGACCCGTCGCGGTGGCGCACGCGAACGGTCGATCGCTTCTTCTCGGGCTGGCCCGACTGGCTCGCTTGGCCGTTCCGCCACACGTTCTGGCCGACGGAGCGACCGATCACGGTCGAGGAGCTGAAGTACGGCTGGACCGATCCGGACGGCACGGCGTACGCCGGAATGAACGGCGTCACGAGCTTCCCCGGCCTCGCGAACTCGTGGCCGCATCCGATCGAGAACCGGATCAACATGCTGTCGACCGGCATCAAGACGCCCGTCGGCATCAAGATCCTCGGACCCGATCTCGCGACGCTCGAGCGGCTCGCGGAAGAGACCGCGACCGCGGTCCGCACCGTTCCCGGGACGCTCAGCGCGTATCCGGAGCGCGCCCTCGGCGGGCTCTACCTCGACTTCGACGTCGATCGCGAGGCGGCGGCGCGCTACGGCCTCTCGACCGCCGACGTGCAGGACGTGATCCAGACCGCCATCGGCGGCCGCAACGTGACGACGACGGTCGAAGGTGTCGAGCGCTACCCGGTGAACGTCCGCTACGCGCGCGAGCTCCGCGACGACATCCCCGCGCTCGAGCGCGTCCTCGTCGATGCGCCGAGCGGCGCGCAGGTGCCGCTCGGGCAGATCGCGCGCATCCGGGTCACGCCCGGACCGCCGATGATCCGGAGCGAGAACGCGCAGCGGACGGCGTGGGTCTTCGTCGACATCGCCGGCCGGGACCTCGGCGGCTGGGTAAAGGAGGCGCGGGCGCTGGTCGAGGAGCAGGTCCCGCTGCCGCCCGGCTACACGCAGCTCTGGTCGGGACGCTTCGAGTACCTCGAGCAGGCGAGCGCGCGCTTGCGCATCGTGATCCCGATCGCGCTCGCGCTGATCGTTTTTTTGCTGTACGTCTCGAACCGGAGCTGGTTCCGCGTCGGGATGGTTCTCCTCGCGGTGCCGTTCAGCCTGATCGGCGCGTTCTGGATGCTCTGGGCGCTCGGCTACGACATGAGCCTCGCGGTCTGGGTCGGGATCATCGCTCTCCTCGGCGTCGACGCGGAGACCGGGCAGGTGATGCTTCTCTACCTCGACGCCGCCGTCGACCGCCGGCGTGCCGAGGGACGGCTTCGGACGACCGAAGACCTCTTCGCCGCGGTGCACGAGGGCGCGGTGCAGCGGATCCGCCCGAAGACGATGACCGTCGCGACGGACGTGATCGGCCTCCTGCCGCTCTTCTGGGCGACCGGAGCGGGCTCGGACGTGACGCGGCGGCTCGTCGCTCCGCTGATCGGCGGGATCGGGGTGAGCTTCCTGATGGAGCTCCTGGTGTACCCGGTGATCTTCTTCCTGGTGCGGCGGCGGCAGCTCGAGCGCGCGGCCGCGGCTCAGCGCCCGGTGTAGTTCGGCTTCCGCTTCTCGAGGAAGGCGCGCGGTCCCTCGCGCGCGTCGGAGCTCGACATCACCGCCATGCCGAGCTCCTGCTCGCGCTTGTACGCCTCGGCCTCGGGCAGGAACTCCGTCTCGATCACCGAGCGCTTGATGTTCTTGACGGCGAGCGGACCGTTCTCGGCGATCTTCGCCGCGATCTCCTTCGCTGCAGCCAGCGCCCGGCCGTCCGGGACGACGTGGCCGATCAGGCCGATGCGCGCGGCCTCGGCGGCGGTCAGCGGATCGCCGACGAGAAGCAGCTCCATCGCGTGCGTGAACGCGATCTGCCTGCGGAGGCGCACGGTCGAGCCCGCCATCGGGAAGAGCCCGCGCTTCACCTCGGAGATCGCGATCTTCGCGCTCTCGCCGGCAACGCGGATGTCGATCCCCTGCAGGATCTCGGTGCCGCCGGCGTAGCAGGCGCCCTCGATCGCCGCGATCAGCGGCTTCTGCACGTAGCGGTCCTTCAGGAAGCCGCGGTAGAGGATCCCGTAATCCGCTCGGACGCGCTCTTCCCACTCGTTTTCGGGCGGTAGGCCTTTCATCATCTTGCCGACGAGCTGATCGAGGTCGGCGCCGGCGGAGAAGTTGCCGTCCGCGCCGGTCAGGATCGCGACGCGGATGTCGTCGTCCGAGTCGATCAGGTCGTACGCGTCGCAGAGGCGGCAGAGTACCTCGGGATTGAAGGCGTTCTTCTTGGCGGGACGGTTCAACGTCAGGATGAGGACGTGACCTTCTCTTTCGACGAGGACGGCTGGCTCCATGGCGGAGGGGTTTAGTCGCGTCCCACGAGCTTCGCAACGCGCCGAAGCGCGCTCGGGTGACCCCGTCCGTCCCGATCTGTATCCTTCTTCGCGATGGCAGGCGCAGGCGGCAAGCCGAAGGCGGCGGAAGGTCCACCCTCGAACTTCATACGCTCGATCGTCGCGGACGACGTGCGGAGCGGGAAGCACGCGCGGATCGTCACGCGCTTTCCGCCCGAGCCGAACGGGTACCTCCACATCGGGCACGCGAAGGCGATCTGCGTCGACTTCGGGATCGCCGGCGAGTTCGGCGGCGTCTGCAACCTTCGCTTCGACGACACGAACCCCGCCAAGGAGGAGGTCGAGTACGTCGAGTCGATCCAGGAGGACGTCCGCTGGCTCGGCTTCGACTGGGGCGAGAACCTCTTCTACGCCTCGGACTACTTCGAGCGTCTGCACGACTGGGCGGTCGACCTGATCCGCGGCGGCAAGGCGTACGTCGACAGCCTGACGCCGGACGAGATCCGCGAGTACCGCGGCACGCTCACGAAGGCCGGCCGGAACAGCCCGTACCGGGACCGTCCGATCGAGGAGAGCCTCGACCTCTTCGCGCGCATGCGCGCCGGCGAGTTCGAGGAGGGCACGCACGTCCTGCGCGCGAAGATCGACATGGCTTCGCCGAACGTGAACCTGCGCGACCCGGCGCTCTACCGCGTGCGGAAGGCGGCCCATCACCGCACGGGCGACCGCTGGTGCATCTATCCGATGTACGACTACGCGCATCCGCTCTCCGACGCGATCGAGCACGTCACGCACTCGCTCTGCACGCTCGAGTTCGCGGACCATCGCCCGCTGTACGACTGGTGCATCGAGAACCTCGACGTGCCGAGCCGGCCGCGGCAGATCGAGTTCGCGCGCTTGAACCTGAGCTACACGGTGATGAGCAAGCGCCGCCTGCGCGAGCTCGTCGCCGACGGCCTCGTCTCCGGCTGGGACGACCCGCGGATGCCGACGCTCGCCGGGCTCCGGCGGCGCGGCTTCACGCCCGAGGCGATCCGCGATTTCTGCGAGCGGATCGGCGTCGCGAAGGCGGACAACCTCGTCGACGTGGCGCTCCTCGAGCACTGCCTGCGCGAGGACCTGAACCGGCGCGCGCCGCGCACGATGGCGGTGCTCCGTCCGTTGAAGGTCGTGATCGACAACTACCCGGAAGGCGCCGAGGAGGAGCTCGAGGCGGTCAACAACCCGGAAGACCCGGCGATGGGCAAGCGCACGGTTCCGTTCTCGCGCGAGCTCTGGATCGAGCACGAGGACTTCCGTGAAGTCCCGCCGCCGAAGTACTTCCGCCTCTCGCCGGGAACCGAGGTGCGCCTCCGCTGGGGCTACCTCATCCGCTGCACCGGCGTCGTCAAGGATGCGAGCGGCGAGCCGACCGAGGTCCACTGCACGTACGATCCGGAGACGCGCGGCGGAAACGCGCCCGACGGCCGCAAGGTCAAGAGCACGATCCACTGGGTCTCGGCGCGCCACGCCGTCCCGGCGGAGGTGCGCCTCTACGACCGGCTCTTCTCCGTCGAGGCGCCGGAAGGGCCGAGCTGGAAGGAGCACCTGAATCCGAACGCGCTCGAGACGCTCGAGCGCTGCTGGATCGAGCCGTCGCTCGCCGGCGCCGCGCCGGGAAGCCACTGGCAGTTCGAGAGGCTCGGGTACTTCGTCGTCGACGAGGATTCGCGCTCCGATCGAAAGGTCTTCAACCGGACGGTCTCGCTGCGCGACACCTGGGCGCGCATCGAGAAGAAGGGGTTTTGAAGCCGGGGCCGCCGGTCGCTAAGGGAAGGTCCGAACCCACCAGAGGCTCGGGAAAGGACCCATCATGAGTGACATTCGCTTCGACGGCCGCGTGGCCGTCATCACGGGAGCCGGCGGCGGCCTCGGCAAGACGTACGCGCTCGAGCTCGCCAAGCGCGGCGCCAAGGTCGTGGTCAACGACCTCGGTGGGAAGATGGACGGCACCGGCGGCGGCCACAACATGGCCGACCAGACCGTGTCGGAGATCAAGGCAGCCGGCGGAGAAGCGGTCGCGAACTACGACTCCGTGTCCACGCCCGACGGCGGCGAGGGCATCATCAAGTCGGCGCTCGACGCATTCGGCACCGTCGACGTCGTGATCAACAACGCCGGCATCCTTCGCGACAAGTCGTTCCTGAAGCTCACGCCGGACGAGCTCGGCGCCGTGCTCGACGTGCATCTGAAGGGTGCGTTCTACGTCTCGCAGCCGGCGTTCAAGGTGATGCGCGAGAAGGGCTACGGCCGCTTCATTTTCACCTCGTCCGCGGCGGGCCTCCTCGGCAACTTCGGGCAGACGAACTACGGCGCCGCGAAGATGGGCCTCGTCGGCTTGATGCACGTCCTCGCGGTCGAAGGTGCCAAGTACAACGTCAAGTGCAATGCGATCGCGCCCACGGCGCGGACGCGCATGACCGAGGACATCCTCGGCCCGCTCGCCGAGCTGCTCGCGCCGGAGACGGTGACGCCGCTCGTCGTCTACCTCTGCTCCGAGGAGTGCGATCTCACGCACGAGATCTTCTCCGTCGGTGGTGGCCGCTTCGCGCGCATCTTCGTCGGGCTCACCCCGGGCTGGGTCGCGGGCAAGGCGAAGGTCGTCTCCGCGGAAGAGGTGCGCGATCACATCGGCCAGATCCGCAGCACCGACGGCTTCACCGTCCCGAGAAGCATCGGCGACGAGCTGAAGGCCATCGCGGCCGCGCTGAAGTAGCGGCGCGGCTTCGCTCGAATCGCTCCGAACGGCGGGGGAGGGCCGAGCCTTCCCCTGCCTCGGTCGAACCCGATGAACCTGGTCTCGTCGCCGCAGGCGCGCCGGTGCTTCGCGTTCGCAGCGATCGCCTATCTGGCGGTCTCCGCGTGGCTCCTCGGGAGCGTCGCGCTCCGGCCGCACCGACTCCTTCCGTACAACTCGGGCATCAACGCGGCGGCGGCGCAGATCGGCCACTTCGACCAGTCGATGGTCGTGTCGGTGATCACGCGGAACGCCGACACGCTCCTGACCGAGCCGTGGAATCTCTTCGGCGACGGACAGTGCTACCCGTTCCCGCGCTCGTTCACGCTCGGCGAGCACATGTTCGGCGAAGGTCTCCTGATGCTCGTGCCCTGGGCGATCACGGGAGATCCGATCCTCTCGTACAACGCGCTCCTCGTGCTGACGCTCTGGCTTCCGGGCTTGACGATGTACGCGTTCTCGTACCACTTCACGCGAAGCGCTCCGGCGGCCTTCGTGGCGGGTCTTCTCTTCGTGCTCGCGCCGCCGCGGATCATCGACGGCGGGCATCCGTACCTGCACGCGGACTACTGGCTCCCGCTTGCGCTCTTGTTCCTGCATCGCCTCTTCGTGCGCGGCGGATTCGGGAACGCGCTCGCGGTGGGGCTCTTCCTCGGGCTCGAGGCGCTCGAGACGATCTACGTCCTCCTCGCGTGCGCGATGGTCGTCGGCGTCTACGGGAGCTACCTCGTGCTCCGCCATCCGGCGCGGCTGCGGCAGGTGATCGTCCCGCTCGCGGTCGCCGCCGTCCTCTCGGTCGCCTGCGCCTGGGTCGTTCTCTCGCCGTACCTGGAGACGCGCGACGCGTGGGCGCTCCTCGCCGGACGTGCGACGACGCTCTTCCCGCCCGACTCGTACAATCCAGGGAAGGTGTACTTCCCGGGCGTCCTCGCTCTCGGGCTCGCCGTCGTCGCGATGGTCGATCGTCTCCGGCGGCCGCGTCTCGTCGACGGCGAGGATCCGCGCTGGGCGATGCTCCTCGCGGGGATCGTGATCGTCGCGGCAAGCCTCCTCTACTTTCCGATTCCGTTCAGCAGCATCATCGTGCCCGGGCCGTTCCTCGTGCTGTCGAAGCTCGTGCCGGGGCTCGATGCCTTGCGAGGCCTCTTCGCGGTCGCGATCGGGCTCTGGGTTCCGCTCGCGTTCCTCGCGGGCTACGGGGCCCTCGTCCTCGTCGAGCGGCTCCCGCATCGCGTGGCGATCGGGGTCGCGGCGCTGCTCTCGTTCGCGGCGATCGGCGAGCGGTTTCTCGACGGACCGACGCGCTGGAGCTTCGGGAGCCGCCTCGATCTCGCCTCCTGGGAAGCGCGCCCGCGCGCCGACGACATCGCGCTCGTGCGACGCGTGAGCGAGGGGCCGGTCGTGCACGTGCCGATGGCGGCTCCGGAGCACGACTTCACGCGGCTCGCGATGAGCCAGCATCTCCTCCTGCAGAGCTTCGCGCCGCAGCCCGTTTCGAGCTGCTACAACTCGTTCGACACGCCGCTCGACTCGCAGATGTACCAGCTCGCCGACGCGCTTCCCGATGCAAAGGCGGGCGAAGCGCTCGCGGCGATCGGCTTCGACTCGGTCCTCTCGCACACCGAGGCGTGGTGGCCGCCGCACCGGCAGCGCTTCCACGCGCGTTTCCACCTCGACCCGCGCAACCGTCGAGTCGTCGAGCGGATCGACGAGAGCCTCGGCCTCGAGGCGTTCCGGCTGCACGGGCAGGCGCCCGTGCGCGAGGATTTCGGCGTTCTCTCGAGCCCCGCGGACGAGAGCCCGGCCGAGGCCGCCGCGGGCGCGGATGCCGTCGAGATCGTCTTCGCGAACCCGGGTCCGGACACCTACCTCCATCCGAAGCCGTGGACGCCGAGCGACGTCGTCGTGCAGTGGTATCGCGACGGCGAGCCCCTCGGACCCCCGCAGGAGATGCGAGCGATGCTGCCGATCGCACTCGGACCCGGCGGGACGATGCGGATCGAGGTCCCGACGCGCGTTCCCGAGGCGCTCGGAAGCCATCGCGTCACGATCGCGCGCCGCGAGGAGCCCGACCGCGTGCTCGCGAGCCGCGACGTGCAGGTGCGCGCGCCCGACCCGAAGGCGGAGCAGAAGGGGAAGCCGGGCGGGAAGCTGAAACGCGCGAGCTGACCTCGGGCGCGTGTTGCCCGCTCCGGAGCGGCGCTGCTAACGTCCTTCGGCCTTCCGCGGGGTGTTCGGTGTCCGCTTTCACGATCGACGCAATCCCGGGCCGGGGTGAAAGCCGGGCGCCCTCTCCCACGTCGCCGCCGTTCCTCTTCAGCGTCGACCTCGAGGACGTCCGAACGATGATCCCGGACGGCGAGCGCTATGCGGCGCGACTTCCGGCGAACGTCGAGAGCTACCTCGCGTGCCTCGAGCGTCACGATCTTCGCGCGACCTTCTTCACCGTGGGAAACGTCGCGCGGCGGTACCCCGATCTGATCCGGCGGATTGCCGCCGCGGGTCACGAGCTCGCCTGCCACACGAGCGAGCACACGCCGCTCGAGCGGCTCGAAGCGGACGCGCTGGAGCGCGACCTCGAGAGAAACCGCGAAGATCTCGAGCGCGCGGGCGCGGGGAGGGTGCGCGGGTTCCGCGCGCCGATCTTCTCGCTGACGGCGAAGACGGCGTGGGCGTACGACGTCCTCGCGAAGCTCGGCTTCACCTACTCGAGCTCCGTCCTCCCGCACCGGAATCCCTTCTACGGGTGGGACTCGTTCGGGACCGAGAGCACGCGCACGGCGTCCGGCGTGTGGGAGATCCCGCTCAGCGTCTCGGGCGCGTTCGGCCGGAAGATGCCGTTCGCGGGAGGCGTCTACTTCCGCGTCCTTCCGGCGGCGCTCGTTCGCTGGCTCGTGGCGAGACGCCTCGCGAGCGGACGGCCCGTCGTCGGGTACTTCCATCCGTACGACGTCGACGTGGACCAGGAGCGCTTCATGCACCCGGAGCTCGGCGACAGCCGCGTCCTGAACGCGCTGATGTACGTCAACCGCGGGCGCCTTCTCGATCGGCTGGACGAGATCTTCGCGATGGGCGCGCCGGTCGTGCGTTACGATGGCTACGTCGAGAACGTCCTCGAGAAGGTCGCTTCGGCGCATGCTTGAGGATCGACCTCTCGACCTCGGGGACGCGGGTATCGCCGACGTCGGGCGCCTTCTTCGCGTGACGTTTCCGGAGGCGTCGCATCTCGACGCGGACTATCTCGACTGGTGCTATCGTGCGAATCCCGCGGGTGCGGCGATTGGCCGGAACGCGTACGAGGGCGAGTCGCTCGCGGCGCACTACGTCACGGTTCCGCTTCGCGCTCGCGTCTTCGGGCGAGAGGAGACCGGCGTCCTGTCGCTGCATACCGCGACGCACCCCGAGCACCAGGGGAAGGGACTCTTCACGCGGCTCGCCGAGGCGACGTACCGCGACGCCGCGGCCGCGGGGCATGGGTTCGTCGTCGGCGTCGCGAACGCCGCGAGCACGCCGGGCTTCGTGCGCAAGCTCGGCTTTCAGCTCGTCCGCCCGCTCGACGTCCGCGTCGGCTTCGGTCCCGCGCCGCTCGGCGACGCCGGCAGCGCGCGCTTCTCGTTCGAGCGGCTCTGGGACGAGGAAGCCTTGCGCTGGCGGCTCGCGTGTCCGGCGCGCTCGTATCGGCGCGCGAGCTCCGGCGCGAGAACGATCGTCTACGCCCCGACCGGGCGCCTCGGCGTCTGGGCCGAGCTCGCGAGCTTCGCGCGCGACGTCGCGGCTCCGGCCGCGCTCGCACCGCTCGGGCTCGCGAATCCGCTGCGACTCTGGATGGGGCTCGACGCGTCGCGCGCGTGGCGCGGCGCGCCCTGGACGACGCTTCCGGGGAGCTTTCGTCCCTCGCCGCTGAACCTGATCTTCCGCGACCTGCGCGGCGAAGGCCGCACCCTCGACCCGGCGATGGTGCGTTTCGCTGCTCTCGACTTCGACGCGTACTGATTGCGAGCGAGGGGGCGCTCGCGGCGGTCAGCCGCGGCTGGCAAGGAGCTCCGGGTGGCGGGCCTGGACCATGCGCTTGAAGCCGTCCTTCCAGTGGACGCGCGTCGGTCCGACGAGCTCGTTCATGCGCGTCGTGTCGACGACGACGCTCGAGATCGTCTGCTCGGTCGGGGCGAGCTTCGGCTCGAGGCCCGTCAGCTCGCCGAGGTAGGCGCACCACTCCTCGATGCTCGCAGTCTGGTTGCCCGCCCAGTTGACGATCGTCGGAGGAACGTCGGCGATCTCGAGGAGGCGCGGGATCGAAGCGATGATGTCGTCCTCGTGAATCGGGTTGTAGACGTTCGGTCCGTCCGTGTGGACGGCGACCGGATGCCCCGCACGCATGAACTCGAGATGCCACGCCGGCCAGCCGCCATTGTCGCCGTACGGCACGTTCAAGCGCGCGATCGTCGTCTTCAGGCCGAACTGGCGCGAGGCGAAGCGCACGACCGCCTCCGCGGCGATCTTGCTGATGCTGTAGGTCGGCAGCATCGCGCGGTGGTTGTCGCCGAGCGGATCCGTCTCGCGCAGCGGATGACGTCCCGCCGGCTCGTAAACGCCGGTCGTCGAGCAGTGCAGGAACGCGCGCGCGCGCCGGCAGCGCGCCATCAGCCGTCCGACGCCCTCCGCGTTCGCGGCGAGGTCCTCTTCGAAATCGCCCTGGCGACTCTTCGCGACGGCGAAGTGGAGCACGTAGTCGACGTCCTCCGGGATCACGTCGAGGTCGCCGCTCGCGAGATCCGCGGCGAGGCATCGAACGCCGGCCGCCTCCAGGCGCTCGCGATCGGCGGGGTTCGAGAAGCGCGCGAGGCCCAGGACCTCGTTTCGATCCGCGAGCGAGCGCGCGACCGGGAAACCGACCTGGCCGCCGGGGCCGGTGACGAGGATTCTCCTGCCTTCGAGCTGGCTCATCGAGCGTCTCCTTCGGTTCGGTCGTGCTGGTCCAGCGTGAGCTCGACCGCGACCGCCGGCTTCGCGCCGGGCGCGTCGTTTCCCTTCCGGATCGCGGCTCCGATACGGGGCGGCGCCTCGCCGATCATCCAAGCGATGCGGCGATAGGTCTCGCCGCGGAAGCAAGGCTTTCGGTACACGATCCGTGCGCGGCGCACCCAGACACGCGACAGATCGTGCCCGACGGACGCGAGTGACGTCCCGACGTGCTCCTCGATCGTGCGCAGGTACTCGACGGCGTTCACGTGGCGATTCGGATCGGTCTGGCCGTAGTGCCAGACGCGATCGCTCGACTCCGCGAGGTCAGGCGCACGGTCGAGCGGGATCAGATCGTCGACGCTCGGCACCTCGGTGGCGCGCGAGGGGCCCTCTCCCAGGCCGAGCGCTTCGGGAAGCCGCGTCACGCGGCGGTGCTCCGGGGACGGGTCGTTCCGCGTGAAGAAGTTGACGAGGCGGACCCGAGCGACGACCTCGCCGTCCTTTCGGAGCACGGTGTAGTGACCTTCGCGCGCGAGGTTCCTCGTCGCACCGCTCTCGTCGACCGTGCGCGCGAGGAACGTCTTGCCGTGCACGTGGATTCGCTCCGCCGGATCGAGCGGGACGTCGCTCGCCTGAAGGTCGACGTGCACGAGCGGCGTGAAGGTGCGTTCCGGATCGGCGCCGTCGAGATTCCGGTGGCGCCGCATCCAGAGCCCGAAGTGCGCGCGCGCCGTGTAGCGCGGCAGCGCCGTGAGCTTCAGCGCGCGGCGCTCGCTCAGGTCCGGGAAGTGGATGGTCTCGCGGAGACGGGTGTGGAAGACCCGGTCGGCCGGGTTCTTGGACTCACCTCCGCGCGCCATTCTCCCGAACGTTATCGGTGGCTCGGCGGAGCGACAAGTCGCTCCACCGAAGTCCTTCCGCCGATCGATCCTCTACACCCGCTCGAGGAGCGTCGCGTTCGCGAGACCGCCGCCCTCGCACATCGTCTGCAGCCCGAGCTTCGCATCGCGCCGCTCGAGCTCGTGCAGGAGCGTCGTCATCAGCTTCGCGCCGGTGCAGCCGAGCGGATGTCCGAGCGCGATCGCGCCGCCGTTGACGTTCAAGCGCTCCTGGTCCGCGTCGAACTCCTGCGCCCACGCGAGCGGCACGGACGCGAATGCCTCGTTCACCTCGTAGAGGTCGATGTCGCCGAGCTTCATGCCCGTCCGCGCGAGGAGCTTGTGCGTCGCGGGGATCGGCGCCGAGAGCATCACGACCGGATCGTCGCCGGCGATCGTCATCGCGCGGATCCGCGCTCGCGGCTTCTTCGCGAGCTTCGCGAGGCCGTCCTCGTTCGCGATCAGGAGCGCCGCGGCGCCGTCGGAGATCTGGCTCGACGTGCCCGCGGTGAGAAGTCCGATCCTGGAGAGCGGCTCGAGCCCGGCCATCGCTTCGAGGCTCGCCTCGTAGCGGATCCCTTCGTCGACGCGGAAGCTCTCGCGGCCGCCGTCCTCGGACGAAACCTCGACCGGCATGATCTCGCGCTCGAATCGTCCTTCCTTCGTCGCCCGTGCGGCCTTCGCATGGCTCGCGTAGCCGAACGCGTCGAGCGAGGCGCGATCGAGGTTGCGCTTCTGCGCGAGCATCTCCGCACCTTCGAACTGGCTCCAGCGGACGCCGGGATAGCGCTCCTTCATGCCCTGGCCATACGGTGCGCCGTAGCCCTGCTTGTGGCCGGCGATCGCGTTGCCGCCGATCGGCACGAGGCTCATCACCTCGACGCCGCCGGCGATCACGACGTCGTGCACGCCGGACATCACCGCCTGTGCCGCGAAGTGGACGGCCTGCTGCGAGGAGCCGCACTGGCGGTCGACCGTCGTCGCGGGGACGGATTCGGGGAGACACGAGGAGAGGACCGCGTTCCGCGCGATGTTCGTGCCCTGCGAGCCGACTTGGTTGACGCACCCGAAGATCACGTCCTCGACCGTCGCGGGATCGATCCCGGTGCGGCGGATCAGCTCGTCGAGCACCGCTCCGCCGAGGTCGATCGGATGATGCTTCGAGAGCTTCCCGCGCCGCTTTCCGGCCGCGGTGCGAACGGCTCCGACGATGAATGCGTTGTGCATGACCTGACTCCTATTCTACGGAGAGGGGCGCCGCCCCTCTCCTCCACGCGGCAAAGCCGCGCGGAGTCTCCTCACCCCGCTCGCTCACGCTCGGCCGCGCGCCTTGCGCGCGGAGGTTGCCGATATCGTTCCGCCGGCGGCGATCCAGTCGACGAAGATCGGCGACGACCAGGCACGCTCCTCGCTGTCGGCGAGACAGTCGTCCTGGTAGTCGGTGCGGTAGTCTCCGTAGCAGGGATTCACCTCGATGCAGCTTCCCTCGGCGTCGCGGGTGCAGCGGAGATTCCCCGCGTTGACGGTCGGCGAGGGCTCCTCGATCGCGCGCACGTAGTAGACCGTGTCTCGCCCGGACGTGGCGAAGGTCGGATCCTCGAACTCGAAGGTGCAGCCGCTCGCGTCGGGAGGACACGAATGCACCTTCCACGGATCGTCGATCAGGTCGGCGACGCGGTCGGTCCGCCTCGCCTTCGGGCGGATGCGCACGACCTCGATGCGTGTGATGCGCTTCCGGTCGTCGGACGGGTTGTAGCACTCGCCGCGGCAGAGGCGCTCGATCCGCTCGGCGCCGAGCGCGACGAGCGAATCCTCGGGACAGCCCGGCTTCTGACGGAAGGCACCGACCGCGCGGACGCGGAAGCGCGGGTTCTGGTTCGTCTCGAGCTCGCCGCCCATCGGTACGATGCCGCCGCCCGACGCGTCGTCTTCGAGCAGGTCGAACCACAGCAGGATCCGGTCGCCGCTCGTTCCATAGACCTCGCGGCGCTGCAGCGCCTGCCAGACGGCGTCCCGGCCGCGTCCCTCCGCGTGCGCCGCGATCAGGCCGCCCGTCATGAAGAACGATGCTTGACGTTCCATCTCGAAGACCTGGAACGCCTGCATGCGCTGGAAGACGTCCTCCGCGCTGCTCGACTCGGGCTTCGGGTCCGTGGGCGGCGGCGCGAGACGCGCGCGCCACGTCGGGTCCGCCGCGCCGGACGCCTCCGTCATCTCGCGGCGATTGATCTCCTTGTAGCCGGTTCCGGGACGCGCGCTGTGGTTGTCGCTCGACGCCATGAAGCCGAAGCGGAAGCGCTCGGGCCCGGCGCCCTCGTCGAAGTTCCGCAGCGCGAGGATGTACTGGGCCGAGCCGCCGGGGCGGTAGTTGAACGACGGGAGGAAGCAGTCGCGGCACTGTCCGGAGTCGAGCCAGTCGTCGATCGTCACGCCGGGAACGACGTGGTGCCCCGCGTTGCCCGCCTCGGCGTACCGCTGTCGTGCGACGTCGGCGCGCTCGTCGCAGGTCTTCGCGTCGAGACCCGCCTCCGTGCAGCGCTCGTGGATGATCTGACCCGCACGCCAGCAGGAGGGCAGGTGCGTCTTCGTCGGCGGGGGACAGCGGGGCTGCCCGGTCGCGTCGAAGCGCACCTCCTCGTAGTCGCGGTACTCCTCGGAGTTGCCGTGCCCGGAGTAGACCTCGATGAGGGTCTGGCGGTTCGGATCGTGCTGCGCAGCCGAGAGCTGCTTGTCCCAGGTCGATCCGGCCGGCGTGTACATGCCCCACGTCGTGCCATGCGGGATCACGATCGACTCGTGGCCCCAGTCGTCGAGCTTCGCGAAGAGCTCGCCAGGCGTCGCGGCGCTCTCCATGCACTCGACCGGCAGATCGCGCACGGGAACGTCGTCCGGACACGCGTCGGTGCTCGCGCGCTCCTCGAAGTAGCGGAGGAGGTCGTGATAGCGGCGCTCGCCGCCGGCGAGCGCGAGAAGCGCGCGCTGCATCGGCGGGACCGAGCCGCGCAGCGCTCCTTGCGAGACGCTTCGCGAGGCGATCGGGCGCGCGGGGATCTCGTCGTCGCCGGTGCCCTTGAGCACGACGTTCTTGTGGCCGTAGTGCGTGTCCGGCGTGAGGCCGACCTGCGTCCACTCCCACCCGAGGAACGCGACGACGTCCGGATTGGCGGCGTCGCCCGCGACCGCGTTGCACTGGCGAATCGTCTCGACGGTCTCCTTCCAGTGCTGTGGCGTGATGCCTTCGGCGTGGTCGTTGATCGACCAGAAGTCGAGCGCCGAGCAGTAGCGCGCGAAATCGCAAGCGTCGGCGGGCGGATGCGCTCCTTCCCCCTGCAGCATCGGCAGGCTGCGCAGGTACGCGTCCGGCGAGAACGTCGTGTGCACGTGCAGGTCGCCGAAGAGGATCTGCTTGTCCGCGGGCGTTTCCGTACCGGCGCCCGCGACGGCGCTCACGGCCGCGGCGGCGCTTCTCTGCTGCGCGGCGCGCTCCGCGACGATCTCCGCGGGAATCGGCCGACGCGTGACCTGGCCCGGCTCCTCGTGGCGGCCGAACCACCCCGCCGCGAGCGCGCGCAGGAGCAGGTAACCCGCCGCGACGAGGATCATGGCGACGACGAGAGCTCGCTTCACGTCGGCGCTCCTCTCAGGCGGGTGTGAACTCGACGGGCATGCGCTTGATGCCGTGGATGAAGAACGACTGCAGCATGTCCGGCTCCGCGACGACGCGGATGTCGGGGAGCCGCGTCAGGAGCTCCTCGAACATCACGCGGATCTCGCGCCGCGCGAGGTTCGCGCCGAGGCAGAAGTGCGGGCCGCCGGCGCCGAAGCCGACGTGCTCGTTCGGCGTCCGCATCACGTCGAAGCGATAGGGATCGGCGAAGGCGCGCTCGTCGCGGTCCGCCGAGTTGTACCAGAGGACGACCTTCTGACCCGCGCGGATCTCCTTTCCGCCGATCTCGACGTCGCGCGTCGCCGTGCGGCGGAAGTGGATCACGGGGCTCGCCCAGCGAACGATCTCCTCGACCGCGGTCGGCGAGACGCCCTCGAAGTCCGCCGTCCATTTCGCACGTTCCTCGGGGTAGTCCGTCAGCGCCTTCATCCCGTGGCTGATCGCGTTTCGCGTCGTCTCGTTGCCGGCCGCGGCGAGGAGGATGAAGAACGAGCCGAACTCGGCCGCCGTCAAGCGCTCGCCGTCGACCTCCGCGTGCATCATCTTCGACGTGAGGTCGTCGCGTGGATCCGCGAGCCGCTGCTCGCCGAGGGACATCGCGATCTGGAACAGCTCGAGCGCCGCCGCCATGAGCTGCTCGACGGTCGTCGCGTACTCGGGATCGCCGACGCCGAGGATGATGTTCGTCAGCTCGAAGATCCGGCGATGTCCTTCCGGCGCGACGCCCATCATGTCGCAGATGATCTGCAGGGGCAGGGGGGCGGCGATCTCCTCGACGAAGTCGCAGCGGCCCTTCGGCGCGACCTGGTCGACGATCGCGCGGGCTCGATCGCGCACGCCTTCCTCGATCTTCGCGACCATCCGCGGCGTGAACCCCGCGCTCACGATCTTCCGGAGCTGCGTATGTCGCGGGTGGTCCATGTTGATCATCGAGCCGAAAAAATGGGCGATCTCGATCGGCAGGTCGCCGACGTTCGTGCCCTGGCCCGAGCAGAACGTCTCGGGGTCGCGGCTCACGCGCAGGATGTCCTCGTACCGCGTGAGCGCCCAGAAGCCGGGACCGCGCGGATAGGGCGGGACCTCGAACTCCGCATGCCACGAAACCGGCCGTTCGGCGCGCAGCTTCGCGAAGATGCCCTCGCGATCCTTACGCAGCCAGGTCTCCGGATCGGAGAGCCAGATCTCGTCGACGGAGAGCGTCGTCTCGGGAATGGGAACCATGAAAGTGCACCTACCTGAACTGCCGAAAAACTCCACAGCTTGATGCCGTTGCGAGCCGATCATCAAACTCGAAATTCGGCTCTTGCGGTCGTTCGGACGGGTACGGCAAGCTCGGCGTCAAACATCGAGGGAGGTCTTTCATGCGTTGAGTGTTCGTTCCTCGGACCGCATTCGCGGTCCTGGTCGCCGGTCTGTGTGTCGCGGCGCCAGCCGGCGCCGTGGAGGTCACGGGGTTCAACGGCTCGGCGACCGACCTCGGCATCCAGCGTGAGCCCGGCGGCACGGGCGGGGTCGAGTATCGAATCCGGGCCGACTTCGAGTACGACGGGACGATCGATCTCCGCTCCTCGACGATCACGTTTCTCGCGCTCCTGAACGAGGTCGATCCCGGCGGAGTGGGCGAGCTGATCACGATGAGGGACGACGTGGGCTTCCTGCCGTTCAGCATCCCGTCGACGTCGCGCTCTTCGGGGAACGAGGCTCTCTACGAGACGCCGAACTTCCGGCCGCAGTTCCGGATGACCGTCAAGCAGAAGAGAGGCAGCCAGTACGAGTTCCGCCTGAAGCTCGACCGCGGGCTCTCGCGGAAGGTCCCCGGCCTCTGCACCGGACATCCGCCGGGGCAGACCACGAGCATGCTGCACCGGTTCATCATCGACGACGGCGTGAACGAGCCTCTCGTGATCTCGACCGTGCAGGTGTGGGATTGCTCGAACCTCGAAGGATTCCAGCTGAAGGCGCGCCAGAAGCCGGGCGTGGTGTCGCCTCCGGTCCCGACCCCCGGACCGACGCCGCCCGGAGGTCCGTCGCCGACGCCCGGCGGTGTGGGCGGGACGGTGCCGCCGCGCGCGGATCTCCGCGTCGAGCCGGTCTCGCGGCACACGGGAACGCCCGATCCGATCGAGCTCGACGGCACGCGCTCGACCGACGCGGACGGGACGATCGTGCGCTACCGCTTCGACTCCGGGAACGGGCAAGTCCAGGACGGACCCGAGCCGAAGGCCGTCTTCACGTACGCGCCGGGCGACTATCGTGCGACGCTGACGGTGTGGGACGACGACGGTCGCTCGCACTCGACGTCGCGCGGGTTCAGCGACAAGTAGCGGTTCGCCGGCAACGAGCGGAGGCGCCGCCGGGGAGGGCTCGTTGCCCCCTCGGCGGCCGCGCCGGCTCAGCGCGCGCGCCAGCGCGCGTAGCGCCAGAGGTGCTCGAGCACGGTCACGGCGCGGAACGACGACGGATAGGCGAGGCTTCCGGCTTCGCGCAGCGTCCGCGGCCCCGGGTTCTCCGGCTGGCAATCGACGAGCTCCGTCGCGATCAGGACGGGCTTGTCGAACCGGCGCTCCATCTCGAGCGCCGCTTCCGCGTAGCGCGCGTCCTGGCGCTCGTGGAACTCGACGATGCGGCCGAGCCCGTGCTCGGGGAAGAAGCCGCCCGCTCGCTCCATCGCGGCGAGGTTCGACTGGATGCCGACGCCGAGGAGGAGGATCGCGTGCACGTCGGGTTGCGCGGCCGCCTCCGCGAGGCACTCGACCACGGTGTCGCGCGTCTCGGAGCCGGCGAGGTCGGCGGGATTGTTCCGGCTCCAGCGGGGCGGCAGGCGCGCGTCGAACGCGGCGCGGAGATCGTCGGGAATCGGCATCAGGCGGAGCTCGCGCGAGGAGGCGATGCGATCCGCGGTGACGACGCCCCAGCCGCCGGCCGTCGTCAGCACGAACACGTTCGGTCCCTTCGGAAGAGGATGCGTCGCGAAGGTCGCCGCCGTCTCGAACGCTTCCTCGATCGTCGGCGCGCGCGCGATGCCGGCTTGACGGCACATCCCGGCGAAGACGCGGTCGTCCGTCGCGAGCGCTCCGGTGTGCGAAGCGGCGGCACGCTGCCCGCCGGCCGTCGTCCCACCCTTCAGCACGACGAGCGGCTTCCGCGACGTCGCGCGTCGTACCGACTCGAAGAACGTCCGGCCCTCGTCGATGCCCTCGACGTAGATCAGGCTGACGGCCGTCTCGGGATCGGCGGCGAAGTACTCGAGGTAGTCCTCGAGCCGCGTCGCGGCGCAGTTTCCGGCGGAGACCGCTCGGCTGACGCCGACACCGGTCTTCTGCGCGTAGTTCTGGAACGCCTGGACGAACCCGCCGGACTGGCTCGCGACCGCGATCCGGCCGCGCGGCGGGTAGGGCGCCACGATCTGCGCGCAGAGGCTCGCCGGAGTCGAGATCACGCCCTGGCCGTTTGGGCCGATCAGGAGCAGGCCGAGCTCGTCGCAGAGGCGAACGAGATCTTCCTCGGCGCGCTTCCCTTCCTCGCCGAGCTCGCCGTAGCCAGCCGTGCTGAGGAACGCGGCGCGCACGCCCTTCTTCGCGCACTCGCGGAGCAGGTCGGGCACCGTCGCGGGCGGCGTGCAGACGAAGACGAGGTCCGCCGCTCCCTCGGGCACCTCGGCGACGGACGTGAGAGCGCGCCGGCCGAGGATTTCGCCGCCCTCGCGGTTCGTCAAGTACACGTTCCCGGGAAAGCCCTGGCTCAAGAGGTTGTGCGCCGCGACGAAGCCGAACTTTCCGGGATGGCTCGAAGCGCCGGCGACGATGACTCCCCGCGGCTCGAAGAGCGGACGGAAGCGCTCGAGAACCTCTTGCTCGCGCTTCTCGCTCACGAGGCGCGGACCTCGACGAGAGCGTCGACCGCGATCGGCTCGCCGTCGCACACGATCAGCGGATTGAGATCGACCGAGACGACGTCCGCGTCGCCCTCCATCAGCCGCGAGAGCCCGACGAGCACGTCGGCGAGGCGCTCGCGATCGACGGCGGGCTCGCCGCGGAACGGGCCGAGCCACGCTTGGTTCTGCAGCTCCGCGATCAGATCGAGGGCTTCGGTGCGGTCGAATGGGACGAGGCGGAACGCGACGTCCGCGAGGACCTCCGCGAAGATGCCGCCGATGCCGAGCATCACGCACGGCCCGAAGGTCGGATCCTGCACGCAGCCCGCGATGAGCTCGCGTCGTCCCGGGATCATCGAGGCGACGAGCAGCGCCACGGCGCCGTCTTCGGGCCGCGCCGCGGCGAGCAGCGCCTCCGCGGCGATCCGCACCTGGGCGACGTTCGTCAAGCCGAGCCGAACGAGACTCCGCTCCGTCTTGTGCGCGATGCGATCGCCGCAGAGCTTGACGACGACCGGAAAGCCGAGCTCGCTCGCTGCACGCTCCGCCTCGGCGGCGTCGGCGGCGAGGCGCTCCGGCGCGACCGCGACGCCGGCCGACGCGAGCCGGCGCTTGGACTCGTGCTCGGAGAGGGTTCGCGTTCCACTCGACATCGCTTCTCGCACGGGCGGGGAGCCTAACCTGCGACCGCTCGCGCCGCATCCGCGGCCGTGGGTTGTCTCGCCGAACGCCTTGCGACAAGGAGAGTCCATGCCGGCGAATCGCACCGATCAGTTCGCGACGATGGAGGGCAAATCGCCCGAGGAGGCGAAGTTCTTCTGGACGGGCGGTCCGATCGAGGTCGCGGAGCGCACCTGGTTCCAGTCGAGCTTCAGCGGAACGACGGCCTTCGAGACGGACCAGGGCCTGCTCCTCGTGGACACCGGCATGTCGATCCTCGCGCCGACGCTCGCCGGGATGCTGCGGCAGCGGACGAAGGCTCCCGTGCACACGGCGATCTACACGCACGGCCACGTCGACCACGCGTACGGGCTCGGCGCGTTCCTCGTCGAGGGACAAGCGAAGCCGCGTGTGATCGGACACCGCGCGATGCCCGGTCGCTTCGGCCGCTACGAGCGGACGCCGGGTCACAACGCGGCGATCAACGCGCGTCAGTTCGGAGGCACGGTCGAGCACGCGCGCCGGCGCTCGCTGCAGACGTTCCGCCGTCCGGACGTGCCGCCGGACACCTTCTACGAGGAGCGCTTGACGATCGAGGTCGGCGGGCTTCGCTTCGAGCTGCACCACTGTCGCGGCGAGACCGACGATCACACGTGGGTCTACAACCCGGAGCGCGGCGTGCTCTGTCCGGGGGACCTCTTCATCTGGGGCGTGCCGAACGCGGGGAACCCGCAGAAGGCGCAGCGCTACCCGTGGGACTGGGCCGCCGGTCTTCGCGAGATGGCGGCGTGCGAGCCGCGGAGCCTCTGTCCCGGCCACGGCGGGCCCGTCGTGAACGATCCCGAGCGCATCCAGCGGATGCTTCTCGAAACCGCCTCGTACCTCGAGTCGATCGTCGAGCAGACGATCGCCGCGCTCGAGGCGGGATCACCGCCGCACGTCGACATCGTGCGGTCCATCGAGATCCCGCGAAGCGACTCGCCGTGGCTCCAGCCGGTGTACGACGATGCGGAGTTCATCGTACGGAACGTGATTCGCTACTACGGCGGCTGGTGGTCGGGTCGGCCGAGCGAGCTGAAGCCCGCGCCGCGCGCGGCCGTCGCACGTGAGATCGCTTCGCTCGCGGGAGGCGCCGTAGCGCTCGCCGAGCGCGCGCGGGAGATCGCTGCGTCGGGCGATCCGGCGCTCGCGTGTCACCTGGCGGACTACGCGCTCGAGGCGAAGCCCGAGGACGCGCGCGTCGGCGAGATCGTCGCGGCGCTCTACGAAGAGCGCTCCGCCAGCGAGCCGGCCTTGATGACGCAGAATCTCTTCCGCTCGGCGGCCGCGTACGCGCGCTCCCGCCGGCCGTTCGCGTGACGTCGATTCGGCCTCACGAGTAGAGCGCGACGGTCAGCAGCACCCACGCGACCGCGGCGAAGATCGCTTTCCCGAGAGAGCCGAAGAGCCGCCCGATCGTCGCGCCGGCCGCGGCACGCACGCTGCCCGAAGCGGTCACCGCGTCGCTCCCCGTGAGCTCGCCGGCGAGAGCGCCCGCGAACGTCCCGAGGAGCGCGCCGATCAACGTTCCGACGAGCGGGATCGGGATCAGGGGCGTCAGCGCGATCGCTCCCGCGATCCCGCCGAGGATCGCGCCGATCATGCCGCGGCGCGTCCCACCACCGGCGCGACTCCCCGCGGCGCCCGCGAGCGTCTCGACGACCTCGCCGGCGATCGCGGCGAGCACGGCGAGCCCGATCGCGGTCCAGGCGCTCTCCGGCTGCAGCTCGGACGGCAGAAGCGCGCCGTCGACGAGGGCGACGACCGCGGCGAGCGCGATCATCAGCCACGTTCCGGGGAGCCCGATGGCCGTCAGGAGGACGCAGCCGAGCCCCGCCAGGGCGAACGCCGTCGCGAGCGCGATCCCGAGCCAGCTCATCCAGGTCATCCTGCGCGACGCGCGCCCTGCACGCGAGCCTTGACCCTCGGAGAAAGATGGTGCGAGACTTTCCCCAAGGCGCAACCCCGAGGAAGGGAGGCTCCATGAAGACCGTTCAGGATCTGTTGCAGGCCAAGGGCCGTGAGGTCTGGTCGGTCGCACCCGACCAGTCGGTATTCGAAGCCCTCGAGCTTATGGCGGAGAAGGGCATCGGGGCGGTTCTGGTCCTCGAGCGCCGCCGCGTGATCGGGATCCTCTCGGAGCGCGACTACGCGCGCCAGGTGATCCTGAAGGGCAAGGCCTCCAAGGACACGGCGGTCCGGGAGATCATGACGGCGCACCTCGTGACCGTCGGGCCCGAGCGCTCCGTCGAGGAGTGCATGGCCATCATGACGCAGCGGCGCGTCCGGCATCTGCCCGTGATGGTCGGGGACGATCTCCTCGGGCTCCTGTCGATCGGAGACGTCGTGAAGGCGGTGATCTCCGAGAAGCAGGACCACATCGAGCAGCTCGAGACGTACATCACCCGCGGCTGAGCCCTCAGGCGCGGACCGTATTCGGCCGAAGACTCTCTTGACTGCGATGCGGGCCCAGAATAGAAACAGAATCGGATTCGGATTCTGAATCTGTTCCGATCCGGGTCCAGCTCGAGAGCCGATGTCGACGCACGCACAAGTGGTCGCCCTCAAGACGGTCGCCGGGCCGAAGCAGGCCCGCAGCGAGCGGACGCTCTACCGGCTCCTCGACGCGGCCGAGGCATTGATCCAGGAGCGCGGCCTCGGCGGCGTCTCGATCCCGGAGATCGTCCGGCGCGCGGGATCGTCGGTCGGCGGCTTCTACGCGCGCTTCCGCGACAAGAACGAGCTCCTGCGCGCTCTCGAGGAGCGCTTCTACGGCGAGCTCGATCGCCGCGTCGAGGCGCTCGTCGACGAGGATCGCTGGCGCGGCGTGCCGACGCGGACCATCGTCGACGCGGCGGTCGCGGAGCTCGTGACGGTGACGCGCGAGCGGGAGCGGCTCCTCGCGGCGTTCCTGTTCCGCGCGATCCAGGACCCGGAGGTCCGCGAGGACGCGCTCCGCTTCCGACGGAGTGTCACGGAGCGCTTCGAGCAGCTCCTGTCGTCGCGCCGCGGCGAGATCGCGCACGCGGAGCCGCGGCTCGCGATCGATCTCGTCATCCAGATCACGTTCGCGTTCATGCAGGAGCACGTCCTCTTCGGTGAGACCCGCGCCGCCGGCCGGGCGCTCACGGACGAGGAGATCCAGAGGGAGCTCGGCGAGCTCGTGCTCGCCTACCTGGGAGTTCGCGAGGTGCGGCGCGTCAAGGGAGCGCGCGCCGGCTGATCAACGAAGAGGTTGGAGGACACCATGGACTACACGCAGACGAATCCGATCCCGATGCCGCCGGGTGGCGCGTTCTCCTCCGTGCGAGGCACGCTCGAGACCGTCTTCGACTGGCAGTACGAGCTTCGCAAGAAGAACCTGCTCTCGCTCTACGAGAAGGGGAAGACCCTCGCGTGGAACGCTTCCGACGTCGACTGGTCGATCGACGTCGACATCGAGCGCCTCGCGCACTCGCGCGTGCAAAACGGGCTCGGCAAGATCATGAACGACGTGCTCCAGCCGCCGGTGAAGCTCGGCGACGAGGAGCTGATGAAGATGCAGCTCCACACGAACGCGTTCATGCTCTCGCAGTTCCTGCACGGCGAGCAGGGCGCGCTCCTCGCGACGGCGAAGATCGTGCAGAACGTCCCTTGGGAGGAGGCGAAGTTCTACGCCGCGAATCAGGTCTCGGACGAGGCGCGCCACGTCGAGGTCTATCATCGCTACCTGACGGAGAAGCTCGGTCTCTCCTACGAGGTACATCCGAGCCTCGGCCGGCTCCTCGACGACATCATTCTCGATCCGCGGTGGGACGTGACGTTCCTCGGCATGCAGATCCTCGTCGAGGGTCTGGCTCTCGCGGCGTTCGGAGTGCTCCGCATGCAGATGGCGGACGAGCCGCTGATCCAGGACATCGTGGGCCGCGTGATGGCCGACGAGTCGCGCCACGTCGGCTTCGGCGTGATCGCGCTCGAGAACATCTACCGCCACGGGATGAGTGCTGCCGAGCTGCGCGAGCGCGAGGACTTCATCATCTCGGCGACGGAGCTCCTGCGCGAGCGTCTCCTGGTCACGCCCGTCTTCGAGCGTCTCGGGTGGGACGCGGACGTATGGACGCGCTGGTCGATCGACACGCCGTTCATGCGCGGCTTCCGCCAGATGACGTTCTCGAAGATCGTGCCGAACCTGAAGCGGCTCGGGCTTCTCACGCCGCGCGTGCGCGACGCCTACGAGAAGCTCGACCTCCTCAAGTACGAGCACATGAAGGACTCCGTCGAGGAGCCCGAGGCGCCGCCGCCGCACGAGCTGGTCGAGCTGCTGATGCAGTTCATCCAGAGCTCGGCGACGGAGGGGGCCGCCGCGGCGAGCTGAGCTTCTCCTTCTAGCCTGCATTTCTCACCAGATCCCTACTGCGGCGGCCGATAGCACCGAATCTTCGCGAGCTTCTCCCTCCGGGCTCCTCGACGTACTGTTCAAGTACGCCTGCGTCGCCCTCCGGTCCGAGGCTCGCGAATCTTCGGCACTCTCGACCGCCTCGCGACGTGATCTGGTGAGAAATGCAGGCTAGGCGGCTGCCTCGAGGACGCTCGCGCGCTGGTTCAGCTCTTCGGCGCGGAGCGTCGCCGCGGCGGCCCCTCTCCGGAGTCGCTCCGCCTGGTTCTCGTGGGCCTTGGCGTCGCGCTCGTCCTTGTCGGGGACTCAGGAGGAATAGAGAGCTTCGATCTCCACGGAGTACCGCGTATGGATCCCGCGCCGCTTGAGCTTCGAGGTCGGGGTCAAGCAGTCCGAGTCCGGGAGCCACTCCGCGCCGAGGATCGTCACCTTCTTCACGCGCTCGGCGTTGTTGAACGCCGCCATCGCGTTCTCGAGCGCCGCGTGGATCTCCTCGCGGACGCGCGGGTGCGACGCGAGCTCCGTGATCGATCCGTACGAGATCCCCTCCGCTGCGGCGAACGCCTTTGCCGCATCGGGGTCGAGCACGAGGAGGGCCGACACGAACGGCCGCCGGTCGCCGATCGCGCACGCCTGGCCGACGAGCGGGATCATCTTGAGCGCGGCCTCGAGGTTCGCCGGGCTGATGTTCTTGCCGCCGGCGGTGATGATCAGCTCCTTCTTCCGGTCGACGATCTTGAAGTAGCCGTCCTCGTCGACGACGCCGATGTCGTCGGAGTGGAGCCAGCCGTCCGCGTCGATCGTCTCGGCGGTCTGCTCCGGGTTCTTCAGATAGCCCTGGAACACGTTGCCGCCGCGGCAGATCACCTCGCCGTCGTCGGCGAGCTTCACCTCGCAGCCGACGATCGCCGGCCCGACCGAGCCCGCCTTCACCTTCCACGGCGTGAAGGTCATCGGCCCGCTCGACTCCGACATCCCGTAGATCTCCGCGAGCGGGATGCCGATCGCTCGGAACCACTCGATCATCTCCTTCGGGATCGGGGCGGCGCCGGTGATCGCGATGTCGAGCTGGTCGAGGCCGACGAGCTCGCGCACGGTGCGGAAGGCGACCTGATCGAGGAACTGCCACGTCTTCTTCTGATCCTCGGTGGCGCGTCCCCACGCCATCGCGTCGATGATCGGCTTCGCCGCGCAGATCGCCTCGCCGAACTTCTTCAGCTTCTCGGGGTCGACGGCGAGCGCTGCGTTGACGCCGGCGTAGACCTTTTCCCAGACGCGCGGCACGCCGAACAGGACGTTCGGACGGACCTCGCGCGCGTACTCGGCGATCTTCGACGGGTCCGGGCAGGTCGTCACCTCGTAGCCGAGGAACGCCTGCTGGTAGTGGCTCACCATGCGCTCGGCGATGTGCGCCATCGGCAGGTAGGAGACGAGCTTCTTCCCGGCGTAGTCCTGCAGGTCGATCGTGCGACGCAGGCACTCGACCGTCCACGTGATGTTGTTGTGAGACAGCATCACGCCCTTGGGCGGACCGGTCGTGCCCGAGGTGTAGATCACCGTCGCGAGGTCCTCGGGCTTGGCCGTCTTCGAAGCGCTCTCGAGGTCGAGCGGCTGCGACGCGAGGAGATCGTCGAGGAGGAAGTCCCCGTCGGCTTCACCACCGGAGCGGACGAGCCCGAGGGTCTTCAGCCGCGGGAGCCGCGCGCGCACCTCGCGGAAGCGCGCGAAGAAGCCCGCGTCCTCGACGATCGCGAGCTTCGCCTCGCAGTGATCGACCAGGTACTGGATCTGCTCTGCGGACGACGAGTTGTAGATCGAGATGGGCGTCGCGCCGAGGAAGGCGACCGCCATGTCCACGACGTGGAACTCCGGGATGTTCCGCATCATCAGGACGACGCGGTCGCCGCGACCGACGCCTCTTGCCGCAAGCCCCGCGGCGACCCGCGCGACGCGGTCCCCGTAGTCGCGGAAGGTCCACTGCCCGAGGGAGCCGTCCCCCTTCTTCCAGCGGAGCGCCGTCCGGTCGGCGTGCTGCCCGACCGTGCGAAGGAACCCGGTCGGTACGGTTTGACCCTCGACGAGACGTTGAAGCTCGTCGCTCGTGAGCTGCTGATTCGACACCGGCGAATTCTCCCCCGCTGAAGCGGCTGGGGGCCACTCCTAGCGGATCACACCGGTCTCGAACAATGTGGCAGGCTCCTGAGGCGAGCTGGTGCTAGGCGCGGCCTCCGCGTACGCTGCGTGCGCGCATGCGCAAGCTCGGCGTCGATCGGAGCCGCTTCCGGGCCGTGGGCTGAGCTGCGGAATGAAACATCACCGGCTCGCTCCGGTCGCCGTGGCATCAACCCGTGCAGCTTCTGACGACGACCTGGGATAGCCGGGCGCTTCGCCTCGCGCCGCGCGCGGCGTACCCGCGGGGGAGCGCCATTTGCCCCATCTCGGCGCGATTCCTACTTTGAGGGGATGACTCGCGAGCGTTCCGTCCTCGATCCCTCCGATACCTTTGCGGAACGCCACATCGGGCCCGATCCGCACGAGATTGCGGAGATGCTCGGCGTCGTCGGCTGCGAGTCGCTCGAAGCACTCGTCGGCGAGACGATTCCCGACGCGATCCGGCTCGAAGCCCCGCTCGCACTTCCCGGCCTCGAGGACCGCGCACCCGGCGAGCACGAGCTTCTCGCCCGGCTCCGCGTGCTCGCCGAGCGGAACGTCGTGCGCCGCTCGTGCATCGGCATGGGCTACTCGGACACGATCGTCCCGCCGGTGATCCAGCGGAACGTGCTCGAGAACCCCGGCTGGTACACGCAGTACACGCCCTATCAGGCGGAGATCTCGCAGGGTCGCCTCGAGGCCCTCCTGAACTTCCAGACGATGGTGGCGGACCTGACGGGTCTGCCGCTCGCGAACGCTTCGCTCCTCGACGAGGCGACGGCGGCCGCCGAGGCGATGGGCATGTGCCGCGCGATCTCGCGCTCGCGGAATCGCTTCCTCGTCGCGGCGGACTGCCATCCGCAGACGATCGCCGTCGTGAAGACGCGAGGCGCTCCGCTCGGCGTCGAGGTGGAGGTCGTCCCCGTCGACGAGCTCGCGTTCGACGAGACGACGAGCGGCGTGCTCCTCCAGTATCCGGCGACGGACGGCCGCGTCGAAGACTACCGCGAGCTCGCGGCGCGCGCGCACGCGGCGGGTGCTCTCGTCGTCGTCGCGGCGGATCTCCTCGCGCTGACGCTCCTCGTTCCGCCCGGCGAATTCGGAGCGGACATCGCGGTCGGCTCGGCGCAGCGCTTCGGCGTTCCGCTCGGCTACGGCGGGCCGCACGCGGCCTACCTCTCGACGCACGAGGAGCACGCAAGGCGTCTTCCGGGACGGCTCGTCGGCGTCTCGCGCGACGTGCACGGTGCCAGCGCGTACCGGCTCGCGATCCAGACGCGCGAGCAGCACATCCGGCGTGACCGCGCGACGAGCAACATCTGCACGGCGCAGGTGCTCCTCGCGAACATGGCCGGTCTCTACGCGGTCTACCACGGGCCGGAAGGACTCCGGCGGATCGCGCGCCGCGTGCGCGCGCTGACCGGTGCGCTCGCGACTGGCCTTCGCGAGGCGGGCCACGAGGTCCGCACGCCCGTCTTCTTCGACACGATCCGCGTCGCGCCAGAGCGGCGGTCGGCAGCCGACGTCGTCGCTTCGGCGGACGAGCGTGGCTTCAACGTGCGGGACTTCGGCGACGGCACGATCGGCATCGCGCTCGACGAGACGACGACGCGCGAGGACGTCTCGTCGCTCCTCGCCGCTTTCGGCGTCGGCGGCGTCGCGGCGAAGGACGTCGACGCTCTCGCGGCGAAGGGAGACGCGAAGCTTCCCGCAGCGCTCGATCGGACGACGCCGTTCCTCGAGCACCCGGTCTTCCACCGCCACCACGGCGAGCACGCGATGCTCCGCTACCTGCACCGGCTCGAGGCGCGCGACCTGTCGCTCAACACCTCGATGATCCCGCTCGGCTCGTGCACGATGAAGCTGAACGCGACGAGCGAGATGGTTCCGGTGACCTGGCCGGCGTTCGGCGGGGTCCATCCGTTCGCGCCAGCCGCGCAGACGCGCGGCTACGCGGAGATGCTCTCTCTGCTCGAGGCGTGGCTCGGGGCGATCACCGGTCTCCCGGCCGTCTCGCTGCAGCCGAACGCGGGCTCGCAGGGCGAGTTCGCGGGGCTTCTCGCGATCCGCCGCTATCACGCTGCACGGGGTGACGCGGCTCGGAACGTGTGCTTGATTCCGGTCTCCGCGCACGGAACGAATGCGGCGACGGCGGTCACGGCCGGCTTCCGCGTCGTCGCCGTCGCTTGCGACGCGCGCGGAAACGTCGACGTCGACGACCTGCGAAAGCGGATCGAGCAGCACGCCGCTTCGCTCGGCGCGCTGATGATCACTTACCCATCCACGCACGGCGTGTTCGAAGCCAGCGTGCGCGAGGTCTGCGGGCTCGTCCACGCGGCGGGCGGCCTCGTCTACATGGACGGCGCGAACATGAACGCGCAGGTCGGGCTGACGTCGCCGTCGCGAATCGGCGCGGACGTCTGCCATCTGAACCTGCACAAGACGTTCTGCATCCCGCACGGCGGCGGCGGTCCGGGGATGGGGCCGATCGCAGCGGCGCCGCACCTCGCGGAGTTCCTTCCGGGGCATCCGCTCGACGCCGACGGCGGCGCGGTCTCGGCGGCGCCGTACGGGAGTGCCAGCATCCTGCCGATCTCGTGGGTCTACATCGCTCTGATGGGCGCCTCCGGGCTGACGCGCGCGACGCAGGTCGCGATCCTCGCCGCCAACTACATGGCGAAGCGTCTCCAGGGCGCGTTCGACGTCCTCTTTACGGGACCGAGCGGGCGCGTCGCGCACGAGTTCATCATCGACTGTCGTCCGTTCGAGAAGTCGGCCGGCGTGACGGTCGAGGACATCGCGAAGCGGCTCATGGACTACGGCTTCCACGCCCCCACGATGAGCTTCCCGGTCGCGGGCACGCTGATGATCGAGCCGACCGAGAGCGAGCCGAAGGCGGAGATCGATCGCCTCTGCGAAGCGCTGCTCTCGATTCGTGAAGAGATCCGTCAGATCGAGGCCGGCACGCTCGACCGGAACGATCACCCGCTGATGCACGCACCGCACACCGCCGCCGCGGTGAGCGCCGAGGCTTGGCCGCACGCGTACTCGCGCGAGCTCGCCGGCTACCCGGCGCCGTGGCTCCGCGAGCACAAGTACTGGCCACCGGTCGGCCGCATCGACAACGCCTGGGGCGACCGGCACCTCGCCTGCACCTGCCCGCCGATCGAAGAGCTCGCGGAGTAGGGTTCCGCCGGCTCGGCTCCTCGCCGCCCGTCCGCTCGCGTTGCGCCGGCCGAGCCCCACTTCTATGGTCGCCCCAGGCACGAAACGCAGGAGGATTCCGCCATGCAGTCGTACGCGATGCTGATCGATGGGCGCTCGGTGCAGACGTCCGAGCAGGACGGCGTCATCAACCCCGCACAGGGCGCGGCGTTCGCGACCTGTCCGCGAGCGACGAAGGCGCACGTGGACGAGGCCGTCGCCGCCGCGGCGCGCGCCTATCGCACCTGGCGTAACGACGAGGCCTTCCGCCGCCAGAAGCTGAACGAGTGCGCCGGCGCGATCCAGGGCCGCGTCGAGGAGATCGCCCGCTTGCTCGTGCAGGAGCAGGGCAAGCCCTTGCAGAAGGCGACGGAAGAGGTCTTCGGCGCGATGTTCTGGTTCAGCTACTTCGCCGGCCTCGAGGTCAAGCCGGAAATCCTCCAGGACGACGACCAGAAGCGCATCCAGGTCGTGCACAAGCCGCTCGGCGTCGTCGCGGCGATCACGCCGTGGAACTTCCCGGTGATCCTCCTCGCGTTCAAGTTCGGGCCGGCGCTCCTCGCGGGCAACACGATCGTCGCGAAGCCGTCGGAGTACACGCCGCTCTCCTCGCTGCTCGTCGGACAGATCCTGAAGGACGTCCTGCCGCAGGGCGTCGTCAACTTCGTCGCGGGTCCGGGCTCCGTCGGGGCCGAGCTCGCCTCGCATCCCGACGTGCGCAAGGTCTCGTTCACCGGCAGCGTGGCGACCGGCAAGAAGATCGCACAGGTGGCGGCGGCGGATCTGAAGCGCGTCACCCTCGAGCTCGGCGGCAACGATCCCGCGATCGTGCTCGAGGACGTCGATCCCGCGCAGGTCGTCGACGGCCTCTTCTGGAGCGCTTTCGCGAACTCCGGCCAGGTCTGCACCGCGATCAAGCGCCTCTACGTCCACGAGAAGGTCTACGCGCCGATCGTCGACGGATTGATCGAGCGCGCCAAGGCGGTGAAGGTCGGCGACGGGTTCGAGGCGGACACGCAGCTCGGTCCGATCAACAACAAGATGCAGTTCGACCGCGTCGTCTCTCTCGTCGAGGACGCGAAGCAGAACGGCGGCCGCATCGCTGCCGGCGGGACGCCGCTTTCACGGCCCGGATACTTCCTCCCGCCGACGATCGTCACCGACGTCGGCCCGGGCGTCCGCCTCGTCGACGAGGAGCAGTTCGGAACCGCTCTCCCGGTCATCAAGTATCGCAACCTCGACGACGCGCTCGAGGAAGCGAACAAGACGCACTACGGTCTGGGCGGCTCGATCTGGACGTCCAACCTCGCGCGCGGCGAGGAGCTCGTGCAGCGGCTCGAGTCCGGCACGGGCTGGGTGAACCACCACATGGACATCCTCCCGAACGTGCCGTTCGGCGGCTGCAAGTGGAGCGGTCTCGGCTACGAGAACGGCCGCTGGGGCTACGAGGAGTTCACCGAGCTGCAGGTGGTGAACGCGAAGAAGTAGAGCGGGCGCGAGCGCGGGCGAGACGAGCGACGTCGGCCCGCATCGATGCAATCCATCTACTCCCGCAACTCCTGCAGCTGACGCAGGATCGTGCCCGCGTCGAAGTAGACGCGGTGCGCGACGTCGCGTAGTACTGCGCGACCTCTTCTGCGCCGTCGTACACGTCGCCCGTCGCGACGATCTCGTAGCGCGGATGCGCGAACGTGCTCATCGTCACGTCGAATTCGTGACCGTTCTCGGACTCCATGTGGAGTCGAATGACGGCTTCCCGCTTCTCGCGCAGCGACGACTCCGGATCGGGCATGGCGCAAGATCTCGCGATCTGCGCAGTGCGTCAATCCCACCTCGTGAGACGAGTCGGAGGCCATGTCCAGCCCAAAAGGCGCCGTAGAGCGGTTGTTTTGGCCCGTTGAGGCAGATTTTCGCCCGAATGTGATGGACAACAGACGATCCGCCCATGCATGACGATACACCCACAATCCGGGCATGGAGGATCTCCGATCGTGAAGACCAGGCTATCGACTGCTCTCTTGAGCATGACCCTGCTCGCTCTCCCGGGCGTCGTGCTGGGCGCCGATCCGCAGGCGACCTGCATCAACGCGCTCAACAAGGACTTCCGGAATGCGTCCAACGCCCAGGCCGGCGACAACGCCTCCTGCGTGAAGGATGCTCACAGAGGCACCTTGGGGAGCCTCACGGCCCGGGACTGCCTCACCGCGGATCGCCGCGGGAAGGTTGCGAAGGCGGTCGGAACGGCGTTCGCGCACGACTTCAACCTGTGCAACCCGTCGCCGAGCTTCGGACCGATGGCAGGGGAGGCGGGCGCGGAGCGCGCCGCCGAGAAGGAGCGGCTCGTCGTCGAAGGCCTCTTCGGCCCGGATCTCGACGCGGCTCTCCTCACCGGACGCGACAACCAGTCGTGCCAGGCGAAGGTGCTCGGTGCCGCGAACAAGTGCGGGGACACGCGGCTCAAGGAGTTCGTCGCCTGCAAGAAGGCCGGCCTCAAGTCCGGCTCGATCGGCAGCGGCTCCGCTCTCCAGGACGCGTGCCTCGGCGTCGGCGCGGGCGGCCAGTCCGATCCGAATGGCAAGATCGCCAAGGCGTGCAACGACAAGCTCAGCAAGGAGATCACGGGCTGCGACGAGGACGGCGTCGATCTCGCGGCGGCCGTTCCGGGCTGTGGAACGGACTCGACCTCCGGCACGTTCGCCTGCGTCGAGAGCCGGATCGATTGCGAGATGTGCAAGTTCCTGAACGACGCGGACAACCTCGCGCGGAACTGCGACCTCTTCGACGACGGCAGCGCGAACGGGAGCTGCGAGTCGGTCTGCGGCAACGGCATCCCCGAGTCCGGCGAGCAGTGCGACGACGGGAACGGCGCGGTCGACGACGGCTGCCGCCCCGATTGCACCGCCGAGCTGTGCGGTGACGGCATCGTCGACATCAACGACGACTGCGACGACGGCAACACGAATTCGGGCGACGGCTGCAGCGCGAGCTGCGACGTCGAGAGCGGCTTCTCCTGCGCTGGCGAGCCGAGCTCCTGCGGCTCGATCTGCGGCGATGGTCTGATCCGCGCCGCCGAGGCGTGCGACGACGGGAACCTGAACGGCAGCGACGGCTGCTCCGCGACGTGCACGATCTCGACCGGCTACTCCTGCACGGGCGAGCCGAGCGGCTGCACGCCGATCTGTGGCGACGGTCTGATCCGCGGCTCCGAGGCCTGCGACGACGGAGACACGTCACCGGGCGACGGCTGCAGCGCGACCTGCACGATCGAGGGCGGCTTCATCTGCTCGAGCCAGCCGAGCAACTGCGTCGGGATCTGCGGCGACGGTCTCGTGCGCGGCGCCGAGACCTGCGACGACGGCGGCACGACGGGCGGCGACGGCTGCAGCGTCGGCTGCGCGACCGAGACGGGCTACTCCTGCACCGGCGAGCCGAGCTCGTGCGACGGCATCTGCGGTGACGGCCTGATCTTCGGCACCGAGAACTGCGACGACGGCGACGCCTCGTCCGGCGACGGCTGCAGCTCCGGCTGCGACGTCGAGGCGGGCTTCTCCTGCTTTGGCACGCCGAGCAACTGCGCCGGGATCTGCGGCGACGGCCTCATCCGCGGCGGCGAGGAGTGCGACGACGCGGGCACCGTGGCCGGCGACGGCTGCGGGCCATCGTGCCTGACGGAACCGGGCTTCACCTGTCTCGGCGAGCCGAGCGTTTGCTCCGGCGGCTGCGGGGACGGAGATCTCGACGCAGGCGAGGACTGTGACGACGGCAATGTCACCAACAACGACGGCTGTGGCGACACGTGCGAGATCGAAAGCGGCTACGAGTGTTCGGGTCAGCCGAGCTCGTGCAACGAGATCTGCGGCGATGGCCTGATCGTCGGCGGGGAGGGCTGCGACGACGGCGGCACCTCCGCGGGAGACGGCTGCAGTGCCGCCTGTCAGGTCGAGACGGGCTTCACGTGCGGCGGCCAGCCGAGTAGCTGCTCGGCGATTTGCGGCGACGGGTTGGTTCTCGGCGCCGAGACCTGTGACGACGGCGACACCTCGCCGGGCGACGGCTGCGGCTCGACGTGCCTGGTCGAGTCGGGCTGGGAGTGCTCCGGTCAGCCGAGCACGTGCACCCTGCTCTGCGGCAACGGAACCGTGAACCCGCCCGAAGAGTGCGACGACGGCCCGGGCAACTCGAGCCTGCCCGACGCGAACTGCCGCACCGACTGCACGTTGGCCGGATGCGGAGACTCGATCGTCGATCCCGGAGACGGCGAAGAGTGCGACTTGGGTCCGGGCAACTCGAACGCCCCGGATGCCGGTTGCCGGCTCGATTGCGACTTCCCGACCTGTGGCGACGGTATCGTCGATCCGGGTCTCGGCGAGGAGTGCGAGGACGACGCGGACTGCGGCGGCGGCGACATCTGCACGAGCTGCATGTGCGAGACGCCTCTCGGCAGCTGGTTCTTCGACATCCGGGCGGGGAACGCCGGCAACTGCCCGCCCGATTCGTCGACGGGCTCCTTCATCAAGGCGCGCGGTGTCCCGACGGGAGGAATCATCGGCTCCATCTGCAGCATCACGGAGGGGAACTTCAGCTCGGATGACGACTTCGAGCTCGTCGGCGGCGTCCCCGATGCGAACGGGATCGCGGAGGTCGAGTTCGCGCGGGCGCGGGTGATCCGGGTTCAAGAGCCGGATCTGGCGGGAACCGGTTGGATCTGCGTTCGCGCGGAGTCCAACGGGCCCGGGTGGGTCGACTGTGACGGTGGCTCGAACGCGAACGTGTCGGCGACCGTCGACAGCAACGGTGCAGCAGCCCCGCCGCCGCCGTCCTGGGACGCCTCCTGGGTCACGGCACCCTCCGGCGTTTCGAACTCCGGGCCCGGGGCCGCGATCATTCCCGTGCTCATGAAGGTCCTCCGGCAGGCCACCCCCTGTCCGGGACCGAGTGATGCGGTGTGGAACACCGTGAATACGACCGATACCGTTCTCGGCACGGGAACGGTCACCTCGACCATCACCGAGAGCCAGCAGTGCACGGGCGGCGGCGGCATATTCCCGTCGTGTCCGGCGTCTCCCTACGTGGTGACTTTGAGCGGGACCAACCTGAGCTGCGCGAACTGGTCGACGCAGACCCTCAAGGGCATGGCCGCCCCGTTGTTCATCCTCGGCGAGGACTTCGGGACCGTTGCCGGCCAAACCTTCGGGTTGGGTGACATCGCCCTCGTGGCGCGGCTCATCACGCTGCCCTGACGCGACACGAGGCGGGGCGGGCGCCGGCTCTCGGCGCCTCGCCCCGCCTCGCCGTCTCGGCGCGGGGGCCTACTCCAGGTCCGCGAGCACGGGAGCGTGGTCGGAGGGGACGAGAGCGTCCTTCTTCTTCCGGTAGTCGCGATCGATCTCGACGGAGCGGACGCGCTTCATCACCGTCGGCGTCGCGAGCAGGAAGTCGATGCGGAGCCCCTGGCCCTTGTGGAACGCGCCGGCCCGGTAGTCCCACCACGAGAACGTCCGCGCATCGGTGTGGAGCGAGCGGAACGCGTCGACGAAGCCGATCTCGAGGAGACGGCGGAACCGGCTTCTCTCGGCGTCGGTGTGGAAGATCTGGCCCGCGAAGAGCGCATCGTTCCAGCTGTCGAGCGGGGCAGGGCAGACGTTCATGTCGCCGCAGAGCACGGCCGGCTTCGACGGGTCGACGGTGCGCGCGAGGTGATCGGCGAGCGCGTCGTACCACTCGAGCTTCCGCGGGAAGTCCTCGTGCTGAAGGGTCTTTCCGTTCGGGCAGTACACCGTGATGAAGTCGAGCTCGCCGGCGCGCACGTGCAGGAAGCGTGCGCTCTCCTCGTGGCCGGGAAGGCCGCGTTGCACGATCTCGACTCTCTCCCGCGAGAGGACCGCGACGCCGTTCCAGCCCTTCTGACCATGCGTCACCGCCTGATAGCCGGCGGCCGCGAAGGCCATGTGCGGGAACTTGTCGTCGGCGGTCTTGATCTCTTGGATGCCGACGAGGTCCGGCGACCGCGCCGCGAGCCAGTGCTCGAGGAAGCTCTGGCGGGCGGTCAGGCCGTTGATGTTCCAGGTCGCGATTCGCATGCGCTCGTCAGAGGCGATTCAGGCCGTCGAAGGCGGCGACCTTGTACGCTTCCGCGAGCGTTGGATAGTTGAACACGCTGTCTCGAAGCAACTCGACCGTGCCGCCGTACGACATCACCATCTGGCCGATGTGGACGAGCTCGGCCGCGCCGTCGCCGATGATGTGCACGCCGAGGAGCTTCAGGTCGTCCGGGCCGAAGAGGAGCTTCAGCCGTCCGGTCCGGTCGCCGATCATCTGTCCGCGTGCGAGCTCCTCGAAGCGGGCGGTGCCGACCTCGTAGGGGATCTTCTGCTCGGTGAGCTGCTCCTCGGTCTTTCCGACCATCGAGATCTCGGGAATCGTGTAGATCCCATACGGCAGCAGTGCCGGCGCGTGGCTGAACGGCGCGCCGAACATGTGGCAGGTGGCGACCCGACCCTGCTCCATCGACGTCGAGGCGAGCGAGGGAAAGCCGATCACGTCTCCGGCGGCGTAGATGTGCTGCGCGGACGTGCGGAAGTTGCCGTCGACCGGGATCCGACCGCGCGGATCGACGTTGACGCCGGCGCAGTCGAGCTTCAGCCGATCGGCGTTCGCCTGACGCCCGACCGTATAGAGGAGCGTCTCCCCGGTGACCCGCTTGCCGCTCTCGAGGTGCGCGACGACGCGCTCGCGCGAGTCCTTCTCGACGCGGACGACCTTCTCGCCGAAGCGGAGCGTCGTGTTGTGGTCTCGCAGGTGGTAGAAGAGCGCCTCGATCATCTCGCGATCCGCGAACTCGAGCACGTCCTCGCGCTGATCGATCACCGTGACGTTCGCACCGAGCGCCGCGGCCATCGAGGCGTACTCGACGCCGATCACGCCCGCGCCGACGACCATCAGCGAGCGCGCGAGCTCCTGCGATTTGCGCGCCGGGCTGACGAATTGGTCGGAGTCGAAGATCTGCTTCCCGTCGACGGGGACGGTCTCGGAGTGAGCGGGCCTCGCGCCGCAGGCGATCAGGACGTAGTCCGCCGTCACGCGCTGCGCTTCCTCGCCGCAGTCGATCTCGAGCGTGTGCTCGTCGACGAAGGTCGCGAGACCCTCGAGGATCTCGATGCGGTTTCGCGCGAGCTGGTCGCGGATCACCTCGAGCTCGCGCGTGATGACCTCGTTCGCGCGGAGCGCGAGGTCTTCGAACGTGATCCGATGCTGGACGGCGTAGCTCTGGCCGTAGAACGCCTTCTGTCGGTATCCGGAGAGAAAGAGCACGGCCTCGCGCAGCGACTTGCTCGGGATCGTTCCCGTGTGGAGGCACGTCCCGCCGAGAGCGAGCGCGGCGTCGGCGATTCCGACCCGCTTGCCGAGCTTCGCGGCGTTGATCGCTCCCTTCTGGCCGGCCGGGCCGCTCCCGATCACGACCAGATCGTAGTGCTCCTGAGGCATGGGGAAGCATATCGGCCTTCCCGTGCCTCAACACAAGAGAACCGAGACCGCGCTTTCGTTTCCGCTCAGAGGAATCCGATGTCGAAGTTCTCCTGCGTCCAGAAATCCGCGGGGTCGCCGGCGTCGCGCGGCAGGATGCTCGAGAGGATCGTCTGGTGCGGCACGTTCACCCAGTGCTTCAGGATCGTCCCGTACACGTCGCGGATGTCGGTCGAGCGGTGCGGGTTGCCGGTTTCCTGGGAGTAGCGCGTGTTCCCGTCGTCGAGCGCGTCCCCGTCGATGTCGGGATGGTTCCCGTAGACGCCGCCGTTGACCGCGCCGACGACGAACATCGGGCCTTGCGTGCCGTGGTCGGTGCCGCTGTCGTTCTGGAGGATGCGGCGCGAGAACTCGCTCCAGACGACGAGGCACACCTTGTCGGCGACGCCCATGTCGGTGCAGTCCGCGTAGAACGTTTCGATCGCGTCGCCGATTTGGCGATGCAGATCGTAGTGCCGGTTCCCGGGCTGGGGGAGACCTTGATCGGAATGCGTGTCGTAGCCGCCGCTCTGCAGCTCGAAGTACCGCGCCTCGATGTTCTCGACGCCGCTTTCGACGCCGTAGATCACCTTGGCGATCTCGCGCAGGTCATGCGCGGTGCTCGTCCCGAGGCCGTCGTACATCGCATCGAACGACGGTCGCTCGTCCTCGTAGAGATCGTCGAGCGGCGGGTAGCTCTGGCTCGCGAGAAGCGTCGACCGCCCGGCCGCGCCCACCTGTCCAAGAGTCGGCTGCCCGCTCGCGAGAGCCGCCTCTGCGAGGGCCATCAGAGCATTGCGACGGAACGGCGAGTCCGAGCCGTAGCTCGAGTCGAAGGGGAAGCGCGCGCTCGACACGCTGCTGATCGTGAGAATGCTCGTCGCGGTCTGCGCGAACTCGCCCGGTACCGATCCCCGAACGGCGACGCCCGGGATCTCCGCGGGTCCGAAGTTCGCAGCGAGGTGCCTGCCGATCCAGCCGGACGTGACTCCGGTCCGGCGCGGATCGGCGTACTCCCAGATGCGACGCGACTCCTCGTGCGAGAGGTTCGCGTTCGGATAACCGCAGTTCTGCACGACGGCGACGTGCCCCTGCTCATAGAGGTTGCGGAGGCCCTGGAGCCCCGGATGGAAGCCGAGCTGCCCGCCCGTCCCCGGATCGATCATCGAAACGGTGGAGGGCGTCAAGAGCTGATTGGCCGCGACGCGGAGCCCGCCGCCGCCGGAAACCCGCGCCGCTTCGTAGTGGGTCCGGAAGCTCCCGATCGAGCCGTTCTCGGCCGGGATGATCGTATTCAAGCCGTCGTTCCCGCCGTCGAGGAACAGGACGACGAGGTAGCGGTCGCCGAGGCTCTCGGCGAGAGCGCGCGCCGCGAAGGGGCTGCCGAAGAGGCTCGCCCCGAGAAAGCCGCCGGCAGCGGCACCGCTGCGACCGAGAAACTGCCTACGTGTGATCCCCATCTTTCATCCCCCCTCAGTTCAATGCGAGGGGCGCCGCCCCTCGCCGCCGTCGGGCGGAGCCCGCCGGGGCCCCCACTCCCCGCTCGCTGTCGCTCGGCCGCGCGCTGCGCGCGCGGAGATTCGGAGTCATCATGTCTCTTCAGTGCAGCTGGAACGCCGGTGATTGCAGGATCAGCGCGAACAGGCCGGCGAGCTTCGATTCGCGGATCTCCTCGTCCTGCAGATCGAGCGACGAGCGCGTACCCTCGTTCGTCAGGTAGTCGACGAAGACGTCGTGCTCCTCCGGCCCGATGCGGTCGGCGACGCCGAGCAGGCCCGCGACCTCATCGACGATCGCCGCCGGATCGGTCAGCGTCAGATCGACGAGGCGCTCCGGACGGAAGTGCGTGCCGCCGTTCCCACGCGCGACGGTGAGGTCGCGCGCGAACGTCGCGCGAGCCAGGAACGTGCGGCTCGTCAGCCAGGAGTTCTCCCAGTCCCAGCCGAAGACGCTCGGTGGCTCGAAGACCTCCTGGCCCATGTTCACGAGGTGCTCGATCAGGCGCCGGCGGCTTCCGCCGTCGATCCGTCCGTCCTTGCCGCTCGGCTTGATGCCGAGCGTGCGCATCGCCGTCACGGCGTAGTCGACGGGCCACTTGACCGAACGGATCGTGCTCGGCCCGTCCGGCGCCGGAGAAGAGGTCTCGAAGAAGGCGTCGCTCGTGAAGATCGCGCGGAGGAGCGGCCGCAGCTCCCAGGTCTGGTCGAAGCCGGACTCGGCCACGACGTCGTCGACGACCGCCGTCGTCGCGGGGCTCGGCACGGAGAAGGCGCCGTGTGCGAAGTACTCGAGGAGCCGTCGAGCGACGCGGCGTGCGATCGTCTTCTTCCCGTCGCTGTCGCGATGATCGAAGAGGACGTCGATCACCGCGGCGATCTCCGGCTCTCCCTCGCCCGCACCCGCGAAGGAACGGCCTGCCGAGCCGAAGCCGCCGTACGTCTGGAAGATCACCTTCGGTCCGCGCTCCGGGTAGTCCTCGGAGTAGTCGTGCTGACCCTCGTTCAGGAAGGGCTGGTCGCGGTCGTCGACGCGCCAGCCCGAGAACGCGCGCGCGATCTGGACGATGTCCTCCTGCGCGTAGTTCGGCGAGCCGTTCGAGTCGAGCACGCCGAGCGTGAAGAGCTCGAGCAGCTCGCGCGGGTAGTTCTCGTTCGGCTGGAACTTTTGGTTTCGCACCGTGTCGAGGAAGACCATCATCGCGGCGTCGAGGTTGATCGCGTTGACGAAGGTCTTGAAGTTGCCCTTGCAGTGCTGGCGGAGGAGGCCGTTCTGGTTCGCCATCCGCTTGGAGTTTCCGACCGTCGTGTTGTTCGTGGCGAAGTGGTCGTGCCAGAAGAGCACGAGCTTCTCCTGCAGCGGGCTCTTCGTCTTGAGCATGTAGACGAGCCAAGACTTCTGCCGATCGTCGAGGTCGCGCCCGCCCGGCCGGAAGCTCGCCAGCTTGAATCCGAGCAGGAAGTCGGCGGCTCGGCCGCGCGTGCCGTACTTCGTGAGTAGCCGCTGGACCTCGTCCGCGGGCGCGCCGAACCCGGTCCGCCGGAGCAGGTGGCGAGCCTCGGCCGGCGTCAAGACAGTATTCTCGTCCCCCATCGTCCCCCCCCATCCTTCTCTCGGCCGCGCCATCGACAAGTAGAAAAACGCAGCTCTCTGCGCCGGCGACCGTCGAGGCCACAGAGTCCGGGCGAGGCGGGGCTAGAACAAGAGAGAGTGCGCCGTGCCCCGGCGCACCGCAGCTGCGTGAAGAGCCGCTACGGCTTCTTCGTCGCGTTCTTCGGTGCGAAGTCGAGGCTCGCCGAGTTGATGCAGTATCGAAGTCCGGTCGGCGCGGGCCCGTCCTCGAAGACGTGTCCGAGATGCGCGCCGCACGACGAGCAGTGCACCTCGGTGCGGCGCATGCCGTGGCTCAGGTCCGATTCTTCTTCGACGCGTCCGTCGCCGGCGGGGGAGTGGAAGCTCGGCCAGCCTGTGCCGGAGTCGAACTTCGTGTCCGAGTCGAAGAGCTCCTCGCCGCAGGCGACGCAGCGATACGTGCCGTCCTCGTGATGGTCCCAGTAGCGTCCGGTGAAGGCGCGCTCGGTTCCCTTCCGCCGGCACACGGCGAATTGCTCGGGGGTGAGCTCCTTCTTCCACTGGTCATCGGACTTCTCGACCTTCCTCGGCATGAAAAGGGCATAGCCCGACCAGGCGTGTGGAGAAAGAGGATCGGTTCGTCGCCCAAGGGGGGACGGGTTTCCCCTCGGGCGACGAGGCCGATCGCGACCGCAGCTCTACGGAGCCAGCTGCAGACGCCCGACGATCACGTTCTCGCTCTGACGGTTGCTCGTCGGCTGCTGAAGGTGAGAGTCGCCGTCAGTGCAAAAGTCGCAAGAGCGGCCGGGCTCGGGATGGATGCGTTCATCGAATCGTTCCTCGCCATGGAATGAAGTCTTTGCAGACGGATGGCTGTCGCCGTGCGCGCGAAGGCAAGACCGCAGCCGAGTCTGATGGCCGCGTCCCATGAGGGTTTTTCGGGGATCGTCGCCGCCGATCCCCGCGCGACCAGCAAGGATCACGGGGAAGCCGCGAAGGAGTCTGGGTCGTCCGCGAAATTTCGCGGGACGGGGCGGCGAGAGAAGCCGTGAGCCGGGCGGCTCTAGCGGCGGCCGCGCGCGTCGGCGTGGCCTTCGATCTCGCGGAGCGCGTCCTCGAGGGCGTCGTCTTCTTCGGAGACGACGATCGCGCCCGAGTCGTCGCGCTCGACGCGCGTCACGCCGTGCCACTCGCGCTCGAGACGGGCGACCTCGGCCTCGCGGCGGCGCTGGCGCTCGACCGAGGCTTCGGAGGAGTGACGGAGCTCCCACTCGCGGAGCGCGTCGCGGATCGCGGCGCCGAGCTCGGAGGTCCGGACCGGCTTCAGGAGGAAGCGATAGACCTGGCCCTCGTTGATCGCACGCATGGCGACGTCGAGGGAGCCCTGGCCGGTGAGCATCATTCGGATGGTCTCGGGGTACTCGAGCTGGATGCGGGCGAGGAGCTCGGTGCCGTTCATTCCCGGCATGTTCTCGTCCGACACGACGACGGCGATCTTCCGCGTCGCGAGGATGTGGAACGCGTCCGCGGCGCGCGAAGCGACCTCGACCTCGAACGCTTCGCGACGCAGCAAGCGGCGGAACATCTCGAGGATCATGACGTCGTCGTCGACGAGGAGCACCGAGTGCGGCATCATCTCACTTCCGATTTCGGCCGATTCGGCTGATTTCTTGCGCGCGCGTCAACCGCCGTCTCCCGGGCGGCTCGACGCCGCCGTACTGCGTCCCAGAGCGTCATCGATTCGTCATCGAGCGGCATGATCTCGTCGCCGCTGCTCGCTCGGGAAGCTTCGACCCCCCGAGCTCCCACCCGGAGCAGTGAGCAAAGCAACGCGTATGCCGATCTCCGACGGGATGGCATCGGGCAAGTCGATCGCTAAGAGACCTCCCATGTCCAATCACGACGAGAGTCCCTCCCAGGTGTCCAGCGAGCCGTCGTTCGGCGAGCGCTCCCGGACCCTGGTCGCGGCGAACGACACCGCGACTCTTGCGACGATTTCCACCGAGGTAGCCGGGTTTCCCTTCGCCTCGCTGGCCCCGTTCGCGGCCGACGAGCAGGGGCGCCCGATCCTGCTGCTGAGCCGTCTCGCGCAGCACACGCGGAACCTCGCCGCGGAGCCGCGCGCGAGCCTCCTCGTCTGCGAGCCGGGCTCGGGCGGAACCCTCGCCGGCCCCCGCGTCACGCTGCTCGGCTGGGTCGCCCGGCTTCCGCAGGACGAATCCGCCGCCGCGCGCGCCCTCTATATCGAACGCCATCCCGAAGCTTCGCGATGGGTCGAGTTCGAGGACTTCGCGTTCCACCGCATGGCGGTCGAGCGCGCCTACTTCGTCGCGGGCTTCGGCTCGATGGGCTGGGTGACCGGCGGCGACTACGGCGCCGCCGAGCCGGACCCGCTCCTCGAGAGCGCTCCGGGCATCCTCGCGCACATGAACGCCGACCACGCCGATGCCCTCGTCCTCTACTGCAAGGCGTACGCGGGGCTCGACGTCGACTCCGCGGAGATGACGGCGGTCGACCGCCTCGGCTTTCGGGTGCGTGCCCGGATCGGCGAGGAGGAGCGCGATCTGCGGATCGACTATCTCCGTGAAGCGCGGACGTCGCAGGAGACGCGCGTCGTCCTCGTCGAGATGGTGCGCGACGCGCGGACGCGGTTCGCGTCGCCGCCGCACTGATGGCGAAGGGCGAGAGCCGGGAAGGCGAGGCCGCGGGGCGGCCGTCGCGACGCCGCTTCCTCGTTACGGGAGCTCGCGCGACAGCCGCCGTCGTCGCGTCGACCTTCGGCGCGCCGCGCGACGCTCGCGGCGCCTCGCCGGCGCCGAGCCACGGCGGATCCGCGGGACGGGACCGGACGAGCAGCCTCGCTCCCGTCTCCTACGAGCTCCGGCTCGCACCGGACGAGTTCCTGCCGGCGGGGCAGGCGGTTCCGGGAATGCTCGTGAACGGCTCGTTCCCCGCGTCGGAGATCCGCTTCCGCGAGGGCTTCCTCCTGCGCGTGCAGGTGGCGAGCACCCTCGCCGAGCCGACGGCGATCCATTGGCACGGCCTCTCCGTTCCGAACCCGATGGACGGCGTGATCGGAGCGACGCAGCTCCCGCTCGAAGCGGGAACCGTCGGCGTGTACGAGATTCCGGCCCGCGAGCCGGGCACGTTCTGGTACCACTCGACCGAAGGCCTGCAGCGCCAGCTCGGCATCGCCGGCGCTCTCGTGATCGAGGAGAAGGAGGATCCTTTCGACGTCGATCGCGACGCGGTCCTCTTCCTCTCGGACTGGCCGGCGGAGCCGCCGGCCGAGATCGTCGCGAGGCTCGCCGCTGCTGGACCGAGCCCGACGGCATCGCCCGCTTCGTCCGGCTCGCCTCCGAGGTCGATCCACGCCCTGCCGGACGGCTCGCCGTTTCCCACCGACGTCTCGTTCACGGGCTTCGCGCTGAACGGGCGCAGCTACCGGAACGCGTGGACCGTCTCGGCCAAGGAAGGAAGTCGCCTTCGCTTCCGCATCGTCAACGGCTCGGCGCAGACGTTCTTCCGCTTCCGGATCGAGGGACACGCGCTCGAGGTCGTCGCCGCGGACGGGCGCCGCGTCGAGCCCGTCGTGGTCGACGACCTCGTCGTCGCGACGGGCGAGCGCTACGACGCGCTCGTCACGGTCGGGAAGTCGGGCTCGTACACGATTCGCGCCGTGGCGCTCGGGCAATCCGGCGGCGCGGTCGGCGTCCTGCACACGCCCGACGCGAAAGCCGTCGTCGCCACCGCGCCGCCCGTCTGGGGCGACCGCCACCTTCGCTACGAGCAGCTCCGCGCGCTCGAGCCGACGACGCTGCCGGACGGGCCACTCCGCGAGCTCCGGATGAAGCTCGCGGAACGTTCGCCGGCGTATCGCTTCACGGTGAACGGCGCCTCGTACCCGGGCCTCCTCGCGCCGGACGGGACGGTCGAGCCGCTTCGAATCCAGCCGGGCGAGCGCGTCCGCCTGGAGATCGAGAACGCGACGCGCTTCTTCCAGCCGATGCATCTGCACGGTCACGCGTTTCGCCTGCTCGCGAGCGACGGCGCCGCCTACGGCGGGGATGCCGGCACCGCGAGCGAGCGCGCGCCGCGCAAGGACACGGTCGCGGTCGCGCCGGGCGGCAAGGTGCGGATCGAGCTCCTCGCCGACAATCCCGGGCGCTGGCTCCTCGAGTCGATGGCTCTGTACCGGCGGCAAGCCGGGCTTGCGGGCGCTCTGCAGTACGTCGTCGTGGCCGAGTAGCGGTTCTTGTCGCCCCCGACATGGCGACGCCCGCGGCACGTCGCTAGCCACCCTGCATGTCGATTGCGATCGCCGTACTCGCCGGATTCCTGGCGGTGCCGGCGCCGCTCGTGGTTCTGGAGACGCGCGAGCTCGCGCCGGAGCGCGGCGACCTCGTCTGCCGCGTCGAGAACTCCTCGACCGGGGCATGCGCGCTCCGCGTCGAGGCGCTCGACGCGCGGGGCGTCACCACCTACGACAGCGGTGCCTTCCACCTCGCTGCAGGTGCGGTCTTCCTGACCGGTGGCGGATTCGATGCGCGGAGCTGCCGGTTCACCGTGCGGGGATCGCTCGACGGCGTGCGGGCGCACGGACTTCTCCTCGGTCCGGAGGACGACGCACCTCGCGAGGTGCTCCCCGCGGTCGCCGCCGCGGCCCGATCGAGCGGCGCGGTCGCGTCCGAAAACGGCCAGCGAGAGCCGTCGCGGAGGGCTAGTGCACCGCCGTCGAGATAGCGTCGAGCAGATTGCCGTTCATCGGCGTCCCTCGCAAGGAACGCCGACGAAGGAATATCTGGCATATTTCGAGGAGGTGTGACGCCGCGAGGGGCGTCGAGGGGCGGTAAGATGTTGACGCTATCTCGACGGCGGTGCACTAGCGAATGAAGCGGATGACGGATGGCAAGAAGGCGCTTCTCCGTCGCGAGGAGCTCGACACGCCGATCGGGAAGATCGTCCTCGTCACGCGTGGCGAGCGGCTCTGCTCCCTCGTGTTCGCCGACGGACGCGCAAGGACGAAAGCGGCTCTCGCGCGACGGTTCCAAGGCGCCCGGATCGAGCCCGCGAGCGGCCTGCGCGCGACGACGGCGCTGAAGGAGTACTTCGCGGGACGCTTCGCGGCGCTGTCACGCATCGCCGTCGATCCCGGCGGGACGGAGTTCCAGAACCGCGTCTGGTCGGCGCTTCGCGAGGTCAGGGCCGGGACGACGGCGAGCTACGGCACGGTCGCGCGTGCGATCGGCGCTCCGGGCGCCGGCCGCGCCGTCGGTGCGGCGAACGGCGCCAACCCGATCGCGATCGTGATCCCGTGTCACCGCCTGGTCGGCGCGAACGGATCACTCACGGGCTACGGCTTCGGGCTCGAGAGGAAGCGCTGGCTCCTCGACCACGAGCAGGCTCACGCGCCTTCGCGCGTGCGTGCGATCGCGAGGTCCGGCGACGGCGGCAAGTTGAGGATGCTGCGCGGGAAGAGGTCGACCAGGTACTCGACGATGTGACGCATCGCGACGACGCCCGTCGGTCGTCCGAGGGCGTCGACGAGCGGCACGTGCCGGAACCCGCCGATCGTCATCTTGTTGAGCGCGTAGGCGATGCCGTCGTCGAGCGTCAAGCACTCGGGGTCTCGTGTCATCAGGTCCTCGACGGCCGTGCGGTGGAGGTCGATCGCCGTGCCGACGACCTTCGTCAGGACGTCGCGCTCGGTGAAGACTCCGACGAGTCGCCCCTGCTCGACGACGAGGACGCAGCCGATCCGCTCCTCGTTCATGCGGTCGATCACGGAGCGGAGGCTCGCGCGGCGATCGACCTGGATCGGCGCGCGGAGATCGGGAAGCACGCCGATCGGTCGCCCGAGGATTCGCGACTCGATCCCCTGATGCTCTTCGGCCTGCTCGGCCGCGATGGCAGCCTCTTCCTCGATGATGCTGTCGGTCATCATCGTGCACCTCCCGATCGTTCGATGCGTTTGCGAAAGAGTCGAGGAGGATGCAGCCGCAGACGCGACGTCCCTCCCGGGGGCGAGTATCCGCCCCGAAGTGCCGATAGGCAAGAGGTGCCGCGGCTTTCTCCAGACAGTCCGCTGTGTCAAAACGAAACCGCCGATGACCACCGGACGCGGTGAGCCCCGAGGTCTGTTGCGGCGGGCCTGGGAATTCCTCCGTGTGCTCGCTCTGCGGTACTACGCGGACGGCTGTCTCCTTCACGCCTCGGCGCTGACGTACACGACGCTGCTGTCGATCGTCCCGCTGATGGCGCTGATGTTCGCGGTCCTGAAGGGGCTCGGCGCGCAGGGGCGGCTCGAGCACTGGCTCCTGACGCGCCTCGGGCTCAGTCCGGAGGTGACGGAGCAGATCGTCGCGTTCGTCGAGGGGACGAACCTCGGGACGCTCACGACGCTCGGCGTCGTCGCGCTCCTGTTCACCGCGATCTCGGTCCTGGGGAACGTCGAATCGAGCCTCAATCACATCTGGCGCGTGCGCTCGGGGCGCGTCTGGTGGCGGAAGCTCAGCGACTACCTGAGCGTCGTTCTCCTGACGCCGTTCCTGCTCCTCGCGGCGGTCGGCGTGACCTCGTTCCTCGCGGAGCAGCAGACTCTCCGCTGGCTCCTCGCGAACCGCGTAATCGGTGAAGCCGCGGCGCAGGTGCTGCGGCTCGTCCCGTACGGCTTCAACGTGCTCGCCCTCGGCATCGTCTACATCGTGATGCCGAACCGACGTCCGGACTTCCGCGCGATCGCGATCGCCGCTCTCGCCGCGGGGATCTCGTGGCAGCTCGTACAGGTCGGTTACGTGCAGCTCCAGATCGGCGTGGTGCGTGCGAACCTGATCTACGGGGCGCTCGCGCAGCTTCCGGTCACTCTCGTGTGGATCTACGTGAGCTGGACGATCGTCCTCGCCGGCGCGGAGATCGCGGCGGTGCTCGAGTTCGGCGTCGACGGCGCGCGCGGCGAAGCGGCCGCGCCGCCGCGGTGGACCGTCGGTCTGCAGCTCGTGCTGCGCGCCGCGGAGCGTTTCCAGGGGGAGGGCGGGGGCGTCGCAGTGCGCGACATCGCGCGCGAGCTTCGCTTCGAGCCGAGCGTGATCGAGGATGCGGCGGAGCGACTTCGCGCCGGCGGCGTCCTGATCGAGATCGCGGGAGCCCCGGCGACGTATGCGCTCGCACGCGATCCCGCGTCGATCACCCTCGGCGCGGTCACCGCGCTGATCGAGTCGGATGCCGGCGCGCTTTCGCTCGACCCTCGCGTCGCAGCGGTGCTCCAGCGTGCGCGTCACGGGCGCCAGGCGGAGCTCGCGGGTGTGACGCTCGCGGATCTCCTCGCCGGACCGCCGGAGGAGTCGGCTCGCGCGACCCCCGCGCGCAGCGTCGGCGTGGTGCGCGCCTCCGGCGAGCGGTCCTGAGCGGCGAGCGGGTCGTTTCCGTGCGCGAGCCGCCCTGGAAGTCGCTGGTGCGGGAGCTGGGAGACTCCGGCTTCTCGAGCCCGTACCTCGATCGCCTCCGGCGCCGCGTCGATCCCGCACAGGCGCAGCAGCAGCTCGAGACGGAGATCGTCGGCGAGATTGCTGCGGCGCTCGGCCGCGCGGGAGAGAAGGTCGACTACGCGCTCCTGCGCCTCGAGGTCGCTTCCCGCGAGATCGAGGAAGCATCCACACCGCGTGATCGTCGCAAGCAGATCGCCGACTTCAATCGTCTGCGCGACGAGGCGCTCGCCGCTCGGCTCGAGCTCCGCATTCACCGCGAGGCGATCGGCATCCGCCGCAATCATCTGCTCGACGCGACCTACCCGATCCCGCCGCGCCGGCGAGCTTGATCCTTGACGCGTCGTCGCGCGCGGCCGAAGCTCGGGCGGTGAGCGGATTCGATCCGAGCGCTCCGTTCCCCGGCGAGGCTGCGGACCACGGGATCGAGCGCATGCGCGCCTACCTCGCGCGACGCTTCGGCGGCGCGTGACGGCTCGACGCTTCCGGGGCCTTCAGGGCTCGCGCCGCGTCCGGCCGCGCCGCACGAAGAAGATTCCGGCGACGATCACGACCAGAGCGGCGTAGCCGAACCACGTCACGATCCCCCACGGCGGAGCGCCGAGGCGTGCGTAGTCGTAGATCCAGTAGCCCGTGAAGAACAGGGTGAGGATCAGGAGCGACGCGATGATCATGCTCCCGCCTTCGGGAGTCCGGCCGCTCGCCATGGCGGTGACTAGCCTGCATTTCTCACCAGATCCCTACTGCGGCGGCCGATAGCACCGAATCTTCGCGAGCTTCTCCCTCCGGGCTCCTCGACGTACTGTTCAAGTACGCCTGCGTCGCCCTCCGGTCCGAGGCTCGCGAATCTTCCGCACTCTCGACCGCCTCGCGACGTGATCTGGTGAGAAATGCAGGCTAGACGGCAGCCGCCGCGCGAAGTCGAACGCGGCGCTTCAGTGCGCCGCTTCTTCGCGCGGAAGGATGCGCTCCGCGTTGTCGGCGGCCACCCATCCGGCCTTCCCGTCCTCGGTCCGCACGAGCCAGAAGCCTTCGTGGCCGCGCTCGATCTGGACGACCTGGCCGGGAACGAGCTCGACGGAGACCGTCGCCGAATCGTACGGCGCGACCCGCAGGGTCGGCGTCGCGCCGACGACGACGGCGCGATCGAGCGCCGCGAGACGGGTCAGCGCGAGGGCCCAGGCAGTCACGGTCACGCCGGCGAGCAGAGCGATCCCGAGACCGCCGCGGCGCCGCGCCGATCCGCCGGGGCGGACGCCGCGGAGGGCCGCGAGGAGGCAAGCGGCCCAGAGGGCCGCGGTCGCGAGCCACGCCCACTCGTCGACGCCGAGCCACGCGGAGGCGCGGTCCCACGCGCCGGGCTGCGGCTCCGGTAGATCGGCCGCGCGTCGCGTCTGACGGAGGTTCGCCGCGACGTCGGGATCACGCGGCGAGAGCGCGAGGGCGCGCTCGTACCCGAGGACGGCCTCGCCGACGCGTCCGGCGCGAAGCTCGGCGTTCGCGAGATCGTAGAGGAGCGGTGCGGACGCGCCGCTCTGGTCGAGGATCGCACGGAAGCCGCGTGCGGCGTCGTCGTAGCGACCCTCCGCGAAAGCCGCGTTCGCCGCGTCGAAGGCGGCTCGAGGATCGAGCGCGGACGGCGGCTCGCTTTCCAGCGGGGCGGGCGCCGCCTGCGGAGCGTCGGCGGCGAGAGCCGTCGCTGGTCGAGCGAGGACACCCGCGACGGCGAGCGAGATCGCGCCCGCGACGCCCCACCGCCTCGTTCTCCGCGAGATCCTCATCGCTGCCTCCGGCTCGCGATCTCGGCGAGGACGCTCTCCACCTTCCTCTTCCACTCGCCGAGCTGGCCTGCCGCGTCCGCCTGCCCGCCGTAGGCGATCGCATCCGCCGCCTCGAAGATCGCGCGAACGGCGGCCTGCGCCTCCGGTCGATCCGTCAAGCGCTGCTCGATCTCGGGGCGTGTCAGGCTCGAGGCGACGCCGCCGCTCTGTGCCGCCACGCGCTCCTGGATCGCGCGACGGGCCGCGTCGAAGAACGCACCGACGTCGCGCGCGCGGATCGCCTCGTCCATCCGTCCGAGCTGGACCCTCAGCTCACGCTGCGCCGCGCGGTCGCGCACGTGCGCCTCGTCGCCCGCGAGGAGCCTCCGTCGCCGGGTCCACCAGAGCGTCGCCGCGAGCCCGAAGAGCGGCAGCGCCTGCAGCGCGAGGAACCACGGCTGCAGTGCAACGGGGCCGAAGCCGGAGCGGATCCTGCCGAGATCGATCTTGTTCGGCGCGATCTCGTACCCGTCGACGTCGACACCGGAGCCCGCGCTCGCTGCGCCGGCTGGGACGCCCGCGTGCCGAAGCCCGCCCGGCGTCGCGGAGATCTGCAATCCGATCGGCTCCGTCCGGAGCGTCACGTACCGGCGAGCCTTCGGGTCGAAGTACGAGAGCTCGCGTGCGGGGATGCCTTCGAGATCGGCGCGAAGCGGCATCACCGCTTGCTCGAACGTCTTGACGCCGCGGATGCCGAGGTCGTCCTTCTTCTCGAAGCGCGCGCTCGCGTCGTACGTCTTCCAGGACGCGCTGCCGTCGAGCGGCACCCATTCGAGCCGATCGAAGTTCCCCTCGCCGGAGATCGCCGCCGTGAACGTCACCGGATCGCCGACGAAGACATCGTGCGGCTCCGCGGACGCGGAGATCGTGAATCGCCCGATGCCGCCCGAGAAGCTCGCCGGCCGGCCGTTCTCGGGAAGTGCGGCGACGTGGAGGCTCTTCCTGTCGGAGCGGATCGGGATCTTCTCTTCGACGGCGTGGTACGAGAACGAGTCGAAGAACGAATCGAAGAAGGGATCGCCGAAGCGGCCGCGCTGGCGCGGCAGGCGTTTCGGAACGCGCGCGGTGATCTCGATCGAGGCGAGGAGCGGGATGTCGCCCGTGGTGATCGGGGAGAGCGCCGCGGGGAACGACACCTCCGTGTAGCGGACGCCGCCGCGGCGCACGATCGTCTGCTTCGGCTCCTGGTTCGCGGGACGCGAGAGCGTGAAGCCGTCGCCAACGAGCTCGGGCGGGCTCGCTTGCGTCACCTGGGTGCCCTCGCGCACGAAGAGGCGAAGCTCGATCGGCACGACCTCGCCGATGAAGAGCTCGCGCGCGGGGAGCCCCGAGATCTCGAGCAGGGCCACCTGCGCTTCGTCCGGCGCCGCCGGTGCTGCGGGCGCGGGCTCTGGGCCGCTCTTGCCGCGCGGCGCCGTCGCGCGTGGCGCCGGCGGCACGCGGCCCGGCTGGTACACGCTAAGATGGATCGGCGCGCTCGAGAGCGATTGCCCTGCGACGTGCATGCGGACGGCGGGGATCGTGAGCTGGCCGGTGCGCTCCGGACGGACCGAGAAGTTGTGGATGACCTCGCTGCTCATCGCGCCGTTCACGAACTGCATGCTCATCGTCTGCCCGAGGTGCCGAATCCCGAGCCCGTCGACGGCCGGGATCTGTGGCACCGGTGCCGATTGCACGCCCGTGATCGTGACGACGAGGCGCGCCTCCTGTCCGACCGCGATCTCCGGCGGCTCGAGACGAGCGTCGAGGCTCGGCGTCGCCTGGCCGCGAGCGAGACCGGGCGAGGCGAGGAGGGCCACGAAGAGCAGGGCGGAGGCGGAGAAGCGGAGGAGTCTCACCGGCTTCACCAGTTCCGCGGATCCTCGGCCTCGTCGGCCTGCTGCGACTTCGCCATCGGAAGCGGTATCGCTTCTTCGTCGCCGCGGAGCGAGTCGAGGAGCTCGCGCGCTTCGGCGGGGCTCATCCGGCCGGGCACCTTCGCCTCCTGCGACGGCTCGTTCGGCTCGTTCGGCTCGGGCTCCTGTCCGGGCTTCTCCTGCGGCTTTCCGGAGGCGTCTTGCTGCTCGGGCGGCTTCTTCTCGTCCTGCGGCTTCTCCTTCGGCTGCCCTTGCTGGTTCGAATCGTCGGGCTTCGGCGGCGAGGGCTCGGGCTTCGGCTGGTCGCCCTTCTGCTGCTCCTTCGACTCGTTCTGATCGGACTGGCCGTCCTGCGGCTGCTGCTCCTTCTTCTTCTCGTCGTCTTGCCCGGATTGCTGCTGGTCCTGCTTCTGCTTCTGCTCCTGGTCCTGCTCCTGGTCCTGCTCCTGATCCTGGTTCTGCTCGTTCTGATCCTGCTGGTTCTGCTCCTGGTTCTGCTGTTGCTGTTGCTGCTTCTGCAGCTCCTCGAGCCGGCGCGTCACGAGCTCCTTGTTGTACTTCGCGTCGGCGTCCTTCTCGTCGAGACGGAGCGCGGAGTCGTACGAGTCGATCGCCTGCTTCCAGGCGGCGATCGTCTGATCGGGGCTCGTCTCGACCGTCTGCTCGCCCGCGCGGAACTGCGCGTTGCCGAGGTCGTAGAAGGCGCGCTCGCGCAGGATCTCGTCCTCGGCGCGGAGCGCCTTCGCGAACGCTCCGGCCGCGTCGGCGAACGCGCCTGCGCGATACGCCGCGGCGCCTTGGTTGTATTCGAGCCGCGGGTCGTCCGCGCTCTCGGCGGCTTCGCGGAAGGCCACGGCCGCTTCCGCGTAGCTCTTCTCGTCGTAGAGACGAGCCGCCTCGTCCGGAGATTCCGCACGCGCGACGCGCGCGAAGGCGAGCCATCCGAGCAGGGCGATCGTCGCGAGTCCCGCGGCCGCCGCCTCCGTGGACACGGCGCGCCGTACGCGCAGCTCTCGCCGGCGCTCGCCGACGAATGGCTCGATCACGAGCAGGAGAAGCGCCGCGGCGAGCGGCCACTGGTAGCGGTTCTCCGGCACGCGCCGAAGCCGGGAGGCGAGGTCCGCGCGCGGGATCGGCTCGATCGCGCGCAGGGCGATCTCCTGGATCCCCTCGCCGCGCCGTCCGAGCGGAACGTAGAAGCCGCCGGTCACCTCGGCGATCCGGCGAAGCGTCTTCTCGTCGAGGCGTGACTTGACGATGCGTCCCTCCGCGTCCTTCACGAAGGTGCTCGCGCCGTCCTCGCCAGGGACGGGGATCAGCTCTCCTGCGGGTGTGCCGACGCCGACGGTGAAGATCTTGACGCCCGCCTTCGCGGCCTGCTCCGCGGTGGCGACGGCGTCTCCGCGGAGATCCTCTCCGTCGCTCAGCAGCACGAGCAGCTTGACGTTCTTGCCCTCGCTCTCGAGCGCCTTCTCGGCGACGGCGATCGCGCTCCCGATGTCGCTCCCGGGAGCGGGGATGATCCCCGGCTCGAGCGCCTCGAGTGAGTCGTGGAACGCATTCTGGTCGAGGGTGAGCGGGCACTGCAGGAAAGCAGTGCCCGCGAAGGCGATGAGACCGACTCGGTCGCCGCCGAGACGTGCGACCAGGTCGTCGACGGCGAGCTTCGCTCGCCGCAAGCGGTTCGGCTGCACGTCCTCCGCGAGCATGCTCCGCGAGACGTCGACGGCGATCAGCACGTCGACGCCGCGACGACGCGTCTCCTCCCAGCGAAATCCGACCTCGGGCCCGGCGAGGGCAAGGAAGGCGAGCCCGACCGCCGTGAGGACGAGGACACGCTTGACGATTCGCCGCGCCGGCGAGGCGGTCGCGGTCAGGTCGCCGAGGAGCTGTCGCGCCGCGAAGCGCTCGAGGTCGAGACGCCGGCGCGCGTCGGCGGCGCGCAGGGCCAGCGCGAGCACCGCGATCACGACCGCGCCGCCGACGAGCCAGAGAGGCGCTGCGAAGCTCACGGCAGCCTCCGCAAGCGCGTCTCGGAGAGGAGCAGCTCGAGCGCGAGGAAGAGGAGGCCCGCGAGGAGCGGCGCGAGGTACAGATCGCGATAGCGCTCGAACTGCTTCAGCGTCGCGGTCGTCTTCTCCATCTCGTCGATCTGCGCGTAGATCCGCGCGAGCGAGTCGGTGTCCGTTGCGCGGAAGAAGGTGCCGCCGGTGCGGTCTGCGACCTTCTGCAGCGTTTCGGGATCGGCCTCGACCTCGGCCGTGACGATGCGCTCGCGTCCGAAGCGGTCGGTCACCGGGATCGGCACCTCGCCGCCCTTGCCTGCGAGGATCGTGTGCACGCGAAGGCCGAGCGCGCGCGCCGCCTCCGCCGCGGTGAGCGGGCTGACCTTGCCCGCGTTGTTCACGCCGTCCGTCAGGAGGATCACGACGCGCGACTTCGCCTCGCGGTCGCGCAGGCGATTCGTCGAAGCGGCGATCGCGGAGCCGATCGCGGTGCCGTCCTCGACGAGGCCGATCTCCATCCGCTCGAGGTTCTTCCGCAGCCAGTCGTGATCGAGCGTGAGCGGGCTCACGAGGTAGGGTCGTCCCGCGAAGGCGACCAGCCCGATGCGGTCGCCGGGGCGCGCGTCGATGAACTCCTCGACGACGACGCGCGCGACGTCGAGCCGGTTCGCCGGCTTCCCTTCGAGCTCGAAGTCGAGCGCCTTCATCGAGCCGGAGACGTCGATCGCGAGCAGGATGTCGATGCCGCTCGTCTCGACCTCGCCGGCTCCGAGCCCCTGCTGCGGCCGGGCGAGGGCGACGACGAAGAGGCCGGCGACGAGCGCGCGGAGCGCGAGCCGGAGGCCCCCGGCTCGCGCTCTCCGGACGCGCCCGAGGCCGCGCACGAGCTCCGCGGACGGATAGAGGAGGGCAGCGGCTGGTCCGACGCGGCTCCGCGCCAGGAAGAGAGCCGGAAGGCCGGCGAGGAGCCAGAGAAGCTCCGGGCTCGCGAACCTCACGCGCGCTTCTCCTCGCCGTCCGTCGGGCGCGTCTGCTCGACGAAGCGGAAGGCCGTGCCGAGAAGCGATTCCATCTCCGGCACGGTGAGCGGGTGGCGTGCGAACTTCGCGAGGTCCGTCTCGCGGAGGAACGTCTCGAGTGTCGGGAGATGGCTCTCGAGCCCCGGCGCGGGAGAGCGGACGACCTCCCGGAGAAACTCGTCCGTCGTCCGGCGCGGCGCGTGCGCCGCGAAGCGGGCCTCGATGTACTCGCGGACCGCGTCCGAGACCTCGCCGCCGAATGCGCGCACGCGATCGGGAACCATGAGCGCCCGAGCGCGCTCGAGACGCGCGAGGGCGACCGCGTCGGCGGGAGGACGAGGCGGTGGTGCGGCCGGGCGCCGCAGCCGTCGCACGAGGAGAGCGAGCGCCGCAAGCAACACGAGAGCGGCGAGGCACCAGAGGACGAGCGTCCACGGCGAGCCGATCTCGACGAGTCCGCGGATGTCGCGGATGTCCTCGGCGCCGTCGGGCGACGCGAGGGCCGTGGTGGGAGCCGGCTCGCTCATCCGCGGCGCGCCGCGCGCGTCCGGAAGAAGCGCCGGAGCGGCGCGAGGTAGGGATCCTGCGTGTCGATGTCGAGCGCGTCGATGCCGGTCGCGCCGAAGAGCTGCCGCAGCGCGCGGCGGCGCGCGTCGGCTTGCTCCGCGAAGCGCTGGCGGACATTCTCGTCGCCGGTGTCGATCTCGAGCTGCTCGCCCGTCTCCGCGTCCTCGAGCGTGACTCGTCCGATCCGCGGTAGCTCGCTCTCGCGCCGGTCCCCGACTCTGAGCGCGACGAGGTCGTGACGCCGGTGCACGAGCTGCAGGGCGCGCCGGAGCTCCTCTCCGCGCCCCAGCGCTTCGCCGGGAACGAGGAAGTCCGAGAGGAGGAACGCGATCGCGTGCCGGCGCACGACGCGGTGCGCGAAGCGCAACGCCTGCACGAGGTCCGTGCCGCGTCGGCGCGGTGTGAAGAACAGGATCTCGCGGACGACGCGCAGCACGTGTCGCCGGCCCTTCTTCGGAGGAAGGTACTGCTCGATCTCGTCCGTGAAGAGGATCAGGCCGACCTTGTCGTTGTTGCGGATCGCCGAGAACGCGAGGACGCTCGCGACCTCGGCGGCGCGCTCGCGCTTGCTCTGCGCTGTCGAGCCGAAGTGCCCTGAGGCGGAGAGATCGACGAGCAGGAGGATCGTGAGCTCGCGCTCCTCGCGGTACTTCTTGACGAACGGCCGGCCGGTACGCGCCGTGACGTTCCAGTCGATCGAGCGGATCTCGTCGCCCGGGACGTATTCGCGCACCTCGTCGAAGTCCATCCCCCGTCCCTTGAACACGGAGTGGTACTGTCCCGCGAACGTGTCGCGGGCGAGCCGGTTCGTGCGGATCTCGACCTGCCGCACCTTCTCGAAGATCTCGCGCGTCTCGGCCGAGGTCATGCGTCAGGGAACGGGGATCGTGTCGAAGATGCGGCCGACCATCGCCTCGCTCGTGAGGCCCTCGGCTTCGGCTTCGTAGCTCGGCACGAGGCGGTGACGTAGCACGTCGAGTCCGATGGTCTTGACGTCCTGCGGCGTGACGTAGCCGCGTCCCTCGAGGAACGCGTGCGCCTTCGCGGCGAGGGTCAGATAGATCGTCGCGCGAGGCGAGGCGCCCATCTGGACGAGGCCCTCGAGCTGGACGCCGAGAGCGCGCGGCTCGCGCGTCGCGTGCACGAGGTCGACGACGTATTCCTTCACCTTGTCGTCGACGTAGATGTCGTCGACGACGCGCCGCGCGGCGACGAGATGGGCCGGGTCGAGGATCGGCTGTACCTCCGGAAGCGGGCCCGAGTGCGCCATGCGCTCGAGGATTTCGCGCTCCTCCGCGCGGCTCGGGTACGAGACGACGACCTTCAGCATGAAGCGGTCGACCTGTGCTTCGGGGAGCGGATACGTGCCCTCCTGCTCGATCGGGTTCTGCGTCGCGAGCACGAGGAAGGGGTCGGGGAGGGGGAAGGTCTCCTCGCCGATCGTCACCTGGCGCTCCTGCATCGCCTCGAGGAGGGCGCTCTGCACCTTGGCCGGGGCGCGGTTCACCTCGTCCGCGAGGACGAGGTTCGCGAAGATCGGCCCGTGCTTCGTGACGAAGCCGCCGTCGCGCGGGTTGTAGATGAGAGTGCCGACGATGTCTGCGGGAAGCATGTCCGGCGTGAACTGCAGGCGGTGGAACTGCCCGCGGATCGCCGCTGCGAGCGTCTTCAGCGAGAGCGTCTTGGCGAGGCCGGGGACGCCTTCGAGGAGGACGTGCCCGTTCGCCAGAAGGGCGACGAGCAGACGGTCGATCAGCGACGACTGACCGACGATGGTGCGTGCAATCTCGCGCCGGAGCGGATCGACCCAGCTGCCGGCCTGGCGGACGGAGTCCGTGATCTCCTGGATGCTTTTCTGCATGTCACTGTTCAGCGATGGCGAGGGAGATCCCGAATGTCAAACGATCGCCGGGAGGGGCGCCGCCCCTCTCCTCCACGCGCCGAAGCCTGAGCTGCGCCTCCTCTCCCCGCTCGCTCGCGCTCGGCCGCGCGCTGCGCGCGGAGGTTCGTGCTTGGAAGGACCGAGGGGATCGGATAAGCGGTGCCGCGATGGCGAGCGGAACGGGGCGGCGCACCATTGCGGTGACGGGATCGGCTTCCGGGATCGGCGCCGAGGTGCGCCGGCAGCTCGAAGGAGGAAACGCGCGTGTGATCGGCGTCGACCTTCGCGGACAGGAGGTCGAGGCGGATCTCGCAACGCCTGCGGGACGAAGTACCGCGATCGCCGCCGTCCGGGACGCATGTCGCGGCGCGCTCGATGGGCTCGTCTGCTGCGCCGGGCTCGGTCCCCAGTTCAAGCCCGCCGAGAGCATCGTCTCCGTGAACTACTTCGGCGCGGTGGCGCTCTTCGACGGGCTCCGCGAGATCCTCGCCGGCGGAAGCGACCCGGCCGCGGTCGCGGTGTCCTCGAACTCGGCTTCGATCTCGCCCGGCGCGGACGGCCCGATCGCGGCGGCGTGCCTCGAAGGCGACGAAGCCGCCGCGACGGCCGCCGCGAGCGGCAACGGGGTCGCGGCATACTCGTCTTCGAAGCTCGCGCTCGCGCGCTGGGTCCGGCGCAACGCGGTCGCCGCGCCGTGGGCCGGAGCGGGAATCCGATTGAACGCTGTCGCTCCGGGGGCGACGCTGACGCCGCTCCTCCAGGGTGGTCTCGACGACGAGAAGCTCGGTCCGGCGATTCGCGGGCTGCCGATTCCTCTCGGCGGCGTCGGCAGTCCCGAGCAGATCGCGAGCGCGATCGTCTTCCTCCTCGGTCCCGAGTCGACCTTCTGCTGCGGCACGATCCTCTTCGCCGACGGGGGCTCCGACGCGCTCATCCGACCGAACGCGATCTAGTGCACCGCCGTCGAGATAGCGTCAGCATCTTGCGGCCCCTCGACGCCCCTCGCGGCGTCACACCTTCTCGAAATATGCCAGATATTCCTTCGTCGGCGTTCCTTGCGAGGGACGCCGATGAACGGCAATCTGCTTGACGCTATCTCGACGGCGGTGCGCTAGTCTGAAATCGACTTTCATTTTCATTTTAAACTTGGTCTTTACGCTGGCGGCACGCCGTGCTAGCGTCGACGCAGTCGATCGGAGGGTGAGGGCATGAAGGGGAACAAGAAGGTCATCGACGCGCTGAACGAGATCCTCACCGGTGAGCTCACCGGGGTGAATCAGTACTTCGTGCACTCCCGGATGTGCCGGAACTGGGGCTACGAGCGGCTCGCAAAGAAGAGCTACGACGAGTCGATCAGCGAGATGAAGCACGCGGACGACCTGATCGAGCGGATCCTCCTGCTCGAGGGCATCCCGAACATGCAGCGCCTCTGGAAGGTCTCCGTCGGTGAGACTCCCGTCGAGCAGCTCCGCCTCGACTTGGCGCTCGAGATCGACGCGGTGAAGCGTCTCAACGACTCGATCAAGCTCGCGCGCGACGCCGGCGACAACGGGACGGTCGAGCTCCTCGAGGACATGCTCACGTCGGAAGAGGAGCACGTCGAGTGGCTCGAGGCGCAGCTCGAGCTCGTCCGGCAGCTCGGCGACAAGATCTACCTCTCGCAGCAGATTCACTCCTAGAGAGGCGCGCTGCCCCTCTCCACGCGGCCAAGCCTAAGCTGCGCCTCCTCTCCCCGCTCGCTTTCGGCCGCGCGCGATGCGCGCGGAGCGGGTTGCGGCGGACTGGTCAAGGCAGAGGAGGCTTTGTAGTCTCCTGCCGCGATGGCGGTCCTGACCAGTCGGCTCGATCCGAGCGCCGAAGGCTTCCGGGAGAACGCATGCCGGATGCGCGAGGCGCTGGCGCAGATCGACGCCTTTCTGGAGCAGGCGCGCGCCGGCGGCGGCGAGCGCTACGTCGCGCGTCACCGGGCCCGCGGCAAGCTCCTCGCGCGCGAGCGCATCGAGCGGCTGCTCGACCGCGATTCTCCCTTCCTCGAGCTCTCGCCCCTCGCGGCGAACGGCACCGAGTACGTCGTCGGCGCGAGCGTCGTGACCGGCGTCGGCGTCGTCCGCGACGTCGAGTGCGTGATCGTCGCGCACGACCCGACGGTGCGCGGCGGTGCGACGAATCCCTACTCCCTGAAGAAGGGCATGCGCGCGATGGACATCGCGCGCCAGAACCGCCTCCCGATGATCCAGCTCGTCGAGTCGGGCGGCGCGGACCTTCCCCGGCAGGCCGAGATCTTCGTGCCGGGCGGAGCGACGTTCCGGAACCTGACCCAGCTCTCCGCGATGGGGATCCCGACGATCGCTCTCGTGTTCGGTAACGCAACCGCGGGCGGCGCCTATCTCCCCGGTCTCTGCGACTACGCCGTGTTCGTGCAGGGACGCGCGAAGGTGTTTCTCGGTGGCCCGCCGCTCGTGAAGATGGCGACGGGAGAGGTCGCGGACGACGAGGAGCTCGGCGGAGCGGAGATGCACTCGCGGGTGTCGGGGGTCGCGGACTTCCTCGCGCGTGACGAGGAGGACGCGCTCCGACTCGGCCGCGACATCGTCGCGCGCCTGAACTGGCGGAAGCGCGGCCCCGGCCCATCGCTCCCCGCGGACGAGCCGCTCTACGATCCGGAGGAGCTCCTCGGCCTCGCCGCGATGGACCTGAAGCAGCCGATCGACGTGCGCGAGGTGATCGCGCGCATCGTCGACGGCAGCCGCTTCGACGAGTGGAAGCCTCTCTACGGGCCGAGCCTCGTGACCGGCTGGGCTTCGATCCACGGGTTTCCGATCGGGATCCTCGCGAATCATCGCGGCGTCCTCTTCTCGGAAGAGGCCGAGAAGGCGGCGCAGTTCATCCAGCTCGCGAACCAGAGCGCGGTGCCGCTCGTCTTCCTGCAGAACACGACCGGCTACATGGTCGGCAAGGATTACGAGCAGCGCGGGATGATCAAGGACGGCGCGAAGATGATCAACGCCGTAGCGAACAGCCGCGTTCCACACGTGACGCTGGTCCTCGGCTCGAGCTACGGGGCCGGCAACTACGGGATGTGCGGCCGCGCGTACGACCCGCGGTTCCTGTTCTCCTGGCCGAACAGCAAGACCGCCGTGATGGGGCCCCAGCAGCTCGCGGGCGTGCTCTCGATCGTCGCGCGCGAGGCCGCCGAGTCGGCGGGGCGTCCGTACGACGACGAGAAGGACGCGGAGATGCGCCGCTTCGTCGAGGCGCAGATCGAGCGCGAGTCGCTCGCGCTCTACAACACGGCACTTCTCTACGACGACGGCATCATCGATCCGCGCGACAGCCGTACCGTGCTCGGCATCGCGCTCTCCGCTTGTCACTCGGCCGAGGTGGGCGGAACGCCGGGCTACGGCGTCTTCCGGATGTGACCGTGAGCGTTCCGCGAAGGCCGATCCGGAAGCTCCTCGTCGCGAACCGCGGCGAGATCGCACGGCGCATCCTGCGCTGCTGCCGCGAGCGCGGGATCGCTTCGGTCGCCGTGTTCTCGGACGCCGACCGCGAAGCGCCATTCGTCGCCGAGGCGGACGAGGCGGTCCGCATCGGCGGCGCTTCCGCGGCGAGCTCGTACCTTCGCGGCGAAGCCGTCGTCGCCGCGGCGCGGCGCACCGGCGCGGATGCGATCCATCCCGGATACGGCTTCCTTTCCGAGGACGCGGCGTTCGGCAAGCTCTGCGAGGACGCGGGCCTCGCGTTCATCGGCCCGCCGCCGGCGGTGCTCGCCTCGCTCGGCTCGAAGATCGAGGCGAAACGGATCGCGGTGGAAGCCGGCGTTCCCGTCCTTCCGGGCGGAATGCTGACCGGCGATGCCGCGACGGACGATCGCGTCGCCGCGGAGATCGGCTTCCCGGTCCTCGTGAAGGCCTCGGCTGGAGGCGGCGGTCGCGGCATGCGCGTCGTCGAGTCGGCGCAGGCGCTCGAGCGCGCGGTCGCGACGGCGCGGCGCGAGGCCGCGCGCGGGTTCGGCGACGATACGGTCTTCCTCGAGCGCTACCTCGCGGCGCCGCGGCACGTCGAGGTGCAAATTTTCGGGGACGCGCACGGCGACGTCGTGCACCTCTTCGAGCGCGAGTGCTCGATCCAGCGCCGGCATCAGAAGATCCTCGAGGAGTCGCCTTCGGTCGCGGTGGACGAGGCGCTGCGCGAGCGGCTCGGAGCCGCCGCGCTCGCGGTGGCGCGGGCCGTTGGATACGTCGGTGCCGGAACCGTCGAGTTTCTGCTCGACGGTGAGGGCGGCTTCTACTTCCTCGAGGTGAACGCGCGCCTCCAGGTCGAGCATCCCGTGACCGAGGCGCTGACGGGGCTCGATCTCGTCGCCCTGCAGCTCGAGGTCGCGGAAGGGGCACCGCTGCCCGAAGCCGCGCGCACGCCTCTTCGAGAAGGCCACGCGATCGAGGTGCGGCTCTGCGCGGAGGATCCCGCGGGGGGGCTCCTTCCGACGACGGGGACGGTGCACCGCTTCGCGGTGCCGGACGTGCCGGGCGTGCGCGTCGACTCGGGTGTCGTCGACGGCTCGGTCGTCGGCCCGCACTACGACTCGATGATCGCGAAGGTGATCGCACACGGACCGACGCGTGAAGTCGCGACTGCGCGGCTCGCGACGGCGTTGCGTGGCCTTCGCGTCGACGGGCTCCGCACGAACCGCGATCTCCTCCTGGGGGTGCTCGAGAGTGACGAGTTTCGCCGCGGCATCACGGACACGCGGTTCCTCGAGCGCCATCCACCCGCGGAGCTCGCGCGTCGAACGGGCGGGGAGGGCACGGATCGCCTGCATGCGCTCGCGGCGGCGCTCCTCGACCAGTCGGAGAGGCGTGCGGAGGCGCACGTCCTCCCGCACGTTCCGTCCGGATGGCGCAACGTTCCTTCGGTGTTCCAGACGGAGTCGTTCCGCGCGGACGGCGTGACGATCGAGGTCGAGTACCGATTCGTCCGCGGCCGCCTCGAAGCGCGCGTGAACGGCGAGACGCTCGAAGGCGTCGAGGCGCGTGTCCTCGGGCCGAGCCGGATCGAGCTCGAGGTCGACGGCGTGCTCCGGCGGATCGAGGTCGAGCGGCACGGAGCACATGCCTACGCGCAGAGCTCGCTCGGGCGCTCCGAGCTCGAGGTCGTCCCGCGCTTCGCGGAGGTCGCCGCGGAGTCCGCTTCCGGATCGCTCTGCGCGCCGATGCCGGGGACGGTGGTCCGCGTCGCCGCGCGCGAGGGCGAGATCGTCGAAGCCGGCGCGGACCTCGTGGTGCTCGAAGCGATGAAGATGGAGCATCACATCCCCGCGCCGCATCGCGGCCGCGTGCGCGCCGTGCGCATTCGGCAGGGGGACACGGTCGCCGCGGGGCAGGTGCTCGTCGAGATCGAGCCGCCGGAGGCCGAGGAATCGGGAACCGCGAAGGAATCACCGAAGGACGCGGCGAAGGAATCACCGAAGGACGCGCCGAAGGAATCGCCGAAGGGGTCGATGGATGGCTGAAGACGAGATCCTCTGGGAAGCCGAAGACGGCGTCGCCTGGCTGACCATCAATCGCCCGCAGGCGCGGAACGCGATGAACAAGGCCGTCCGCGACGGGCTCTGGACCGGTCTGCGCAACTTTGCGCTCGACCCGGACCTGCAGGTCCTCGTCCTCACCGGTGCGGGCGACGAGGCGTTCTCCGCCGGGGCCGACCTGAAGGAGATGGCCGCCCTCGGGCTCGAGGTTCCGCCGCCGGACTTCGCGCCGCTCCTCGGCCGGAACCTGCAGATCGACAAGCCCGTGATCGCGGCCGTGAACGGGATCGCGTACGCGGGCGGCTTCTGCCTCGCGCAGATGTGCGATCTCTGCATCGCTTCGGAGAACGCGCGCTTCGGAGTGACGGAGGCGCGCTGGGGCAGGGGGGCGCCGTGGGCGGCGCCGTTGCCGTGGCTGATCCCGCCGCGCGTCGCGCTCGAGCTCTTGATGACGGCGGAGCCGATCGATGCGCAGCGCGCGCATGCGATCGGTCTCGTCAATCGAGTCGTGCCACTCGCGAGCCTGCGCGACGAGGCCGCGCGCATGGCGAAGACGATCGCCGCTAACGCGCCGCTCTCCGTGCGTGCCTCGAAGGCTCTCGTCTATGCGGCTGCGGAGCGCGGTCTGCAAGCGGCGTACGACGAGGGCGACCGTCTCTTCGAGACGGTCTACCGAAGCGCCGACGCGCAGGAGGGACCGCGCGCGTTCCGGGAGAAGCGAGCGCCGCGCTGGCAGGGGCGCTGACGATGGCGCGGCCGCTCCGCATCGCGAACTGTAGCGGGTTCCTCGGCGACCGCCTCGACGCCGCGCGCGAGATGGTGGAAGGTGGCCCGATCGACGTCCTGACCGGCGACTACCTCGCCGAGCTCACGATGCTGATCCTGTGGAAGGCGCGCGCGAAGGATCCGGGCGCGGGCTACGCCTCGACATTCCTCCGGCAGATGGAGGAGGTGCTGGGCATCTGCGTCGATCGCAAGATCCGCGTCGTCGCGAACGCGGGCGGTCTGAACCCGGCGGGTCTCGCGGAGCGCCTGCGCGCGCTCGCGGACAAGCTCGGCATCCGCGTTCGCATCGCGCACGTCGAGGGAGACGACCTGCTGCCGCGTCTCGACGAGCTCGCGGAGGCGGGTGTCGTGCTGCGGAACGCGGACACCGGTCGAACGCTCGACGAGGCGCCTTCCGCGCCGGTGACGGCGAACGCGTACCTCGGCGGCTTCGGCATCGCGCGCGCTCTCGCGGAGGGCGCGGATGTCGTCGTGTGCGGGCGCGTCACGGACGCTTCGCTCGTCGTCGGTCCCGCGGTGTGGCACTTCGGCTGGAAGCGGGACGACTGGGATCGTCTCGCCGGAGCCGTCGCGGCGGGACACGTGATCGAGTGCGGTCCCCAGGCGACCGGCGGGAACTACAGCTTCTTCGCCGAGGTGCCGGGGCTCGAGCATCCCGGCTTTCCGATTGCGGAGGTGTACGAGGACGGCTCGATCGTGATCACGAAGCACCCGGGAACGGGTGGACTCGTCTCGGTCGGGACGGTCACGGCGCAGCTCCTCTACGAGATCGGCGCGGCGCGCTACGCGAACCCGGACGTCGTCGCGCGCTTCGACACGATCGAGCTCGCGCAGGAGGGGCCGGACCGCGTGCGGCTCTCCGGCGTCCGCGGCGAGCCGGCGCCGGGCGAGACGAAGGTGTGTCTCAACTTCCTCGGTGGCTTCCGCAACTCGATGACCTTCATCCTGACGGGTCTCGACGTCGAGGAGAAGGCGGCCCTCGCGCGCCGTACGCTCTTCGCGGCGCTGGGCGGCGAGAGCCGCTTCGCCGAGGTCGATGTGCGCCTGATCCGCTCCGACAAGCCCGACGCGGCGAGCAACGAGGAGGCGACGGCGCTCTTGCGCGTGACGGTGAAGGATCCGGATCCCGCGAAGGTGGGACGGAGCTTCGCGAACGCGGTGATCGAGATGGCGCTCGCGAGCTACCCCGGGTTTTCGTGCACGACGCCGCCGACGAACGAGACGCCGTACGGGGTGTACTGGCCGGCTCTCGTGCCGGCGAGGCTCGTGCCGGAGGTGGTGGTGCATCACGATGGGAGGCGGGAGGAGGTGGCCGCGGGCGGGGCCGCGGGCGGGAGCGGGGTGAAGGCAGCGGCGGAGGCTTCTTCCCCGATCGGTTCGACTTTCGTCGGCGAGGTCGAGAAGCGGCCGCTCGGTGTCTTGGCTGGAGCGCGTTCGGGCGACAAGGGTGGGAACGCGAACGTGGGGTTCTGGACGCGGGATGCGCGTTCCTTCGAGTGGTTGCAGTCGTTCCTGACGGTGGAACGTTTGCGCGCGCTGTTGCCGGAGGCGCGCGATCTGGCGATCGAGCGGCATCCGTTGCCGAACTTGCTCGCGCTGAACTTCGTCGTGCACGGGTTGCTGGGGGACGGTGTCGCGGCGTCGACGCGGCCGGATCCGCAGGCGAAGGGGCTCGGGGAGTATCTGCGGTCGAGGGTGGTGGAGATCCCGAAGGAATTGCTCGCGGCGCGTTCAGGAGGCGGTTAGGTTCGCGGGTTGTGAGCGATCGAGTCTTGGGTCATCGTTCGAAAGAAGATCGCCCCATTCGAGATAGATTGTGATTGATATGCGCGCGCGGATGGAGGTAAGCTCACGCAGTGTCATCGACGAGTCAGCTCACCTTCGATGAGTTCCGTCGACGTTCGGGCTGGGGTGGGCCGCGGGTCGGGCCCGGTCGTCCGCGCGGGGATCGCTCGCGAGTCGTTCACCGCCGTCGACCCGAGTTTCACAGCCCGTGCCCGTTCGAAGCGATTCGTCGATCTTGCCACGGTGACCGCGCAGCGATAGTCGGGACGCATGAGCGTTGCGGTTCCTCTCGACGGGCTCCGCGCCGCGATCGCCGAGCGCGGCGGCGAGGCGTATCTGCTCACGGTTTCCGACGACGGGCGGCCGCATACGGTGCACGTGCCCGTGCGGTGGGACGGCGATGCCCTCGCGGCCTCCGCCGGGAAGACGAGCGCGCGGAACGCGATGACGCGGTCGGCGGTGGCTCTCATTTTTCCGGTGCGAGACGGCGGCGACTACAGCTTGATCGTCGACGGAACCGCGGCCGCCTCGGACGTCGCCGAAGGGCGCGTCCTCCGGATCACGCCGACGAAGGCGGTCCTTCATCGAGCCGCGGCGATTCCAAATCCCGAGTCGTCGTGCGAGGCCGACTGCGTTCCGATCCTCCCATCGACGACGCGCTCCGCAAGCTGAGCTGAGCTCAGCCGCGAGGCACCCCATGAAAGCCTGGCGCGTCCACGGATTCGGCGAGCCGCGCGATGTCCTCCGGAAGGACGAGGACGAAGCCCTGCTGGAAGCAGCTCGGCTCTCCGGCGAATCCGAAGGGCTTCAAGTACTCCGATCGCGAGCGCTCGCCGGACGGGCTCGACAGTGTGCAGGTCCTCGCGGGCGAAGCGGGCAAGGCGAAGGCGAGCGTCGGTGGGAAGGGTGCTGCGCTCGAAGCTTCGGGAACGTTTGCGACGCTTCCGCTGCCGCTTCCGGTCGTCGCGCAGCTCCAGACGACCGGCGCGTGCTGGGAAGCGAGCTACGCGACCGCAGGCGCGAACGACGACTTCACCTTCAAGGCGAAGTGATCCGCGCGAGCGACTCGGCCGCGATGCTCAGGCGGAGGGCCGGGTCGCATTCAGATCGAACCGGATGTTCCCGATCACCGTGCAGCGCACGCACGGATGATCGGAGTCCGTCCGGATCGTCGCCTTCCCCCGGGAGAAGCGGCGCACGTGTCGCCGCGCGGTGCGGTAGCTGCGTCCGTTCCACAACGCCGACCAGCGCTCCGCGAACACGTTACCGAAGTCGTCGGCCTGATCCTCGATCGCACAGCAGGGCGAGACCGAGCCCTCCGGGTTGATCGTCATCCCGGCCCACGGCCACTCGCAGAAGCCCGGCGTGTCGCCGGGCCGCGCGCGGATCAGCGCGTGACCCTCGACGCTCTCGGGACGGATCCACTGCACGAGCGCGCGTCCGACCATCCCCGCCGCGCGCGCAGCGTCGGCTGGCGAGTCGATCATCGCGAGGAGGTCGCGGAGATACGCGCTTCGCAAGATCTGCGTCGGGCGGAAGCGCCGCACGCGCAGCGCCTGCGACGAGCGCACGCCCTTGTTCGGCATCGGTGCCGGTCCTTCCGGCTCCGGGCCGGGCGGCACGGGATAGAGCTGGAACCGCGGATCGCGCGGCATCCACGCGGCGAGGAACGGCTCGTCCGTCGGCAGGTACGGCGGCTTGATGCGCACGTCGTCCGCGCCGCGCGCGCGCGCGAACTCCTCGACGCGGTCGACCTCGTGCTCGTTGTGGCGGAACACGAGGAACTGCCAGATGATCCGCGGTGTCGGGCTCGCGAGCTCGTGGCGCTTCCGCACGAGCGTCTCGAGGTTCGCGAGCACGCTCTCGAGCCGGCCGCCAACGCGGTAGCGCTCGTAGGTCTCCTGCGTCAGCCCGTCGACGGAGATGGAGATCACGTCGAGACCCGAGCGGACGAGCTTCTCCACCGTCTCCTCGGAGACGTGATTGAAGTTCTCGTGCAGCTCGAGCGAGATCCCGTGCCGCTTCGCCTCGGCGATCATGTCCGGAAGCCGCCGGTTGAAGAGCGACTCGCCCCAGTTCATCAGCTCCATGCGGATGACGTACGGCCCGACGCGGTCCATGAACTTCTTGAAGTGGTCGAAGTCCATCATCGCCTTGTTGCGCGTGCCCTTGTTGGCGCCGGTCGGGCAGAACGGGCAGTGGAGCTGGCAGAAGTTCGACGGATCGAGCGTGAGCCAGTACGGGTGGCCGCCCCACATCCGCGTCGCGCCGCGTCCCATCAAAAATTGCACCCAGAGATAGTTTGCGAGCTTCCGGTAGAGTCGCTCCCGCCAGAGGCGCTCGACGACCGACAGCTCGGCGTGCGGGAGGACGCGGCGGCGGACGTCGCGCAGGAAGCCCTCGAAGCCCTCGGAGCGGCCGGCGCGGCCGGCGCGTTCGGCGCGTTCGCTCACGCGGCGACCTCCACGCGCGCGTCGTCGAGCCGGACGAGATCCATCTCCGCCTCGCCCATCATCCGGCAGCCCGCGAGACGAACCCAGGAGCGATGGCGTGCGACGACGCAATGCTTGCGCGGCGCCCGGAAGCAGCCTCGCTCGACGCGGATCAGCGACCAGTCGGTCGCGGCGACGCCTTCGCCGGACTCGTCCTCGACCTCGACGAGATGAGCGCGCGCGCCCTCGCAGCAGACGACGCTGCCGCGTGAAGCGGCGATCGTCCCGCGCGTCCACGAAAGCCGCGACGTGCCCCAGGCCCAGAGACCGAACTCGGAGCCGACGCAGCAAGAGTCCTCGCCGAAGGCGAAAGCGTCGTCGAACGTCTGGACCGTGAAGTGAGGCGCACCCTCGAGGACCGTGTGGCGGAAGCGCGCTTCGCCCCGACCGAAGCAGGTCATGCCGCCCCAGGCAGGCTCTCCGGGGCCACCGATCCGCACGGGCTCCGCCTTCGTTCCCTCGATCTCGAGCCGGCCGCAGACGACGAGGGCGCAGAGCTCGCGCATCGTCGCCTCGACCGAGTCGCCCGAAGGCGAGCGCCAGAAGACGGAGCACGCCCAGCGCGGTCGCGCCGCGAAGCGGATGCGCGTGCCGGGTCGCACCGTGAGCGTCGTTCCTTCGGCGACGAGCACGTCGCCGATCACGTGGACGTCGCCCTCCCAGACGGTGTCCCGCTCCAGGCGACCCATCGTCGTGCTCATCGCGGCGGCCTCGCGGCCTCAGGCACGAAGCGCGCGCGCGACGCCGCGCGCGATCCGGCCGAGGTTGCCGCGCAGGCGAACGGAGCGGGGCAGGGACGGGGACATCCCGCCGTCGAGCTGCTCCTCCAGCGTTCGCTGCGCGTAGTCGATCGCGCGTCCGTAGAGGTACTCGAGCTTCCGGTCGCGCCGCGCGAGCAAGCATTCGAGCTCGTACACGTCGTCCGCGCTGAGCGTCCGGCCGGCGCGGATGTGCTCCGGCAGCGGCCGATCCGTGTAGATCGTGATGTCGTGCGGGATCAGCGGCAGCGACGGTCGCCGCGCCGTGTAGAGGTAGAGCGCGAACGACCGGCGGCTCACGTGGCGCTTGTCGGCCGGCAGGTCGAGACGCCGGAAGCCGTGCCACGAGCGATCGCTCGTCTCGAAGAGGACGCAGCGGTTCAGCATCGGCGCGACGGTGCGGATCTCGTTCTCCGCCGGATGGAGCCAAGGGTTCGTGTGGAGCTCGAGGGAGCCGCCCCACGACTCGTCCCACTCCGGGTTCAGATAGAGGAGCAGGTTCAGCCGGCGGTGGAGCTTCGTCGTCGGATGCAGGTTGAAGTCGATGTGCGGATCGAGCTCCATCCCGTGCAGGTTCTCGTGCGTCCCGCCGCCGAAGTACGCCGGATCGAAGAGGAGGTCCGGGATGCCCGAGATCTTCGCGACGAGCTCGAGGAACGCGGCGGAACGGAGTCCGTCGTCGAGCTCGACGAAGGCGTCGCCCATCGCTCGCACGTTCTCGTGCCAGGCCTTGCCGGCTTCGCCCCAATCGTTCTTGAAGCGAGCCTCGTCGTACGCGGGGAATTGCTCGACGAGGCGCGCGCACAGGTCCTCGCGCAGGAAGCCGTCGATCACGACGTGCGGGAACGGCTTCGCGTCGCGAAACGACGTCGCCAGCTCCGTCGCCTGGCGGACGAGCCGCTCGTCTACGATGCTCGACACCGTCGAAGGCTCGGCTAGAAGGGTTTCGCTGTCAAGCCTCCCGGAACGGCGCTCCCGTGCGAGCGCGCCGGGATGCTACGCTCCCGTGACACGCGCTGGAGGTGACCGATGGAAGCTTCCCCGGAGATCGTTCCGTACGCCGGCGACCGCATCTGCCACGACGCGGACGCACACCTGATGGAGGAGCCGGACTGGATGCTCGCCCACGCCGATCCCGGCGTTCGCGAGAGGATCCGGCCCGTCTTCGTCGCTTCGGTGAAGCCGGGGGAGGAGTCGTTGATCGACAAGTGGCGGCGCCGCCACGCCGACCCCGCGGAGCGCCCGACGGCCGAAGCGGAGATCATGCTCCGGAAGAACTGGGCCGCCCTCGGCTCGTTCGTCCGCGAGGACCGACCGCGCGCGCTCGATCTTCTCGGCTTCCGGAGCCAGCTCGTCTTCAACACGTTCACGAACCACTACCTGTACGACGCCGAGCACAAGGACGACGTCGAGTTCGCCTACGGGCTCGCGCGAGCGCACAACCGTGCGATGCTCGACTTCTGCTCCGTCGATCCGCGCCTCCTCGCGACGGCCTACGTACCGCTCGCCGACTTCGAGCGGTCGCGCGCCATCGCCGAGGAGTCGATCGCGGCCGGCGCGAAAGCGCTCCTCGTCGCGTCCGGCTGTCCGCGCGGACACTCGCCGAGCCACGTCGGGCTCTTCCCCGTGTGGGCGGCCGCGCAGGAGGCGCGGCTGCCGGTCGTGTTCCACGTCGGCGGAGGAGGGCGTCTCCTCGATCCCGCGTACTTCGAGAACGGGCTTCCGCCGGTTCCGGACTTCCACGGCGGCGCGGAGAACTTCCGCTCCGTCGACTACGTCGCGATCCCGGGCCCGCCGATGCAGACGCTTGCGACGATGATCTTCGACGGCGTGCTCGACCGGTTCCCACGGCTCAAGATCGGCGTGATCGAGCAGGGCGCCGTCTGGCTGCCGAGCTGGATGCGCTCGATCGATACCGCGTTCGAGGCGTTCCGCAAGAACGAGGAGCGGCTGCAGAAGCTCGAGCTCCGTCCGAGCGACTACGTCCGCCGCCAGATCCGCGCGACGCCGTACCCGGCGGAGCCGGTCGGCTGGATCATCGAGCAGGCGGGAGAAGACGTGTGCCTCTTCTCCTCGGACTGGCCGCACGTCGAGGGCGGACGCAATCCGATCCGGCGCTTCGAGACCTCGATGGAGGGGATCTCGGAGCCGGCCCGCCGGAAGTTCTACCAGGACAACTTCGAGGACCTGATGGGGGCCGGGCTGCGGACGGCAGCCTGACCCCCGAACAGGAAACGCTCAGCCCGCGAGAAAGCGATCCAGATCGGCCGACGTGCCGATGTGCTTCCCGTCGACGAAGACCTGGGGCACGGTGTCGGCGCCCGTGACGGAGTGGAGCACGCTCGAGCTGGCGTCGCGGCCGAGCACGATCTCCTCGTAGCTCCAGCTCTTCGACTCGAGGAGGGCCTTCGCCTTCGCACAGTATGGGCAACCCTGCTTCGTGAAGAGCGTCGCGAAGCGGGGAGGCTTCGCCTGGGGGTTCAGGTAGCGGAGCATCGTGTCCGCGTCCGAGACCTCGTACGGATCGCCGGGCTTGTCCGGCTCGATGAACATCTTCTCGATCACGCCGTCGCGAACCAGCATCGAGTAGCGCCAGGAGCGCGGCCCGAAGCCGAGGTCGCTCTTGTCGACGAGCAGACCGAGCCCTCGCGTGAACTCGCCGTTGCCGTCGCCGATCAGCCGGACGCGCTTCGCGCCCTGGTCACGGCCCCACGCTTCCATCACGAACCCGTCGTTGACGGACAGGCAGACGATCTCGTCGACGCCGTTCTGCGCGAACACCGGTGCGAGCTCGTCGTACCGGGGGAGGTGGCTCGTCGAGCACGTGGGCGTGAATGCACCCGGCAGCCCGAACACGACGACGGTACGGCCCTTGAAGAGGTCGTCGGTCGTCACGTCGCGCCACTCGCCCTTCTCACGCGTGCGGAACTTCACCTGGGGCACTCGCTGGCCCTCTTTGTTTTCGAGTTTCATTCGTTTTCCTTCCTTCCCGAGGCGACCTTTCCGGTCCCTCCTCACGAAGGAGAGATTGACCATTCGAGGTCGATCAGACAAATTGATAGTTCTAATGAGGCGATAAGGTGAACCTATCGCGAGTCACCCTGACGCAGCTCGGCTACCTCGTCGCCGTCGAGCGGGAGAGGTCCTTCCGGGACGCCGCGAAGCGCTCCTTCGTCACGCAGCCGGCCTTGAGCCAGCAGATCGGGAAGCTCGAGGAGGAGCTCGGCGTGCGCGTGTTCGACCGCTCGCGGCAGCCCGTCGTTCCGACGGAGATCGGCGAGCGCATCCTCGCGCAGGCCCGTGCGATTCTGCGCGAGGTCGAGCGGCTCGGTGACGTCGTCGCGGAGTCCGCCGGTCCGCTCTCCGGCCGCTACCGTCTCGGGATCCTGCCGACGCTCGCACCGAGTCTCGTGCCGCTCTTCCTTCCCGACTTCATGCGCCGCCACTCCCTCGTCGAGCTCGTCGTCGAGGAGGTGACGACCGAGGAGATGATCGAGCGCCTCCGCCGCGACGACCTCGACGGCGGTCTCGCCGCCACGCCGCTTCACACGACGGAGATCGCGGAGCGGCCGCTCTACCGGGAGCCGCTCCACGCGTACGTCTCGCCCGGCCATCCGCTCGCACGGCGCCGTCGGATCGACCAGCGCGAGCTCGCGAAGGAGCCGGTCTGGATCCTCGGCGAGGGGCACTGCTTCCGCGAGCAGGTTCTCCAGCTCTGCGGACCGCGGCGTCCCGTCGTCGCCGGCGGCAGCGGCGCCGTCGCCTTCGAGAGCGCCACCTTCGAGACCCTGATCGGTCTCGTCGACCGGGATTTCGGCTCGACGGTCCTCCCGGACCTCGTCGTGCGGGCCCTTCTGGCGGCGAAGCGTCGCGAGCGCGTCCGGCCGTTCGCGCCACCGGTCCCGTCGCGCGAGGTCAGCCTGGTATCGCGGCGGCGGCATCTCCGCCGCGCGATCGCCGACGCCTTGGCGGCGGCGATCGAGGCCGCCGTCCCTCCCGAGCTGGTCGCTTCGCGGCGCGACCGCTCGCGCCCGCTCGATCCGCGTCCCTCGGGGCGCGCCTGATCCGCACCCGCCTTGCCGCAGCAGTGACTGCTGGGCATCCTGATCGGGTCGAGTCCAGCGACTCGGCTCCATGCGGGCTACGCAGCCGCCCGGGCGACGGCAGCGGACGGGGCAATACGGGTGGACGAGGGAACCGAGGAGGAAGGCAGCAGCATTCTCGGCAGCGACGAGTTCCTCGCCCGGCTGACGCACGAGCTGCGGAGCCCGCTTTCTCCGATCTTGACGTGGGTCGAGGTGCTCCGCGACGAGTCGCTCGATCCACCGGCGCGCGTGGCCGCCGCGGCGGCGATCGAGAGGAGCGCGCGTTCGCTCCAGTCGATGATCGAGGACATCGCGGTCGCGGTGCGCTCGTCGCCTTCGAGCCTGGCGCTCGGGCGCGAGCGGCTCGACTTCGCGGCGCTGGTGCGGGACATCGCGACCTGGTTCGCGGGCGAAGCGGAGCGGAAGGGGATCGCTCTGCACGCGTCCTGCCGCGACGTGCTCCCGGTCAGCGGCGATCCGAAGCGGCTTCGTCAGATCGTCCGAAACCTCGTCGAGAACGCGCTCAAGTTCACGCCGCAAGGCGGGCGCGTGACGATCGTCGCGGACCGGATCGGCGACGCGGCACGGCTGCGCATCAGCGACAGCGGCCGAGGTCTTCCCGCCGGCGAGATCGGGCGCGTCTTCGATGGTGTGCAGCGTCGCGGCGTACCGCTCCAGCGGGACCGCGGGATCGGCCTCGGGCTCGCGGCGGTACGATGTCTCGTCGAGCTCCACGACGGCTCGATCACCGTCGAGAGCGCGGGGCGGGGACGCGGCTCCGCCTTCACGGTCGAGCTGCCGCTCGAGCCCGTGGGCCCGGAGGCGCTCGTCGATCCCGTTTCGGAGCGACCGGAGCTGCGCGGCCTTCGCGTTCTCGTCGTCGACGACGAGCCCGACGTGGCGCTCGCGGTGAGCACGCTCCTGACGCGCTGGGGCGTCGAAGCGCAGGCCGTGCAGAGCGCCGCCGATGCGCTCGGGGTTCTCGCGCACCAGCCGTTCGACGTCATGGTCTCGGACATCGCGATGCCGCGACACGACGGCTACGCGCTGATGGTCGCGATCCGCGAGACCGAATCGCGGCTCGGTGCGCGCCGCCTTCGCTCCGTCGCGCTCACGGCGCACAGCCGGGAGCTCGAGCGCCGGAAGGCCGTCGAGGCCGGCTTCGACGCGATCGTCGCGAAGCCGATCGAGGCGGAGGAGCTTCGCCAGACTCTCTGCGCGGTCCTCGCGCTGCACGCCTGAGCGAGCGGGACCGCCTCTCTACAGCTTCAGGAGCTGGCGCGCGATCACGGTTCGCTGGATCTCCGAGGTTCCGCCCATGATCGTGTCGGCGCGCGAGTGGAGGTACGAGCGCGTGAAGCGTCCGCGCCACGGCGCTCGCGGGTCGTCCGGATGCAGCAGGAGATCGGGCCCGAGGAGCTCGCCGGCCGAGGAGCGCAGGCGCTGGGCGAGCTCGCTGCCGAAGAGCTTCTCGAGCGAGCTCCGAGGGCCCGGGCTTTCGCCGCGCGCGAGCGCCGTCAAGCTCCGGCAGCCGAGGAGGCGGAGGACCTCGACGTCGACGTACAACGCCGCGAGACGCTGCCGTACGGCCGCGTCCGCTCCGACGCCGCGCGCCTGCGCGAGATCGAGCAGCGCGTGGATCTCCTGGCGGAGGTGTCCGTGGAACAGGAACGTCCACATCGGGCCGCGCTCGTGGCCGAGGATGTCCATCGCGATCTTCCAGCCGTCGCCTTCGGCGCCGAGCAGGCTCTCGGCGGGGACGTGCACGTCCGCGAAGAAGACCTCGTTGAACTCCGCTTCGCCGCTCATCTGTCGGAGCGGGCGCACCGTGATCCCGGGCGTGCGCATGTCGACGAGGAGAGCCGAGATTCCCGCGTGCTTTCCCGCCGAGGGATCGGTGCGCGCGAGGAGGAAGCACCAGTCCGCGACCTCCGCGATGCTCGTCCACACCTTCTGGCCGTCGACGACCCACGCGTCGCCGCGGCGCACCGCGCGCGTCGCGAGGCTCGCGAGATCGGAGCCCGCGCCCGGCTCGGAGAATCCCTGACACCAGAGCTCCTCGCCGGTGCGCATCCGCTCGAGGAAGCGGCGACGCTGCGCCTCCGAGCCGCGTGCGAGGAGCGCTGGACCGACGAGGTCGAGGCCGACGTGACCGAGAAGGCGCGGCGCGCGAGCACGCAGGAGCTCGGTCTGGAGGACGATGCGCTGGCCGACCGAAGCGCCTCGGCCGCCCCAGGCCTCGGGCCAGTCGACGGCGACGAAGCGTCCGCGCGCGAGCCGCTCCTGCCAGGCACGACCGATCTTGCGGCTCGCCTCGGTCCACGGCTCGCGCGGGTGGCTCGTTTGCCATGCTTCCGGGAGATTCGCGGCGAGCCACGAGCGCAGCTCGTCCCGGAAGTGCCGCTCGCGCTCGTCGAGCTCGAAGTCCACGGCCTCTCCTTATCGGACGCGGGGAGGAAAGTTGACTCGTGAGGCGAACGGCTGTTAGCCGCCCCAGATGGGCGAAAACGTCGATCTCGATTCGCGCTACCTCCATGCGGAGAAGGACGGCGGCGTGCTCCGCGTCCGCATCGATCGGCTCGAGCGCCGGAACGCTCTCACGATCGAGATGTACCACGGCATCAAAAAGGCGTGCGTCGTCGCCGAGCGCGATCCCGACGTCGACCTCGTCGTGATCACCGGGACGGGCGACTACTTCTGCGTCGGCGGCGAGATGGGCGATCAGCACGAGGGCGGCGCGCAGATCGACCGCTTCACCGACTCGATCGACCTGACGCCGTTCGTGCAGCTCGAGCGCTGTCCGAAGCTGGTTCTCTTGCGGATCAACGGCATGTGCCAAGGCGGCGGTCTCGTGATGACGATCATGAGCGACGTCTCGATCGTCTCCGATCGCGCGCGCTTCCGCGTCCCCGAGCTGCTGCGCGGCGTCGCGGACTGCTACCTGGGCGGACGCCTCGCGCCGCGGATCGGGATCGCGCGCGCCAAGTACCTGCTCTACACGGCGCAATACTTCAGCGCGCAGGAGGCTCTCGACATGGGGCTCGTCTCA
>Ga0194131_10000175_pt1 | contig 102584 bp, 96 predicted proteins | sample TA2KigO120mmetaG_FD_148631 | JGI IMG/M metagenome (GOLD analysis project Ga0194131, IMG submission 148631) | Freshwater microbial communities from Lake Tanganyika, Tanzania - TA2015053 Kigoma Offshore 120m | ecosystem: Environmental > Aquatic > Freshwater > Lake | place: Tanzania: Lake... | reverse complement strand
ATAGGTGGGAATCTTAGCTTGCGCGAACGCGTCAACGCCGGAGTCTCCATCCTCCTCCGCCATCCAGCAGGCGAGGAGGGGAACCAGTCGCCGCGGCATGGTGTCACCCTCGGACCCTGAGGCAGTCCCGCCCTCGACGATAGCTTGCGCCATGACCCGGGGATCGACCTGACCGGTGGACACATAGAGGGCGATCAGCGCATCCACCTCGCCCGACCGGCCGACGATCTGCAGGGCCTTCCGGAAGTCCTCTTCACGAGCCGAGGCGATCAGGTCTACCGGATTGCCCAGCCCCGCCGTAGGCGGGAGGAAGGCAGCCAACCGAGCCTGGGTCTGCGCGGAGAGTGTCGGCACGGCAAGACCGCCGGTCTCGCACCGATCCGCACAGAGGATCGCCGGCCCTCCGGCATTCGTTACGATCCCGACGCGCCGCCCCCCAGGCAACGGTTGAGTCCCCAGCGCGGCGGCCAGTAAGAGCATCTCCTCCAGCGTGTCGGCGCGCATTACGCCCGTCTGATGGAACAGCGCATCCACGGCCGTATCGCTGGCCGCTAACGCGGCCGTATGGGACCCGGCGGCGCGACGGCCCGCGGCCGTCCGCCCGCCCTTGACCGCCACGATAGGCTTCCGCCTCGCCACGCGCCGCGCGAGGCGCGCGAACCGCCGTGGATTGCCGAAGGATTCCTGATACAAGAGGATGACCTCCGTCTGTGGATCATCCTCCCAGTATTGGAGGAGATCGTTGCTCGACACGTCCGCCTTGTTACCGACGCTCACGAAGGTGGAGAGGCCGAGATGCAAGCGCTTCGCCGCCGCCAGGACCGCCAGGCCCAACGCGCCGCTTTGGGAGGACATGGCGACCGGGCCTGTGGGAGGAAAAATCGGGGAAAAAGAGGCGTTGAGCCGGATCGCCGGGTCCGTGTTCAGCAGTCCCAAGCAATTGGGCCCCACTATCCGCATCCCATGGGCCCGCACCATGTCGACCAGCTGCTGTTGCAGCGCACGGCCCTCGGCCCCGACCTCGGCAAACCCTGCGGTGATCACGACCAGGGCGCGGACGCCCCGGGCGGCGCAATCCTGCACGACCGACAACACAGCCGGCGCAGGCACGGCGATGACGGCCAGGTCCACCGGCTCAGGGAGATCTTTCACCGACGGATAGGCAGCCAGGCCGCCCACCGCGGCGGTTTGCCGATTCACGGGATAGAGGGCGCCCTGGAAGCGATTGTCGCGCAGGAACTCCAGGATGCGACGCCCGATACTCGCGCGGTCCCGCGAGGCGCCGACCACCGCCACGGAGCGGGGCTGGAAGAAAGGACGCAGGGAGGCGATCGTAGCCACGCGCTCCCGCAGCTCCGATCGCTCCACGCTGGCTCCTGTGGGCAACAGCGAGAGCTCCACCTTCATGTCCCCACCGTCGAGCGCTTCCCTGGTTGTCAAGCCGGACTCCCGAAACACCTCGCGCATCGCCAGATTGTCCGCATGCGTCACCGCCCAGAGCCGGACGTAGCCCTGCCGCACGGCCAGCAACGCCAAACGCTCCAGCAGCAGCGTCCCCAACCCCTTGCCGTGAAACGCGTCATCCACCGCCATGGCGACTTCCGCGGTCTGCGCATCCCGTTCCATGTAGGAACCGACGGCAATAATGCGCGGCGCGTCTTCAACGATGCGCGTGACCAACAGCGTCGTCAGGGCATGGGGATCGGATGGGTCGCAGAGGGAGGCGATCAGGGAGGGAGCGGTTTCGGAGAACAACCGATGGCGCTTCGCCTCGGATGAGAGGCGATCGACAAAGGCTTGCAGGGCCGGCTGGTCGTCCGGCCCGGCCGGACGAATGAGCGCCGTGGCGCCGTCCCTGAGGATCAGGTAGCCAGCGCCGGCCGTTTGCCGCCCGAAGTCCTGCAAGGAGGGGGGAAGATAAAGGGGGCGCACAGGGGGAGGAGCCATCCGTCATATTCTCCACACAGAACTATTTCGCACAGCCGTGTCAAAACGGGTCACCGCGGCGGATTGGCTTCGGAACGATCCTTTTCCAATTGTTCGAGGTATTCCTGCCGCTCCTGGTCCTTCGGTTGGTAGACGTCCGACGGCCATTTGGACCACTTGGATTCCGTGGAATAGTGCGTGATCAGGGCTCCCAAAATCCACAGCAGGATGAGCAAGGCTACCATCAGCAGCCACTCGCGACTCCGGAAGACCCACTCCCGCATGAAATCCAGCCTGGTTTTAGGAGGCAGCACCAACGGCCTGATAATCTTCGTCCGCGCCACGGACGTCACCGGTTGCGAGAAACGGACGCCGCCGAAGCTGTCCCTGCCTGGTTTGTGGGAAGGACCGGGCGTTTCGGCCCTGCCCCGGGCCTCACCCGACAGGCTCGCCGGTTGGACGGGACCCGGTGACGGTTGTAATGGAGGACTCGGCTCCTTCACAGAAGGCGGCGCTTCAGATGGAACGCTCGGCGGCGCCATCCTCGTCGGAGGCCCCGCCGATTGAGGGGGAGGCGCCGCAGCGACAGGAGGAGCTGCGCGCCTCTCGAACAATGGGACTGAGATAGCCGACGTCGGTTGCGGCGAGGGCGGCTCGACGGTCGCCACAGGAGGCGGCGGTTCGGGTGGAGGGCCAGCCGGGGCCACCGTCGTCGGTTGCGTCAGCGGTGGAGGAGGAGGCGCCGCAGCGACAGGGGGCGCTGCGCGCATCTCGTGCAAAGGGGGCCGGAGAACCGGCTGCGGTGGCGGCGGCTCGACGGTTGCCACTGGAGGCGGGGCCGCTCTCGGCCTGAGTTGGCGCTTGAGGATTTCGCTCAAATCCAGATTGCCGTTCAGGCCCAACAGGAGAATGTCGTCCAGCGTCAGGACGGAAATCACATGGCCGGCGTCATCCACAATCGGCAGCCGCCGGATGCCGTGGCGCGCCATGAGCGCGACGGCTCCTTCCACCCCCTCATCGTCGGTCACCGTCACCAGCGGCTGCGTCATCACTTCCCAAGCCAACGTCGTCTCGGGATCGGCCTCGACGGCCATGACCCGCACCACCAGATCGCGGTCCGTAATGATGCCGACCGGTTTCCGGTCCACGACCACAAAGACATCGCCGACATCCCGCGACACTATGAGCTGGGCCGCCTCCATGATCGAAGCTTCCGAGATGACCGTGCAAACATCCTGGGCACGATTCCGGGCGACGGACACCGCCGCCGAGAAAGCTTGCGTGATAGGGGCGATATCCCGGAACGAGAGGCCCGGCTCCTCGTCCGCCGGGGGCTTCACGACGGCCTTCTTCGACTCCAATTGTCCTTGGATAATGGCGCGCAAGTGCGGACGTCCGTTCAAGCCCAAGAGCAGAATATCGTCGAGGGTCAGGATGGACTCCAGCCGCCCGGCCTCATCCACGATCGGCAGGCGTCGGATCCCGTAACGTGCCATCAACCCCACCGCCGCCCCGATGTCCTGCGTGCCGGAGGCCAGGACCAGGGGCTTGGACATCACTTCCCACACGAGCAGGGTCTTGGGATTCAACCCCTGAGCGAGCACGCGCACGACCAGATCGCGATCCGTAAGGAGGCCGATCGGTTTCCGGTCCCAGGCCACGAGCACATCGCCCACCCCCTCCGAGTCCATCACCTGGGCCACTTCGAAGACCGGCGTCTCAGGCGGCACCGTATGGATGATCGCCGGCAACCCCCGCTTCGGAGCCGACTCAGGCTCTTGATCGACCGTCACCACGCAAGCCACTCCGGTTTGGCGATCAGCACAATGCCCAGACCCACCATGACCAGGCCGCTCACCAGCTTGAGCCAGCGTCCCTCCCGTTCCTGGAGCCGCCGCCGGCTGAGCGTCACGGCGCCGATGCCCAGGACGATGACATCGTCGAACATATACGCGGCATTGTACAGAAGCAGATATCCATAGTACAGCCGGCCCTCTAGTTGATGCCTCGTAAGGATTCCGGTGTAGAGGGCGGGCAGTCCGGCCGTGCAAAGGACTTCGACCCCCTGCACCAGCACCGCCAGCACCACCGTGCCCAGCAAGGCGCCGGCGAGGTGCTCGGCGTACAAGATGGGGCGGACCTTGGCGTAGAGGGTCGGCTTGGTCGAGGACGGGACGCTCAACGAGAGGCCGCGCCCGAAGGCCAGAAAGTCTTTGACATGGACGACGCCTGCCAGGCCCGCAATCGCCCCCAACAAGATTTCCGCCGCGCGCGAGAGACCGATGAACAGGAAGACGTTCAGCCACGCCGCCATGAACGCGAAATACACGAGTCCCTGGACGGCCACAAACGTCCCGGCGATCGCCAGCAACTTGACACGGTCCCGGAGGCCGGCCAGCAGCGACAACATCAAGACCAGCACCCACATGGAACAAGGATTGAAGCCGTCGAGGAGCCCCAGGATCAGCGTAAAGAGGGGAAGGCCAAGACCCTGCACGGTCAGGCGGCCGACGAAAGGGAGAGAGATCCCGTCGAGAGCCGGTTGCGGCTCGGTTGCGGCCCGGTCGCAGGGGATCGTCAACTCAGGCCGGCAGGCTTCTTCCGGCGCCGGCCCGGCGGGGGGCGATTCCGGTTGGTTCAGAAGAGCCAGAATCTGTTGTCCGGTGCGGTCCGGCCCGGCAAAGCCGATCAGCAGTCGGCCGCGCACGTAAAAAGCCGGAACGCCGATGGTGCGCGAGTTTTGCGCGGCAGCCACGTTTGTGAGTCGCGCCAAGGCCGCCGGGTCTTCCCCAATGTCCCGGATAAGGATGCGCAGGGTCGGTCGGGATCGTTGCAGCTCGTCGAGGAACCGTTTAGCGGCGGCACAGCGGGGACAGCCCGCACGGGTGAAGACTTCGAGGTCCGCCTGCGGCGAACCCTGGTCGGCGGCGAACCCGCTCGACGCAATGGTCAGGAGCCAGAGCGTCAGGAACAGGATCAGGCCTCGTCGGCTCGTCGTCACCCCGTCACAGACAGCAGCGGCGCACGTGGGCCGCTCAGCTCACGGCATCGAAGGGCGCCATTAGGCGGATATAGGCCAGCACGTCTGTGATCTGCTCGTCGGTCAACCGGCCCCGCCAGCCGTGCATGGGCGAAAACAACACGCCATGAGTCACGGCGACGAGCAATTCCCAGTCCGACTTCGACCGGGACTTCAGCGTCTGCAGGTTGGTCGGCGCGACGATCAAGTATGGCGCATCGGGCCCCCTGCCGTCTAGCGCAAGCCCGTGGCAGCGGAGACAGTGTTGCTCATACACGGCCTGCCCGATTTTCGTGTTGCCCCGAAAATCCTGGGCCACCGCCCAGGATTGGCCGAGGAGGATCGCGACGAACCCGACCGCCGCCGCCTGTGTGATCTTCATGGATGATCTCCTTTAGTGAACGTCGAACCGGTCTGCATCCGTCATGCCGTCAGGTCCGCATAATGGGTCGCCACGGTTTGCCTGAGCGCTTCCCGCAGTTCCTCCCCCTGCAATTGCCTGTTGGAGAGCTTCCGAAGCCGCGCGGCCAGATCCTGGTCGCCCAACGCACTCTCCACCCAGCGTACCAGATCCTGGCGTCGATCGTGATATTCCAAACTCGCGATAGGAAGCGACGGCAGCAGATGCAGCAGCTCATAGAGGCTGGCCGCCTCCTTGCCGAGATCCGTCCGCGCGTCGCAGAATCGAAAGCGTTTCTCCGGCGGCAGCGGCACATCCAGATACTTGTAGTGGTGGCGCGTGTGGGGCACCCGTCGGATCGCCGGACGCAGCCGCACCACCGGCCCGCCGCAGAGCAGCGCCGAGCCCGGCGCCAGCGCCGCCATATTCACGCCACCCGCGCCGCAGGTTTTGCAATGGGTCTGCACGGCTTGCACCGAATCCGGTTCGGTCATGCGCGTCAATAGACAGTGGTGTATCTCCCGGAGCACGGCCTGATCGAACCGATCGGGCCGGTAGGAGACAAAGGCCCAGCCCCCTCCTTCCAACAGCGGCAAGAGGCCCTCCGTCACCTCCCTCCCGTCCGGCAGGAGGAACTGCTGAGCCTCTTCCAATACAATCCAATGCGGCCGGTACTTGCGCTCACGCAAGGGGCGTAGCACGCGAATCAGTTCCGCCAGATACCCGCTGCGCAGGGGCACCGGATAGCGGCTTAGATCCAGCACCACCGACAGCCCCGCCGAGTCCAACAGAGCCGCCACGGCCGGCGGAGCCGGCAGAGAATGCGCATCTCCCTCAAGCGCCAAAAACCGAGGCAGAACCCGCAAGCCCCGAAAGTCCCCCTCCGGGTCGATCAAGAGCACCTGATACTCTTCATGGTGCAGCCCCTCGGCCAGCAGGCCCACCATCCAGGACTTGCCGGTTCCCGAATCGCCGAACACTCCCAAGTTCCGCCCGGCCAAGCGCGAGGCGGGAAGGGTCACCGCATGGCCCGCGTCATCGTGTCCGAGCAAGATCCGTCGTTCCCTCCGGAGCGGCACGTCGAGGTATCGCCCGGCGAGGGGGAACTCATCCAAGACCGCCCGCACTCCGGTCGGACCCGGTCCTTGCGCCACCACATCGGCCATCTCGCGTACGGCCGGAATGGCGTCTTCGACCGCCACGGCCACTTCGGCCAGGTTCAGCATGGACAGATCGTTCTCCGCATCCCCGAAGGCGGCCAAGTTTCTGGCCGAGAAGCCGCACAGCGCCAGCAGCCGTTCCAGTCCCGTTCCCTTGGAGGTGCCGGGCGGCACGATCATCAGGGCCCCTTTGTTGTATTCGACCGAGGCTTCGCCCCCATGGGCGCCGAGCACCTGCCAGACGGCCTGCTCGTGAGGGGTCCAGGTTGCGGCGATGGCCAGCCCGCGCTCGAAGGGAATCCCGGCGTCCGTCAACGCCTTCAGCAGACGCGGATGGAGCTGGCCGAAGGGCAGGTACAATTCTCCGCTCGCCCGGTGCGCCAGCACCGCGCCGTTTTCCCAGACAATTCCGACAAACAGCTCGGCCAACGGCCCCAACGGAACCGAATCGAATCGCCGACCTGTGACGAGGAAGAGGGCATACCCCGAATCACGGCACCGCTCCAGCGCCGACGCCAGCTCGACCGGGACCTTCCCCTCCACCGCGAGCGTCCCGTCGAAATCGAAGGCCATTACGCGACGATCCATGCCCGCCTTTCGTTGCGGGGCGCCAGTCAGTCGAGAACGTCAGGCCGTTCGGCTCGGATCAGATTCCCACTAGGGCCCGGTGCCCGCAAATCTTTTTCAAGGTATCCATGACGTCTTCGCAGGAGAGCGCTTGCGCCCCCTTCCACTTGGCCTCTCCGGTCAGCAGCACAAGGTCGTTGATGGACAGAAACCCCTTGAGCATCCCGTCATCATCCGTGACCGGGAGCCGCCGCACCCGCTCGGTGGCCATAGTTTTGAGCGCCGCCTTGATATCGTCATCGGGTCGGCAGGCATAGATTCGCCCTGTGATGGCCTCCCAGACGTTCACGCAGGACGCGATCCGGCCCTTCGTGGCAAGGGCTATGCAGATGTCCCGGTCTGTGATCATCCCGATCACCCTGCCCTCATGGTCCACGACCGGTAGGGCGCCGCAGTCCACGTTCCACATATATTCGGCAGCTTCGGCCAGGTTGGTGTGCGGCCGGCAGGAATGGACGACGGTGGCCATTGCGTCACGAACTTTCATGTCACGACTCCTTTCGCGGTCCGACTCAGCCGCACATCCCTGTTCAGCGCTCCCACCGCACGCGGATGAGCTGTTGATTGCGGGAATACCGTAAGGTGAGCGTCCCCTGATAGGCATGGCGCAACGCCTCGCCGATGCCTTGCGCCAAATGCATGTCGGTGGTGGTCACTTCCACGCGGCTGTTTTTCTGATCGACCTTCATGACCCGCGAGAGGGGATGTTCCGCCTTGGCCTTCGCCTCTTCATTGTGGATAAGCCCCAGGATCTCGTCCCGATGCGCGGCGAGGAACGGCCCCTGCAGGGTCAGAATCCCGGATGGGTTCTGATCGCCGATGCGCTCACAAGCCGGACAGATCGCCTCATGGGCTTTGGCCGGCCTGATCCTCCAACTCCAATGTCCTTTGCGGAAGACCGCCCCGCATCGCGGGCAGGCGGTCGGTTCCCGGAACTTGCCGCGGGCCTGGTACACGTCATGCCGGGCCTCTTGAATCGTTCGATCCCTGCGCGCCACCCGGACCGCCGGATTGCCGTTGGGCTTCCCCGCTCGTACGGCCATATCAAAACTCCTCATGAATGATTTCGGTTAGACCCAGTTACGCGCGCATCGCGCGCCCCTTCGCGCAACGCTGCAGCCGCCTTCTCCAGATAGCGGACGACGGCCGCATCCTCGACTTGCGCAAACTCTTCGTAATGGTTCCCGACGGCAAAAAACGGCTCCGGCGTCATCAAACAGACCACCTCGTCGACCTCTCGTTGCACCCGAAGCAGGGTCTCCCTCGGCCCGACCGGAATGGCCGCCGCCAGTCGATCCGGCTTGAGCTTCTTCACCGCCTCGATGCAGGCAAAAAAGGTGGACCCGGTGGCAATCCCGTCATCCACCAACACAATCGTCTGGCCGGCCATCTGCGGCAGAGCCCGGCCGCCGCGGTAGAGGGCTTGCCGCCTGACAATTTCCTCTTCCTGGACGCGAATCGGCTTGTCGAGATCTTCGCGGCGCAAACCGAGCGCGCCCATTCCCTCCTGATTGAGATAGAGTGCGCGGCCTTCGGCCAGCGCCCCAACGGCATATTCCGGGTTACCCGGCGCGCCCAGCTTGCGCACGATCAGGACATCGAGCGGCAGCCGCAGCGCCAGGCTCAGGGTGTATCCCACCGCCACCCCGCCACGGGGCAAGGCCAGGATCATCGCGTTCGGGTCGTCCCGATAGGCGCCCAACCGTTCCGCCAACAATCGCCCCGCCTCTTCCCGATCCCGCAAGACGAACAAGCCACGTCCTCCTGTTCGAGCCCTTGCCTATTCTCCATCCCCTTCCCGCCCCGGTCGGACAGCAAGATGCAGACCGGGAAGACGGCTGGGAGGGCCGGCCGCTCAGCTCACCTTCACCTCGATGCTCTTCGGCTTGGCCTTTTCCGACTTCGGCAGGTGCACCTTGAGCAAGCCGTCCTTGCATTCGGCGGACACCTTGGACCCATCCGCATCCTCCGGCAAAGTGAAGCTGCGCATGAAACTGCCGTAGGCTCGTTCCACACGGTGGTATTTCTTGCCCTTCTCTTCTTTCTCGTATTTCCGCTCCCCCGTGATCGTCAGCACATCCTCGTCGACGGTCAGCTTGATGTCCTCTTTTTTGACTTCGGGCAACTCGGCCTTGATCAGATATTCCTTGTCGTCCTCGGTGATGTCCACGAGCGGCGCCCACTCGGCCACCGTCAGGGCCTCATCTTTGTCGCCGGCCTTACGCACCGGCGCGCGGCCGAACATCGTGTTCAACCGATTCTGCATGTCCTCCAGTTCCTTGAACGGATCCCAACGGGTGATGGCATTCATAGCGACTCCTCCTCGTGAAACGTGAATGGGTGACGGTGAATGTCCAAGAGCCCCATCTCAGACTGTGCATGCCCGATGCCAGGATGACTGCAAGGATCGACCTCATAACCCCTTGAAACTTCTTCCGGTTCTCCCACTCTCTCGGAGGTTGGGAAAACGGCGCGGCATTTCTGGACAGTCGGACAAAGGACAATGGGGAGTCATGCCACAGACCCGCGATCTAGAGGAAAAGGGGGCAGCGACCAGGCCCGGAAGCGCCGAGGACAACTCATCCCTCAGAGAGTTGACCCCAAGCAAGGGATGCTTACATAGACAGCAGGAGGAGGGGGAGAAGCGGAGGATGGTTCGCAGCCAAAGGTGGGTGACTCGCCCTCATGCAGCCAGCGTGCAAAGGGCGCCGCTCCTGTGCCGGAGCGGGATCGTGATCCGAAGGACGCGCCGCCTCGCAGGTGCCCGTAGGCACGACCGGAGTTGGGCGTTGACCCAAGGGAGGCGCGGGACAACCAGCCGGGGAGGGACAGGCTGGGTTGCCGGACAAGGTCCCGATGAGTCGACAGGCCCGGCGGTCCACATGAGGGCGGGCCGTTTTTTTATGTCGGTCCTAATCCCCCGTCAGATTGTGCCCATTCCGCGACAGTCGGGAGCCAAGGTCCGTTCCGGTTGACCGGGCTCCCTCCCCTCGTTTCCACGCAAGGACGCCCGTCTTCTCCTTCAAGTCTGTGTTTCCTCGCCTCTAGCTACGGGTTCGGCCCAGCCGCGGCTTTGGCCAGGACATAAGCCACACAGGCGTTCAAGGTCGCGAGCTTCGGATAGTCCGCCTCGGGAATCTCCACCTGCAAGGCTTCGTGCAAGGCGATCACGAAGTTCAGAAAGTCCATGGAGTCGATGTCCAGCTGATCTCGGAAACTCACGTCCGGCTTGAGCGAGGCCAGGTCCGCTTCCGGCGCAATCTCCCCCAGGATGCGGAGGGCCGAGCGTCTCACTTCGTCGGCGGTCGGCTGGGCGCTCATAGGCGACTTGGCTCCTGTAAGAGGCGATCGACCGAAGCCAGAAACAGGCCGCCGCGATGGCCGTCGGTCACCCGATGGTCGGCGGAGAGTGTCGCGGAGACCACCGGCCTGGCCTCGACCCGGCCTTCGGCGGCCCAGGGCCGCTCCAGCAGCTTGCCGAACCCGACCAGCGCGACCTGCGGAGGGTAGATGACGCCGAAGACGGTCTCGACGCCTTGCTCGCCGAGGCTGGTCACCGTGATCGTCGGGTCGGATAGCTCGGAACTGCGCAAGGTGCCGGCGCGCGCCCGCTTGACGAGATCGCGGAAGTTGCGCATCAGCTCGTCGAGGCTCTGCCGGTCCGTGTCGTGCAGGGCCGGCGCCACCAAGCCTCCGCCCCGGAGCGAGATCGCCGTGCCGACGTGGATGGCTGAGGCGGGCACAGACCGTCCGTCCTTCCACAGCGCGTTCAGCTCCGGCACGTCCCGCAAGGCCAGGGATACGGCCTTGAGGAGCAGGACTCCGTACAAGAGCCGGTCGGGGACCGGCCGTTGCCGATTCGTCTCGGCCAGCCAGGCCATGGCTCGGCTCATGTCGATGCTGTGGCCCAGATAATAGTGCGGGATTTCACGCTTGGATCGGGCCATGGCCGCGGCGATGGTCTGCCTCATGCGAAGCAAGCGGTCGCCTGCCTCACCGGCCTGTGGCGCGGGGCGAGAAGCCACGGCCGGTTCTTGGTTTCCACCGCTCGCCTCTTGCCGCTCGCCTCTTGCCTGTGCGGCAGCGACTTCGATGTCGCGCCGCGTGATCGCGCCTTCCGGCCCCGTGCCTGGCACGCGAGCCGGGTCCACGCCGAGGTCGGCGGCGAGTTGCCGGGCGGCGGGGGAGATGCGCCGGCGGCCGGCTGATTCACTGGCTAGAGGCGCGGGGCTAGGGGCTAGAGGTTGTTCTTGTTCTCCGCCCCTCGCCTCTTGCCTCGCGCCTCGTGCCGGCTGGCCCTCTTCACGCACGAGGGCCAGGACGGTGCCGACCGGCACTTTCTCGCCCGGCTGGACCAGAAGCTTCTCGATCACGCCGCTCGCAAAAACTTCGACGTCGATGGCCGCCTTGTCGGTCTCCACTTCGGCGATGACCTCGCCACGGGTCACGCGATCGCCGGGCTTTTTCTTCCAGGCGACCAGCGTACCTGCGTCCATGTCGGCCCCCAGGGTGGGCATCACAAACTCAGCCATGGGCCGCAGTCACCTCCTTCACGCATCGGACAATCGCGCCGACATTGGGCAACGCGGCATCCTCCAGATGTTTGGGATACGGGATCGGAACTTCGGCGCTGCAGACGCGCGCCACCGGTCCGTCCAAATCGTAGAACCCGCCTTCCATGATCTGCGCGCTGACCTCCGCCGCGAAACTGCCGGTCCGCCAGCCCTCATCCACAATTACGGCCCGGTGGGTCTTGGCGACCGAGGCCAGAATCGTCGGGGTATCCAGCGGCCGCAGCGACCGTAGGTCGATGACCTCGGCCTCGATGCCCTCGCCGGCCAGCCGATCGGCGGCTTCCAGGGCTTTCCAGAGCGATCCGCCGAAGGTGACGATCGAGACGTCGCGCCCCGACCGGCGCACCGACGCCCGGGTCAGGTCCACCGTCGCCGATTCGTCCAGTTCGCCCTCGGTGGGGTAGAGATAGGCATGTTCGAAGATGAACACTGGGTCCGGCTCCTTGAGCGCGGCCAGCAACATACCCTTCGCATCGGTCACGGTTGCAGGAGTCACGACCTTGATCCCCGGGATGTGCGCGTACCAGCCCTCCAAACTGTGGGAATGTTGCGCCGCCACCTGGCGGCCCCCGCCGGTGGCCATGCGCACCACGAGCGGCACGCTGAACTGACCGCCGGACATGTGCCGGATTGTGGCCGCATTGTTGACGATCTGATCCAGGGCCAGCAGGCTGAAATTGACGGTCATAACTTCCACGATGGGACGCATGCCGCCCAGGGCCGCGCCGATCCCGGCCCCGACGAAGACGGATTCCGACAGGGGCGTGTCGCGGATTCGTTCCGGGCCGAACTCTTCCAGCAGACCGCGGCTGCAGGCATAGGCGCCTCCGTAGCGACCCACGTCTTCGCCCATCAGAAAGACCCGCGGGTCGCCGCGGAGCGCTTCGCGCAATCCGGCCCGGACCGCCTCTCGGTAGGTGGTCTTCGTCATGACCTCCCCCGCAGCCTCATGCCAGCCTCGTCAGCAGTTTTCGCCCTCGACTCTTCACCGCGGGACTCCCTGTTTTGACAAGCGATCGAATCAGCTTCACCACCTTCGGCCGAAGACGGGCATCCTGTTCGGCCAACTCTGCCAACGCTTGCATGGAGAAGGTGCGAACGAGTCGACTGCTATCCCGAAGGTATCGGAATAGAATGGCGACGGCGGCCATTCGCTCCGCCTGGCTCAAATGCAGGCGGGGGATCATTTGGGCCACATGCCACCGAACCTCCGGCTGCGCCGACTGAGCAACCTGTTCGAGGAGTGCCCGTTTGAAAGGCCGAAGATATTCCGGATGCACGGCGGTGATCTTTTCAACGGCATCCGCCGCCCGCATCCGCACCAACGGATCCACGCTCCGCAACAGACCGTCGAAGACCTCTTTAAACAACGAGGGCGCGTGGAGCACCTCGGCGACGACTTCCCCGCTTCTCCCGATGGAACGGCGATCGCCGCCCGCCAATTGAGCCAGCAAAGACCTCGCCGCCGGACTGGATCGGTCATGAGGCACAAGAGTGCTCGCGACCGTCCGACGGGCATGCTCGCAGCGTCCTGACGGCTACCGCCCCCTGTACCAGCGAGACGATCAAAATCAACACCAGCACGATCAATGACGCGGGCAATGTAAATTCCGGATGCCCGGCCAAGATCAGGGCGCTGTGAAGCGCAACGGCCAAGACTCCGGCCCCCGCCACGACCAAGGAGCACAGATGCCCGATGCGCGCGCCGAGCATCAGTTGCTTGAATCCGACCAGCACGGCCAGGACCAGCAGCGCGTTCAAGAGCAGGAACATCTGAATCCCCCCGGGGATGCCGAACAGCTCCCACTCCCTCCAATAGGCCGCATCAATCTCGTGGGTGACGAGCAGCGCGCCGTTCAAGAGATACAGATTGCGCTCCAATTCTCTCTGTTGCAGGAAGTGCATCATGGCGCAGGCATAGGATGCCGCCCCATCTCAGGCCTAGGTCACGGGCCCCCTGGCATGTTCCTTGTGCGCCTTCAGGTGCTCTTCGCAGGCTTGCTGACAGGACGCGATCGAGGCCTTGATGCGGGCGACCTTCTCCGCCAGTTCTTCTTCCGCCTGTTGCGCATAATCCTTCAAGGTGGCCCTGGTTTCCCGTCCCGACTTGGGCGCCAGGAGCAGCCCCGCCGCCGCGCCGATGAGCACGCCGCCCAGGAACGCCACGATCAGCCCCTCGACATTGCCCTCGTCTCTTTCCATGATACTTCCTCCTTGTGCATGCCTCACGGTCCCGCGTCAAACGGTGTACACGTCTTTCGTCAGGTCCTCGACCGGCTCCCACGGACCCGCCTCCGCCTCCGCCACAGCCGCGGCGATTTCCGCGGCAATGTCCGACTCCATGACCGACAGGTCTTCGGAGGTCAGACATTTCCACTCCCGCAGTTGTCCCTCGAAGATCGCGATCGGATCGCGCTGCTTCCACTGTTCGACCTCGTCCTTGGTGCGATAGAGTTCCGCGTCATACATCGAATGGGCGCGGAACCGATAGGTGCGATATTCCAGCAAAGACGGACCGTTTCCGCCACGCACTGATTGGGCGGCCCTGGTGGTCGCCCTCTCGACGGCCAGCACATCCATGCCGTCCACGGCTTCGGCGGGGACTCCCTCGGCGTGCGCTTTGAGCGTGATGTCCGGTTGGGCCTGGTGGCGCGACAACGCGGTGCCCATCGCATACAAATTGTTCTCGCAGAGAAACAGCACCGGCAACTTCCACAGCGCCGCCAGGTTGAGCGATTCGTGGAACTCGCCTTCCGCCACCGCTCCGTCCCCGAAGAAACAGGCGGTCACACGAGCCTTGCCTTGCAGCTTGTCGGCCAAAGCCAGTCCGACCGCCACCGGCAGCCCTCCTCCCACGATCGCCATACCGCCGTAGAATCGACGCGAGGCATCGAAGAAGTGCATGGAGCCGCCTCGCCCTCTGGCGCAGCCGTTGGCCTTGCCGTAGAGCTCCGCCATGAGCGAGCCGGCCGGTGTGCCGCGCAGGAGCGCCTGTCCATGTTCCCGATAGGTCGCCACAAGGGCGTCCTCTTGCGTGAGCGCGTGCATGGCTCCCACCGCCACCGCCTCTTCGCCGATGTAGAGGTGGAGAAAGCCGCGGATTTTGCCGAGGCTGTAGAGCTCCGCCGCCTTTTCCTCGAAGCGGCGGATCCGCAACATCTGGCGGAGCAGCAAGAGCGCATGTTGACGGTCGGCGACGGTCATTCAATTACCTTCCAACGTCGAGGTGTCTCCTTCGGGCAAACCCAGTTCACGGGCTTTGAGCAACCGCCGCATGATTTTTCCGCTGCGGGTCTTGGGGAGCGAGGGCAGAAACTCGATCTCTTTCGGCGCCACCACGGCGCCGAGCCTGGCCCTGGCGAACCCCAGCAATTCTCGCTGCAGCTCATGGGAAGGCGCATACCCATCCTTGAGCGACACGAAGGCCTTGACCGTTTCTAGCGCGACCGGGTCCGGCTTGCCGATCACGCCCGCTTCGGCCACCGCCTTGTGCTCCAGCAATATGCTCTCGACCTCGAACGGCCCGATCAGGTGGCCGGAGGTCTTGATGACATCGTCTGCGCGGCCGACGAACCAGAAGTACCCGTCCTTGTCCCGCCTGGCCAGGTCGCCGGTCAGGTACCACCCGTCGGCGAAACATTTCTTGTACCGCTCCGGCTCGTTCCAGTAGCCACGGAACATGGACGGCCAGCCGGGCCGCAAGGCCAGCTCCCCCTGGACCTCCGGCTCCTGCACGACCTCGATCGCCCCCTCGGCCGTTTTGTGCACGATCGCCGCTTCGATTCCCGGAAGCGGACGGCCCATCGAGCCGGGCCGGACATCCATCGCCGCATAGTTGGCGACCATGATCCCGCCTGTTTCGGTTTGCCACCAGTTGTCGTGGAACGGCCTCCCAAAAGCCTGCTGACCCCAGACGACCGCCTCCGGGTTCAGCGGCTCGCCGACACTGGCCAGGAACCGCAACGCGCGCAGGTCGTACTTGCGGACCGGCTCCAGGCCCGCCTTCATCATCATGCGGATGGCCGTGGGGGCCGTGTACCAGACCGTCACGCGCTGATCCTGCAAAATGCGGTACCACCGTTCTGCGTCGAACTCGGCCTCGTCCACGATGCTGGTGACGCCGTTCGTCAACGGAGCGATGATGCCGTAGGAGGTGCCGGTCACCCAGCCCGGGTCGGCGGTGCACCAGAAGATGTCCTCTTTGTGAAAGTCGAGCGCCAACTTCCCGGTCATGTGATGGGCCACCACCGCCTGGTGCACGTGCACCGCGCCCTTGGGCGTGCCGGTCGTCCCGCTGGTGAAGTGCAACAGCGCCACGTCTTCCGGATCGGTGGGCTCGATCGCAAACCGATCGCCCGCCTCCGCCATGAGCCAGTAATAGTCTTTCGTGCCCGCCACGTCCGTCGGCTTGTGAGCGTCTCCGACGAGCAGCACCTCTTGAAGGTGGGGGAGGGACGCCCGCAACCCGGCTATTTTCCGCTGATAGAGCGACTCGGTGGTCACGAGGACTTTCGCCTGACCGATGGCCAGCCTGGCGCGGATCGGCTCAGGGCCGAACGCGGAGAAGAGCGGACAGAAGACGCTGCGGTTTTTGAACGTGCCCAGCGCGGTCATATAGAGTTCGGGGATGCGGCCTGCCAAGACATAGACCCGGTCCCCTTTGGCCGCACCGAGCCGCTGCAGGACGTTGGCGAACCGGTTCGTCAGTTCTTCCAATCGACCGTAGGTGTAGTCGCGGACTTCCCCGTTCTTGCCGAGCCAGCGCAAGGCCACATGATCCCGCAGCCGGCCCGCCGCATGGCGATCGATTGCCTCATGCGCGATGTTGAGGCCACGCCCTCCCGGAAGCCCGTCGAGTTCCTGTCGGGCCCGCCCCCAGGAAAAGTGCGCGCGCACGTCGCCGTACTCGCTGAGGGTCGGCACGACATCCCAGTCACGCCTCGATTTGACGATCGGGTCCCAGGCCACAGGTTACGCCCCCTCTACTCACCGTCTGTCGGTGCAAAGGCCAGACCAAAGGAGAGCCGGTCTGCTTCCGGCCGGCGTGAAGGCAAATCCTCAAGAAATCAGACCGATGGGCGCAGCCGTCCCACGGTCCTCCATCGGCCTGTAGCATTATTCATCAAGCCTCGGCCTCGCTCCGGGGAGAATCGCGTCAGGCAAGGCCCCCTGCCTTTGCGCCGCAAGGGGATCGGAGGCCAGGTGCGCGAATTCATGCCGCTTCTTAAGGGAGAAGGCGGCCTCCGGACGCGCACAGTTCTTGCGTTATGAAGCGCTGCCACAATTCGGGGGCACATCTGTATGGGCCAGACCAAGGTGCTCATCATGGGGGCGGCCGGGAGGGACTTTCACAACTTCAACGTCGTCTTCCGCCAGGACCCCCGCTACCAGGTCGTCGCCTTCACGGCGGCGCAAATTCCGAACATCGCCGGTCGGCTCTATCCGCCGACCTTGGCCGGCCCCCTGTACCCTGAAGGGATTCCCATCCATGCCGAGGAGCAATTGGAATCCTTGATCGATGTGCAGCAGGTGGAGGAGGTGGTCTTCGCCTACAGCGACCTGTCGCACGAAGCCGTGATGCACAAGGCCTCGCAAGTCATGGCCAGGGGAGCGGACTTTCGGCTCCTCGGCCCGCGTGCGACGATGCTGCCCTCCACCAAGCCGGTGATATCGGTCTGCGCGGTCCGCACCGGCTGCGGCAAGAGTCCGACGGCACGCAAGATCGCGGCGATCTTACGACGTGAAGGTCTGCGCGTGGCGGTCGTCCGCCATCCGATGCCTTACGGCGACCTGGCCAAGCAGGCCGTTCAACGGTTCGCCAGCCTCGACGACCTCGCACGCGCCGACTGCACGATCGAGGAGATGGAAGAGTACGAACCGCACATCGTGAGCGGCGACCTCGTCTACGCCGGCGTGGATTACGAGCGAATTCTTCGCCAAGCGGAAGCCGAGGCCGACGTGCTCCTCTGGGACGGGGGCAACAACGATTGGCCCTTCGTGGCGTCGGATCTGGAAATCGTCCTGCTGGACCCGCACCGGGCCGGCCACGAGCGGAGCTACTATCCCGGCGAAGTCAACCTGCGCCGTGCGCAGGTGCTCGTCTTGACCAAGCTGGACAGCGCCGATCCCGAGCGGACCCGCGTCCTGCGCGAGAGCCTCCGGAAGGACAACCCCGGCGCCACGGTGATCGAGGCCACCATGCCGATCTCGCTCACGGATCCGGACGCGGTCCAAGGCAAGCGCGTGCTGGTCGTGGAAGACGGGCCGACGCTCACCCACGGAGGCATGAGCTTCGGGGCCGGGACACTCGCGGCCAGGAAATGGGGCGCCTGCGAGCTCGTGGACCCCCGTCCCCGGGCCGTCGGGTCCATCCGCCGGACCTTCGCCGACCACCCGCACATCGGCCCCTTGCTCCCGGCCATGGGCTACGGGCCCAAACAGATGTGCGAGCTCGAAGAGACGATCCGGCGGATCGAGTGCGATGTGGTGTTGATCGCCACCCCGGTGGACCTCCGGCGCCTGCTCCAGATCGCCCAGCCGACCTGCCGGGTCACGTACGAGCTGGAAGAGACGGGCAGGCCGACCCTCCGCGAGGTCATGCGCGGATTCCTTGAGAAGGTCAAGACCCATGCCTGAGAGAGTTCTGGTCGCGCTGGGCGGCAACGCCTTGGTCAAGACCGGGCAACGGGGCACGCTCGACGAGCAGGCGGCCACCGTGCAATCGGCCCTGGCCGGGGTCGCCGAACTGATCCGGCGCGGGCATCGGGTGGTCCTCACCCACGGGAACGGCCCGCAAGTCGGACAGATTCTGCTCCGCGCGGAGGCGGCGCGCGGACAGGCCTACGACCTGCCGTTGGACGTCTGCGTCGCGCAATCTCAAGGAGAAACCGGGTACATGATCCAGCAATGCCTGCAGAACGTTCTGCGGCAAGGCGGGATCGGCGATCCTCCGGTGGCGACCGTCGTCACCAGGACGCTCGTCGATCCGGAAGATCCGCGGATGTCGCATCCCACCAAGCCCGTCGGCCCCTTCTATTCGAAGGAGCAGGCCGAGCGATGGCGGGCGACGGGATGGCGGATCGCCGAAGACGCGCACCGGGGCTATCGCCGGCTGGTGCCCTCGCCCCTCCCGATCGGGATCGTCGAAACCCCGGTCGTCCGCCGGCTCGTCGAGGCCGGCGTCATCGTCATCGCCGCCGGCGGCGGGGGCATTCCGGTCCGCCGGGCACGCGACGGCACGCTGGCCGGCGTCGAGGCCGTCGTGGACAAGGACCTGGCATCAAGCCGCCTGGCCGTCGAGCTGGGGATGAACACCGTTCTTGATCTCACCGCGGTGGAACAAGTCAAACTGAACTTCGGCCAGCCGGACGAACGGAACCTGGACAAGCTGACGGTCGAGGAGGCGAAACGGTATCTCGCCGAAGGCCATTTTGCGCCGGGCAGCATGGGGCCGAAGATCGAAGCCGCCATCTGGTTTCTGGAACGAGGCGGGCGCGGCGTCATCATCACCAGCCCGGAGAATGCGCTGGCCGCGTTCGACGGCCGGGCCGGGACGCGCCTCCACCCCGTCCTCTCGGCACAGCCACGATCCTGATCGGAACGACAGCCATGCCCGATCCTGTCGCGACCGTCGAAACCGTGAAGTGGCAGGCCTACCCCTCCTGGGGCCAGTTTGCCTGGCTCTACTTCATGAGCCTGTTGACCTCGTTGCGCGGCCTGTTGTTGCTCCAGTTCGCACTCCCCGGGTGGAGTCTGTGGCTGGGAGGAGCCGTCGCGCTGCTGGGTTGCGCCGCCTGTTTGCGCCGGTGGGCCAAATACAGCCTCACCGCCAGCCGCGTGATGGTGACCAACGGGTATACCGGCCGTGTCCTTGACTCGGTGGCCATAGAACAGATCGAGGAGCTGACGATCCGGCAGGGGCCGCTTGCCCAGTGGATGGGGATCGGCACGCTCGCGATCCGAACCGGCGGCGGACAGATCCGGTTGCGCGGGATCAACGATCCGGAGGCGGTGAGGAACCGACTCGAAGCCATGAGGCCGGCTGGAGGCGTCGCAGCGGGCGATGGTCCCATATCGTCACATCCGATGGAGCCCCATGAAGCTGACAGCCTGGATTAATCCCTGGCGTGACGCCGCCGGTAGCATCATCTCTGTCTGCTGCCGATCGGGGAGCCAACGGGATCATGTCGCCCGCGTCGTCCCCGAGGAATGGGGTATTCCATCATGCGGATGATGCTGTGCCATCTCACCGGCAGCCGGCGCGGCCTGACCCAGTCATTCGATACCGATGCGATCCGGGTCGGTGTCGGGGAGTCCTGTCATGTCGCGTTCGACCCGGCGAAAGACCCGACGGTCTGCCCCCTCCACGCGGAGATTGCGGTTGAAGACCATGCCCCCCTGATTCGGGACCGGAGCAGGAAGCACGCACTCCTCATCAACGGCCAGCGAAGCTTTGAGTCCGAACTGAAAGACGGAGACCTCCTGCAGTTCGGCGAGGGCGGCCCGCTGGTGCGATTTCGGCGCATCCCCGAAGAAAGCCCGGAGACCAAGCCTTGGCGGGATATCGTCGCCGACTGCCGCGACATCGTCGTGCGCACGCCGCATCCCCGCTACCTCTCGCCTCTCTATTTGGTTCGCCGCTTGCTCGCAGATATTGCGCGCTATGGCTCCGCCGCCGCGAAGATCGCGGCCGCCGGAGCCGTCTTAGCCCCGGTCCTGCTCGTCACCCTGTTGGGCATCGTCGTCTACCGACAGCATCTGGCTGCCGCCGCAACGGAGCGGCGCATGGCCGAACTCGTCAGTCAACTCGAAGCCGGACGCTTCACCCGTGAGGAGATGGGCCGGAGGAGCGAACAGGAGCGACAGCGCCTGACGGAACTTCGCCGGCAGCATGAGGAGCTGGTCGCCACGCTCACCGCCTCGCTCAAAGAGCAGGAGACCGCCCGCCGGTCCCGGCAAGACATCCAGGCGATCCACAGACAGCTGCGCGCGCTCGAAAGCGGACAGCGGTTTGCCGAAGAGATCGTGGCTCAATTTGAGAGCGGGGTCGGGTTGCTGCAAGGAGGGTATGGATTTCTGGAAAAAGGCACCGGACGTCCCCTGCGGTACCAGGGACTCGATCCATTGGGCCATCCTTATCTGGACCGAGACGGCAATCCCTTGGTGACGATTGAAGGCGAGGGTCCGCCCATCGTCATCTTTTATGCCGGCAGCGGATTCCTCGTGGACAAGGCGGGCACGATCCTGACGAACCGCCACCTGGTCCGGATGTGGGACCATTATGAACCGGCCCGGCAGGCCATCGAGGCCGGCTTTGAGCCGCGTCTGTCCCTCCTCCGCATCTTCTTCCCCGGCGGGTCCGAGCCCTTCTCGCTCGAACTGCTCGGGGTCTCGGAGACAAGCGACATCGCCGTCCTCCGGACCGATCGAGCGCCGATCGGTTCGACGCCGCTCCGCCTGGCTCCCATGGACAAGGCCCCCCGGGTCGGCGAACCGGTCGTCGCGCTCAGCTATCCGGGGACGTTCGACAGCCTCATGGGACGGCTGGCCAAACCTGTGAGCGACGAGATTTTGCACGAGGCGGGGGGCGACCCGGCCAAATTGGCCGATGCGCTCTCGAGGCGAAAACTGGTCCGCCCTCTGGCCACTCAAGGGCACGTGTCCGACCTCTCGCCGGACAGCTTGACGTTCGAAGCCAGCGCCGGCGGCGGAAGCAGCGGGGGACCGGTCCTTGACCGAGCCGGCCTTGTCGTTGCGATCAATCATGCGGCGCTGCGCAAGGTTGGGGGGCTCAACGTGGGGCTGCGGACCAAACAGGCCAGAGCCTTATTGGCGCAGTTGCGGATCGCCCTTGACCCGAGCGCCGACGCCAAGGCGTTCCCGCGCACAGACCGTTAGGAGAGACCCATGCGCGTACTGCTGGCCGTGGATGCCTCGCCGGACTCTCGGAACGCCGCCGGCATGATCAAGCACCTGGCCGAACCACCCGATCTCCACGTGCTCAATGTGGTGGACGTGGAGGCGCTGCAACATGCCTACGCTGCGCCCAAGATGCCGGCCGGCTACTTTGAGACGTATCGCCGGGAAGTCTCGGAGGCGGCCGAGCGGACTCTGCACGAGATGAAAGCCGAGCTGGCTTCCCATGCCAGCCACATCCGCCTGATCGCCGATACCGGCGACGCGGCGGAGAGCATCGTTCAGACGGCCGAGGAGTCCCGTGCGGACCTGGTCATTCTAGGACAGCGGGGGATGACCGCGACCCCGACCTTCCTCCTCGGGGGCGTCTCTCAAAAAGTCGCCACCTACGCCCCCTGCTCCGTGTTGATCGTGAAGGAGCCGGCGGCGACAGTAGATCGCATCCTCCTGGCCCTGGACGGTTCGGACGAATCGGCGAAGACCGTTCAGTTTCTGGCTCGCACCCCCTTCAAGAATCGAGTCCGGGTCACGGCGGTCATGGTCTGGCCGGGCCATCACGCAGGGCTGTTTGGGCCGGTCAGGGGACTGCGCGACATCCGGTCCGCCGCGAAGACAGCCCGCGCGAGGGGCGAGGAGCTGCTGCGCAGCATCACGGCCCCGTTCACGACCGGACCGTATGAGGTGGAGACGGAATGGCTGCAGGGGGACCCGGCCTTTTCGCTCATCGAGGCGGCGGCGCGGCATCAGGCGCAGATGATCGTTCTCGGCGCACGGGGGATGAAAGCCATCCAACGATTCTTGCTTGGGAGCGTGTCCCAGAAAGTGCTCGTGCACGCGCCGTGCTCGGTCCTGATCGTCCGGTGACGTCGAACTGCACACCGAAGAGTCGGCTGGGGAATAAGAAACGCTGAGCGGAGGGTGGATCGTCGAGAGCTCCTGCCATGGTGGGGATCCCGGAGGGGCTTCAGGCTTCCCGGCCGACCGGGCCTGCACACCACCCCTGCGCCTAACCCCCTGCTCCTGCGCTGTTCCTCTCTCCAACACCTCCGCTCGGTTATCAGGTAACCTCCATCCCGATGCGATCAAGAGAGGCAGGCGCGATCTTCGGCGGGAAGCCATCCTCCGCATTAACTCCTCGTTGAGTCATTCGGCTACAGTGACGGGACCGGCTCATGTTGCGGATAGCTACAGTCACGCAAGGAAGACTTCGCCCCTGGCTCCTCATTCAATCAAGCCAGGCCAGGGCCAATGTGTATCTATTGGAAAGTAAAGGCCCGTTTTAGAGCGACCGGATCCGAGCCACAGCGGCACCACTCTTGCCCTTCACGAAGAGAGCCATTCGGCACAGGCATGATCGGAACCAGGGGCGGCGGCGTCTGTGCCGAACGGAGAAGGTCCTCATTGCTTGCAGTTGGTCACGAAGGAGCGCAGGTGAGCCGCTTCCCGAGAACAGCCCTCTCCGAAGGATTACGTCATGCGGCCAGGGAGGCCTGGCCGATCGGCCTCCTCGTGCTGCTGGGAAGCTGCGTGGCCCCGCTGCCCACGATGCAACAGGCAGCCATACAGGGGGACACCAAGACCGTGCTGCTGCTCTTGGATCAAGGGGCCGATGTGAATGCCAGAACCGATCGGGAGAAGATGCAAGGGATGACCCCGCTCCACTGGGCCGCTAAGTATGGACAAACGGACACGGTCAAGGCGCTCCTCGCGCGCGGGGCGGACATCAATGTGCAGACGGGCTATAGCGGGGAAACCGCCATCCAGCTGGCGGTAACGCCCTACAAAGTCGTGGAAGGGCAGACCGAGGCAGAGAGAGGGGAAACCGTTCGCGCCCTGCTGGAGGCCGGGGCGGACGTCCATAACAAGAACAAGCACGGGCAGACGCTGCTTTGCAGCGCCGCATACTGGCTTCTCTCTTCCGAGATGGTCGGCAGGATTCTGGACAAGGCAGGGGACATAGAAGAACCAGGCGAGAGAGGAAGGAGTCCGCTGCACTGCGCTGTAGCCTCTCCGTATGATCGGAGGAACACCGTGCGGCTCCTCTTGGCCAGGGGAGCCAACGTGAATACCAGGGACAACGACGGCCAGTCTGTGCTCGCCAGCGCCGTACGCTGGGGCAGCCCGGAGGTGGTCCGCATGCTCCTCGTCAAGGGCGCGGACGTCAACGTCAAAGATCAAGAGGGCTTCACAGCCTTGGATCGCGCCGAGAGCCGCAAAGACATGGAGGTTGTCGCACTGCTCGAACGCGCCATCGCGAAGCAGCAACCAACCGCTCCTTCCGCGTCGAGTCCTGCTCCAGCCGCGGTGCTACCCGTCAGCGACGTGGACCAGCCGCCGCCGGGCAAAGCGGCAACGGCTAGGAAGCACGCCTATGCGGTCGTGATCGGCATCGAACAGTACCAACAGCAATTACCACGGGCCGACTTTGCGGCACACGACGCCCGGATCATGGGCCAGTACCTGAGCAAGACGCTCGGTTATGCCGAGGAGAACGTCGTGGTCCTACTGAACGACCGGGCCACGAAGAACGGCGTGGAAAAGTACATCGAAGGATGGCTGCCTGACCATGTTGAAGCCGGCGACTCGGTGTTCGTCTATTTTTCCGGGCACGGGGCGCCGAACGCCAGAACGGGCAAGGCCTATCTCGTCCCCTATGACGGAGACCCGGCCTTCGTGGAACAGACAGGCTATCCGCTGGATCGTCTGTATGACAAGCTGGCCGCGCTGCCCGCGAAGGACGTCGTGGTCATGCTCGACTCCTGCTTTTCGGGAGCCGGCGGGCGATCCGTGATCGGCAAGGGCATGAGGCCGATGGTGCTCTCAGTGGAGAATCCGCTCCTGGCCAAGGGCAAGGTGGTGGTCCTGGCGGCGAGCGCGGGCGATCAAGTCTCCTCGACCTACAACCAACAAAGCCATGGACTGTTTACCTACTTCTTCCTCAAGGGGCTCCAGGGCGAGGCAGACGCGAACCGTGACGGCCGCATCGAGCTGCGGGAACTGTACGAGTACCTGAAGCCGCAAGTGGAGCGGACGGCGCGGCGCGAGTTTCACAACGAACAGCAGCCGCAACTGCTGGGCAACCCCGACGTGTTGAGTCGGGGCATCGTGTTGCGGGGAGCGGGCAAACCGTAAGGCTTATGCGTGGTCGCATGATCAAGCTCCTGGGCATCCCGTTGCTGACCCTTTTGGCCGGCTGCGCGACGATTTACACCGCCGCCCGTGACGGCGATCTTCCGACGGTGCAGACCCTGGTCGCCCAAGGCGCGGACGTCAATGCCGTGAATGAGAACGGCAGCACGGCCCTCCATTTCGCGGCGGACAAGGGCCGCACGGAGGTCGTCCGGTTTCTGCTGGACCACGGATCCTCGGTCAACGTCAAGGCCAAGTCCGGCTCGACGCCGCTCCTACTGGCGGCGCGATCCGGCTCCCTGGAGACGGTCCGTCTCCTGCTGGATCGCGGTGCCGAGGTCAACGTAGAAACCGGCGCCGGTCAGGGACACATCAATTGGTCTCCCCTGTCCACCGTTGCGGAGTCCGGCTCCCTTGAGATCGTGCGGCTCCTGTTGAGCAGAGGGGCCGACCCGAATCTCCCGAATGACCCGTTCATCGCGCCACTCGGGCTTGCCGCGGGAAAGAAGCATGGTGACATTGTTCGCCTCCTCTTGGAGCGTGGAGCAAGCGCCGGCAAAGAACATGCCTTGCGCTTGATGGCGCTACACGGCGACGTGGACACCGTCCGTCTGCTGCTGGACCATGGCGCCGATGTGAACGACCCGACGGTCACGAACGGGTGGACGGCGTTGAAAGAAGCGGCCTGGGGCGAGGAAGTCGGGAAACAGCTCCGCGTTATCCAGCTCCTGCTCGAACGAGGCGCCGACCCGACCGTCATTGACAATCAAGGCTGGACGGCTGCGCAATGGGCGGAGCATCGGGGCAAGCCGGCCTTGGCCAAGGTGCTCAGAGAGGCGGAGGCGAGGGCGGCCGGGGCCGGTCCCGCAGCACCAACCACGGCGGCTCCGCCCGTTCCGGCCAGCGACGTGGATCGTGTGCCGACCGCCAAGGCGACCCGAAAAAAGAACGCCTATGCCATCGTCATCGGTATCGAGCAGTACCGCGAGAAACTGCCCAGGGCGGATTTCGCCGCGCGGGACGCCGCCCTGATGGGCGAATACCTGACGAAGGCCCTCGGATATCCGGAAGAGAACGTGGTGGTCCAAGTCAACGAACGCGCGACGGGCAAGGACCTGGAAAAGTATTTCGAACACTGGCTGCCGAATAATGTCGAGAAGGATGGCTCGGTCTTCGTCTACTACTCAGGCCACGGCGCCCCGAATCCCAAGACGAGCGACGCCTACCTGGTGCCCTACGACGGCGATCCCACGTTCATCGAGTCCACGGGCTATCCCTTAAAGCGGCTCTACGCCGCCCTGGAGAAACTGCCCGCGAAGGACATCACGGTGGTGTTGGACTCCTGTTTCTCCGGAGCCGGCGGGCGGTCGGTTCTCGCCAGGGGAGCCAAACCAATGGTGCTCTCGGTCGAAAATGCGATCGTGGCTGGAGGCAAGACCGTCGTGCTGTCGGCCAGCGCCGGCGACCAGATCTCCAGCGCCTATCAGGAGCAGGGACATGGGCTGCTCACGTATTTCTTCTTCAAAGGCCTCCAAGGAGAGGGAGACCTGAACAAGGACGGGGCCATCGACCTGGCCGAGCTGTTCGACTACATCAAACCGAACGTGAAGAAAATCGCCCGCAAACAGTACAACAACGACCAGACACCGCAACTGCTGGCCAGCCCAGAGCTGCTCAGGAAGGGCGGGGGGCGGCTGATCGAGGCGCGCCCCTCAAGATAGCCTTCGCACTTCCCGCTCTTTCGTTTGTCGTTCGAATTCCTCGGACGACGGACGGCTCAAGACCTCGACAACCCCACAAGGCCGTATCGGGCTGGTATAATCGGTCACACCTTGCGGGGTTCCATCAGGTGAATATGGCGACGCAATCTGCCATCGTGGTTCCCACCAAATACTGGCATAGGCTCGAGGATGGGCGCGTGCAGTGCGACCTCTGCCCCCGGTTCTGCAAGCTGCAGGAAGGGCAGCAGGGGCTGTGCTTCGTCCGCGCGCGCCAGGACAATCGGATCGTGCTCACCACCTACGGCCGCTCCAGCGGCTTCTGCGTGGACCCGATCGAGAAAAAACCGTTGAATCATTTTCTGCCGGGTACGCCGGTTCTCTCCTTCGGCACAGCGGGCTGCAACTTGGCCTGCAAGTTCTGCCAGAACTGGGACATGAGCAAGTCCCGTGAGATGGACACCTTGGCCGACGAGGCCTCGCCGGACACCATCGCCCGCGCCGCCAAGGAACTCGGCTGCCGCAGCGTGGCCTTCACCTACAACGATCCGGTGATCTTTCACGAATATGCGATCGACGTGGCCCGGGCCTGCCGTGAGGCCGGCATTCAATCGGTGGCGGTGACGGCCGGCTACGTCTGCGAGGAACCGCGTGCGGAGTTCTATCGGTACATGGACGCGGCCAACGTGGACCTCAAGGCTTTCACCGAGCGATTCTATCACCAGGTCACGAACTCGCATTTGCAGCCGGTGCTGGACACGCTCGTCTACCTCAAACACGAGACCCAGGTCTGGTTCGAGATCACCACGCTGCTCATTCCGGGCGAGAACGATTCGAACAAGGAACTCGACGAGCTGAGCGGATGGATTGCCGAGCGGCTGGGGCCGGACGTACCGCTCCACTTTACGGCCTTTCACCCGGATTGGAAGATGCGGGACATCCAGTCCACCCCTCCGGCTACGCTGGCACGTGCGCGCCGGATCGCCATGGGCAACGGGCTACGGTACGTGTATACGGGAAACGTGCACGACGAGGCGGGCGGGAGCACCCTCTGTCACCGGTGCGGGACCGTCCTCATCGGTCGGGACTGGTATCGGTTGACGGCCTGGACCCTGACGCATGATGGTCGATGCAACACCTGCGGCACTCCCTGCGCCGGCCTCTTCGAGGCTGAGCCCGGCGCTTGGGGACCCACTCGCCGGCCGGTCATCCTCAAACATTTCGCTCGGTAAAGTCGCGGCCTCATCGGCTACGGTCAGGTCCGCACGACCAAGACCGCGCAGGGCGCGTAGCGCACCACTCCGTCGGACACGCTTCCCAGCAGGAACCGACTATCCCCGGTCAGGCCCCGCGACCCCACCACTACCAGGTCGGCCCGCTTGGCTTCGGCCAGCTTGACGATTTCATGGCTCGGGTTCCCGTGCAGCACCATCGTCGCCACCTCGAAGCCGGCTTGCTCGATCGGCGCCGCCGCCTCGTCGGCTACCAAGCTCGCCTCCTTCTCCAACGGGGCGAGGACTGGGTCCAGCAACGCGGCATCCGGCACTCCGGCGCCCGCTTCGATGGGGAGGGGCGGCACGGCCGACACGACCGTGATCCGCGCCAGGTCAGGGAGCGGCAGACCGAGCAGATACTCCACGGTGGACCGCGACCGCTTGGATCCGTCCACGCCGACGATGATGCGCTCGAACGCAGGGACCCGCTTCTTCACCACCAGCACCGGGCAGGGCGCCGCCATCACGACATGCCGCGACACGCTCCCGAGCAGAAAGCTGCGCACGTCGGTCAGCCCTCGCGACCCAATGACGATCAGATCCGCCTTGTGCCGCGCGGCGACCTTGGTCACGGCCTCAGCCGGATAGCCCCGGACCAAACTGGTCTCCACCTGAATCCCTTCTTGGGTCAGTATCGCTTCCGCTCGAGCCAGGAGGGCTCGGCCGTTGCGCTCCGCCACCCCCAGGGCTTTCTCCAGGGCGCGCTTGGCGGCCTGACTCATCCCTTTGACCGGCCGGAACCGGCTGAGATCGATGACATGCACGAGCCCCACCCGCTCGCCCGGCCTGGCGAGCGCATGGTGGACCATGTCCAGGGCCATTTGACTATGTCGCGAGCCATCCACGGCACAGAGAATCATGACGTTCCTTTCCAGGCCTCGACGGCCCTGCTTGCTGCTCTCCGAATCATCCTGTCTTGGCGACCGGACGTCGCACCGTCAGTTTGCGCAGTTCTTCCGCGGCCAACAGGCCGATGGCTCCGGCGATCAGCGGGAGCCAGGCCCACCAGGGCAAGGGTAGGGTGCCCAACACCTTGTTCCCCAGCGGGGTATACACGATCAGCGCGAGCAGAGCCACCTCCACGGCGATCCCCCAGAGGAGAAGCGGATTGGTCAGGAACCCCAGACGGAAGACAGAGGCCCGTTCCGACCGGCAGGCGAACACGTTGGCCACCTGCGCCACCACGATGGCGGCAAAGGTCACGGTCGTCGCCTGGCGATAGAGCGGATCGGTCCAGGCCAGCGGCGCCCCCCAGGTCCAGCCCTGCATTCGAAGGAACCAGAAGAAGGCCGCCATGGCGATGCCGGCTTCGATCAGGCCGAGGAATGCATAGGCCCGCAGCAGCAACGGCAGGCTCATCAGCCGCTCGGCCCTTGGGCGAGGAGGCGCGTCCATGATGCCGGGATGCGGTGGCTCGGCACCCAAGGCCACGGCCGGGACCATGTCGGTCCCCAGGTCCACGGCGAGGATCTGCGGAACCGTCAAGGCGAGCGGGATCTGGAAGAGCCCGTATCCCAGATACGGCACGATCTCCGGGACATTGCTGGCCAGCACATAGGTGACGAACTTGCGGATATTGGCATAGACCGCTCGGCCTTCCTCGATGGCGTTGACGATCGTGGCGAAGTTGTCGTCCAGCAGAATCATAGCGGCGGTTTCCTTCGCCACATCGGTCCCGGCCACGCCCATGGCGATGCCGATGTCCGCCTTTTTGAGGGCGGGGGCGTCGTTGACACCGTCGCCCGTCACCGCCACGACGTCCCCCATCTCCTTGAGCAGCGAAACGATCCGCATCTTGTGTCTGGGGGCCATGCGGGCGAACACCGACTCCGTTCGCCCGCTGTCGCGAGCGGCCAGGCGCTGCTTGAGTTCGTGGTCGCTCATGGCCTCCACCTGCGAACCTTCGACGACCGACACGAGCCGGTTGGGGCCGGGGTCGGACTCGGCGGGCACCAGCCCGATGAGGCGGGCCACGGCCAGGGCCGTCAAGGGATGGTCGCCGGTAATCATGACGACCCGCACCCCGGCCTTGCGGCAGCGGGCCACGGCCTCCGGCACTTCCCGATGGGGCGGGTCCATCATGGCCACCAGCCCCAGGAAGATGAGGTCCTGCTCGACCGTATCCGGAGTGAGGTGACGCGCCATGCCCCGTTCGATCTCCCGCGTCGCCACCGCCAGCACCCGGTAGGCCTGGTGCGCGAAGGCCCGGCTCTGCGCGAGGGCCGCCTCGCGCAGGTCCTGCGTGAAGGGGACCAGGACCCCGTCCCGGTACGTCCGACCGGACAGGGCAATGATCACCTCCGGAGCGCCTTTCACGAAGGCGACCAACTTCCCCTCCATCCAGTGCAGCGTGCTCATGCGCTTGCGATCCGCATCGAAGGGCAGCTCGCCCATGCGGGCCTGGTGGTTCCAATCCGCCTGGCCGTACTGTTGGGCGAACGTCAAGAGCGCCACTTCGGTGGGGTCTCCCTGTACCGTCGTGACGGAACCGGGGCCCTCGCCGCGCCGGACCAGCCGAGCGTTATTGCAGAGGGCCGAGGCCAGACACAGGAGGCGCAGAGATTCCTGTTCGGACACCTGGCAGGCCCGGCCTTGCAGGAGGAACTGCCCGTCGCGCACCTCCACCTCGCCGCCGTTCGCATACAGGCGCTCGACCTCCATGCGGTTCATCGTGAGCGTGCCGGTCTTGTCCGTGCAGATCACGGTCGTGCAACCCAGGGTCTCGACGGAGGTCAGTTGTTTGATCAGGGCCTTGCGCTTGGCCATCCGCTGGCTGCCCATCGCGAGCGCGAAAGTCACGGTCGGCAGGAGCCCTTCGGGCACATTAGCGGCAATGATCCCGATCCCGAAGACCGCGCTGACCCAAAAGCCCAGGCCCATGGACCAGCCGATGACAAAGAAGGCCAGCCCCATGGCGGAGGAGAGGATAGCCACCACATGCGTCACCCGGACGATCTCCCGTTGAAGCGGGCTCAATCCGGCCTCGACCATCGCGGTCATTTGCGCGATCTTGCCGAACTCCGTCCGGACCCCCGTCGCACAGACGACGGCGCGCCCCCGGCCGGATAAGATCGTCGTCCCGGCAAACACGAGATTGGCGGCGTCCAATGGATTGGTTTCCGGCACGGCTTCCGCCGTGCGCCGCTTGGGTTTGGCCTCGCCGGTCAGGGAGGAATTGTCCAGGCGCAGACCGATAGCCTCGATCAGCCGCGCATCGGCCGGCACTTGCTCCCCCTCTTCCAGCAACAGGAGATCGCCCGATACCAATTCCCGCCGAGGCACCTCTTGCGGCTGGCCCGCGCGCAGGACCCAGGCCATCGCGGGCAGGAGACGGCGGAGCGCTTGCACGGCCCGTTCCGCCTTGTATTCCTGGACGAAGGAGAAGACAGCGTTGATCAGGATCACGCCCAGTATCGCCCAGCCGAGCGTGGCCATGCCCTCGCCTGGCTGGAAGTACTCGGCCAGAAAGGAGAGGCCGGCGGCCACCCAGAGCAGCAAGGCAAGGAAATGCGTGAACTGCCGAAGAAAGCGCAAGACGAGGGACGGGCCTCTGACTTCCTGAAGACTGTTCGGCCCGTCGCGAAGGAGCCGCAGGCGGGCCTCCTCCGGCGACAGCCCGGTCGGCCGGCTACCGAGTGCGTTGAATACTTCCTTGATTGCAAGTCTGGCAATGTCCATATGAGCTGGGGAGGGGAGGGGCTTTGTCGGTCCGTGATTAGGTCGCACCGGACGCTGCGGCAGCCTCCGCCCAATAGGCGTCTACGTGGTCTTGAATATGCCGGATCGCCTCGTCCTGCCTGGCCGGCTCGAAGAGGTGGCGGAAGCGCGTCTGAAGCTTCAGATACTCTTCAACAGGTTTTCGCTTAGGCACGTAGGTATGGGTCACGGTCCCGTTGACCGATTCCTTGAGGGGCCAGAGACCGGATTCGACCGCAAGCCGGGCCACCTCGGTCGTCTGCGCCGGGTCATACCCCCAACCGGTCGGGCAGGCCGAGAGGGCGAGAAAGAGTTTGGGGCCGGTGACGCGCGCCGCCCTGGTGAACTTCTCCGCCAGATCCAGGGGATGGCGGGGCGAGATAGTCGCGATATAGGGAGGCCGGTGCGCGCGCCAGATTTCAAAGAGGTCCTTCTTCTCCCGCGTCGCGCCGGCCGGGTGCTGCAGGCTGCAGGGGGAGGTCGTGGTCATTGCTCCGAACGGCGTGGCGGAGGACAGTTGCATGCCGGTGTTGCCATAGGCTTCGTTGTCGTAGCAGAAATAGTAGAAGTCCAGATTGCGGTAGATCGCGGCGGAGGTGGCCGACAAGCCCATGTCATAGGTCGAGCCGTCTCCGGCCAGGACGACGACCTTGAGGTCGTCGTCCTGCGGCAACCGCCCCTTGGCGATGAGCACATCCAACGCATCACGGATGCCCTGAGCGCCGGCCGGCGCCGAGCCCATCGTGGTGTAGAGCCAGGAGCCGTGGAACGGCGTGAAGGGATAGACCGCGAGCAACGTGAAGCAGCCGGCGGCGTTCACGTAGACGACGTTCGGCCCCAGCACCTTGGCCGCCAGACGCAGCGCCTCCAGGCCGCCGCAGCCCGCGCAGAGCGACGTGCCCGGCAGGACCTGTTCCTCCCGCGGAAGCTGCTTGATCTTCTTGAACGTCTCTCGTTGCCAGGTCATGGGAAGAAGTGCCTCGCTCTCGGCTCTCAGCTACCAGTTGAAGAAAGGGGCCTGTCTGGGTCTCCGCCTGATCGCTGAGGGGTGATCGCCGAGGGCTGCTCTACATTGCCCGCAATGGCGAGCAGCTCCTGCATGGTGTGTTGTTCCCCTTCCGTATAGAGCAGCACGGGGCCGATACCGCGCCTGCGATCGCCGGCCGCCGCGGTCTGCGCGAAGATCGCTTCGAACTCGCCCTCGCTGATGTCCTTCCCGCCCAACCCGCCGATGAACGAGCAGAGGGCTTTGGGGCGAGCCGGTTCGTGGTACAGAACCGCCGCCACTTCCTGGAACAGGATGCCGCCCAGCCCCGGCGCCAGGTTCTGATCCAGTACCGCCACGGCCCTGCGTCCCCGCAACGCCGCGGCGATGGCGTCCGCCGGCCAGGGACGGATCACCCGCAGGCGCAAGAGACCCACGCGGCGCCCTTTCGTTCTGGCTTGGTCCACGGCCGCCCGGCCCTTGGTGGCAAAAGCATTGCTCATGACCAGGACGTCTTCCGCATCCTCAAGACGGTAGCCCTCGATCAGGTCGTAGCGCCGGCCGAAGAGGCGCGCAAAATCCGCCGCCGCGTCCTGATGCGCCGCCAGGGCGTTGAGCGAGGCCAACTGCATCTGATGGCGGAAATAGGTGTACGAGGCGCCGCCCAGCACCGCCACGCCCAGCGATTGCGGAGCCGAGGCCTTGAACCCCAGGTGCGCCGGCCGATAGGGAGGGAGGAAGGCTCGTACTTGGTCGGGCTCCGGTTTCGTCACCGGCTCGCGCGTGAAGGAGAGGTAAAAGCCGTCCAGATTCACCATGACGGGCAGGCAGACCCGTTGGTCCTCCGCGATGCGGTAGGCCATGAGCACTGAGTCCAGCACCTCCTGGCAGGTCTCCGCATGGATCTGGAGGAAGCCGGAGTCGCGCGCCGCAAGCACGTCATTGTGATCCGGCTCCAACGTGATCGGAGAGGCGAGCGCGCGGGACACGTTCACCAATACCAACGGCACGCGCCAGCCCGCGATCGTGTACAGCACTTCGAAGGCATAGAGGAGCCCCTGGCTGGAGGTGGCCGTAAAGACCCTGGCTCCGGCGGCGGCGGCGGCCCCCGCCGCCGTCATCATCGAATGTTCCGAGTCCAGCGTGACGAAGCGCGCCGCCAGGTCCCCTCCGTCGCACCAGCTTGCCAGCGCCTCCACGATCTCGGTCTGGGGCGTGATCGGAAAGACCGGAATGTAATCCACCTCGGCCAACCGGGCGCCCCAGGCCGCCGCCAGATTGCCGGTCATCATCTCGCGGGTCATGCCGTCTCCTTGCGGCGGGGGCCGGCCGTTTCCCGTTCCACGATCAGGGCATGCGTCGGACATTCCTCGACGCAGAGCAGACAGCCTTTGCAATGGTCATAGTCGAATACCGGCTTGTCCTGCCGGTCCATGCGGATGGCTCCGTCCGGACAGTAGGCGAAACAGAGCCAGCAGCCGTTGCACTTCTCCGGATCCAACACCGGCCTGAAGGTCCGCCAATCCCCGGTTTCGTGGAGCGGCGCATTGGCCGGTGCGGTGATGCGGGCCGATCCCCTGCCGGGAGCCTCGTACTGCGGCGTCCAGAGCGGAGTGGGAGGCGCCTCGGCCGGCACCGATTCGGTGAGCGGCGCGGCGGACACCAGCCGGAAGCATTCCAGGGCCAGGGTCAGATTTTGTTCGATCGTGGAGGCGGAAAGGCCGACTTCGCGCAACTCTTGTTCGACGGCCGACCGGACACCGGCTTCCTTGAGTCCCACCAGACGCGCAGCCACGGCTCCCAACGCCGCGCTCAAGACCCCTCTCTTGCCGAGTCTCGCCAGAGCCAGGCCGGTCACATCCAGTGTGATGAAGCGGCCGGGACAAGCCCCCTCGGCCTTGAGTTCCTGCGCAGGGCGGGAGGAATTGATGAAGACCGGAGTCTCGTCTTTCACCCCCTCCAGCACCCGCGCGGCCTGGTGGGCGAGGAGGGTTTCGTCGGCCACAAGGACCAGGTCCGGGTGTGCGATGAGGCCCCGCTCAAAGATGGGCCCGCGGGCGAGGCGGACGAAGGCGGACACGGGGGCGCCGCGACGCTCAGCCCCGTAGAGGGGGGAGTCTTGCGCCGTGAACCCCTCCAAGAAAGCGGCCGTGCCGAGGATGCGCGCAGCCGTCTTGGCCCCTTGCCCACCACGTCCCTGGAAGCGGATACGGATCATGCTACAGAACATCACAAGTTCCGTGCCACGGCGTCCAGATCGCGATCCCCTGACAGCCGGACGAAATAGCTTGTGAATCAAGCCGCTGAAGGCCGACAACAAAGGCGGACGATTGGTAAGGCCGGCTTTGCCCCAAAGCCCGTTGGCCCTCTGGGGCAAAACTCCCCAGCTTAGGTTTCCTGCTGCGCCTTCTCGATTTTGGCCCAGAGGTCGCGGAGGGAGACGGTCCGGTTGAAGATGAGCTTGTTGGATGAGGAATCCGTATCCACGCAGAAGTAGCCCTGCCGCTCGAATTGATAGCGGCTTCCCGGCGCGGCTGAGGCCAGGCTTGGCTCGACCTTGCAACCGGCGAGGACCTGCAACGAATGGGGATTGAGCTGTGTCGTGAAGTCGCCGTCGCCCTCCGTCGGCTGTGAGAGTAGATGCTCGTACAGCCGAACCTCTGCGTCCTTCGCATGGGCCGCCGACACCCAGTGGATCGTGCTCTTCACCTTGCGCTGGGCCTGGGGGCCGCCGCTCCGCGTCTCCGGGTCGTAGGTGCAGTGGACCTCGACGACCTCGCCGCTCGTCGGGTCTTTGACGACTTCGACGCATTGAATGATGTAGCCGTACCGCAGGCGGACTTCGCGGCCCGGCGTGAGGCGGAAATACTTGGGCGGAGGGACTTCGCGGAAATCCTCTTGCTCGATGTACAGGACGCGGGAGAACGGGACCGTCCTAGTCCCCGCGCCCGGATCTTCCGGATTGTTGACCGCGTCCAACTGCTCGACCTGCCCCTCCGGATAGTTGTCGATGACGATTTTGAGCGGCCGCAGCACGCCCATCACGCGCGACGCGCGACGGTTCAAGTCCTCGCGGATGAAATGTTCCAGCAGCGCCATCTCCACCATTCCGTCCCGTTTCGCCACGCCGATATGCTCGCAGAAGGCCCGGATCGCCTCCGGGGTGTAGCCGCGGCGACGGAGACCTTGGAGCGTCGGCAGACGCGGGTCGTCCCAACCGGACACGAGCTGTTTCTCGACGAGCGTCAGCAGCTTGCGCTTGCTCATGACCGTGTGGGTCAAGTTCAACCGGGCAAACTCGATCTGCTGCGGGTGGCAGGGGGCGCCGCTCTGCTCGACCACCCAATCGTAGAGAGGGCGATGGTCTTCGAATTCCAGCGTGCAGATCGAATGGGTAATCCCTTCGATGGCGTCCGAAAGGGGATGGGCATAGTCGTAGTTCGGGTAGAGACACCATCGGTCGCCGGTCCGGTGATGGGCTGCGTGCCGGATGCGGTAGAGAGCCGGGTCCCGCAGATTGATGTTGGGCGAGGCCATGTCGATCTTGGCCCGCAACACGTGGGCTCCGTCGGGAAATTCGCCGGCCTTCATGCGCGCGAAGAGGTCCAGGTTCTCTTCGACGGATCGATTCCGATAGGGACTCTCCTTCCCCGGCTCTTTCAGGGTGCCCCGATAAGCGCGCATCTCGTCGGCGCTCAAACTGTCCACATAGGCCAGGCCCTGTGTGATCAGATGCACGGCGTACTGGTACAGCCGCTCGAAGTAGTCCGAGGCGTAAAACAGCTTGTCGCCCCAGTCGAACCCCAGCCAGCGCACATCGGCCTGGATCGCCTCCACATATTCCACTTCTTCCTTCGTCGGGTTCGTATCGTCGAACCGAAGGTGGCAGATGCCCTGGAACTCCCGGGCGATGCCGAAATTCAGGCAGATGGACTTGGCATGGCCGATGTGCAGGTAGCCGTTCGGCTCGGGCGGAAAGCGGGTCACGACGCGCCCGCCGTGCTTGCCGGCTTGCTGGTCCTGCGCGACGATGTCGCGCACGAAATTCCCTGCGGCGGAAGACTCGGGACCGGCCATGGAAACGAATCCTTCTTTCTGTCGATCGTGCCCGCGTGCTGACCGGTAGTTTTATCATAGACGAGGGGGAAGGAGAAATGCCCCGCCCATAGAGTGAGCCTTGCAGTCTTGCTCCTCCGATCTCCGCCGAGTTATGCTCGGCCCGCAAGAGGCTCCCCTGCGAATCTTCGAGGCAGGCAAACCCGTCGCTTATGGCTGTGTCTAATTCGTTGGACGAACAACACAGGGGATGAACCAATGGCGAGATTCTTGCAGCATTCAGATGCGCAAACCCTAGATGTATCCGTTGCCTTTAAGGCATGAAAGGATGCTTGTGAAATCAACCTATCGGTGGATGCCGGCGCTTGCGGCAGGGCTCGTGACAGTCCTATTCACGCCATGGGCTCCTGGGGTTACCGAGGCGGCGGGGGTTCCGTCTCCGGCAGACCAGGAGGCGGCCTGCTCTGGTCCATTCCGCGATAAGCACCCGAGCCGGAAGGCGTTGGCGCTGGTGCTCGAGGCCCATGCCCAATGGCTTGAGGATATCCAGGATCGGCATGGAAAACGCGCGAACCTCTGCAAGGCCGGGTTACGCGGCGTCCGACTGCGGGAAGCGAACCTGGAGCGGGCGGACCTTTCCGGAGCGGATCTGCGGGAGGCCGATTTGCGCGAGGTCACCCTGAGCGAAGCGGACCTCTATGGAAGCGACCTTCAGAAGGCCGATCTCTCCGGATCGGACCTGACCGGCGCCGACCTCCGCAAGGCCAATGTGAACGGGGCGAATCTTCAAGAGTCCGCGCTGTCGGAGGCCGCCCTGTTCGGCGCCACGCTGGTGCGGGCCAATTTGCGCGGCGCTTACATGGAAGGCATTCATTTGTATGGAGCGGATTTGCGGCACGCCGACCTGCGGGACACCAGCCTGGGGGACGCCCACCTCTATGGGGCCTACCTGCAGAACGCCAATTTGTCCGGAGCCGAGCTAATCGAAGCCGATCTCCGCAAAGCGCACCTGGACAAGGCCAACCTCTCCACCGCCAACCTCAAGGGCGCGAATGCCGCCGGGGCCAGTCTGCAGGGAGCCAACCTCCACAAGGCCGATCTCTTTGCGGCGATATTCCGGGACACCCTTCTGGTCAAGGCCAACTTGCACGGCGCCATTTTGTCCGAGGCCGATTTCTCGAATGCCAACCTGCGCGAAGCCATCCTGCAAGGAGCAGGCTTGGCCAGAGCCAACCTGGAGGGGGCCGACCTGACCGGCGCCGACCTCCGCGACGCCGATCTGGGGATGGCCATTCTGTACAAAGCGGACCTGCGCAGCGCCAATCTGCGCGGGGCCTCCCTGCCGCAAGCGGTTCTGCTGGGGGCCAGACTCGGAGCCGCCGATTTGCGGGCCGCCCGTCTGGAGGAGGGTCACCTCGCTGGAGCCGACTTCGAACGGGCGGCTATGGCCGGAGCCATCCTAGAGGGGGCGAACTTGGTCAAAGCCAACCTGCGGGGAGCCGATCTCCGACAGGCCGACCTGCGCCGCGCGAATCTCCAGGAGGCGGATCTGAGCGGGGCCACCCTCGATGGGTCGGTCCTAAGCGGAGCCGATCTCACAGGCGTCTTCGGCCTAACCCAGGCGCAACTCAATCGAGCTTCCGTCGGAGCGGACACCAAGCTTCCGGCGGGGCTCGGGCGACCGCCGGCAACCCCGGTACAACCCTAGCGGCAAGGATGTGTCGCGCAGGCCGACGATTGTCACCATGTTGAAGTGAACCAAGGAGGAGGAATCGATGATCAAGGAAGTGACGGGAGACATTCTCTTGACCAAGGCACAGGCGATCGCCCATGGCGTCGCGCCCAATGACAACTTTGCCACCGGGCTGGCGCTGGCCTTACGGGACCGGTGGCCGGCCATGTACAAAGATTTGCGGCACTATCATCAACAATCCAACCCAAAGCCGGGGGAGCTCTGGACCTGGGGCGGGGCCGGGGGGGTGCGCATCGTGAACCTCTTCACGCAGGAATCGGCCGCCAGCCATGGGGTCCATCCGGGCAAAGCCACGCTGGAGAACGTCAATCACTGCCTGCGCGCCCTGCGGAAAGAAATCGAGGCGCAGGGCTTCAAGACCCTGGCGCTGCCGAAACTGGCCACGGGCGTCGGGGGGTTGGATTGGAAAGACGTGAAGCCGCTGATCGAGAAGCATCTCGGCGACCTGGCGCTGCCGGTCTACGTCTACTCGCACTATCAGCCCGGCGTCGCCGCGACGGAGGCGGTCTAATGTCCTATCCGGAGACTTCTTTCGCCAGGCCTTGCGCGGTTCGAGATTCGAAACAGGCCTGGCAGAGGTGGGTCTGCTTGTCTTCGGAGGTATAAAAAACCGTGAGACTGCCGGCTGCGCAGTCGGCGCAAGTCACGGGTCCGAACCGGCGGGCATCGGCAGGGACGAAACAGGCAACGCGGCAGGTCATTGGGCATCTCCTGCCCCCATCATTTCATAGTCGCAGGCCCATGGCAACCACAGGCCGGGAACATGCCGCCTCTCCGGCGATGCTTTCATTCCCGGCCCCAGAAATACTTCATCGAAAACCCCGGATAGACGGCATCCACATTGTTCCGTCCGGCCAGGGTAAATAAGATTCCCATGGAAGCCACCCATTCGGGGGTGAATTTGTACTCCACGGCGACCGCCGTGCCGAGCAACGTAAAGGTCTTGATGTCGGTCGTGACGGCATGACCGTCCAGCCGGTACGGCAACCCGTTTTGGAGGACCCAGTCCACGATGAAGCCGAAGCCCTGTTTGTCCTGCACCACATATTCGAGGCCGACCCGGGCGTCCAGAATATCGCCCGGATAGCTGGTCTTGCCACCCTCGCTCCCCGGCGCGTTGTACGTATACATGACCATCCCGCTGAGGCGAAAGGGTTCGAGGTTCTTCCGGATGATGGGGCCTTCGGTGAAGGAGAGGGAGCCGGCGCGGGTGATCGGACGGGGCGTAATCGGGACGAAGCCGCCGGGGATCTCATGGGCACCAGTCCAGCGGCTGGCCGGGAGCGAGATGCGGCCGTAGGTCCCGACCGACGGTTGCCACCCGTCGGGGTTCTGGACCAGATGGCGCGTTTTCACGATCAGTCCGATGTCGTCCAATCCGGTGGCGTTCACCCGCCCGGCGGTCCGGCTCCCGGACAGCCGGTCCGAATCCCAGGCAGTCAGGGCGGCGCTCACGCCGAGCGAGACGTGATCGGTCAGGCCGTAAAAGATCACCGCGCCCGGCGCGATGACATCCTGATGAAACGGCGCGCCGGTTCCGGTGGCGGCCAGCGAGTTGTCGAAACGGCGGCTGGTCAACTCGCCGTAGGCGAAGGACCAGAACAGCCACCGGCCCTGGGCCTGCAAGTCGGCCGGGGAGATGAGCAGCGGCCCGTGGGTCAGGGGATTCCAACTCCGGTGGAATTTCTGCATCTCCTGGTCGGTCGGAAACCAGTCGAAGGCCGACCCGGCCCCGGCCGGCCCGAGGACCAGCGCCCAAACGAGGGCCGCGCTGAAACTACGCAGCCGGATTCTTCGACGATCCTGCAGGCGATCGTTGCCCATGTCTTTTCGCATGTTCGTGGCGGCTTGGCATGATGTCCTCAGCCGGTGGACGATTGCAAGACAGGGGGTGGGGGGCGCACCGCTCTTAACGAGCCGGTGAGCGGAGGGGGCTAGCGGATCAAGAAGTCGGCGAAATAGACCGCGCGCACGCCGCCGTTCGGCAAGAGGGCATTGATCTTCCCCGTGAGCTCGTCGCGGAGCCGCGCCTTTCCCTCCACGCTCCGCAGTACCGTGGAGTCCTGGCTAGCGGCCGTGACGATGACGATGTTTTCGATCGCCGCCAGCCGGGGCTGCACATCATCGGCGACATCGGGACGTTCCAATTCCAGCGTGAGGGTCAGCCGCATGAAGGCGGAGGTATCGACATCCCTCCCGTTCATGATCAAGGGCGCAAGATAGAAGTGGTTCTGCGAGGCGCCGGCGGGCCGCTTTCCGGCCTTGCCAAGCGTTGTGGTGAGGCTAAAGCCGCCTTTCAAAAATACTCCGGGTGAAAAGCGGTAGATCAACGCCAAACCCAGCCCGCAGACACACACTACCGCCCCAACCACCAACAGGTTCCTCCACTGCAGGTTTGTCTCAGGCGTCTCATCGCTGGCTGGAGGCTGTCCAAACACAACTATGCTCCCTCCCTCTTACACCGGTTCGGTTGTTCCCCGTGATCGCTCAAACCCGGCTCCTATGTCGATGAGTAGCATCGGATTCAAAAACCGACGAATAGAAAGCAACGAGCAACAACGCATACGTTCTGGGGTGTCGTCATGAACGAGGCCGGAAAGAATGACGTCGGTCAGGGGAAGATGTTCATCGGATCAGCATCAACGCCGCGCCTCCCCCGCCGAGCGTGAGACCCAGCCCCAATGCCACCGGCGCGGCCAGCGCCCCCCCGCCCAACCACCAGGCCAAGCCCGCCTTGACCACCGTGTTGGTCACCGCCGCCAGCGTGACTACCGTCGCCGCCGTGCCGGCCATCAGCCCATCCAGGTGAAATCGAGCCATGGAGAGGCTAATGGCATCCACGTCGGTCGCGCCGGCCAAGATCCCCGCCAGGTACAGGCCTCCCTCGCCCAACCACTGTTGCGCGCCTTTGGACAGGAAAATCACCGCGGCGTAGTACAGGCCGAATTGGAGCGCGGCGCGCAATTCGAAGGGGTTGCGATGGGGCACCGGCTCTGCGCGCGGCAGCTCATGGCGCGAACGGAGGTACAGGGCCGTCGCCAGTCCGTAGGCCACCAGGGTCATCGTGCCGAGCGGCCAGGCCAATGTCGGCACGAGGCCGGCATCCACGATGCCGACGATCGCCAGGATTCGGGCAAACATGGTGGCGGAGGCTGTGAGGATCGCGACCGCCGCCGGCATGACGGAGGATGGCGCCTCCTTCGCGCGCGCCGCCAGGCTCACGGTCACGGCCGTCGAGGACACCAGTCCGCCCAGGATCCCGGTGACGGCCAGCCCCTGCCGTTCCCCGATGACGCGCGTCGCGAGATAGCCGAGAAAACTGATGCCGGCGATGAGGACGATCATCATGCCGATCTCGAATGGATTCAACACGTGCAAGGGGCCGAAGGTGCGGTCGGGCAGGAGGGGCAAGACCACCAAGGCCAGGATGATGAACTTGACCGTGGCGTAGATGTCGTCTTCCGACACCCGCTCGACCGCATGGTGCAGGGGCCCTTTGAAGGAGAGCACCGCCATGACGACCGCCGCGCTCGCCACGATCAAGAGGTACCGTTGGCCGGTGGCCAGCGGCAATCCCGGCAGCAGCGCCAGGACGCCCAGGAGAAAGGTAATGAGCGCCGCCACCTGGGTCGTGATTCCGGGCGCCCCGTCTTGATGCCATTCCTGGTAATAGGAAATGGCTAAAAATGATCCGAGCGTCAGCAGCGCGCCCAGGATTGCCCACACGCCGACCGCATGGGCGAGAAGGGCCGAGAGGGAGCCGGAGAGCGCGATCAGAGGGAACGTGCGGACGCCGCCGATGATGCTGGGCTTCTTGTCCAGCGTCCGGGACTGCTCCCGTTCCAGGCCGATCAACGACCCGGCCGCCAGCGCCACCAGCAAGCTCAGGAAGATTTCCTCGAACGACATGGCCGGCTCGTTCATCTCCGCGCAAGCCTCACGGTTCGACATTCACCGCACATCATTCCGTCGCAAGATATGAGCAAGAGCAGTGCCATGGGGGCCTGGTGGCACCCGAAGCTTTTCGATATCCAATCATCGGCTTCACGTCCTGCAAGCCCACGCTTGTAGCATCTTGGCTCTCGACTCCATGAAGTCCTGTGGCAATTCTCCTCAGTTGAGCCGAATGGCATTGCTTCCTGAAAGGCGCGGATCTCTAACCTGCCAGATTTACTGGCCCATCGCAGGGATCCGATTTCCCTCATCTTGGCCGAGCCTTTGCTTAGTGACCGTCTCAGCACCCTTCACATTAGAGGCAGGAGGATGATATGGCACAGCAAGCACAACCGGCACGGCCCTCCAACAGACAACTCACCGATTTCAGCCGGCTGACCGTGGCCCGGTTCATGGAAAAGGACGTGCAGATCGGCCACCTTCAGACCAAGGCCGACGTGCTTGCATCGCAGATGATTGAGGGCTTCGGAGCGGTGCCGATCGTGGACGAGCAGCAACGCCTGATCGGCATCGTCAGCGAACACGATTTGCTGGCGTCGCTGGAGAAGGGCCAGGCGTGGAGCCAAGTGGCGGCCGGGGACATCATGGCTCCCAACCCCTATTCGGTGCGGCCGGAAACGGAGTTGGGCACCTTGATCCATGTGCTCCGGGCCAGCCAGATGATTCGGGTCCCGGTCGTCGATGCGCAGGGGAAGCTCATGGGGATCATCGCGCGACGCGATATCCTGCGCGGCTACCTCAACTACGGCTTCGCGCCCGGAGTATAAACGACCTCGTGCGGCGAACCCCTGTGATGAATCGCGTGTGGCAGGTGATCATCGCCGTTGCGATGACGGCCTTGTGGCTGGTCCCCGCCTCCCCCTCGATTGCAGCCGGTTCGGCGACCGAGGCGGTCAGGGGCACGATCGACGAAGTCATCCGCATCCTGTCCGATAAGGAGATGAAACAACCGGCGCGTCACCAGGAGCGCCGCAAGCTGCTGGAATCCGTCATCTGGAGCCGGTTCGACGACAGGGAAATGGGGAAGCGAGCCCTGGCCGCCCAATGGACCAAGCTGAACGAAGCCGAACGGGAAGAGTTTGTCGGCTTGTTTCGATCCTTCCTGACGGACGCCTATGCGGACAAGATCGAAGGGTATGCCGGCGAACAGGTTCAGTATTTGGGCGAACGGCTGGAGGGGTCCTATGCGGAGGTCCGCACCAAGCTGCTCTCGGAGAAGACCAGCTACCCGATGGACTACCGGTTGATGGAGAAGGCCGGAGACTGGGTCGTCTACGACATCGTCGTGGACGGCATCAGCCTGGTCCGCAACTATCGCGGGCAGTTCGAGCGGATTATCCGCGCCGAGTCCTATGCCGCTTTGGTGGAGAAGCTGCGCAAGAAATCGAAGGACATCGCGGCGCCCAAGACCAGGACCTCGACGCCCGATGGCGCACAGCCAGGACCTTCGTGACGGACTAGCCTCGCCCTACCTCCCCCGTTGCGCCAGCACCCGCACGTAGGCGATCGCGTCTTCCATTTGTCGGTCGGTCAGGCGTCCGCGCCAGCCGTGCATCGGACTCAAGGCCAGCCCGAATTCGATCGTCGTGAACAGTTGCTCATCCGACTTCATCTGGGTGATGAAGCGATGAAAATTGGCGGGCGGAATTTTTAGCCCCAGTGCATCCGGCCCGTCTCCCCAACCGCCCGCTCCATGACAGCGCTGGCAATGCTGTTCATAGACGCTCTTTCCCCGGTGGGCATCCCCGGCAAGGTCTTGGGCCTGGACGGGAAGAGGCGGCTCCAGCGCCCACCAACCGAGCCCCGCGCCGATCAGCAGCATCCATACGCGCTTCATGGGTTCCCCCTCAATTGACAAGCGGGCCGTGCGATGCGCATCGCACGGCCCGCGGTCGTCCCGCCCGATACCGGCGAAACGACGGCTCAGCCGCCGCCGACCTCGCCCCTCGTCTCCACAATGTACACTTCACCCTTCATATCCGGGTGCATGTCGCACCAGAAGGGAAGCCGCTGGGTCTCCATGTCTTTGGTGCTTCCCTTGGTGAAGGTGAGCGTGATGCTCTTGCCCGGACGGATGTGATAGGCCCGGACCCCTTTGCCTTTGAGATACACCCCCTCGCCCTCCATCTTGACGGGCACATCGAAGAGCAAGGGCGATGTGAACCCATGCTCGATCGCGTCGTCGTTCCTGATGAGGACGGTGGTGAGCTCCCCCGGCAGCGTGTGGCCGCTGACCTTATAGGCCTTGTCCTTAATCACGATCTCGATTTTCATCGGATCCCCGGCCGCCTGGGCCGTCGAGGCCCCGTCCAAGCCGAACCCCGGCACCGCCACGGCCGCAACAGCCATGGACGCAAAGAGTGATGTGAATACCTGCCTGCGTAGCTTCATGATGGCCTCCTTGAGTGAGTGGAATCCCCTGTCCTTCCCCAGCTTCCCGCCAAAGGCCGGCACCCAGACGGGGCTGCTTGCATCTACCCTCTGTCACTGCAACAGCAATGCCACAAGCCGTTGGCCGGCGCCATTCAGATTGACGGACCATATTGTGTGCACGCGGGCATCTATTACCTTTGCCCACAAAGAGTTACGGTCTTCGCTCCCTCTTCGCTCCCTCTTCGCTCCCACCGGCCCCTGGCGCCGGTCAGCCCCTCTTCCGCTCCGCCTGCCGCATTGCACCACAGGCAGGAATCCCTGTGCTGTAGCAGAATGCGCCGCTCTGGAAGGGTGTCCTGCTGTGGCAACGGAACAAGAACATGGGGCGGTGATCCGAAGATCGGCGCAAGGCGTTTTGGGGCCGCCTCAGCTTTTCTTGGTCGTGTGCGGGATGAAACTCGTATAGAGCTGTTGCAGTTTCTTGCTGCCGCAGGAGGGACAGACAACCGGGCCGCTTTCGTGCTCCTTCAACGTCAGGATGATCAGCGACTCTTTACCGCAATCGAGACACTTGTAATCATACATCGGCATGGCGTCACCTTGTGGAAATTGACGATCGAATCATTGGGTCATTGACGTATGTCCGAAGAATTGACGATTTCGACATTTACGATTGGTGATCGTTCGACTCTTGCAATGAATCGATGACCCCATGAAACAATCGTCAATTCCTTTGAATCGGCAATGATGCAATCGTCAATTCTCCTGCTTCTCGCCCCACTCGGTCACGATCTCGGCCATCTCCGCCAATCGCCGGGCCACCTTGCCGAATAACGTGCCTTCTGGATACTGTCCGTCGGACCTTCGCGCCCCCGCCGGCAAGCCGGTCAACAGTTCCAGCGCTTCCTCCACCGTGTGAACGGCATAGATGGAAAACCGGCCCGCCTCCACGGCCTGCACGACATTGCGGCGCAGGCCCAAGTGCTTGGCGTTGCGGGCGGGAATGATCACGCCCTGGTCGCCGGTCAACCCGCGCCGCGCGCAGGACGCGAAGAAGCCCTCGATCTTTTCGTTCACGCCGCCGATCGGCTGGATCGCGCCGAGTTGGTTGACCGAGCCGGTGATCGCCAACGACTGGCGCACCGGGACGTCGGCCAGGCTGGAGAGGATCGCGGCCAGCTCGGCGACCGCGGCGCTGTCTCCCTCGACCTCGGAGTAGGTCTGCTCGAACGTCAGCGTCGCCGTGAGCGCAAACGGATGGGCTCCGGCAAATTTTCCGGCCAGGTATCCGGCCAACGTCAGCACCCCCTTGCTGTGGATGTGTCCGGCCAGTTCGGCTTCCCGCTGGATGTCGAGCACCCCTTTGGTGCCCACGGAGGTGCGGGCGGTGATCCGGCAGGGACGGCCGAAGGCATAGTCGCCCAGCAGATGCACGGAGAGCCCGTTCACCTGGCCGACCACGGTCCCCGCGAGATCGACCATGAGCGTCCCTTCCTCGATCTCGTCCTGGACCCACTGCTCCGGGAGGTCCGCCCGATGCCGCTTCTTGGCCACGGCGGTCTCGACATCGCCCCGCGACGCCACCGTCCGGCCCGCGCGAGCGGCCCAGAACGCCGCTTCGCGCACCACGTCGCTCAGGAGGCTCAGGCGCAAGGACAGCCGGTCGTACCGCTCGGCCATCCGGGCGCCCTCTCGAATCAGTTCCGCGACGGCCTCGGCGCTGAAATGGGGGAGCCCTTCGTCCCGGCAGAGCTTGGCCACCAGACGGCCGTACAATCGGTCTTGTCGCTCGTCCCGCTCGACGTCGACATCAAAGTCCGCCTTCACTTTGAAGATCTTCTGAAAATCTTCTTCGTAGGCCTGCAGCAGGTGATACACGATCGGCGGTCCCACCATGATGACCTTGACGTCCACCGGCGCCGGCTGCGGCCGCAGGCCGGTGGTCGAAAACCCGAAGAACTCGCCCGGATCCTCGATCTTGACCTCCCGGGTCTTGATGGCGCGCTTCAACGCGTCCCAGGCAAAGGGCTGCCGGAGCAGATCCAACGCGCTCAAAATCAGATAGCCGCCGGACGCCTGCAGGATGGCGCCGGCCTTGATCTCGGTGAAGTCCGTGAAGACCACCCCCATGTGGGCCTTGCGTTCGATCTTGCCCACCAGATTGGCGTAGGTCGGGTGGGATTCGTCTACGACCGGGGCGCCGCCTTCGGCTTCGTGTTCCACGATCAGGTTCACGCTGTAGCGGGTCAGGTCCGGCGGACGGCCTCCGACGAGCCCGGGGACGGGGATCGGGAGGGACGGCGCCTCCTGGCGCAGAAAATCCTTGAAGGTGTTCAGGATGTCTTCGTGCACCCGGTCCAGATAGTCGAGCACCGCCGCCTTCCCGCCGTACGCCCGTCGGAAGGTCTCGAACCGGCCGATCAGCGCGTTCTTGACGACCTCCCGGTCCATCTCCCGCACGCGCTGCTCGGCTTCATGGTCCAGCGCATGGACGCGGACGTGGAACTCGCGAATCTCGCTGTCGAGCGTTTTTCGTTTCTCGGCCATGTCCTGCCGCTCCCGCTCCGAGAGCTTGGCCATCGCCTCCTCGGAGATGGGCTGCCCCTCGCGCGTCGGCACCAGGTTGAAGCCGACCGGCGTTTCTTCGAATCCGAAGCCCCGGGCTTCAGTCAGGTCGGTCAGGTTCCGGAAGAGCGCCTTTTTTTTGGCCTCGGTCTCCTCGTAGATCCTGGCCCTGGCTTCCAGGTAGGTGGTGCCTTCGAAAATCTTGGGAAGGTCGCGGCGCAGGCCCTCGATCAGGCCGGTCATGGCTTCTTTGAAGGCCCGGCCCTGGGCGGCCGGAAACGACAGGCACCGCGGCTTCGACGGGTCCTGAAAATTATTGACGTAGCACAGGTCCGGCGCCGGAGGGGCCAGGCGGGCCAGCCGTTTGACCATGTCCTTGGCCATCGACCATTTGCCCGAGCCGATCGGCCCCGCCACATACACGTTGAAGCCCGGGCTCTGCATGCGCAGGCCGAATTCCAGCGCCTCCACCGCCCGAGCCTGGCCGATCGGCTCCTCCAGCGGCGGCAGTTCGCTCGTATCCTTGTACCCGAGCTTAGACAGGTCCACAAAGGGCGCCAGGGCGGACGCCGGCAATTTCAACAGGCCGGGCGCCGCCGTCTCCGGATGCCCCTTACCCGACGGACGGGATCGGCTCGACGGTGGTGGCTTGGGGACCTTTGTCTCCGGCCTCGACGTTGAAGGCGACTTCTTGCCCATCGCTCAATTCCTCAAAGGTGAACCCATGGACGGCATTCCGATGAAAATAGACTTCTCCGCCGCCTTCTTGGAGGATAAAGCCATACCCCTCGCGCAGAAAACGCTTGCAGATCACGCCGCGCAGCGGCACGGGCGGGACGCGGACGACCGTCGAAGCCCGCTTCTCGCGATACTTCCGCAATTCGGTCTCCACGGCGGCAAAGGCCGACCGAATCGCTTCTTCGAAGGTTTTATCTTCTTTCCGCGCCGTGAAGGTATGTCGCCCCGGCAGTGTCACGACGACGAGGGCCTCGGCCACATCATCGAGCTTTTTATGGTGCTTGTTCTTGGTCAGCGTCACCCGAGCATGGGTCACATCCTCGTGGCCGGCTTGCAGATCGGCCATCCGTTGTTCGATTTCGGCTTTCCACCGCGGCGTCATTGCGACGTTACGGCTTTCAATGTGCAGATCCATACGGCCTCCTTACCGTCGTGATTCCATGGCCTGGCTGACGCAAAGCCTATGCCACAGAGCGGTACATCCCGGCAAACCATTGACAATTGCTTCATTGGGCCATTGATTCATTTCAAGAGTCCGTCAATCGTCAATGATCCAACGACCGATCGTCTATCTCTTCGGAGCTGGCGCATTATTCCTCACCGGCGCCGATCCAGGTGGAGCCGAATGCGGCAGTCGGGATAGCTTTCGGCATTCAGCCGTCAGCTTTCAGCCACCGGACGGGGGAATAGGACTTGCTTCTCTTGGAAAGATGATAGTTGACCGCCGATCGCTCACAGCTCTCATTTGCCATGCCGATCTTGCACCGAGAGAAGCTTGAAACATACCTGCGTCGCCGGTTCGGACCGAAGGCGCGATTGTTGGCGTTCGGGCCCATCGGAGAGGAACCCTCCGGCGCGGCGCGCAAGAAGTACGGCTACGGGGCCCCCATCGGCCTGACCGTTCACGACGGGCTGACGACCAGGCGCGTCGTCATCGAAACGATGCGTCCGGGACCGTTCGGCCACGAACATATGGCCGACCGAGCCCAGGCGCTGCTGTGGGATTACGACTCCTACGGCCGACTGCCGCGTCACGTCCCTGCGTTGGACGTCGGCGCCTTCGACGCAGACGGAGCCCCGTTCTCGGTGGCCCCGGCAGAGGAGTTCTTCGTCCTGACGGCATGGGCCGAGGGGGCCGGCTACCAGAAGGATCTGGAACGTCTGAGCCGCACCGGCCGCCTGTTGAAAGGGGATCGCGATCGTACCAGAGCCCTCGCTCGGTACCTGGCCGTCATTCATCGCACGAAATATCGGGCCCCACAGCTCTACCGACGCCGGCTTCGGGAGCTGCTCGGCCACGGGGAATGCATCATGGGATTGACGGACAGTTATCCCCGCCGGTTCGGCTTCATCACGGAAGATTTGCTGCGGTCAATCGAAGAGGACTGCAACCGCTGGCGCTGGCGGCTGCGCCACAAGGGCGGCCGGCTCGCGCAGGTGCACGGAGACTTTCACCCCTGGAACGTGCTCTTTCGCAAGGGCACCGATTTCAGCGTTTTGGATCGCTCGCGAGGGGAATGGGGCGAACCGGCCGACGACGTGACCGCGATGACGATCAACTACCTGTTTTTTTCCTTGTGCCGATGGGGCCGGTTGCAGGGCCCGTTCGAGGTCCTGTTTCGCCAGTTCTGGGAGGACTATATGGACGCCTGCGGGGACCGGAGGGTCACCGAATGCGCCGCGCCCTTTTTCGCGTTTCGCGGCCTCGTCATCGCCAGCCCCCTCTGGTATCCCAAACTCTCCCTCCGGGTGCGGCGCAGTATGTTCACGTTCATCCAAAACGTGCTCTCGGCCGACCGCTTCGAGCCGGCTGACGTGCACCGGTATTACGCAGGTTGAGGCCGGATTGAGGGACGAGCGGGGGGTGACGATGCGCAAATTCACAAAGACCTTCACACCGACCGAAAAATGGAGTAGTAGTTGCGCATACGGTAGGACTATCTCAGAAGAAACGCCCGGGACCGTCGATGATGGATTTTCGGAAGCTCATCTCCATACTCACCACCCGCTGCCCGATCTGCCGGACCCGATACGGAAGGCGGACCTTGCGCCGCTCGACCGACCGGTGGCTCAGCTTGTTCTGCCTCTATCCGTTCGAATGCTCGTCCTGCAATAACCGGTTCCATGCCTTTTCCTTTTCGCGCCACACACCGTCGGATCGCTCATTCCATTCGCATGTCCCGTAAGCCCGAGTTCGCTATCTGGCTTACGGGCCTGCCGGCCTCCGGAAAAAGCTCGATTGCGGCCGCGCTCCGGCCCAAACTCGAAGCGCTGGGGCTGCGCGTGGAAGCGCTGGAATCCGACAGGCTGCGAGAAATCTTGACGCCGGACCCGACTTACTCGCGCGAGGAACGGGACTTATTTTATCGGGCCCTCGCCGTCATGGGGAGCCGATTGGTCGCGCAGGGCGTGGCCGTTATTTTCGACGCCACGGCGAACCGGCGAGCCTACCGGGACTTTGCCCGCACGTTGATCCCCAACTTTATCGAAGTCGCAGTCGAGTGCCCCCTGGAGACGTGCATGGAGCGGGACAAAAAAGGGACCTATCGGAAAGGCCGGGCAGGGGAGTCGATGACGGTGCCGGGGCTCCAGGATCCCTATGAGCCGCCGCTGGACCCGGCCCTGCGGATCGACACCACTCGCACCGGGCCGGAAGCCTCGGCCGAGCTGATTCTTTCCATACTGCGGGATCGGTTCCCGCTCACTCGGTGAACGATTCGAAGAAACCTTCGCTCACCTGAATATCAACACCGGACAGGGGGCCCGGTGCAGGACCGTATGCGAGGCGCTGCCCAGCAAGAACCGCGCGGCGCCAGCTCGGCCGCGGGACCCCATCAGAATCAGATCCGGTTTGGTCGAGCCGGCCCACCCGATAATGGCATGACCCGGATCGCCCAGCGTCACCGAGCCGGAGGCCTTGTATCCCTGTTTGGCCAGCTTCCCCGCAATGCCATCCACGAAGTCCCTCGCGCTTGCAATTGCTTTTTCCTTCAACGCCTCCGAATCCGAAATCCCCACCGGCCACAAAGGAGCGGCGAAGGGCAGGATCGTCAGGACGTTTACCGTGACCGGCTCCTTGAACGGTTTGGTCGCCAGAAACTTCTCGGCCTTCTCCGCGTCCGCTTGCCCCTCCACCGGCAGCAGGACGGTGCGCAGCGTCTTCATCGACCGGTTGACGACCAGCGTGGAGCAGGGGGCCTGCGTGATGATCCGGTGCGAGACGCTGCCGAGCAGCATTTCCTGCACGGGGCCCAGGCCGCGCGCGCCGAGCACGATCAATCCCACCCGTTCTGCTTCGACGACGGCCAGAATTACGTCGGCCGGATGTCCGACTTCCATCCGCTTTGTGGGCGCCCCTGTGTTGAAGGGCAGAATCGAGACCGTCCGATCCAGCAACCGCTGCCCGTCCTCTTTCATGGCCCGTTCCACCGTCGTGTAAAGCTCCTGCGAGACTTCCGGCATCATCATGGGATAGGCCGGTTGCGGAACGTTCACCGCATGGAGCACGATCAACGACTCGGCCGGGGCGAGATGCCCCAGCGCCCGCGCCGCCTCGTACGATTGATCCGATCCGTCCACCGCGAGTAGGATTTTCACATGTCACCTCATTGATTCATTGTTTCATTGACGATGGTCCGAAGAATTGACGATTGGCTTGCAATGAATCAATGATCCAATGAAACAATCGTCAATTCTTATTCGTACCGCAACGCATCGATCGGATTCAGCCGCGAGGCCTTGTTGGCCGGGTAGAGCCCGAAGAACACGCCCACTCCCACCGAGAAGAGGAATGCGATCGCCACGGCCTGCGGCGAAACGATGATCGGCCAGCCGGCGATGGTCGTGGCCAGGCGCGCGCCCAGGATCCCCGCGAGCACGCCGACAAGCCCGCCCGCCGTACTGAGGATCACGGCCTCTACGAGGAACTGCAAGAGGATGTGCCGTCGTTTGGCCCCCACCGCCATCCGGATGCCGATCTCGTGCGTCCGCTCCGTTACCGACACCAGCAAGATGTTCATGATGCCGATGCCGCCCACGATCAGCGAGATCGACGCGATGCTGAGCAGCATCAGCATCATCGTGCGGCTCGCCCCCGCCAGGGTCTTGGCGATGTCCTCCATCGTGCGGATCGTAAAATCGTCCTCCTCGGCCGGCTGCAACCGGTGCCGGGCCCGCAACAGGTCCTTGATCTCCGGCACCACCGTGGCCGCCTGCTCCCGCTTGGCGGTGGCCACCAGGATCACCCCCGCCGTGCCCAAAAATTTCGTGCCCAGCACCTTACGCTCCGCCGTCGAAAAGGGGATGACCACGGTGTCGTCCTGATCCTGACCCGTCAGGGTTTGTCCCTTCGACGCCAGCAAACCGATCACACGGAGCGGCACGTTCTTGATCCGAATCTGTGCGCCGATGATCTCTTCGCCCCGCTCGAAGAGATTGTCCGCGGCGGTCTTGCCGAGGACCGCCACCTTGGCCCCGTTGTCCTCGTCCGACTGGGTGAAGAAGGTCCCCTCGGCCACGGGCCAGTCGCGAATCTCCGAGAAGGTCTCGTTCGCGCCGAGCACGACGGTGCTCCAGTTCTTGTTTTCGTGCACGACTTGGAGCACGGCGCGAGTGACATACGTGACGGCGGTCACCCCGTCGATTTTCTTCTCGATGTCCCGTGCGTCGCCGACCGTCAGCGTGGACATGCCCCCCAACCCGCTGCGCACGCCGCTGACGGTGGTGGCGCCCGGGATGACGATGAGCACGTTCGTGCCCAGGCTGGCGATCTGGGACTGGACCGAGGCGGTGGCGCCCTGACCCAGGCTCACCATCGCCACCACCGCCCCCACGCCGATGATGATGCCGAGCATCGTGAGTCCGGCCCGCAAGGGATTGCGGGCCAGGACACGGAAGGCGACCTGGATGGTCATCATCAAAAAATTCATAATTGTGAGTGTTGAATAATGAATTGTTAGTTAAGGTCAGAGGTCATCTCATCAACTCAAAATTAAAAAATCAAAATTGAACATTTGCCTGCCTCACCGCATCTGCGGCCCCATGCCGAAGCCGGGCGGCAGATTCTTCTGGTCCTTCCCTTCCGATGCCTCCAGGCCGACGATTACGGTATCGCCCTCTCGAACCTGTCCCTCCAGCACCTCGGTGAACTGCGCGTCCGCGACGCCGGTCTTGACGACGACGGCTTGGGGACGCCCCTGGCTGTCGAGCACCCACAGGTCCGTTTTCTTCTTGTCGATGGGGACACCGACCGGCTTGAACCGCAATGCCGCATTGGGCGCGCGCAAGGCTCCGTCCCTCCTGGCCGTCACGATCGAGACGTTCGCCGTCATGCCCGGCTTGAGCTTGAGTTCGCGGTTGTCCACCGCGATCACGACGTCGTAGGTCACCACATTCTGAATGCTGATCGGGGCGTTTCGGACCTGGGTCACCGTGCCTTTGAACGGCTCCTTGGGATAGGCGTCCACGGTGAAGCCGGCCTCCTTGCCCTCGGCCACCCCGCCGATGTCCGACTCGCTCACGTTGGCGTTCACCTGCATTCGGGTCAAATCTTGCGCGATCACGAAGAGGGTCGGGGTTTGCAGGGTGGCCGCCACGGTTTGCCCGACGTCCACGTTGCGGGAGACGACGATGCCGTTGACCGGCGAATAGATGGTGGTGTAACCCAGATCCAGTTCGGCATTCGACAGGGTCGCCTGGGCTTGGTCCACCTGGGCATGGATCACCTCCACCTGGGCTTCCGCGTCGCGAAAATTGGTCCTGGCCAGGTCCAGATCCGCCTGCGGCACGAACTCCTGCCGCCGCAGGACGGTCATGCGATCCAACTCCAGCTTGCGCTGGGCCAGGGCCGTCTCGGCTTTGATCAGGGTCCCCTTGGCGTTTCGCAGCGAGGCCCTGGCCTGTTTGACGCGCGCCTCGAAGATCGCCGGATCGATCTGCGCGATGACCTGCCCCTTCGTGACCACGGAGTTGAAATCCGCGAAGAGGGCCTTGATCTTCCCGCTCACCTGGCTGCCCACTTGTACGGAGATTACGGGATTGACCGTCCCGGTGGCGGTGACAAAGGCGCTGATGGGACCCCGATCGACGAAGGCCGTCTTGTAGCGGATCGGCGAAACATCCGCCGCCAGCCACCACCACAGCGCCAATCCGCCAAGGATTCCCCCCCCGGCCATCGAGAGCAGCAACCCGTACCGGAGACGCTTGCGCGGAAGCGGTTGAGGCGCAGGGAGGGTCGCGAGGGGAGGGAACAGATCTCCGGCCGGCACGAGCGTCGATTGAGCCGCGACCGGCTTTCCGGTTTCCGGAAGCAAGCCGTCCGCCGCCGATGTCTTGTCCTCGGGATACACGTTTCCCGTCTCCTTCCCCATTGCCCATAAGAAGAGAGCAAGACAAGTGCCGAGATAGGCAGGACCAGGATCGCATAAAACCCAACAGATTAAGGAACTTAGACGTGCGCCCCCCCAAACCGAATCGGGGCTTCGACAGATTGAGGAGAATTGCCCCAGACGCAAGCCGGCGGCTGCGGCAGAGCGGGGCAGTTCTTGGGGAATTTGAAATTATGAATGTTGAACGGTGGAATGATGAATTGTCGGAGCCCACCTCAATTCAAAATTAACAATTGGAAATTCATCATTTTCTCCCCAGGTGCTTAAGAAACCATACCCGTGCCAGATCGGCTACTTGCTCCAGCGTACCCGGTTCTTCGAACAAGTGCGTGGCGCCGGGCACGATGATGAGTTGCTTCGGACAAGTCAGCAAGACTAGGGCCTCTGCGTTCATCCGGATCACCGGCCTATCTTCGCCGCCGACGATGAGAAGGGTCGGGGCTGTCACCTGAGAGAGAAACGAGCCGGCCAGATCGGGCCGCCCGCCCCGCGAAACGACCGCGCCGATCGATTGCTGGGTACGGGCCGCAGCCTGAAGCGCCGCGCCGGCGCCGGTGCTGGCCCCGAAATAGCCGAGAGGCAGGCCTTTGGTGGCCTGATTGCGAGCCAGCCAGTCCGTGGCAGTCACCAGCCGGTCTGCGAGCAGGTCGATATCGAAGACCTTCCGCCGATCGTCGGCCTCTTCTTCCATCAGCAGATCGAGGAGCAGCGTGGCGAGGCCTCCTTCCAGCAGCGTCTGCGCGACGAAGCGGTTCCGCGGGCTCAGCCGCCCGCTACCGCTCCCATGGGCGAACAACACCACCCCCGCCGGCTGCTCGGGCAGGCCCAAGTCCCCCGCCAACCGGACATCGTCCGCGTCCGCCGCGATCACGACCGGTTGTATTGTGAAAACCTTCGGCATCGTGCTTCAGTTCCAGCCGCCAACAACCAGCATCCCGCTACAGCAGCGCCGTGGCGATGCTTAGATAGACGCCCACGCTCAGAATATCCTGGAGCACCGTCGCGATCGGCCCGCTGGCCAGCGCCGGGTCGGCCCCCAGCCGCACAAACCCCAGGGGGAGCAGGCTTGCCATCAGGGTGGCTGCGAGGGCCGTGACCGCCAATGTGAGCCCCACCACGACCGCCAACGAGCCGCGTCCATCGAAGACCAGCAACCCCGCCGCCGCCATCGCCCCGATCGTCCCGCCGATCAGCAGGCCCAGCAGTCCTTCCCGCAGTAGTTGCTTGGCGAGCGGCACCTTCCCACAAGCCAGGGCGCGCACCAGAATCGTTTCGGTCTGGGTCCCAATCGCGTCGGCCATGTAGACCACGAGCGGCAGGAAGAACGCGAGCACAATCTCCCGCTCCAGGGCCGCTTCGAAGAGGCTGGCCACCCCGGCTGCCAGCCACCCTCCTCCCAGTCCCAGGAGCAGCCAGGGCATCCGGGCTTTGAACGATCCGCTGATGCCATCCTGCGTGCTGGGAAGGGGATGGGCCGGGTTGACCCCTCCCATACGCAGCAGATCATCCATATGTTCTTGGTGGAGTTGCGCCAGCAGATGGCCGATGGGAATGGCGCCGATGAGTCTGCGCCGGGCATCGACCACGGCGACGTCCGCATCGTGCCGCTCGACTGCGGTCAATGCCACGGATTCCGCGTTGTCCTCCGGATGGACTTCCACCGGCGGATCGCCGCGCAGACCGTCGAGTCGGTCGCCTGGCTCGGCGAGGATCAATGCTTCGATGGGAACTTGGCCGACCAGCCGGGACTGGTCGTCGACTAGATAGAGGTGACCGGCTTCCTCGGGGCGGGACCGGCGGAGGGCCGCCAGCGCCGCTTCCACCGTATCGGTCGGATGCGCCCGTGGGACCTCTTGGCTCATCAGGTCGGCGGCTGTCGGCATAGGCCTTTCGATCGGATCGTGACTGCAATTAGCAATCCGTGAGCCGGCGGCACCGTGGACAGCGCATCGTCTTCCTCCCCAGCTATCAGCCTTCAGCCGTCAGCTTTTTCGGAAGCTGAGTGCTGATCGCTGACGGCTTCTTTAGTGGCACTCGGTCGGGCAGAACAGGACTAAATACACCACGATGACGACACCGAGCAGCACCGCGCCGAGCAACCACCAGCGAGCACGCGTCATCTTGCCTCCTCGTCGACCTCCAACTAAGCCCTGTCACAATAAGAGCGAGCAAAAGCGGTGCCACTCCAAACCGTGAGGGGTAGGGGGTGAGGTGTAAGGCATTGGGCAGGCACATTAACGTAGGAACCCAGCATCGGCAGACCCCTCTCTATCCTCCCCTTCTTCCTCACGCCGCACGTTTCACACTTCACGGAATTTGTGGTCTAACGCTACAGGGCCATGGCTTCGACTGTAGCAGGACTCCCCGGCCCGAGGACGGGAGGTGCAAGGCAAAGGGCAAGGGGCGAGAGATTTAAGAACAAAGTCGGGCCTCTAGCCCCTCACCCATCGCCTCTTACCGCTTGCCTGTTGCTGTGGCACCGCCCTTGCTCACCCTGTTGAGAGAGAGGGCGGCGCTTATGACCGGCAATGAACGAAAACTGTGCCTGCTCTGTGCGGGGCGTGCCTCCTGCGAGGGCAAGTATCACATGCCGGGGGGTCAGGCATTGCACTGCCTGGAGTACCGACGGGACACCGGGTCCGCGCCGGCTGAAGGGGGCAAGCGCAACGTGTTGATTATCGGTCCGGCCGGAACGGACCGGACCAGACTTGTCGAGGAGATCGCGCTCCGGACGGGCGCCAAGCCAAACGGCTATTACACGAAGGTGGTCAAGGACGGGCTCTTTCGGTCGCATGCGGAGCTAGTCCTCTGGTCGGACGGCGTCGCGAGGACACTGCCTACCGACGCTCCTGACACGGTGGACCGGCAGCTGGTGCCCCTGCTCGAGCAGGCGCTGCGGGCGGACGTGACCGGGCTGCTCGTACTCGATGAGGTGGGCGCCCTGCAGTGCGCCTCGGCTCTATTTCGCCGCCTATTGGTGGATTGTTTTACCTCGGATAAGAATGTCCTCGCCACGATGAGCCTGGGCGGGCGGGAGGAGGATTTCTTGCTCTCGTTGGAGTCGCGGGCGGACATCACGGTCCTTCCTATGAGCGACGGCTGGCGAGACAGTTTCGCGGACCTGGTGGCATGCCTCCTGAGCGGTGCCCCTGCGCCACAACCTGAACCGGCCTACTAAGAGGGGATGTCATGGCAGGAACGCTGTTTTCAAAAATTCTTGTGCCGGTGGATTTTTCGTCTTGTTCCGAAGAGGCGTTTCGTGTGGCCCTGTCGCTGGCCCGGGCCTACCAATCGGAAATTCTTCTGTTGCACGTAGTGGACATGTCGGCCCTGGATCGGCTAAATCAATTGGGACTGGCCCTGCCGTCCGAAGAGGCGAAGCAGAAGAAGCGCCTTCGGCACCAGGCCCGCTTGAACGCCAGACGGCTGCTGCAGTCGGACGAGGCCAAAGGCGTCCCGATCACGAGACTGCTCGCGGAAGGGTCGCCCTTTGTGGAGATCGCGCGAGCGGCCCGCAGCGAGCAGGCCGGCCTCGTCGTCATGGGCAGTTACGGAGGGCAGGGCGGGCGGGTCGAGAAAATCTTCTTCGGCAGCACGGCGGAAAAAGTCGTGCGAACGGCCGGCTGTCCGGTCCTGTGCGTCCCGCTTCCGAGCAGACCCAAACCGATTCAACGGCCGGGTGAACGGCCCAAGGAGGCACGATGATGGATACGCCGCACACACGACACGCAACCGCACCGCTTCCGGCCGGTCGCCGGCTGCTCCGACTGCTGACGGTCGCGGGCCTGCTGGGAGTCTTGTTCGTTCCGGCCGGCGCGCAGACCGAGCAGGTGGTGGAGGTGACGATCAAGGACTCCATCTTCGTCACCAAGCAAGTGCCTCTCCAGTTGAACGTCCCCACGCTGATCCTGGTGCGCAATACGGACGCCATCCGGCACGACTTCGGCTCCAGCATGTTCCAACGCACCATGACCCGCGCGGAAATCGGCGGGGTGATTCCCTATGGGCGTGGCATCGAGGGGGTGTATCTGGATCCGGGCAAGGAAGCCTCCCTTCGGTTCACGATCGAACGGCCCGGCCGCTTTGAGTTCAGGTGTTCGATCCACCCGCAGATGAAAGGGGAGCTGCTTCTGCTGACCGCCGGCACGGTCTAGCGCCAGACACGGGGTGGCGAGGGCCGGGCAACGATGCCCTCTGTCCCTCGCACCCCGAACCAAACCCTTACTGCACAATGGCACCGCTGATCACGAAAATCCTGCTGGCGACCGACTTTTCCGATTGTGCAACCCTGGCGCAGGACTATGCCCTGCTGTTGGCGTCCACCTGGAAGGCCGACCTGGCGATCCTCCACGTCCTCGAGTTTCAGCCGGGCATGGACCCGGAGTTGCCGGTCAATCGCGTGTACCTGGAACAATTGCGCAAGGACGCGGAACAGCACTTGACGCAGTTGCGCGCCCAGGTCGCCCGGCGGGGGCTGACGGGAGAGTCCCGCCACGTGACGGGCATCCCCAGCCTGCGGATTGCGCAAGAAGCGACCGAAGTCGGCGCGGACTTGGTCGTGCTCGGAACCCACGGCCGAACGGGCTTGGCCCATGTCTTGTTAGGCAGTACCGCGGAGCGGGTCATCGCGTCCGCCCCCTGTCCCGTCCTGACGGTCAGAATGCAGAGAGAACCGGCACGGCCGCAGACCGCGGCGGCGATCCCATCGATTCGACGCCTGCTGGTCCCGGTGGATTTCTCGGACTATTCACTCGAGGCCCTCGAATATGCGGCGCAACTGGCCAAACAATGTGGCGCGGCGCTCACCCTGCTGCACGTCATGGAGCCGGTGGCTTACGGGTTGGATTTCACGCTGGCGCTCGGGGAGGATGCGCAGGCGACCAGGGCCGGCCTGGAGGCTCGCTTGGCGGATCTGGCGGCCCCGCTCCTGGCGCAAGGACTGGCCGTTGAGCAGCATGTACGCGGCGGCACGCCCATCGATTCCATCCTGGGCTGGACAAGCCACCAGGCCTGTGATTTGATCGTCATGGGCACCCACGGGCGGCGCGGCCTGTCGCACCTGGCCAGCGGCAGCGTCGCGGAAGCCGTGCTCCGACGAGCCCCCTGTCCCGTCTTGACCGTCAAAAGCCCGAAGTTCGGCCCAGGGCGCCAGCGGCACTAAACCTCTTTTACTCGGTTTGAGAGGACTGTATGGCAACCAAGAAGACGCAGCCCAAAAAACCGACCGCCAAGCCCGGTGCCCGCGCCAAGGCCGTCGCGAAGCCCGGCCGGCCACCGTCCGCACCCGGCAATCCGCCAAGCAATCCAATCGAGCTGCCCGACGGCATGTGGGAGCGGATCGCCAGGAAGGCCTATGAACTCTGGGAGCAGCGAGGCCGCCGGACAGGACACGACTTTGAAGACTGGCTCGACGCGGAGACCCAGGTGATGGAGGAGATGCATGAAGCCCGCGAGTGACCCGCCTGCGGCAAGGCCGGAGGCCGGCATTGCACTCGATCCGTCGCTGGCTTCGTTGCTCGCTCGATTGGAGCGTACGGCGCAGGAGCCGGGATTCCTGACGCAACGCGCCGCGGCCCTGGGACAGGCGCTGCGCCCCTACGCCGAATATGCGCGCGTGCTCCCGATCGCGCCGCTGCCGGAAGAACAAGCCCTGGCTCATCTCTATCTCTACGCGGACTACTTCCCGACCGACGGACAGCTGTCGCTGGTCGAACAGGTGCGGGACATGATCGAAGTCCATGTGCCGCAGGAAGAGCGGGTCTGGCTCGACCCGCTCCGCCATTCCTACATGGATCTGTTGGAGATCGTCTCGGCGGCGGGCAACGGTTCGCCGGAGATATTGGCCTTGCGATCGCTCGGCGACCGGAAGGAATTTACCGTCGAGGCGGGCCCGTTTGGCAGAGCCGTGAAACCGGGCCAGGTCCTCCTCACCCGCTTGATTCGCTTGCCGGACCGTTCCGTCCTGCCGGGCGTCGCCCTGGCGCTGTCGGCCATGGTCGCCCGCTCGATTTACGGCGGCGCGGACGAGTGGCGCCGCGCGATGGAAGCCCAGTCCGGTACCTTCGCGCTCGGCGACTGGCAGGAATTCGCCAAGGGCTATGGACATATCCTGCTGTGGCAAGTGGCCCAGGCTCGACTGGGGACCTTGATGCTGGCCGATGAACGCTTACAGTACCGGACGGTCCGGGGCGAGCCGCTGCTCTATGCGGTGGCCCTCTATGACCACCATGACTATCGCTTTCTGGCGGAGCAACTCGCCGAGCAACCGGACTTACGGCCCGACGAGCGCGCGAGCCGGGCGGACAGCCGGGCGGTCTGGGTGCTGCAAGAGCCCGACGACCAGGGCCACGCCGCCGTGGTCGCGCGGCTGACGCTCACCCCCACGCAGCTGGTCGTCGAGGCCGATGCCAAGGCCAGGCTGGATTCCCTGAAGCATGTTCTGGCCTCGACCTGTGGGTTCTCGCTTCATTTTAGGGGAGAGAGCACCCAGGCGCCGAACCATGAGCTGCCGGCCATGGACCTCTTGATGGAGACGCCCCCTGCCCGATCGCTGGTGGTCCCGCTCGAGGAAGAGCGGCGGCTCCTGAACGATTTCCTGGAATCGATCTATTTGGAATGGGCCGAACGGCCTGCGCCGGCCCTGGGAGGGCAGACCCCTCGCCATGCCGCGACCAACCAACAGCAACGCGAACAGGTGGCGGCGCTCATCGATCAACTGGAGCGTGAGGATTTGGCCCATCGCCGGACCGGCAAGCCGGGCTACGATTACAACCGGCTGCGGGCTCATCTGGGACTGCCTGAGGTCCGCGCATGAGCAAGCCGGCCCTGGCTGTCCTCCTGACCCGCCATCCCCGCAAGCCGCCCAATATCCTGCAGACCCTGCTGGAGGTGCAAGCCTCTCTGGGGTTCGTGCCGGCCGACGCCCTGCCCGAGATCGCCCGCTCCCTCGACGTCACCGAGGCGGACGTGGCCGGCGTCCTGTCCTACTATCCGGATCTGCGGACGGCCAGGACCGGCCGGCACCTCATCCGTGTCTGCCTGGGAGAGTCCTGCATGGCCAATCATGGAGCCAAGGTGCTGGATCGCCTGCGCGCGCACTTGAAGATCGAGGTGGGGGAGACGACGCGCGACGGACGCGTGACGTTGGAGCGAACCTATTGCGTCGGCACCTGTCCGGTCGGCCCCAGCCTCGTGGTGGACGGGGACGTGATCGGCCGGGTGAGGCCGGATCAGATCCCAGCGCTGCTGGAGGAGTATCAGTAGGCAGAAGGCACAAGGCAGCAGGAGCAGCACGCGATGCCTTCTGCGTTCTGCCTCCTGCGTACCGTTTGTTTGACGGCGAAGACTCCATGGCTTAGGCGGATATGACGCGCCTCTATCTTTCCAACGACACCTCGGCCCGGGCCGCCGGCGCGGACCGACTGGCGCAAGCCTGGGCGCACGTTCCCGACGTCGAGCTGGTCAGGACCTCCTCGCGCGGCGCGTTCTTTTTGGAGCCGCTGGTCGAACGGGATCGGCCTGGCGGCCGGATGGCCTGGCCCAATGCAAAGCCGGAGGACCTGCCGAACATCCTGGCCTGGGTCGGCGGAACCCCCGTCGACGACATCCCCTTCCTGGCCGACCAGCGGCGGGCGACCTTCGAAAACTTCGGGATCACCAGGCCGCTGTCGCTGGAGGAATACCAGAGACGGGGAGGGCTGAAGGGGCTGGAGCGGGCCGTCTCGCTGGCTCCGGACGCGATCGTCCAGGAGCTGAAGCGCTCGCAGTTGCGCGGGCGGGGCGGGGCGGCCTTTCCGGTCTGGACCAAGTGGCAGGTTGCCAAGGACCAGGCGGCGGAGCAGAAATACGTCGTCGCCAACGCGGACGAAGGAGATGCCGGCACCTACTGCGACCGGATGATCATGGAGGGCGAGCCCTTCCGCCTGATCGAGGGGATGTTGATCTGCGCGAAGGCTATCGGCGCGACGCGTGGGTACATCTATTGCCGCCAGGAATATCCGGCGGCGGCGCAGACCCTCCGCGAGGCGCTGACGATCGCGGAGCGGGCCGGGTTGCTGGCCGTCGAGGGAATCCCCGTCCATCTGGACGTCTTCCTCGGCGCCGGCTCCTACGTCTGCGGCGAGGAGACGGCTTTATTGGAGTCGCTGGAAGGGAGACGGGGTGTCGTGCGGGCCAAACCCCCCTATCCGGCCCTGTCGGGCCTCTATGAAAAACCCACGATCGTGAGCAACGTCCTGACCTTCGCCACCGTGCCGAGCATTCTGGCCAGGGGCGGAGCCTGGCATGCCTCCCTCGGCACGGACCAATCGCGCGGCACCATGACCTTGCAGGTGGGAGGCCGGGTCAAACAACCGGGCCTGGTGGAGATCCCCTTCGGCGCGACGCTGGCCGAGGTCATCGAGCGGTTCGGCGGCGGCATGGCCCCCGGCGCCCGTTTCAAGGCCGTGCAGGTCGGCGGGCCGCTGGGCAGCCTGTTTCCCGCCTCCGGCCTGGACATTCCCATCTGCTACGACGCCTTCGCCAGGGCCGGCGCCATCCTGGGCCACGGGGGGATCGTGGTCTACGACGACGCCACCGACATGCTGGATCTGGCTCGCCATTTCATGGCCTTCACGGCCGACGAATCCTGCGGCAAGTGCACGCCCTGTCGGATCGGCTCGGTGCGGGGCCGCGAGATCCTGGAGCAGCTGCAGGCCGGCCGCGGCAGGTCGGGAGACCTCGACTTGCTGGCCGATCTGAGCGAGACGATGAAGGCGGCCAGCCTCTGCGCGCTGGGCCAGAGGGCGCCCTATCCGGTCCTGACAGCGATCGAACACTTTCCGGGAGAATTCAGGAAGAATTGACGATTGCCAGGATTGACGATGGAAGGATTCCGATAATCTTGGCAATCGCCCAATCATCAATGAACAATGATTCAATGAATCACTGCATCAATCTGACCATCAACGGCCGTTCCGTGACGGCGGCGGAGGGCGACACCGTCCACGAAACGGCGCGGCGCGCGGGGATCGAGATTCCCGGCCTCTGCGCCTCGCCCCACCTGGGCCCGTTCGGCTCCTGCCGGCTTTGCCTCTGCGAGGTGGAAGGGCAGGGCGGCACCCCCGCCTCCTGCACGACGCTCGTGCGGGAGGGCATGGTGGTCCGGACCGAGAGCGAGCGCCTGACCAGGCACAGGAAGAACGTCCTCGAGCTCTACCTCTCCGAGCAGCCGGCGGGAACCGAGCCGCCGGAACCGCTCCGGCGGCTGGCGGCGGAGACGGGCTTGACCCGCGTGCGGTACGAAGCCGGCGCAACGCGCGCGCCCGTGCGCGACGAGTCCAATCCGTTCTTCGTCTTCGACAACGCCCGGTGCATCTCCTGCGCCCGCTGCGTCCGAGCTTGCGACGAAATCCAAGGGACGTTCGCTCTCACCATGGCCGGGCGCGGCTTCTCGTCCCGCCCGATCGCCGGCGCGAGCGCGCTGTCGGGCGAATCGAACGGCTTCGCTTCATCCAACTGCGTCTCCTGCGGCGCCTGCGTGAAGGAATGTCCGACCGGGGCCCTGACGGATCGCACCATCCTTGAACGAGGCGCGCCGACCGGGCAGGTTCGGACCACTTGCGCCTATTGCGGCGTCGGCTGCACCTTCAACGCCGGCACCAGCGGCGGCCGGATCGTCAGCATGGCGCCGGCAGACGACGGCCCTTCCAACCAAGGCCATGCCTGCATGAAGGGCCGGTACGGGTGGACCTACAACGATGCGCCGGATCGGCTGCGCGTCCCGCTGCTGCGCCGGGGCTCATCCTGGGTGGAGATCACGTGGAACGAAGCGCTGGACCAGGTGGCGCGGGAATTCACCAGGATCACACAATCCCAGGGGCCTGACGCGCTGGCGACGATCTCGTCGAGCCGGGGCACGAACGAGGAGAATTATCTCTTTTCAAAATTCATGCGCTGCGTGGTCGGCACCAACCATATCGACAACTGCGCCCGCGTCTGCCACAGCGCCACCGTCACCGGCATGATGGAGGTCCTGGGCGCCTCCGCGGCGACCAACTCGATCCGGGACCTCGATCTGGCGCACCTGATCCTGGTCGTCGGCGCCAATCCCACCGAGTCCCACCCGGTCGTCGGGGCCAGGATCAAGCAGGCGCATCGCCGGGGGGTGCCGCTCATTGTGGCCGACCCGCGCCGCACCGAGTTGGCCCGCCTCGCGGATATCCATTTGCAGTTGCGGCCCGGCACCAACGTGGCGCTCCTGAATGGCCTCGGCCATGTGATCGCCCAGGAGGGGCTGCTGGACAGGGGCTTCATCGAAGCGCGAACGGACGGGCTCTCCGAGTGGCTTGAGAGCGTCGGGGCCTGCACGCCGGAACGCACCGAACAGATCACCGGCGTCCCGGCCGAGCTGATCCGCCAGGCGGCCCGTCTCTATGGGACTAGCGGCGCCTCATTTTGTGTGCATGGCCTGGGTGTGGCCGAGCACCGGTGGGGCAGCCACGGCGTCATTTCCCTCTGCAATCTGGCCCTGGCCACCGGCAACATCGGCCGTCCCGGAACCGGCATCAACCCCCTGCGGGGACAGAACAATGTCCAGGGCGCCTCGGACATGGGCTGCCTCCCGACCTACTTCGCCGGCTATCAGAGCTTCGACGATCCGGCCTTGGCCTCCCGCCATCTGACGATCACCGGACGTCCCTTACCCACCACACGCGGGATGAAAACGCCGGACATGTGGGACGCGGCGCTGGAGGGGCGGTTGAAGGGGCTTTGGATCATCGGCTACGACGTGGCCCAGACGGACCCGAACCTCACGAAAGTTCGGGAGGCGCTGGGCCGGCTGGAATTCCTCGTCGTGCAGGAACTGTTTCTGACCGAGACGACCAAGTTCGCCCATCTGGTCATCCCCGGCGCGTCGTTCCTGGAGAAAGACGGCACCTTCACGAATCTGGAGCGGCGGATTCAGCGTATCAGGAAGGCCGTGGACCCGCCCGAGGGGGTCTTGCCGGACTGGCAGGTTGTGAGCGAAGTGGCGACCAGGATGGGGTACCCCATGTCCTATGGCCATCCTGCCGAGATCATGGACGAGATCGCGCGTCTGGCCCCGACCCTTGCCGGCGTTTCCTACGAGCGGCTGGAAGGGGAGGGGCTCCAATGGCCGGTGCCGTCCGCCGCCCATCCAGGCACAGCCCTCATGCATGGCGACCGGTTCCCGCGCGGGAAGGCTACGTTCGTGTCGGTGGATTATCTGCCGCCGGGCGAATCACCGAACGAGGCCTATCCGTTTACCCTGGTCACGGGCCGCATCCTCCAGCATTATAATTGCGGGGCGCAGACCCGCAGAACGAACATCATGACTCTGGTGGATGCCGACGTGCTGGAAATGCACCCGGAGGACGCGGCCCGTCTGAACGTCTCCCAGGGCGAAGCGGTCCGCCTGGTCAGCGCCAGGAGCGACGCGACCCTCCCGGTGGCGATCAGCGAGCGGGTCAGACCCGGGCAACTCTTTACGAGTTTCCATTTTCCGGCCACGGCGATCAACGACCTGCTCTCGTCCAGCGCCGACGAGAGTTCCAAATGTCCCGAGTACAAGGTCTCCACGGTCCGGGTGGAGAAGCTGACGCCGTCCAGACAGGCCGCGCCGCCTCATACGAGGCTGATCACATAGGAAATTGATGTTTGCGTGATGTCGGATTGACGATTGGAAGATTCAGAGCGATCCAAGTCGCCAATCGTCAATGCTCCGCAAACCGTCAATGACACGATGGCTCAACCGTCAATGAATCAATCGTCAATTCCAACGGCGCCGCCGTTCGACGCCTACCCGCCGCCTCAGATCGCGGCGCGCGTCTGCCAGGTGGGGTTGGCGAAAGTGACCGTGCCTGTGCCGACGATGATCGCGCTGGCTCTCCTGGCGGGGGCCTTCATTTCGTTGGGCGCGCTCTTTTTCACGGTGACCATTACCGCTGGAAGAGACGTCGCCGCGGCACCGTTCGGGCTCACCCGGCTGGCCGGCGGCATGGCCTTCAGTCTGGGGCTCGTGCTGGTGGTGGTGGGTGGCGCGGAGCTATTTACCGGCAACAACCTCATTGCGATGGCCTGGGCCGTCGGCTGTGTCCGGACGAGTCAGGTCGTCAGGAATTGGCTCTGGGTCTACCTCGGCAACTTCCTCGGCGCGCTCGGCACCGCCGCCCTCGTATGGCTGGCGGGTGTGCATACGCTGGGAGACGGAGCCGTAGGAGAAACGATGATCCGGATCGCGCGCGGCAAAATCGCGCTCGATCCGGTGTCGGCGGTCGCCCGCGGCATCCTGTGCAATGTCCTCGTCTGCCTGGCCGTCTGGCTCTGCATGGGGGCCCGCGGCGTGGCGGACAAGATCCTGGCGATTCTGTTTCCGATCAGCGCCTTCGTGGCGTGCGGGTTCGAACATTCGGTCGCCAACATGTATTTCCTCCCCATCGGGATGGCGCTGACGGCATCGAGCGCCGCGCCGATTTCGCTCGCGGACGCGGCCGGCAACCTGTTCTTCGTCACGCTCGGCAACCTCCTGGGCGGGACGGTTCTGGTGGCGTTGGTCTACTGGTTCATTTATTTACGAGGCGAGAGGCAAGAGGCGATCGGCAAGAGGAACGGGGTCAGAGGATGAACCGCTTGCCCCTCGCCACTGGCCTCGTGCCTGCGCGGAAGGGATGATCTACACCATCACGCTGAACCCGGCCCTGGACCATTACCTCGAAGTCGAGGACCTTGACGTGGACGATGCCAACCGGGTTCACGCCGAGGCTCTCTACGCAGGGGGAAAGGGGATCGATGTGTCCCGCGCCATCCGGCACTTGGGCGGGAACAGTATGGCGCTGGGATTCATCGGCGGACACAACGGCCGGATTCTGGTGGACCTGCTCAAACGGGAAGGCGTCACCTCCTACTTCACCCCCATCAAGCAGGAGACCAGGCGGGACATCATCATCAGCACCAAACGGCCTGCGGCGCAGACCCTGCTCCACGCCAAAGGCCCGGCGGTCAGCGCCGCGGAATGGCGCTGCTTCCTGGCCCACCTGCGCTTGTTGGACTTGCAGAACGCTTACGTGGTCGTCGGGGGAAGTCTGCCGCGCGGGGTGCCGTCCGACGCCTACCGTCACATCATCACTTTGGTGCAACGGCGAGGAGCCAAGGCCATCCTGGACGCGGACGGCCCCTGCCTCCGAGCCGGACTCACGGCACGGCCCTTTGCGATCAAGCCGAACGTGCACGAACTTCAGCGCGCACTCAGGCGTCGGCTGCGTACCGACGCCGACATCCTGCGCGGCGCGGCGTCCCTGCATCGGGCCGGCGTGGAGATCGTCATCGTCTCGCTCGGCCGCCGGGGTCTCCTCGTCGTGAGCGGTCGGGGCAGCCGGCTCCTGGCGTTGCGCACGATTCCTCCCACGGTGACCGTCCGGAGCCGGGTCGGAGCAGGCGACTCTACGGTGGCCGGCTTCATTTTCCGGTTGGCCAGAGGGAAAGAGATCGAGGACTGCGCGCGGTTCGCCACCGCCTGCGGCACGGCGGCGACCCTGGCCCCGGGCAACCAGCTCTGTCGCTTGTCGGACGTGCAGCGGCTCTTGCCGCGCGTCAGCGTCACATCCGTCAGGGGTGAGGCGTGAGGGGTCAGGTAAAAGTGGAACCGCCTCGCGTTTCACGCCTCACGCCCCACGAGCACTCACTGCAAAGAGGAGAATGGTTATGAAAATCGTACTGGCGGTAGACGGGTCAAAATACGCGCGCTGGGCGGCCGAATGGCTGGGGTACTTGCCCCTGAGGGCCAAGTCCCAGACCCAGGCGCTCCACGTCCTTGACTTGGCGGCATTACGGGCTCCCTTCATGGTCCAGCCGGTCGTCATCGGAAATGAACCGTTTATTCATGAGGAAATTCGGCGTATGGAAGCCAAGGCCGAACAAGTGGTGGCCGACACGACTTCGCAACTGGCCTCGCTCCGCATCCCGGCCAAAGTCCGTTCAGTGAACGGGCCTATCGCGCCGACGATCCTCAAGCAGGCCGGACACAAGGGCCTCGTGGTGCTCGGCAGCCGGGGCATGGGCGCCCTGGACCGGTTCATGCTGGGCAGCGTCTCCACCCAGGTCACGCAGCACGCCCCCTGTTCGGTCCTCGTGGTCAAGCAACCGCCCCGCCCGATCCGCCGGATCCTTCTGGCGACGGACGGCTCCAAGCCCTCGGAGAAGGCCCTCCGGTTCCTGCTCCGCGAGATCCGACCCCAGGCGACCGGGCATCAGGTCGAAGTCCTGGTTATGCACGTCATTCCGTACTTGAAGTATCCGGAACTCAAGGAGATGGGGAAAGCGATGGTCCACCGCGTAGCGGTCAAGCTGGCCAAGGCCGGCTACGAGGTGGAGGAAATCTGCCAGCTCGGCCAGCCGGCGGACGAAATCATGAAGGTGGCGGACCATCGGAAGGTGGACCTGATCGTCTCCGGCGCGAAGGGCCTGGGCGCCGTCGCGCGCTTCCTGCTGGGCAGCGTGTCGACAAAACTGGTGCAGCACAGCGCCTGCTCGATCCTGGTGGTCAGATAGAAGGGCGAGAACGGTATCCGATCAACGTGCGCTATCTCCGCGAGCGGCGGGACGATCCGGACAAGCTGCGACGGGTGCTCGTCGATACGTCGACCGCCGCGCCCCAGGTCGGCGGCGTGTTTTCGGCCATGCTCCTGACACTGTTCGTCATTCCTCCCATTTATGCGATCTGGCGCTGGCAGGTCGCAAGGAAGACCTTGCAGAACGAGGGAGACCGAGGATGAGCCGGACGCGCGAGCCCTATATTCCCGCCTTGCGATTCGGGTGGCTGACCGCGCTGTATGACCCGGTCGTGCGGTGGACGATGCGGGAAGCCGCCTTCAAAGGCCGGCTCGTCGAGCAAGCGCGCATCCAACCGGGGCACCGTGTGCTCGATCTTGGCTGCGGAACCGCAACGCTGGCCATCCTGATCAAGCAGGCTCACCCTGACGCCTTGGTGGTCGGGCTCGACGGTGATCCGAAGATCTTGGGACTGGCTCGATCCAAAGCCGGAGCCGCAGGGTTGGACATCGGCCTGGATTGTGGAATGGCCGATGCCTTGCCGTACCCGGGGAGTTCTTTTGATCGTGTGGTCTCCAGCTTGGTCATTCATCATCTCACGAGAGACGCCAAGCGTCGCGCGTTGCGGGAGGCGGTGCGCGTCCTGACACCAGGCGGCGAACTGCACGTCGCCGACTTTGGGAAACCGCACAACGCGTTGATGTATTGCTCTTCTCTCATCATGAGGCACTTTGAGGAAGTGTCGGACAATATCGAAGGGTTATTGCCGCAGATGATCCGCGAAGCCGGGTTTGACTCTGTCGAAGTGACCACACACTACAGCACGGTCTTTGGGACCCTTTCGTTGTTGAAGGCGTCGAAGGTCGGGGAGTAGGATGAGGCCCGAGGGCCACTCAACGAAAGAAGGTAGGGTGAGGTACACCAAGACGCTGGCCGCGGCGCTGATGGCGGCGACACTGGCGGGAATCGGATGCCAATCCGCACCCAAGCGGACGGTCTTGCCCGCGCCGACCGGCACGAATATCGCTGCGGCTCATCACAACGACGAGGGCATCCGGGCTTATGAGCAAGGCCGATGGGACGCAGCCAAACAACACTTCGCCGCAGCGATCACGGCTTCGCCAGACCTGGCCGAAGCCCATTACAACATGGGGAAGACCCTGTATCGCCTTGGGGCGATGAAGGAGGGAGACGCGCATTTCATCGAGGCCGCCAATTTGGCGCCCGGCAACAAGGTCATCTGGGATGCCCCTCCCCTGAAGAACGTGTATGTCCCCTCCAAGGAAGCCACGATTCCCGGATTTTCCGACGGCCACGCCGGGCACAGCCATTGACCGCCCCGATGAGGCTTCCCGCATCGGTTTTTCCGGTTCGAGGGGTTCCGCTTCCTCGCCGCTTTGGGGGATTTCTGACCTTCGAATCCTGCCCGGCTGCCCCTTTCCGCCACCGTGCAATCCCGTTTCCTGAGTCATAGGGTCTTCCTGCTTGAGAAAATCGAGCCGAAACAATAGGATCAGACCTGCTCCGCACCGCCCCTCTTGGGCATCCTGCTTGCTGCAACTGTTGGGGTGGAATGCATGAGACAGACTCGAATCTTTCGGCGCCTCGGAAGATTCTCCGTAGCCCTTCTTGCCACATTGAGCGTCGTCGCGTTGGGCCTCGGCGGTCTCACAGGATGCGCCAAGGAGAGCGACGAGACCCCCGGCGCCAAACCGACGGGGGCAACGGCCGGCCCGCGGCTCGTACGCCTCAAGCCGGAGGCAGCCGCGGCGGCGGGAGTCGAGGTCCGCCCGGTTGCCCGCGGCGCATTCCGGATTCACCGGGACTTTCCCGCCACCGTCCAACCCAACAAAAATAAATTGGCCGAAGTGACCACGCTGGTGCGAGGGCGCGCGACGGACGTCTATGTGGATGTCGGAGCCGACGTCCAAGGGGGAGCCCTGCTGGCCAAACTGTACAGCAGCGACCTCGGATTGGCGCAATCGACCTACCTGAAAACCGCCGCCAAGCTGCACGAATCGGAACTGGCCTACGAGCGGGCCAAAAGCCTGTTCGAAGACAAAGCCATCAGCCTAGCCGAGTTGCAGAAGCGGGAGGCGGAGGTCAAAAGCGCAAGGGCCGAAGCCAGGGAGGCGCGGGATCGGCTGCAGGTGCTGGGCCTGCACGAGCCGGACATTCAACGCCTGGACCGCGAACACCGCATCCAGTCCTCCGTCTCCATTTCAGCCCCCTTCGCCGGCCGGGTCATCGCGCGGAACCTCGCCAAGGGGGAAGTGGTGGAGACGCACCATGAACTGTTCACCGTGGCGGACCTGTCGGAAGTCTGGGTCGTCGCCAATATCCCGGAGAAAGATGTGCACCTCATCCGGCGCGACCAGAAGGTCGAAATCCGGCTCGCCGCCTATCCGCAGGAGGTATTCCAGGGCACTATCACTTACGTGGGGGATGTCCTGGACCCGGCGACCCGGACCATGCAGTTGCGGGTCACAGCGCCGAACAGGGGGGGTCGGCTCAAGCCCGAGATGTTCGCGACGGTCCGCGTCTACACCAATACCGTCCCGGATGCCTTGACGGTGCCGATGGCATCGGTCCAGCGGGATCAGGGGCAGGCCTTCGTATTCGTGCAAACCGAGCCGGGCTTGTTCGAAATGCGTGCCGTTCAACTGGGCGACGAAAGCGAGGATGTCGTCAGGGTATCAAACGGCCTCCGTGAGGGGGAACTGCTGGTCGTGAAAGGCGCCTTCGCGCTCAAGTCCGAAGCCGACAAACACAAGCTCGAGGAAGTCCGATGATCGCCGCCCTGCTGGCTTTCTCGCTCCGGCAGCGCGTCCCGGTGATCGCCGCGGCCCTGGCGCTGGCCGTCGCGGGGCTCTACGCCTTCCGGTCCCTCCCGATCGACGCCTTTCCCGACGTGACCAACATCCAAGTGCAAATCCTCACCGACGCGCCGGGCCTCTCGCCGGTGGAAGTCGAACGGTTTCTCACCTATCCGGTCGAGCTCCAAATGACCGGCCTGCCGGGCCTGGTCGAAATCCGCTCGATCTCCAAATTCGCCCTGTCGCAGATCACGGTCGTCTTCCACGACGACATGGACCTCTACTTCGCCCGCCAATTGGTCTTGGAGCGGCTCATCGCCGTCAGGGAGCGTTTACCGAAGGGCGTGGAGCCGGTGATGGCTCCGGTCACGACCGGCCTGGGAGAAATCTATCAATATTATCTGGACGAACCGGGGCCGCAGTCTCAAGACCGACCCTCCGTGGAGGCAAGGCTGACCGATCAGCGCACGATCCAGGACTGGGTCCTCCGCCCCCTCCTCAAAAGCGTGCCCGGTGTGATCGACGTGAATTCATTGGGAGGGTTCGTCAAGCAATACCAGGTGCTGGTCGATCCGGTAAAGCTGCGGAAGTACAACTTGACGCTGCACGAGGTCTTCGAGGCGGTGGCGAAGAACAATGCCAATGCCGGCGGCAATATCCTGGAGCAGCATGCGGAAAGGGCCATCGTCCGCGGGTTGGGCCTGATCAAGACGGAAACCGACATCGAGACGATCGTGGTCAAAGAGGCCGGCGGCACGCCGGTCTTTGTGCGGGACCTGGCCGAAGTGCGGATCGGCCATGCGGTGCGCCACGGCGCGGCGGTCGTCAACGGAGAGCGGGAAGCGGTGGCCGGCATCGTGCTGATGCTGCGCGGCGGCAATGCGCGGGAGGTGGTGAACGCGGTGAAAGCCAAGGTGGAGGGCCTCCACCGGGAGCACGTCTTGCCCGGCGGGCTGCGATTGGTGCCGTTTTACGACCGCATCGAGTTGGTGTCCGCGGCCATTCACACGGTGCGCGACGCCTTGATCGAGGGCGTCGTCCTGGTCATTCTGGTGTTGTTCCTATTCATGGGCACCGTCCGCTCGGCGGCGATCGTGATCGCGTCGCTCATTATCACGCCGCTGGTCACGTTTATGGTGATGGGCCGGGTGGGGCTCTCGGCCAATCTCATGTCGCTCGGCGGGCTCGCCATTGCGATCGGCGAAATCGCCGACGGCTCGGTGGTTATGGTGGAAAACATCCACCGCCATCTGTCGCTACCGGGTGCATCCGAACGGAACCGCTGGCAGGTGGTGCTGCAGGCGGCCACCGAAGTCGGCCGGCCGACGTTCTTCGGCATCCTGATCATCAGTGTGGTCTTCCTCCCGCTCATAACCCTTCACGGCATGGAGGGGAAAATGTTCGCGCCGCTGGCGTACACCATCGTGATCGCGCTGCTCGTGTCCGCGGCCGTTACCCTCACCCTGTCGCCGGTCCTGTCGGCGTGGCTGTTGCGGGCAGGCTGGACGGAAGACACAAGGCTGACGGTCTGGGCGAAACGGTTGTACCTGCCGGTGCTTCGCTGGACACTCGCCCATCGTGGAACGGTCATCGCCGCGGCCCTGGCATTGCTGATCCTGACACTGGCCCTCGTCCCCTTCGTCGGGCGCGAATTTATTCCGACCCTGGACGAAGGGGCGATCACGCCCCAGATCGTCCGGCTGCCGTCCGTGTCTCTGCCTGAGTCCATCGACATGGAGAAACGAGCCCAGTCGGTGATGCGCCGGTTTCCCGAGGTGCGCCTGGCTGTGAGCAAGATCGGCCGCTCCGAGATCGCCAACACCCCCGAAGAACCCAACGAAAGCGACCCGGTCGTGCTGTTGCATCCCAGGGATAGCTGGACCACCGCGAAGACCAAGTCGGACCTGGTGGACGCGATCCGGCGGGAACTGGCCGACGTGCCCGGCATTTCGGTCCTCATGAGCCAGCCGATCCAGGAACGGGTGGATGAATTGATCTCCGGCGTCAAGACCGAGGCGGCGATCAAGCTGTTCGGCGACGACCTGGAGATCCTTAAGGAGAAGGCGGACGAGATCGCTTCGATCATGCAGACGATCACGGGGGTGAAGGACGTGAAAGTCGAGCAGATCGCCGGCCAACCCTACCTGACGGTGGACATCGACCGGAGCAAAATCGCCCGCCACGGGATCAACGTCGCGGATGTTCAGGAGATCATCGAAACGGCCGTGGGCGGGAAGCCGGCCACCCAGGTCTACGAAGGGACGCGCCGGTTCCAGTTGATCCTGCGGTTCCCGGAGGAGTATCGCAACGGGATCGGCGCCATCGGCGAGATTCGCGTGAAGGCCGAGGCCGGCGCCCTGATCCCGATGAGCGACCTGGCGACGATCGACCTGCGCGAGGGGCCGGCCCGCATCAGCCGCGAACAAACGCGCCGACGTATCTATATCGGCTTCAACGTGGTCGGGCGCGATATCGGCGGCGTGGTCGACGAGGGGCGTCGGAAACTGGCCGAGTCCATCCGGCTCCCGCAGGGCTACCAGATCGTCTGGGGCGGGGCGTTCGAGAACATGGAGCGCGCGATGGAACGGTTGGCGGTGGTCGTTCCGATCACGATCGTCCTGATCTTCCTGCTCCTGTTCCTGACGTTCCACTCCTGGCGCTACGCAACGCTGATCGTTCTCAATATCCCCTTCGCGCTGACCGGCGGGGTCCTCTCCTTGTGGCTGACCGGCCAATACCTGAGCGTGCCGGCATCGATCGGATTCATCGAGCTGTTTGCGCTCGCGGTGGGCAACGGGATCGTGCTGGTCTCCTACATTCGCCAGCTCCGCCAGGAAGGCCGGTCGGCGGACGAGGCCACGGTGACCGGCTGCGCGCTGCGGCTGAGGCCCGTGCTGATGACCATGCTGACGACGCTGCTCGGGCTCTTCCCTTTGGCCATCGCCCAAGGGATCGGCGCCGAGGTCCAACGGCCCTTGGCGACCGTAGTGATCGGCGGCCTGTTCACCTCGACGTTGTTGACCCTGGTCCTGTTGCCGGCCTTGTACCACTGGTTCGAGGATGATCGGGCTGTGTCGGACTTGGAACGCTGATGCCCTGGCTGATGTTTGTACTGAGCGCCACCCTGATCGTGGTGGCGGGAACCAAGTTGTCGCAGTACGGCGACCGGATCGCCGAGCACACCGGTCTCGGACGGCTCTGGATCGGGGTGGTGTTGTTGGCGGGGGCCACGTCCTTGCCCGAGGCCTTCACCGCGATCAGCGCCGTGCTCATCGACGCTCCGAATATTGCCGTCGGAGACCTGTTCGGGGCGGGGCTTAGCAACATGCTGACCCTGGCCCTCATCGACCTGGCGTACCGTGAGAAACGCGTCTGGCAACAGGCGGCATTGGAGCAGGTGTTGATCGCGGCGCTGGCCATCGTGCTGACGGGACTCGCGGGGCTCTTGATCGTGGTCCAGCAACCCATCCCGATCCAGGGCGTCGGACCGGGCACCGTTGCCATCGCGGCGATCTATGTGCTCGGCATGCGCGTGGTCTTCCGCCAAGAAGACATGCGGCGGCGTGAGAAAGAACGGGAGCGGATCGTCGAAGCCGGGGAGGCCCACAGGGCCGCCTCCACCGAGGCCTTGAGACGCGCCTCGATCGGGTTTGCGGTGGCCGCACTGGCACTGCTCGCGGCGGCGCCGATGTTGGCCGAGTCGGCCAAAGAGATTGCCGCCTCGACCGGGCTCAGCACGACCTTTATCGGCACGTCGCTGGTGGCCGTCATCACCTCGCTGCCGGAGCTGGTGACGTCGTTTGCCGCCGTCAGGCTGGGCGCGTTGGACCTTGCGGTCGGCAACCTCTTCGGCAGCAACGCGATCAACATGGCGGTGCTGTTCCTGGCCGATGCGGCGTACCGCAAGGGGCCGTTGCTCGCGTCGATCGAGCCCACCCACGCGGTGACCGCGCTCCTCAGCATTCTGCTGATGAGCGTCGGCCTGATGGGGATCATCTACCGCGCGGAAAAGCGGTTTCCGCTCATCGAGCCCGACAGCGTCTTGATGATCGTAGGCTACCTATCGGGCATGTGGTTGTTGTTTCGGATCGGGGGATAAACGGTCATGCCCGCTTGGCCGGACCCTTCTCAAGCTGGTTCCTGGCACCGTCTCACACCCGACGCGCTGGCGCAGGTGCTGGGCTCAGACTCTCAGGTCGGTTTGAGCGAGCGAGAGGCGCAAGGGAGAGTCGCGGTCCATGGACCCAACGAACTGCCCGAGGCCCCTCCCGCCTCTCCGTTCACGCTGTTCTTCGCGCAATTCTCAAGCCTGATCGTCTGGGTCCTGATCGGAGCGGCCATCGTATCCGGCCTGCTCCAGGAATGGCTGGACGCCGCAGCCATTCTGGCCATCGTGTTCCTCAATGCGCTCTTGGGATTTGTCCAGGAGTACAAGGCCGAACGGTCGCTGGCGGCGCTCAAGCGACTGTCGGTCGCCACGGCGCGGGTGATTCGGGGGGGAACGCTCCGATCCATCCCGGCCCGAGAACTGGCGCCCGGCGATCTCGTGTCGGTCGAGGCCGGCGACCATGTCCCGGCCGACGCGCGCCTGGTCTATGCCACGGCCTTGCGCGCCCAGGAGGCGGCGCTGACCGGCGAATCCACGCCTGTCGACAAGTCCGCCGAAGCCCTGCCCGACACGACCGTGGCCTTGGCCGATCGGCGGAACATGCTCTTCCTGGGCACCGATGTCATCGCCGGCAAGGGAATGGCGCTGGTCGTTTCGACCGGCCTGCGGACGGAACTGGGGCGGATCGCCTCCTTGATCCAGCAAGCCGGAGGGGAGGACACCCCGTTACAGCGACGGCTGGAACAGCTGGGGCACCAGCTCCTCTACTTGTCCCTAGGCATCGTCACGGTCGTCTTCCTGTTAGGGCTCCTGCGGGGTGAGCCGTTGGTCGGGATGTTCCTGACGGCGGTGAGCCTGGCCGTTGCCGCGATTCCGGAAGGCCTGCCGGCGATCGTCACGGTGACCCTGGCGTTGGGCGTGACCCGGATGGTCAAACGCCATGCGCTGATCCGCCGCTTGCCGGCCGTGGAAACCCTGGGCTCCACGACGGTCATCTGCACCGATAAGACCGGCACGCTTACCAAAAACGAGATGACCGTCACGCGCCTGTATGCGGGCGAACGCGTCTTCGAGGTCACCGGGGAAGGCTATGCGCCGATCGGAGAGATTGTGGGAATGGTCAAGGCTGAGGTTGAGGTCAAGGAGACCCAGGAGGCGCCGGTGTTACCTCAGCCTCGACCTCAACCTGAGCCTGGATCGAGCAATGCTTTGCGGAAGCTGCAGGCCGCGGCCGTTCTGTGCAACGGCGCGACGCTGCGAGAGGAGCAAGAGGGCTGGAAGATATTGGGCGACCCGACGGAGGGCGCGCTGCTGGTGGTGGCGGCCAAGGGGCGTCTCTTCAAGGATGGCTTGGCCGCGGCCCACCCGTTCTTGGGCGAGATCCCCTTCGATCCCGAACGAAAAATGATGACGGTGGTCAGACAGACACCCCAAGGGGCGACGGCCTATGTGAAGGGAGCCCCGGACCTGCTTTTGCAGCGATGCACGCAGTGGGTGACGGCCGACGGGCGGGTGGAGCCGCTGAGCGAATCTGCCCGGCGACAGATCCTGGACATGAACCGCACCTTTGCCCAAGGAGCCTTACGGGTGCTGGGGCTCGCCGAACGGACCTTGGAGCAGACGCCGGACGCCTATCGCGCGAGCGACATCGAACAGGATCTGACTTTTCTAGGTCTGGCGGCGATGAAAGACCCGCTGCGGCCGGAAGCCCTCGCCGCCGTGACCGCCTGCCGACGGGCAGGAATCAGAACCGTCATGATCACCGGCGACCATCAAGAGACGGCGGCGGCTATTGCCGGTGAGCTGGGCCTGCTGGACGGAGGGACGACGATTTCCGGCGCGGATCTCGACCGGCTGTCGGACGAGGAATTGGGGCGGCAGATCGAGCGGTTCTCCGTCTATGCCCGGGTGTCGGCCGAACATAAGCTCCGCATCGTCCGGGCCTGGAAGGCACGAGGCGCGATCGTAGCCATGACGGGCGACGGGGTCAACGACGCGCCGGCGGTGAAGGAGGCGGACATCGGCATCGCGATGGGACTGACCGGCACGGATGTGACGAAAGAAGCGTCCGCCATGGTCGTGACCGACGATAACTTCGCCTCCATCGCAGCCGCGGTCGAAGAAGGACGGGGTATCTACGACAATATCCGGAAGTCCGTCCACTATCTGCTCTCCTGCAACACCAGCGAAGTGCTGGTGATGCTCCTGGCAACCCTGTTCGGGCTTCCCCTGCCCCTGTTGCCGGTGCAGATTCTCTGGATCAATCTGGTCACGGACGGCCTGCCGGCCCTGGCCCTGGCCGTGGACCCGGCGGATCCGGACCTCATGCGGCGCCCCCCGCGTCGGCCCGATCGCCGGTTCCTGTCGAAGAAGCGGATCATCTTTCTGTTTGTTCAAGGCCTGTTCATGGCGATGGTTACGATCGCAGCCTTCGCCTTCTGCCTGTACGGTATGGACCGGGACCTCGAACGGGCCAGGACCATCGCCTTCACGGTCTTGGTCATGGTCCAGCTCTTCCATGCCTTGAATTGCCGGAGCGATCGCTATTCCCTGTTCACCATCGGATGGCTGACGAACAAGCGGCTCCTGTGGGCCGTCGCCGGCTCGGCTGCCTTGCAGGCCCTGATCCTCTTGACGCCCTGGACCCGCGACCTCTTCAAGCTTGCCCCGTTCGACCCGGAACATTGGGCGCTGGCGCTGGGCCTGGGCCTGGCCCCGTTGGCGGCAATGGAGTGGTGGAAACGAGCGAGCGGCCGGAGGCCGGAGGCGTCGAAAGGATGATCGGGGCTACCGGGCTGGAGCGGCCGAAGGAGTCCGGGGGAGGGGCGCGGTGAACTGGCCGTTTTTGCCGTACACGGTCAACTGGGCCGGCGCCGCGCCGCCGGTCCTAAGAAAGACGTGCCAGAAGTCGCTGATGTTGTAGAGGGGAACGTTGTCGATGGCGGTGATGACGTCACCGAAGGAGAGCCCAATCTCGGCCGCCGGCTTGGACGGCTCGACTTGGACGGCCAGGACTCCTCGATCCACCTCCAGGTTGAAGCTGGCCACAATGCTCGGCGTCACGGTGACCGGCACGAATCCCAAATCCGGCCGCATGACGGCCCCCCGGACCAGCATGGATTGGATGTGAGGATAGGCCGCGTCGATTGAAATCGCGTAGCTGATGGCCTGGGCCGCCGGCGCCACGGCCGCATTGATGCCCACCACTTGCCCCGACAGGTCCACGAGCGGTCCTCCGCTGTTGCCGGGATTGATGGCCGCGTCGGTCTGAATCAGGTCGTAGAGGGTCTCGCCGTTCGGCGCGAGGATCGAACGGTCCAGCGCGCTGACAACCCCCACCGTCACCGTGGAGCCGCCTTTCAAGGCAAAGGGATTGCCGATCGCCACGACGGTCTCGCCGATCTGGAGTTCGGCGGCGCGGCCCAGCTTGGCCGCGACCAGGTCCTTGGCGTTGATTTTAATCACCGCTAGGTCCAGGAGAAAATCCCGTCCGACGACGCGGCCGGGCGTCATGCGCCCGTTGTGGAGGCCGACCACAACGCTCTTGACTCCCTCGACCAGGTGATTGTTCGTCAGGATAAACCCGGCTTCGTCCACGATGAGGCCGGACCCGGAGCCGGGCGGGGAGGGATGTTGCACCGCATTGGGCGGCACGCCTCGGCTCATGACGGTGACAACCGATGGCCGCACCATCGTCACAACTTCCGGCACCGACATGGGCTTGGGCTTGGCGCCGGCGGCGCCGTTGTCGGCGGACCCGGCTTCCCCCGCCCAGCACACCGCAAGCAAGAGGGAGCAGAGAGCTACGCCCAGGCCGATGGAGAGAGCATGGGAATGTGACCGGCTCTTCATATGGTCGGGCATTGTCCCCCAAATCGGAACAAGTCTCAAGGGATGCACTGGAAAATAAAACGGGCGAGGCTTGCGCCCCGCCCGTATGGCTGTCGCGGCCTTTCCGGTCCGATCATTTGATAGCGGCGAACATCTCCCTGATCTCCGGCGTCTTCAATTTCTTGATCGCCTTGGCCTCGATCTGACGAATCCGCTCGCGGGTCACCGACAGGCTCTGCCCCACTTGCTCCAGCGTGCAGGGCTCGTCCTGCCCGATCCCGAAGCGGAGCCGGATCACTGTCTGCTCGCGAGGCGTAAGCGTGCCGAGGATGCGGTCCAATTCCCGCGTCAGTTCGGTGCGGTGGACATGCGCGTCGGGCGTCACCGATTGCCGATCCGCAATCAGCTCTCCCAGCAGCGTTTCCCCGTCCCCGACTGGATTGTCCAGCGAGACCGGTTCCTGGAACACTTGCATCGTCTCCTGGATCTTGTCCGGACGCTGATGCATGGCCTTCCCAATCTCCTCCAGCCGGGCCTCGCGGCCGAGCTGCTGCACCAATCGGCGCGCGGTCCGCACGATCCGGTGCGACGCCTCGGTCATGTGCACCGGAATCCTGATGGTTCTGGATTGGTCGGCCAACGCACGGGTGATGCCCTGACGAACCCACCACGTCGCATAGGTGCTGAACTTGAACCCCTTGCGATATTGATACCGTTCCGCCGCTTTCATCAGGCCCATGTTCCCTTCCTGGACGAGGTCCAGCAGAGTCAGGCCGCGGCCGTTGTAGTGCTTGGCGATATCCACGACCAGGCGGAGGTTGCAGCGGACCATTTCGTCCTTCGCCCGCTCGAGGACCGCACGGGACTCGCCAAGCTGCCGACGGATGGCCGACAGGCGCTTCACGCGGAAGGCGGCGGCCTTGCCGGACGTCCGCGCCTCTCCCACGAGCGCCGCCAACGCTTTGTCGGCTCGTTCCAGGACAATGGCCGAGAATCCGCTCAGCCCTCGGACTTCGTTTAGAACGGCGAGGGCCTGCTCCCGGGTTTCCGTCTTGCGCATCCGCGCCGCAAAAACCACCGCTTCGCGCAACGCCACCCGGATACCCCTCGTGCCTCGATCCAGCCCCTTGGCCAGTGTGATTTCTTCATCCCGATTCAGTAACTTCCGCTCCCCAAACGAACGGAAGTACAGAGACTCCAGCGCCATGGACGGGTCTTCGGTCCGACCGGCGGGCCCCTTCACGACCGGATCCGGTTCCTCCGACGACTCTGCCTCGATCGGCGCGCGACCGATGACTCCCAGCATAGTGCTGGCCTCCGGATCATCCGTCTCTAAATCGAGGGCCTCAGCCGGCTCGATGTCTTCTTGCGGCTCTTCTATCAGCTGGTCTTTTCTCATCTATCCACCCCTGCTCCCGTCTAGGAAGCCTTCTGTGATGATCGTCACTAGGATCTACGGCGATTCCTCTCATATAGATGTGAGAGCCTCATGCCTCCCAAAGGATTCGACACCATGGCAATCTTGGCAAATGACCAAACCTTACGGACACTTAGGCGAATATCTGGGGTTCGGACACCCATCCATCCGTTAAGGCTTGGAGAGGAATATCGTTGTAGGTAAGGCTTACCCTATGGAAATCAATGGCAATTCGACAAAAAGAGGAAATTTAGCCGGCAGCCCCTTCGTCTTTTTTAGCCAGACTCTTGATGAGGGGGGAAATGATGTCGATGGGAACCGGGAAAATCGTGGTCGAGTTCTTCTCCGCCGCGATTTCGACCAGGGTCTGCAGGTACCGCAACTGGAGGGCGATAGGGTTCTGGCCCATGACCTGGGCCGCATCGGTCAGACGCTGGGCCGCCTGGAATTCCCCCTCGGCATGGATTACCTTGGACCTCCGTTCGCGCTCTGCCTCGGCCTGCTTGGCGATGGCCCGCTGCATCTCCTGGGGCAGGTCCACGTTCTTGACCTCCACGGCGGACACTTTTACGCCCCACGGCTCGGTCTGCTGGTCGATGATTCGCTGCAGCTCGGCGTTGATTTCCTCCCGCTTCGACAGGAGGTCGTCCAGCTGGCTCTGCCCCAACACGCTGCGGAGCGTGGTCTGGGCCATCATCGAGGTGGCGTAGAGGTAATCTTCCACCTCGACGATCGCTCGTTGCGGGTCCACGACCCGGAAATAGATGACCGCATTCACCTTGACCGACACGTTGTCCTTGGTGATCACATCTTGAGGCGGCACGTCCATCGTGACCGTCCGCAGACTCACCCGCACCAGCTTGTCGATCACGGGAACGATAATGACCACCCCGGGGCCGTTCCCGCCGACGAGGCCGCGCGCCAGCCGGCCCCAGCGAAAGATGACGGCCCGCTCGTATTCGCGCAATACATGGAAGCCCATTCCCACTAGCAGGCCGAACAACACCAGGATGGCGAGAGGGCTGAAGAGTAGGTTCATGTCAGACGGCTCCCTTCTTGACCACGGGCTTGACGTAGAGCATCAGCCCCTCCAGTTTCATGACCTCCGCCTGGTCGCCCGGCTGAAGCGGCTGTTCGCTGATCGCCTCCCACAGCTCTCCATGCACCAGGATCTTGCCTTGCGGGGCCACTGAGGTCTTCGCCACGCCGACCAGCCCCACCATGCCTTCGCGTCCCGTCGTGGGTCGGCGGCGCATGGCGCGCACCCCCATCCCGACCATCAGCAAGGTGAGCCCGGCCGCGAGGGCCACGACGGGCAGAATCACCGACCAGGAAATCTGCAGGAACGGGGCGTCGGTCTTCACCAGCATCAGCGAGCCCAGGATCATCGCCGTCACCCCGCCGAGCGCCAGCAACCCGTAACTGGTGACCGACACCTCCAGGATGAACAGCACGATGCCCAGGAGCATCAGCAGGACGCCCGCGTAGTTCACCGGCAGGGATTGCAACGAATAGAAGGCCAGGATCAGACTGATCGCGCCCACGATGCCGGGCAGGATCGCGCCGGGATTGTACAGCTCAGCCAGGATGCCGACCGTGCCGACTGTCATCAGAATATAGGCGATATTGGGGTCGCTGAGGGCTTTCAGGAGCTCCAGCCGCCAACTCATGGGGAAGAAGTCGAACGGCGCGCCCTTGGTATGGAGCACCGCCGGACCGGCCGCGAGAGCCACGGTACGGCCATCCAGCCGATCCCGAAGCGTCGGGAGATCCTCGGCGACCAGATCGATGATCTTCAGACTCAACGCTTCCTTCTCCGTCACGGACACACTTTTGCGTACCGCATCTTCGGCCCAGGCGACGTTCCGCCCGCGCTGCTCCGCGATGGACTTGATATAGGCGGCCGAGTCGTTCTCGACTTTGTCCTTCATGGTCTTGTCCATCTCGCCTCCGCCCATCGCGACCGGATGGGCCGCCCCGATGTTCGTGCCGGGCGCCATGGCGGCGACGTGGGCGGCGAGCGTCAGGAACACGCCGGCCGAGGCCGCGCGCCCGCCGGAGGGCGCGACGTAGACAATGACCGGGATCTTCGCGCCGGTAAAGTCCTTGATGATGAGCCGCATCGAGGTGTCGAGTCCGCCCGGCGTGTCCAGCTGCACGATCAACGCCCGGGACCCGACGGCCTCTGCATGGACCAGGGCATCGTGCAGATACTCGGCGGTCACGGGATTGATGACCCCTTCATAGGTGGCCACAAGAAGGGGCGTTTCCGCTCGAGCCGTCTCGGCCACGACACAAGAAAACGCGCTTACCACCAGGGCCGACAGGGTCAGGAGAAGAGGAGACGATCTGCGCAACGGCGACTTCATCGAGCTGTCCTTGTTCGACATCGGGCCGAGAGGGAGGCCCCGCATCGATGGCGCACGGCGTGGGACTGACTGATTGGCATCATACGACCCACCTGCGAGGCTGTCAAGAAATGGGGAGAAGGGCGGGGACCGGTTGAAAAGCGGCCGGCACGCTTCTAGAATGAGCCCATTATGCGATTGTTGCAAAGCGGCGAACGCCTCCACTTGGTGGACAAGAAGGGCCGGCAGTACGCCCTGACGCTCAAAGCCGGCGAAACCTTCCAGTACAGCGGCGAAACGATTCTGCACGACGACTTGATCGGCAAGCCGGACGGGTCCTTGGTGACCCTCTCCCGGGGCAAGCGGATGCTGGCGCTCCTGCCCACACTCGGAGACTATGTGCTCAAGATGCCGCGCGGCGCCCAGGTCATCTACCCCAAAGATCTCGCGATGATCACGGTCTGGGCCGATGTGTATCCGGGCGCCCGCGTCTTCGAGGCGGGGACCGGTTCCGGAGCCCTCACCATGGCGCTGCTGCGCGCGGTGGGACACTGTGGCGCGGTCGTGAGTTACGAAGCGCGCGAAGACTTCGCCCGGACGGCGATGAAAAACATCGAACGGTATCTGGGGCCGGCCCCCAATTTCACCCCGCGGATTCGCAACGTCTACGAAGGGATCGACCCGGCCGACGGTCCGTTTGATCGGCTGGTGCTAGACCTGCCCGAGCCCTGGCAGGTGGTCCCGCATGCGGCTCAGGCGCTCCGGTCCGGCGGGGTCTATTTGAGTTACGTCCCCACCGTGCCGCAAATCATGCAGACGGTGGAGGCGCTGGAGCGAGCCAACGTGTTCACGATGATCGAAACCTTCGAGACCCTCTTGCGGACCTGGAACATCCAAGGGCGAAGCGTGAGGCCGGACCATCGGATGGTGGCCCATTCCGGCTTCATCACCGTGGCGCGGAAAGTCGAGCCGGGTCTCCTGGGAGTCGGGCCGGTCAGAGCCAACGCAGAACCGGAAGAGGGCGACGGCCTGTCCGACGAGGAGACGGCGGCATGAGCCGATTGCAGGGGAAGGTGGCCCTGATCACCGGCGGCAGCGCCGGCATCGGGGAGGCGATTGCCCGGCGGTTCGCCCGTGAGGGGGCCTCGGTCGCCATCACCGGCCGACGGAAAGACCTGCTGGACAAAATCGTCGCGGACCTCACTCGCGAGGGAGGCAGGGCGGTCTCGGTCGCCGGCTCCGTCACCGACGAGGCCCACCCGCGCGACGCCGTGGACCAGGCGGTGCGGGCCTTCGGCAAGCTACACATATTGGTCAACAACGCGGGGATCGGCGCTTTCGGAAAGCAACTGCACGAGACGGACGATGCGACCTGGGACGAGGTCCTGGCCGTGAACCTCACCGGCGCCTTCCGCATGACCAGGGCTTCGGTTCCCGCCATGCTCGAGGCCGGCGGCGGCTCGATCGTCAACATCTCCTCCATCGCCTCGCTGGTCGGCATCCCTATGCTGGCCGCCTATTCGGCCAGCAAGGGAGGCATGGATTCGCTCACCCGCTGTACCGCGATCGACTATGCCAAGCAGGGCATCCGCTGCAACGCGGTGACCGTGGGGCTCGTGGATACACCCATGGCCGCCAGCTTGATCAACGACCCGGAGAAGCTCGCCTGGGTAATGAACATGTATCCGCTCGGCCGGCCGGGCAAGCCGGAGGAAGTGGCAAGCCTAGTGCTCTATCTGGCTTCGGACGAATCGGCGTGGGTGACGGGCGGCTTGTTTCCGATCGACGGCGGCATGACCGCCCAGTAAACGGAGGGTACGATGGATAGATTCAGGCGCCGTCAAGGATTTGCGCGCCATCCGGTCGCCGCCATTTTGCTTGCCGGCCTCCTGCTGCTCGCGGCCGGAACCGCCTGGGCCCAGGCCGGGGTGGATTTTTCAGGGACCGTCCTGCTGGTTGACCCGGCAGCGGGCAAGCTGGCGGTGAAGAAGGACGGCGGGGGCACGCGCTTTACCTTCGTGGTCACGGACAAGACCCGGTTCGAAGGGGCGATCAATAGCCTGAAGGACGTGAAGAAAGACGACAAGGTCACGGTGACCTACATTGTCACGGGAAGCCAATATCTGGCTCAGAAAGTGATGAAAGGGAAATGAGGTTGTCCGTCGTCAGTCTTCAGTTCTCAGTTTTTGACCGAAAACTGATCACTGTTTACTGATCACTGCGTACCTCCCCATCATGGAGATCAATGCCCGGACTCAGCTTTGCGGACTGCTCGGCAATCCGGTCGAACATTCCCTCTCGCCGGCTATCCACAATGCGGCCTTCCAAAAACTTGGGCTGAACTTCGTCTACCTGGCTTTCAAAGTCGAGGACCTCGAGGGCGCCGTCCGCGGCATCCGGGCTCTGGGCAACCTGCGCGGATTTAGTGTCACGATTCCCCACAAGGTGGCGGTCATACCATTCCTCGACGAGGTGGAGCAAACGGCCAGGCACATCGGATCGGTCAATACGATCCTGGTGGAGCAGGGGAAACTGACCGGCTACAACACGGACGCCTCGGGGGCGTTGCGGGCCTTGCTGAACGGGGGCGTCTCGCTCAAGGACAACCAGGTCCTGCTGGTCGGCACGGGAGGCGCCGCCCGCGCCATTGCCTTCGCGCTGGCGGCCACCAAGGAAGTCGGCGGGTTGATCCTGCTGGGCATCGACGAGAAGGAGCGGCTCAAGCTGGCGGAGGATTTGCGGGACCGGACCAAGCTGAACGTCGAATATGGCCCCCTCACGGACCAGACCCTTCGCAGCGGCATCAAGAATTCGCAGGTCCTTATCCACAGTACGCCGATCGGCATGCATCCGAAGGTGGACGAGACGTGCGTTCCCGCCGCCTTGCTCGCCCCGCACCTCACGGTCATGGACATCGTCTACAACCCGGTGGAGACCAGACTGCTCCGCGAGGCGAAGGCTGCCGGGTGCCGAACGATTCGAGGCCTGGAGATGTTCCTGCACCAGGCGGTGGCCCAGTTCGAACTCTGGACCGGACGGACGGCCCCCGTAGAGGTCATGCGGTCGGTCCTCGAGTCGCGGTTCTCATGAACATAGTTCTGATCGGCTACCGCGGCACCGGCAAAAGCAGCGCGGGGAAGATCCTGGCAGAACGGTTGGGCCGGCGATTGATCTCCACCGACGCGGAAGTGGTCCGGCGGTCCGGCCTGCCCATCCCCGAAATCGTCAGGCAATCAGGCTGGGAGCGCTTTCGGGACCTGGAGTCGGACGTCTGCCGGGACCTGGCCGGCCAGGACGGGTTAATCATCGACACGGGCGGAGGCGCTATCTTGCGCCCGCAGAACGTGACCGCGCTCAAAACCCACGGAACGCTCTTTTGGCTGACGGCCGAGGTGGCGACGATTGTCGGACGCATCGGCGGGGACAACCAACGGCCCTCGTTGACCGGCATCAAGTCCTTCACCGAGGAAGTCGAGGAGGTGCTGCGCGAGCGGAAACCGATCTACGAAGCCGCCGCCGACCATGTCATCGACACGGACGGACGATCCCTCACCGACATCGCAGACGCCATCCTCTCCCGGCTCTGAGCCGCCGAAAATCTCGCCCGGAGTTGAACTCGTGTTTTCTCCATGCTATGCTTTTTTTGCAATTCATTGCTGCGGGGCCGAGCGATGAAAAGCCAGGCAGAGTGGCCCTGACCCGACGTTGGCTTGCGAGCGGAAGCCGGCCGGAATGCTGAGTGACCTGATGGTGCAGATCGCGCGCCCCTTGTCGCCTCTCCCTCTTCCCTCCGAACCCTCTCGACGAGACAATGTCACCAGCCGTGGAGGTAGCCGTGGGTACAAAATTGTATGTCGGCAGTCTTCCTTATTCCACCACTGAACAAGAACTGAGCCAGCTCTTTTCCCAACACGGGACCGTGCAATCGGCCAAGGTCATCACGGACCGCTACACGGGCCAGTCGCGAGGATTCGGTTTCGTGGAGATGGCCACGGGCGAGGAAGCGCAGAAAGCCATCACTGCATTGAACGGCACCGAGCTCGGCGGGCGGACGCTGGTCGTCAATGAGGCCCGGCCGCAAGAGAAACGCTCCTTCGGCGGAGGAGGCGGGGGCGGGGGCGGCGAGAGCCGGGATCGCTGGTAAGGCTCGCGGACGCAACGATATTGCTGATAATGGTGCATGGTGCTCTGTGGAAGGGCCGCCCGATCCTTGGCGGCCCTTCCTGTTCGGTCTGAGATTTAGATCGTCCCCGAGCACACGAAACCTGCTATCCTGCCCACCTGTGCGCCACTAGCTCAATTGGATAGAGCATCGGACTTCGGATCCGAGGGTTGGGGGTTCAAGTCCCTCGTGGCGCACCAATGCGTTCTTGTTTGTCGTTCCGCGCAGGCCCTCGCGCTCAATCTGATTCTGACCCTTGTCCTGTCTGTCCTTCCGTCCTTCCGTCCTGAACAGCGGTTCGGTCTGCTTCTCCACCTGGTTGCGCCCCGGTTGCAGATGTGCGGGCAGGCGACGGGGTTTGGCTTGTTTCGGTCACTGTGCTATTCTGCATCTGCGCGCCTGGCGCAAAGAGTGCAGGGATCATGCGCGTCGGCCGGTCGCTTCGAACCCGCAGGTTCAAATCGGGCGGACGGCATCGCTGATGACATGAGAAGGGGACTCACGTTGAACGGTTGCCGCACCGCAAAAGCCGGCATCGCTTCGCTGGGACTGGCTTTGGCCGTTCTCTACACTGGCTGCGGATACCAGTCCCGCTGGGCGGCCGTGGATGGGGACACGCCGGCGCTGGTCGCGCAACTGGACGCCGGGTTGGACGTCAACACCCCCACCACCCTGTTGGGCACGCGCCTGCTCATCCTTGCCGCCGCCCACGGTCACACGGACACGGTGCAAGCCCTCCTGGAGAAGAAGGCCGACGTGAACGGCGCGGACGTCACCGGCTGGACCCCCTTGCATGCCGCCGCCTACGGGGGCAAACCGGAGATCATCCGGCTGCTCCTGGACCGCGGCGCGACAGTCCCGCCGTCCAATTGGTATACGCCGACGCCGTTGGAGCTGGCGGAAATGCTGGGGCATCAGGACGCCGTGGACCTGCTCAAGAAGACGTCTTCCATCAAAACGAGCCGGTAGCGCCGCAAGGGAAAGACGCAATGGGTTCCGAGGGTTTCGACGAACCGCGTCCGTCGATGAAGACCGAACCAGGGAGGCAGCTATGATGAGCGTGGTGATGCTGGCCGCGACCTTATGGGTCTGCCCCGGGAACGTCTATTCAAACGAACCCAAGGAAGGCTGCAAACCTTTTCACGAATCGAATAAGGAAGGCTTCAGCACGGTGCCGGAGCCCCGCTTTGAAACGGGGCAAACCGGGGCGAGTCAGCCGGCGCCCGCTCCGCCCCAGGCTCAACCGGGGCCGTCCCGCACGCAGCCGACCCAGTCTACCAATTCGGAACTGTGCGCGCTTTACGCCGAATACCTGCAACTGACCATGAAAGTCTCCGGGGGCCACCTCGGCAACGAGTCGGAAGATTTGAACCGGTACGAGCAGCTGCGCAATATCTTCGGGATGAATACCCGCCCCAATTGTCCGTGAGGAGGCTCACGATGCCGACGCAACTCGGTCTGGTTGCCTTGCTCTTCGCCTGCTTGGCTCTAGCTGTGCCCGCCCGGGCGGCCCTTGACCGGGAGAAGCTGCTGAGCGACCCCGGCGTCTACGGAACGTTTGCTGTTTTTAAAGCAAACGAGGACTGGTGGAAGTTGGACAAAGCGGCGCGGGTTGCGGCTGCGGCGGAGGCGAAGGCCGTGTTTCAGAAGCACGGCGAGCGTCTTGCGATCGATATTTATCTGCTTCGAGGACTCACGGAGAGGGCGGATTTCTTCGTCCGCATCCATTCCACCGAACTGCTCCATAACCAGAATTTTCTCGTGGACCTGATGGGGACCGGCCTCGGCAAACATCTGGCGAACACCGCCACGTTCAACGGCCTGACCAAGAAGGCCAATTACGTGCCGGCGTTGCCCGACGACCTCAAGACCGCCTTGAAAACCCCGCCCGATCCCGGTCCCAAGCCCTATGCGATCGTCGTCCCGATCCGCAAGGATGCGGACTGGTGGCAAGCCTCCCAGGACGAACGCAACGCGATGATGAAGGAGCACACCGAGGCCTCGCTCGCCTACCTAAAAACCGTCAATCGCAAACTCTATCATGCAAGCGGGCTGGACGACCTCGACTTCATCACCTACTTCGAAACCGCCAAGTTGGACGACTTCAACAACCTGATCATCGCGTTGGAGCGGGTGAAGGAGAACCGCCACAATCGACAATTCGGGCACCCCACGCTGCTCGGCACCGTCCGCCCGCTGGATGAGATCCTGGACGTTCTGACCCGGTAATCGACCGCGATGCCACAGACCGCGCAGCAAGCAGCCGAATCTGTATTCACACTGATTGCCCCTACCCTCTCGCCGGCCACGCTGGAGGAGTATGGAGTCGAGGCGACCGCCGCCCAGCGGCCGTTGATCGCCCGAGAAATTCTCTCCCTGAACCTCTTCTGGGCCCACCATGCCTTGTTGAGCGTGTTGTCCAAGGTCGAGGGGGAACGGGTCTTCGACGAACTGTGCCGGTACGTCCGCGCCGCCTGGGAAACGATGCTCGGCTTGGAACAGTCGGCATTAGCTGGGTACTTCGAGGAAGCGGCGGAGCGCCGCGCCCTGTACGATCAGATCGTCCAGGAGGGCGGCAGTCCGATCGCGGTCTTCACGGAAGCGGCGGCGATGGCGGAGTCGGACGGTACGATCCAGCCGGAAGATCGCCAAAAGTTTCTCGCGTTCCTGATCGACCTGATTCCGGTGGAAGCAATCGGAGAGACGGTCGAAGGCCTCGACCTGACACACAAGTAGCCGGGCATCGCTACAAGTATCGATGCTCGCGGACCGCGCCGGCCGCGTCGAACTCATACAGCAGGGGCGCGCCGGTCGGAATGTTCAGCTCCAGGACTTGCTCCTTCGTCAGCCGATCCAAGGTCATGACCAGCGCCCGCAAACTGTTCCCGTGGGCCGCGACGATAATCGTCTTGCCGGCCAGAATCTCCGGCTTAATCTGCTTTTCATAGTAGGGTAGCACGCGCTCCGCCGTGTCTTTGAGACTTTCCCCGCCCGGCGGAGGCACGTCGTAGCTGCGCCGCCAGATCTTCACCTGCTGCTCGCCGTATTTTTGCGCCGTCTCGGCCTTGTTGAGCCCCTGCAAATCCCCATACATCCGCTCGTTGAGCGCCTGGTCTTGCTCGGTCGGCACGTTCGTCTGGCCGGTGATCTCCAGCACGATGCGCAGAGTATCGATCGCCCGCTTCAGCACCGATGTGTAGGCGCGATCGAACCGAAACGCTTTCAGTTTTTCACCGGCCGCGCGGGCCTCCTGCTCGCCCTTGGGCGAGAGGGGCACATCCACCCAGCCCGTAAAGCGGTTCTCCAGATTCCACTGCGATTCTCCGTGCCGCAACAAGACCAATCGGGCCATCAGCGTCCCCCTTCTTCCTGACGTCATACCGGGCGGCCACAGGATACGCAATCAGCCCGCGAAGTCAAGCGATGACTGACGCGTTGCCAATCCCCCGGTGGGGTGGCGTGGTCACTTTATGCCCCACGCTCCCGTTTCTTGCAATCGTTCCGCCTCGCAGCTACCATGCCCGTCATGTCCTCTCCACAATCAACACCGGGGCCGCCCTGGCAGGACATCGAACACTGGTGGGTCGGCATGGCTACCCGTTTAGGCGTGGCCGAGCGGAGCCAGGTCTTCTTCAAGAACGCCCTGGGACCGGGCAGGGTGCTGGAGCGGGCGGATAACGTCGGCGGCGATGTCCACTACCTTCTCTTCGTGCTGCTGCGTTACTGGATTCCACCGGTGCTGCCCCCTCCGGGCCGCGAGCGGACCGCCAAAAGCGATCAAGACTATTGGCTGGAGTCGCAGGAAATTCTCAAAACCGCCGTGGTCCGCCTGCGCGAGCTCAAACCGCTGATCGAGTTGTTGACCGCGGGCAATCCGTTGGCCGAGACAGCCTCGCCCGACCCACAGCCCTCCAAACCGGTCGTGGAGGTGGAGCTGGCGAGCATGTTGGAAGGGATCGCGGAAGTGGCGGGCAGCTACGGAGGGCCCGACTACACGTCGGTGATCAAGAACTTCGACCCGATCCCGCTGCGGCAGACGCAGCCGTTCAAACACAATAAGAAGAACAGCGCGGAGCTCTGGGTCCTGTTCCTGCTGCGGGAGCATTTCCGCGAGCGGGGACTGGGCAAGGACCGCTACTGGCCGCTGATCGCCGATGTGGCGGCCGCCGCCGGCATTCACCAGCCTTCCGGGATTCCCTACCAGGCGGACGAACTCAAATCCTGGTGGCAGAAGAACTGGCCCCGCACCTACACGATGTTGGAACAGAAAAGCGCCGCGACCGAACCGTCCGGCGCCGCCTACAGGCACGACTTCGACTGGTTCAAGGCTTGGTTTGGCTGGCAGCTCTCACGCCCACCACAGGCATAACGGCCGAGGCAGCCTAGGACTCCAGCGACGCGCGGCTTTTAGGTGGAGCCGGCTTCAGCGTCGGGAACGGGTTTCCTTCCTGCGGGCCTTCCTGGATCGCCTTGATCAGCACGGCGAACATGAGGATGTGCAAGGCCACGCCGACCCAGATCACATACGGCTGCACGCCGCCCAAGTCCTTCAACGACTGTTCCTGCACCCGGCCGCCCAAGCTGGCCTTCTCTTTGATCGCCGCCACATGCTCCCGCACATGCCAGTAGTAGATGTAGTTGGCGCTGGCGCCGGCCATGACGCGCCAAACGACGCCGACCGTGAGGTCGCCGGTGAAGTAGGCCGAGAGGACCGGGCCGATGGCGTAGACCGCCGCGTACAGGTACATTTTTCGGTAGAGAAACCACAGGAACGGGTCGAAGAGGAAGGCCGGCCAGTGCCAGGTCAGGGCGAACCGCGGTTCGTCGCCGCCGGTGAACTTGCGGAACTGTTCCAGGTACCGGTCCGCGTTCTGTCCGATGAAGGAGCGCCAGAGCTGCTGCTCGTCCAGGATCGGCGGAGCGGGCTCCTCCACCGGCTGGTCCGCCGATTGTGCGGCTACTTCCGCGAATACCGCGCCGCATTGTGAGCAAAAGCGAGCCTCGTCCGGGTTCTGTTGCTCGCATTGGGAGCAAGGTTTCATGCTCTGAACTTATAGCACTCTTGCCCGAGGCTCACAAGGGCACCGCCGGCCCGCCTTGGTGAAATTCCTCAATAGGGAGAAGGGGATACGGCATTCCGACAGGGAGTTTCATATTGCGTTCGGCGCCAGCGATATGCTACGTTCTGTGAATTCTCGCGAGCCTGGAGCGACATGCCGACCGACTTGCTGCAAGAAAATGAAGCCCGCTACCTGATGCACACCTATGCCCGCTGGCCGGTCTCCATCGTCCGCGGCCGCGGGTGCAAGGTTTACGACCTGGAAGGGCGCGAATATCTCGATTTCGTCGGCGGCATCGCCGTCAATCTGCTGGGGTATTCGCACCCGGACCTGGTCGCGGCCATTCAGAAGCAGGCGCAGCAACTCCTGCACGCCTCCAACCTTTACTACACCGAGCCGCAAGTGAAGCTGGCCAAGACGCTGGTGGACCATTCCTTCGCCGACAAGGTGTTTTTCGGCAACAGCGGCGCCGAGGCGAACGAGGCGGCGATTAAGCTGGCGCGCCGCTATGCCCATCTGAAGTACGGGCCTAATCGCTTCGAGATCGTGACGATGCAGCAGTCGTTTCATGGCCGCACCATGGCCACCCTCACCGCCACCGGCCAGGAGAAAGTGCAAAAGGGGTTCGAGCCGCTCCTGCCCGGCTTCACCTCCGTGCCCTTCAACGACCTGGCGGCGGTCGAACGAGCCCTGAGCCCCGCCACGGCGGCGGTGCTGGTGGAACCGGTGCAAGGGGAGGGCGGTGTCCGCGTGGCCGACCGGGTCTACCTGCAGGGACTGCGCGAGTTGTGTCGCCAGCGGGACATCCTGCTGATCTTCGACGAGATCCAGACCGGCATGGGCCGCACCGGCACCCTGTTCGCCTACGAACATTTTGGCGTCGCGCCGGACATCATGACGCTCGCCAAGGGGCTGGGCGGCGGCGTGCCGATCGGCGCCTGCCTGGCGACGGACCAAGTGGCCGCGGCCTTCACGCCCGGGACCCACGCCTCCACCTTCGGCGGGAATCCCCTGGCCTGCGCCGCCGCCTTGGCGGTCTTCGAGGTCTTGTTGGAAGGCAAGGTCTTGGAGCAGGGGCGACGCATGGGGGAATATTTGGCCAAGGGCCTGAAGGACATCGAAGAGCGGCTCCCCGTCGTGAAGGAGGCTCGCGGGCTCGGCCTCCTGCAGGGCCTGGAACTCACGATCGACGGCAAGCCGGTCGTCGCGGACTGCTTGGCGCGTGGCCTTCTGATCAACTGCACGGCGGAACGGGTGCTGCGGTTCATTCCGCCCCTCATCATCGCCCAACGCGAGATCGACCGGTTGCTGGAGACCCTGTCCACGGTCCTCAGCAAGCGGGTCTAGCCGGCGGCACGATACTCACTTTCGCGCAAGACCGTGACGATCGGTAGCCATGGGGAGCGGGTCAGTGTTTTCACGAAGATCGCCGACAGGAAAGCGGAGGGGGCCTCGCGGGCTTCGATCGGCCATGTCGAACGGAAGCGGGCCGTCGGAGAACAAGGACCTGCTGACGGTGGCGGCGCTCCCGACCGCCCGCGTGACCCGCCTGCTCGCACTGGCGGCTAAGCTCAAAACCCTCCGGCGGCGACACGCCTTGCACCAGCCCCTGCGCGGGATGACTCTGGGCCTCCTGTTCGAGAAACCTTCCACGCGCACGCGGGTCTCCTTCGAGGCCGGGATGAGCCAGCTCGGCGGGCAATCGCTGTTTCTCTCCGCGGCGGACATCCAGCTGTGCCGCGGAGAAAGCGTCGCGGATACGGCTCGCGTGCTCTCCCGCTATCTGGACGGACTCGTGATCCGGACCTACGACCATGCGCTCGTCGAGGAATGGGCGCGCGAAGCCACCATCCCCGTCATCAACGGACTGACGGACCTCTGCCATCCCTGCCAGGCGCTCGCGGACCTGCTGACGATCAAGGAACGGAAGGGCCGGTTGCGCGGCATCAAGCTCGCTTACGTCGGGGACGGGAATAACGTGGCCAATTCGCTGATCGAAGCCGCGGCCCAAACCGGAATGGCGATCAGCCTGGCCTGTCCGAGCGGCTACGAGCCGGATTCGCGGATCGTCAAGGAAGCGCGCGCCGCAACCGTCGGCACCGGAGCCTCGATCGAGCTCGTCCGAGAGCCCCTGCTGGCGGTCAAGGAGGCCGACGTGCTCTACACCGACGTGTGGATCAGCATGGGGCAGGAACGGGAACAGAACCGGCGCGTGAAGGAGTTGGCCCCGTACCAACTCAATGAACGCCTGGCCAAAGAGGCCAAGCCGGATGCCATCGTCATGCACTGCCTGCCGGCGCACCGAGGGCAAGAGATCACGGCCGGCCTGCTCGACGGCCCCCAGTCCGTCGTGCTGGACCAGGCGGAAAACCGGCTGCACATGCAGAAAGCCATTCTGGTCGAATTGCTGTCCAGGCGCGGAGCCATGGAGTCGGGGCACTAGGATTTGTCGTTCCGCGCCTCGCATCCCACGGAGAAAGAGAACGACATGAAGCATCGCAAGATCAACAAGGTCGTTTTAGCCTATTCGGGCGGTTTGGACACGTCCGTGATCCTTCGATGGCTGCTGGAGACCTACGACTGCACAGTCGTGGCCTTCTGCGCCGATCTGGGGCAGGGGGAAGACCTTAAGGCGGTGAAGGCCAAGGCCCTCGCGGTCGGCGCTTCGAAAGTCTACGTCGAAGACCTGCGCGAGACCTTCGTCAAAGACCATGTCTTCCCGATGCTGCGAGGCAACGCGGTCTACGAAGGCACCTACCTCTTGGGGACGTCGATCGCCAGACCTTTGATCGCCAAGCGGCAGATCGAGCTGGCGCAGAAGGAGGGAGCCGACGCGGTGTCGCACGGCGCGACCGGCAAGGGCAACGACCAGGTCCGGTTCGAGCTCACCTACATGGCCCTGGACCCGCGGGTGCGGATCATCGCCCCCTGGCGCGAATGGACGATGAAGTCGCGGCGCGAGTTGATCGAGTACGCGGAGAAATACGGGATTCCGGTCACCGCCACCAAAGCCAAGCCGTACAGCACGGACCCGAACTTGTTTCACATCAGCTACGAGGGCGGCATTCTGGAGGACCCCTGGGCGGCGCCGCCCGATGAAATCTTCCAGTTGACGGTCTCGCCGGAGAAGGCGCCGAACAAGCCCCGCTTCGTCGAGATCGAGTACCAGAAGGGAGACCCGGTGGCGGTGGACGGGAAGCGCATGAGTCCGGCCACGCTCCTGGCCCATTTGAATCGCCTGGGCGGAGAGCACGGGGTCGGGCGGGTGGACTTGGTGGAGAATCGCTACGTGGGCATGAAGTCCCGCGGGGTGTACGAAACGCCGGGCGGGACGATCCTGCATGCGGCGCACCGGGGCTTGGAATCCTTGACGCTGGACCGGGAGGTCTTGCACCTGCGGGACAGCTTGATCCCTCGGTACGCCGAGCTGATCTACTACGGCTACTGGTATGCCCCGGAGCGGACGATGTTGCAGACCGCCTTCGACGAGGCGCAGAAAGATGTGAGCGGCACGGTGCGCGTGAAGCTCTACAAAGGGTCCTGCACGGTGGTGGGGCGGAAGTCGGACCGGTCGCTCTACCGGCTGGACCTGGCCACCTTTGAAGAAGACGAGGCCTACCGCCAGAAGGATGCGGAAGGATTCATCCGCCTCAGCGCCCTGCGCCTGGCGATCCGGACCCAGCGGACAAAGAAGAAACGTAGTTCGTGAAGCGTATCTCGTGAAGCGGGTTGGAAGAAAACCCATGAGCCAAAAGAAACGATCGGGCGCTCATAAAGGAAAGACAGCGGCTTCCGGACGCTCGCGCACGACGCTTCACGTTTCACGCGAGACGGCCAAACTGTGGGCCGGACGGTTCACGGAGCGGACCGATAAGTTGGTCGAGGCCTTTACCTCCTCGCTGGCCTTCGATCGCCGGCTCTTTGCCCACGACATCGAGGGCAGCATCGCCCATGCCAAGACGCTGGGAAAGGCCGGAGTCCTGACAGGCCGGGACGTCTCGGCCATCCTGCGCGGCCTGGCAGTTGTGCGGGCCGAGTTGGAGAAGGGCCGTTTCCCTTTCGCCCCCCAGGACGAGGACGTTCACATGGCCATCGAACGCCGGCTCACGGAACTGATCGGTCCGGTAGGCGGCAAGCTGCATACGGGCCGGAGCCGGAACGACCAGGTGGCCCTGGACTTGCGGCTCTACCTGCGGCAGGAACTCGGCCGGCTGCTCGAAGGCGTGACGCACCTCCAACGGTCGCTCGTCGGGCAGGCGCGCGCCCATCAGGATGTGGCCATGCCCGGGTACACACACTTGCAGCGCGCCCAACCGGTGTTGTTCGCCCATCACCTGCTGGCCTATGTGGAGATGCTGGAGCGGGACAAGGGACGCCTGCGCGATGCGCTGGCGCGAATCAACGTCATGCCGCTGGGATCCGGCGCGCTGGCCGGCAGCAACTATCCGGTGGACCGGGCCTACACGGCCAAACTCCTGGGATTCCCCCGCGTCACGGAAAACAGCCTGGATGCGGTCTCCGACCGGGATTTTGCGATCGAAGCCCTGGCCGCGCTGGCGTTGGTCATGATGCACCTGTCGCGGCTGAGCGAAGAATTGGTCCTCTGGTCCTCGCAGGAATTCCGGTTTGTGGACCTACCGGACGCCTTCTGCACCGGCAGCAGCATGATGCCGCAGAAGAAAAACCCGGATGTGCCCGAATTAGTCCGCGGCAAGACCGGCCGCGTATACGGGCACTTGCTGGCGCTGCTGACGACGATGAAGGGCTTGCCGCTGAGCTACAACCGCGATCTCCAGGAAGACAAGGAGCCGCTGTTCGACGCATTGGATACGGTCTCCGCCTCGGTCGAGGTCCTGGCCGCCCTGCTCAAGGGACTCACGGTGAACCGCAAGGCCCTGGCCTGGTCTGTCAACTCCGGCTACTTGCTGGCGACCGAGTTGGCCGATTATCTGGTGACGAAAGGCGTGCCGTTTCGCCAGGCCCATGCCGTGACCGGCCGCGTCGTCCGAGATTGCATCGATCGCAACCGGGACTTGCGCGACCTGACGCTGACGGACTTGCGGTCCTTCTCGGACCGGTTCGGGAAGGACGCGCTCGCCGTGCTCACGGTGACAGGCGCCATCGAACGGAAAGCCCAGATCGGCGGCACCGCGCACAAGCGGGTCGCGGCGCGCATCAAGCAGTGGGAGCAGGCCTTGCGATGAGGTTCGCGTTCCTGATCGGCGCCTTGTGGCTCGCGACGCTGTCGAGCTGTGGGACGGTCGGACCGCCGATTCCCCCGGAGGACATCGGCGTGGCCGCCAAGCTGGAGAGGGAACGGACCAGGGCCAAGCAACAACCGGCGCCCCCCAAGGAACCGGAAAAGGAAGACGACCGTCCGGAGGATGAGAACCAACAACTGCCGCTTCCGCGATGAACGCGCGGCCGGCGACGATGATGACGTGACGAGGATCGAGCATGACCGACTTTCATTATAAAAACGGAGAGCTCTATTGCGAGGACGTGCCGCTCAGCCGGATCGCCAAAGAGCTAGGCACGCCTTGCTATATCTACAGCCACGCCGCGCTGATCCGGCACTTCCGGGCCTTCGACAGCGCGTTCCAGAGCGTGCCGCACATCGTGGCCTTTGCCATGAAATCCAACTCCAATATCGGCCTCTTGCGGCTCATGGCCAATGAAGGGAGCGGCGCGGACATCGTTTCGGGCGGGGAACTGTACCGGGCGCTGAAAGCCGGGGTGTCGCCGGCGAAGATCGTCTTCGCCGGCGTGGGGAAGAACCGGGAGGAGATCCGGTACGCGCTCTCGACGGACATCCTCATGTTCAACGTCGAGTCCTCCGCCGAGCTGCGCGCCATCGACGAGGTGGCGGCCGAGATGGGGTGCAAGGCCCGCGTTGCGTTGCGGATCAACCCGGACATCGATCCCAAGACCCACCCCTACATTTCCACGGGCCTCAAGAAGAGCAAGTTCGGCATCAGCGCGGACCGGGCGCTGGAAGAATTCAAGTTGGCCTCTTCGCTCAAACACATCGAGGTCGTCGGGGTCCACAAGCACATTGGCTCCCAGTTGACCGACATTACGCCCTTCGTGGATGCCTTGAAGAAAGTCCTGGGCCTGGTGGAAGCCTTGAAGGCGCAGGGCTCGAACATCCGCTATATCAACATCGGCGGCGGTCTGGGCATTACCTATTCGGACGAGGTGCCGCCCCAGCCCCACCACCTCGCGGAAGCCATTGCGCCGCTGGTGCGGGACCTCAAGTGCATGCTCATCATGGAGCCGGGCCGCGTCATCGTCGGCAACGCCGGAATTTTGCTCACGCGCGTCTTATATAACAAGGAAGGCGAGGCCAAGCATTTCGTGATCGTGGATGCGGCCATGAACGACCTGATCCGTCCCAGCCTTTACGGGGCCTACCACGAGATCAAGACGGTGCACGAAGCAGCCGGCGCCAAAAAGCATCAGGTGGACGTGGTGGGGCCGGTCTGTGAATCGGGAGACTTCCTGGCCAAGGACCGGGCCATGCCGGGCGTCAAGCCGGGCGACCTGCTGGCAGTGATGAGCGCAGGCGCTTACGGGTTTGTGATGTCGTCGAATTACAATTCCAGGCCTCGCGGCCCGGAGGTGATGGTCAAGGGCGGGGAGGTCCACGTGATCCGGTCGCGGGAAACTTACGAGGACCTGGTCCACGGCGAAGCCATCCCGGAGTTTTTACGGTGAGCATCCAGCGAAGGAGGTCGGCGGGGGTGAGGGCATCCAAAAAGACCGAACAACCGATTCCGTTCATGAAATTGTCCGGCAGCGGCAACGACTTCATTCTAGTGGACAACCGGAAGAAGGTGGTGCATCCGCGCCGCGCCGGTGCGCTCGCCGCCAAGGTCTGCGCCCACCGCATGTCCGTGGGCGGCGACGGGTTGATTCTGATCGAGCCGTCCAAGCGGGCGGATTTCCGCTGGCGTCTGTTCAACGCGGACGGGAGCGAGGCGGAATTCAGCGGCAACGGCGCGCGCTGCGCCGCCCGGTTTGCGTTCCTCAAGCGGATCGCCCCCCGGCAGATGCGGTTCGAAACCCTGGCCGGGATGATCGAAGCGGAGATGGTCGCGGCCGCCCCTGGGCGCACACCCGAGGCCGTCAAGGTTCGCTTCCCGGACCCGCAGGGGCTCCGGTTGAATCTGCGGGTGCCGATCGACGGAATCGAACGTGAGGCGCACTTTCTCGATTCGGGCGTCCCCCATTGCGTGTACCTGGTGGACGATCCGGACCAAGTCGATGTGGTGGGCATCGGCCGGCCCACCCGCTACCATGCGCTGTTTCAGCCGGCCGGCACCAACGTGAACTTCGTCAGAGTCTTGGACCCGCACCGCATCCGCATCCGGACGTACGAGCGGGGCGTGGAGGACGAAACCCTGGCATGCGGGACCGGCTCCATCGCCTCGGCCCTGATCGCCAGCCTGGTGGCGAAAGTGGAGTCGCCGGTGACCTTGATTCCCCAGAGCGGGCTGGAGCTGACGGTGTATTTCTCGCGGCGCAACGGATCGTTTGCGGATGTGTACTTGCAGGGAGATGCCAGGGCGGTGTATGAAGGGCGCATTCTTCCGGACGCCTGGCAGTGACAAACCATCTGGTATCAGCCTTTAGCGGTCAGCGCGAGACCAAGCGCTGATCGCTGAAAACCAACCGCTTTTTTGCGAGGTCGTTATGTTTACCGGCTCACATGTGGCCATCGTCACCCCGTTCCGCAACGGCCGGGTGGACGAGAAAGCCCTGGGCGACCTGATCGAATATCAGATCGTCAATGGCACCAACGGGATCGTGCCCTGTGGCACCACCGGCGAGTCCGCCACGCTGTCCCACGAAGAGCATGATCGGGTCGTGGCCGTGACGGTGGAGGCCGCGCGTCGCCGTGTCCCGGTCATCGCCGGCACCGGCTCCAACAGCACGGACGAAGCGATCATGCTGACCAAGCATGCGAAGGCGGCCGGCGCCGACGGGGCCTTGTTGATCACGCCCTACTATAACAAGCCGACGCAAGAGGGGCTGTTCCTCCATTACAAAGCCGTGGCCGAGGCCGTGGATATTCCCATCATCCTCTACAACATCCCGGGAAGAACCGGCGTGAACATGGCGCCGGCCACCGTGGCGCGGCTCGCCAAGATCCGCAACATCGTCGCGACCAAGGAAGGCGCCGGGTCGCTCCCGCAGGTCTCCGAGATCATCCTGGCGTGCGGGGGCCGGATGACGGTGCTGTCGGGCGACGATGCGCTCACACTGCCCATGATGGCGGTGGGCGCCAAGGGCGTCATCACGGTGACGGCCAACATCGTCCCGGCCGACATGTCGGCGATGGTATCCGCCTTCCTGGCCGGCCGGCAGGAAGAAGCCAGGACATTGCACTACAAGCTGTACCCCCTGTTTACCGCGCTTTTTTACGAGACCAATCCGATTCCCGTGAAAACCGCGCTGGCCATGATGGGCAAGATCGACGGCGAACTCCGCCTGCCCTTGTGCCCGATGTCGGCGGAACCGCGCGAGAGGCTGGCCCAGGCCATGAAAGATTACGGGTTGATCTGACCGACGAAACGAGGCGAGAGATGATCAAAGTCATTGTGGCCGGAGCGGCAGGTCGAATGGGCGGGCGGCTGGTCTGCCTGCTGAAAGAATCCGCCGCCCTAACGCTGGCCGGCGCCATCGAGAGCAAGGGCCACGTGTCCATCGGAGAGGACGCCGGCGAGGTGGCCGGCTGCGGCCAGAGCGGCGTGCCGATCCGAGACGACTTCGCTGCGGCCATGGAACGGGGCGAGGTCGTGATCGACTTTTCGGCCCCCTCGGCCACGCTGGAGCACTTGCGGGCCGCGGCCCAGTCCCGCCGGGCCATGGTGATCGGGACCACTGGGTTTTCCCCCCAGGAACTCGCCGAACTCCGCAGCCTGGCCAAGTCCATCCCCTGCGTCTTCTCGCCGAACATGAGCGTGGGCGTGAACATCATTTTCAAGGCCATCGCGGAGATGGCCAAGACCTTCGGCGAGGATTACGACATCGAGGTCATCGAAGCCCATCATCGCTTGAAGAAAGACGCGCCCAGCGGGACCGCACTGAAGATGGCCGAGGTCCTGGCCAAGGCCGTGAACCGGGACCTGGAGCAGGTCGGCGTCTATGCCCGTAAAGGGCTGATCGGCGAGCGCAAAAAGGGGGAGATCGGCATCCAGACGATCAGGGCCGGGGACATCGTGGGAGACCACACGGTCTTGTTCGGCGGCATGGGCGAGCGGGTGGAGGTGACCCACCGCGTGCAGAGCCGCGACACGTTTGCCCGCGGCGCGCTCCGCGCAGCCCGCTGGGTCGTCAAGCAGCCGCCCGGGCTCTACGACATGATGGATGTACTGGGACTGCGGTAAGGTTCTTTCTCGCCAGGAAAAAGAACTGGGAGGGCTGCAAGCCGCCCCTCCCATAGCTCCCGTCTCGAATTGAAACCCCTTCAGGTTTTTGGAAGCAGCATGTACATCCCGAATATGATGATCGGGGTCGCCACATACATGGCTTTCTTTCCAAAGACGTCATAGACCCCGTATATCAGGATCACCGTAATAAACGTGAAATAGATCTGGGCGATTCCCTTATAGCTGCCCCCGGCCCCTTCGGCCAACGCCAACGTGGGCATCCCCGCCAGCGCCATGCCCGTCACCCATCCGAGTAGTCGCCTCATGTCCCGCCTCCTTTGACTAGAAGGTCCACCGCAGAAACAACAACGCCTTCACAGGTTGCAGAAACCCGCGAAGGCGCACCAACATGGCCGCGATCTGTCTACGATTGCGGAATGAGAGCTGCTGTCGGCCTACCCCGGTTGCATACGGGCCCTCCGACTGCGGTGAGTGCCGCATAGCTTGCGCCCGGCTGGAGAAAATGTCAACCGGACCGAGTCGGCATGTCAACCCAATTTAGAAATGTCCTCTTCTTCCCAAAGTAGAAATGTCCGGTTTTATGTTCCGGCCGCCGCCGCGTGTCGTCCACGTTCCGGCAACAGCCGTTTGCGCCACGGATGGTCCGGCCTCG